>Ga0307513_10010827_pt1 | contig 11390 bp, 9 predicted proteins | sample 15_EM_MG_FD_202174 | JGI IMG/M metagenome (GOLD analysis project Ga0307513, IMG submission 202174) | Populus trichocarpa ectomycorrhiza microbial communities from riparian zone in the Pacific Northwest, United States - 15_EM | ecosystem: Host-associated > Plants > Roots > Unclassified | place... | reverse complement strand
GCCCTATAGATAGTCGACTTCACGATCCCTTCAGTTGAACCAATCCATCAGCTGCATCACCTAAAGGCGTTGGAGGTGTCGACCTATTGCGCGACGCCGATTCGATTTTCGGCATTTCCAAATTTGGAGGATTGCGCCCTAGAGTGGCGTCCAGGCTCAGAATCTCTCTTTGACTGCACGACATTGAAGGCGCTCTTCTTGAATGGATACGTCGGCGAAAACCTGACTGCATTCTCCCATCTCTCAAGGCTCGAATCGCTCGCCGTCTTGAATGCGACGATAACATCCGTAGATGGAGTGGGGGCGCTCCACAATCTTTGTGATCTTCGCTTAGCCAACTTGAGAAATCTGACGGATCTCAAAGGTCTCGAAAATTTGCGAGTTCTCGAAGAATTGGAAGTGCATACTTGTCCGAAGATTGGCTCAATCGATGAAATTGCGGCCCTGTCGAAGCTTCGTAAACTGCACCTCAACAACGACGGCAAGTTGGAGTCACTCAAACCTCTCAATTCGATTGGCTGTCTTGAATCAATTCTTTTCTACGAGTCAACTAACATCCTCGACGGTGATCTGTCACCGATAGCACGCCAGATGAATCTTAAGCGAGTTTCATTTCGGAATCGTCGTCACTATTCACACAGACGCGAAGACTTCGGCACCGCATATAGGATTCAAGAATGACTCCAGACCATCAACTCCGTATTCCAGACGCAGCAGCGCGTGACCGAAAGGCGTATGAAGTGTTGAGGGTTTGGATCTCAGACGGCGGCAGCCAGCACGTAAGTTTGCGAACTGAGGTTTGGGAAGATCCAGCGGCGTGGGGGCTCATGCTAGCGGACTTGGCGCGACACATCACCAATACCTATGAACCGGCAACCGCAGCCGATCGCGAAAAAATCCTGGCTCGAATCAGAATTGGGTTGAACGTCGAATTGGACAGCAAGACAGATACGCCAACCGGGCAGTGACCGCGTATTACTCGCTGTTGCGTGATGAGAACAGTGGAATGCGGCAATTCCTTCGTGCCTGCTGACCGCGAAACTATCGCGAATGGTGAAGGCGGGTATCTCAACCGCTTCGATGAGTGGGCGACATCAACATGATTGTCTTTGTTCAAAAAGGCAGCTGCATGCATGCCCCAATTGACGTTTTCTCGCGAGGTATTTCCTGGTCCTGGTGCATTGGCGGATGTAGGGCAGGGATTCATGTCATCTAAAGGTGGCATGAATGACAAAACGAATCGAACGCGACGCGATCTACCGTGGCCGCACATTTCATCCTGAGACCATCGAACTCTGCGTTCGCTGGTACAAAGGTTATTATCGATGCTCGCGCGCACCTGACTCGCGGCGCGGAAGTACCGATCCGCAGGCGTTAAGCCCTCAAGTCCCTGGTGCGGGCGCTGGAAGTCGTAGTGCTGGATAAAAAGCGCAACGCGCCGCTGGCAGTCCTCGAAGTCGGCGAACACGATCCGCGAGAGCAGCTCCTCCCACAGCGTCTTCCAGAACCGCTCGATCTTGCCGCAGGTCTGCGGGTGATGCGGCCGGCTCTTCACATGAGCGATCCCGTGGCGCTTGAGCTCCGCTTCGAACTCGGTCGATCCACGCCAGGCGGTGTATTGCCGTCCCTGATCCGTCAGGATCTCCTTTGGCGCGCCGTACTCTGCGATCCCACGCGCGAGCGCCTCAAGCACCAGCACGCCTCGCTGGTGATGCGCCATCGCAAGGCTCACAAGATATCGCGAGTGATCATCGAGGAACCCGCCACATAGATGCGCTCGTGCCGCCTCAAAAGGAACGTGAAGAGGTCCGACTGCCACAACTGGTTAGGCTCGGCACGCTCGAAGTGCTGGACCTCCACTTTCCTTCGCACCCGCCGCTTGGCCACTTGCGGCTTTATGCCCTCGGCTCTCAACACCCGTCGCACCGTCGTCTCAGAGGCGCCGACCCCCAGGAAGCGCCGCATCACATCGCGGATGCGACGGCTGCCGGCTCGTGGTTCGGCCTTCTGCGTGGCCAGGATCGCCTTCGCCCGCTCATCGGATGGCTTCTTGAGGTTCGGATGCAGCGCCGGCTTCCTCACTTTGAGCGCCTCTTCTCCGCGCTCCCGATACGCCTTCACCCACATTACCGCGGTCGTGTAAGGAACGCCTAACTTGTGGGCCACGGCAAAGGTCGACAAGCCCTGTTCCGTCACCGAACGCACCACCGCCTCGCGCACCTGCGCGGGCCACGCCCGTCGCCTCTGTGCTCGTGCGCAGTCCTTGTTTCGCGCTTCGCGCGTCTCCTGTTCTGTCTTCACGTGTCTACTCCTTCACTTCTCCCTGCACAGCAAAGGGCGAGACAAGTGTTAGCTGATTACGCCATCATCACATCGCGCAATAGGTCGTTCGCGGCACAAAGGATCAAAACCTTCATCAGGACTCATTTGACAACGCGGCCGAGCAGATTCGATAGCTATTCGCCCCTACCAAATTGAAGCGCAACCACGAGGACTTGAAATTGTCGACATCAAATTTGCTATGCGCTGGAGTTGCGCTTAGTTCCTTCGTATTGGCTGGGTGCAACTAAGCTTCGGGCATCTTTAACGCTCATGGCGGCTGCGATGTTCCTCCGGGCATCTGGCGGCAAATCGAGCGCCCACCGGAGCGTGAGAAGTTGCTTCAGTTGCCTGATAAGGCAAGCAACTCGCCCGTTGGCGATCAATTCAAGCCAACCGGTAATCAGCAAGAATTTTGGTTTGAGGACGCCCATCGCAATCTTCAGGCCTGTCTCTACAGCCGCGAGGAATCGTGTTACTCGGGACAGCTCCAAAAAATGATCTTCTACAGGCTTGAGTCGTCTTGGGAGGCTGGTCCAATAAAGCAGTTAATCTGTACCGATTGATGGTTACAGCAACCTCTATGCATCGTCGACAGTGATCCGGTAAATAGAGCTGAGTGAATTGCGCGATCTCTGGCCCGCCCGTGACGGCGGGCCAGAGCTTCAATCAGCAATCTACAGCCGCAACCGCTCTACCAGGCGTACAAGCTCGCCCATGAGAACTGGCCCGCGGTCACCGCGAAGTAGTAATACCCGTCGGCCGCCTTGGTGAGTGGCAGCTGCCCGCAGGTGCGAGCGACTCCGCCCACCGTAACCGTGCGCCCGTCGAAATTCGAGCAACCCCACCCCTGGATGTTCATGTTGGTCCGATAGCAGACCGCACCGGTGGTGTTGAAATTGCCCGACTGGTTGGTGAACGTGACTGGATTTGCGCAGGTGCCGCCGGTTCCGCCGCCGCTGGTGTTGAACGTCGCGGTAACCGAACGCGAAGCAGTCATCGACAACACGCAGCTGCCCGTGCCCGAGCACGAACCGCTCCAGCCGGCGAACGTCGAGCCGCTCGCCACCGCGGCGGTCAACGTCACCGACGCACCACTCGCGTAGTTAGCCGTGCACGAGGTACCGCAGTTGATGCCGCTTGGGCTCGAGGTCACGGTGCCGGTTCCCGTGCCCGCGCGTGTGACACCGAGCGCGAACGTCGAGGCGGTGTTGAACGTCGCCGTGACGGCGCGCGCTTGTGTCATCGACACGGTGCAGGCGCCGGTGCCCGAGCACGCGCCGCTCCAGCCCGCGAAGCTCGCGCCGCTACCGGCTGCCGCCGTCAGCGTCACCGAGGTGCCGCTGGCGTAGCTCGCGCTGCAGGCGCTGCCGCAGTTGATGTTTCCCGTGTTCGACGTCACGGTGCCAGTGCCGCTGCCGGCCTTGGTGACACTGAGCGTGAAGCTCGCACTCGAGCTGTTGAACGTCGCAGTGACATTGCGAGCCGCCGTCATCGACACCGTGCATGAGGTTGCCGTGCCGCTGCACGCGCCGCCCCAACTGCCAAACGTCGAGCCGCTGGCCGCCGCGGCGGTCAGAGTGACGGATGTTCCGCTGTTGTAGCTGGCGTTGCAGGTCGAGCCGCAATTGATTCCTGACGGCGACGACGTGACTGTACCCGTGCCGGTGCCGCTCTTCGTGACCGCCAGCGCAAACGTGCTGCTGCTGCCGCCGACTCCGCGCATGATGCCGTTGAGGCCATTCGCATCGACGATCGAGCCGCTGTTGCGGTCGAACAGCGCGAAGACGTCGCTGGCGCCGGATTGCGCGCCGTTGTCCCAGTAGAACGTCTTGATGCCGTTGGTGGTCGCGGTACGGTTCAGGAACTCCAGGTAGTACTGGCGCGAAGCCTCGTTCGAACTCGAGCGGCGTGCGACGCCGTATTCACCCATGATCACCGGGATGCCCGCTGCCACCCACTTGTTGCGGATCTGTGCGAACAGGTCGGTGTGGTAGTTCTCCTGCGCCCACGAGCACTGGCTGTACTGCGTGAACTGCGCGCCCCAGGCGAGGCAGGGCCCGCTCGGATTGATCGTGTAGTCGTACGGATCGTAGTGATGGAACTCGACGATCAGACGGTTCGCGATCGTGTCAGTCGGCATCGTGAAGTAGTTGAGACCATGCCACGAGTTCGTGTTGTAAGTCTGAACGACCAGCGTGCGTGAGGAGTTGTTGCCGCCGGTCGCGCGTACCGCGTTCACGAAGGTCTGGTTGTACGACTGCTGCACCGTGATGTGTTCGGACGTCGGCGTGCCGTAGTCCGCGTGCACCTCGTTCGTACCGGCAAACATCATGCGTTCGTTGTAAGCGCGGAACGTAGTCGCGATCTGCGTCCAGAACGCCGTTTGCTTCTGGTTGTTCGCCTGCTGGAACGAGAACGTGGGATGGTCCTGCAACCATCCGCCATCCCAATGGATGTTCAGGACGACGTACATGCCCTGGTTGTAGGCGTAGTCGACGACCGTCTTGACGCGCGCCATCCAGGCCGCGTCGATGGTCGTTCCCGACGTGACGTGACAGCTCCAGGCCGCGGGAATGCGGATTGCGTTGAAGCCAGCCGCTTTCACGCTGTTGATCAGTGCTTGCGTGGTCGCCGGATTGCCCCATGCGGTTTCACCGCACTGGGCTTCGAGCGTATTGCCAAGATTCCAGCCAGTCCGGATTGCGCCGGCAACGGTCTGCGCGGTCGGGAGCTGGGCGTGGGACGGAGCGGAAATGGACGCGAGGAGCAACGCGCAAAGCGCGAGCCCGTTGCGCCATTTCGCAGCGAAAGGTCTGCGAAGTGACATGGGTTCCCCCTGATGAGTTGATCATTCCATCGATCGTCTGGCAGCAGGGCAGAGCCCCCGCCGCATGAAGCGCAAGCCGGAGCGGGCTAACATCGAGCGGAGAGAAAGCAGGATGAATCTGCTCGACATGAGACCTCCTTGTATGTGGCGCGGCGCATGGCGCCGGCCAGTCCTTCAGCGGCGTCTTGCCGCTGGATTCGCGCGTGATGATGAGCCTGAAGTAGTGAGTTGGGAAGGCGAGAATGTACCTGTCGGGCATTGTCCCGCGAAGGCATCGGTCAGGGACGAGTCATCCGCCGCCAATTCGAGCCAGACCCGCATGGCCGTGCTGTCTCGTCGCAGAAGCCGGGCTTGGGTATCGACTCCGAACGAACGAGCCTTCTGTCCTATAGTCAGCATTTGGCCTCCGCGCGATCCTCTCCGGCCATGAACGAATCGCTGTCACGACGCCGCCTGCTGCATCTCGCCGCGATTGCGGTCGCTGGTGCCGCGAATGCAAAGGATCGTCCCATGCGCCACATCTTCATCACGGGGTCCACCGACGGACTGGGCCGCGCCGCGGCGCTCACGCTCATCAACGAAGGCCACCGGGTGGTGCTGCACGCGCGTTCGAAGAAACGGGCTGCGGCACTGGCCGATCTCGCGCCAAGTTCCGCGGGCGTGGTCATCGGTGATCTCGCCATCGCCGCGGAGACCCGGGCGATTGCCGATCAGGTCAACAAGATCGGACGCATGCACGCTGTCATTCACAACGCTGGCATCTACCGCGAGATGAGCCGCGGTACGACGCCCGACGGCCACGCGAAGGTTCTGGCAGTGAACACGCTGGCTCCGTACCTGTTGACCAAACTCGTCGAGCGGCCCGAGCGCCTGATCTACCTGAGCAGCGGCATGCATCGCGGTGGCGAAGACTCACTGCGCGACATCGATTGGTCCGAGCGGCGCTGGGATACGAACCAGGCGTACTCGGACAGCAAACTCTACGTCACCACACTCGCCATGGCGGTCGCCAGAATCTGGCCGAAGACTCTGAGCAGCGCGGTGGATCCAGGCTGGGTGCCTACAAAAATGGGAGGGCCCGGCGCCCCGGACGATCTCGAACAGGGACATCTCACGCAGGCCTGGCTCGCCACCAGCGATGAGCCGGCCGCGAAAGTCAGCGGTGGGTTCTGGTTTCACCGCAAGCAGCAGAAACCGGCGGCGGCAGCGCTCGATGTTGCCTTTCAGGATCGGCTCATCGCCAGGTTGACTGAGCTCACCGGCGTCGCGCTCTTTTGAATACGGATGTCGATGTCGCCATCGTGGGCGGCGGGGCCGCGGGAGTTGGCGCCGCGCGCCGCCTTGCTCAGTCAAACTACTCGACGATGCTGCTCGAAGCAGGTTCGCGTCTCGGTGGACGCGCCTGGACACAGAAGGTTTCGGGTTTGAATCTCGACCTCGGTTGCGGCTGGTTGCATTCCGCCGAGCGCAACTCATGGATCGGCATTGCCGAGGCCGCGGGCGTTCCGATCGACCGCAGTCCGGCGCAGTGGGGCAATCAATATCGCGATCTCGGCTTCCCGAGAGCAGAGCGGGTCAAAGCCGGCGAGGCCTTCGCATCGTGGATGCAACGCCTCGAACGCACGCGGCCAGCGAGCGACTGCGCGGCCGATGCGCTGCTGCCGAAGGGCGAGTGGAACGACTACATCCGTACTATCGTGGGCTTCATCAGTGGCACGGCACCTGAGAAACTTTCGATCGCTGACTATCTCGCCTACGACGAAGCCTCGTCGGACAACAACTGGCGCGTGCCATCCGGCTATGGATCGTTGGTGGGCAACAGCTTTCCTTCGCAGGTGCAGCTTCGCGTCGCGGCTCCCGTGGACTCGGTGGCGCTGGGCGCAAGCGGAGTCGCACTCGTCACGCCCAAAGGCACGTTGCGCGCGCGGGCAGCGATTCTCACCGTCTCCACCGCCGCGCTGGCTGGCGATACCATGAAGCTCCCCGCCGAGCTCACACCGTGGCGCGACGCCGCCAGCTGCCTGCCGCTCGGCCGCAACGAAAAACTGTTTTTCGAGATCGTGGGCGATGCACCGTTCGCGGCTGAGTCGCAGTTGTTAGGCAATCCTCGCGACACGCGCACGGCTTCGTATTACATCCGGGCTCTGGGCTCGCCCGTGATCGAGTGCTTCTTCGGCGGAGAAGGCGCCCGCTTCGTGGAGGAGAGCGGTCACGCCGCCGGCTTCGACTTTGCCCTCGCGCAACTGAGCTCGCTATTTGGCTCGGACATTCGCAGCACACTGCGTCCGCTGATCGGTTCCACCTGGAGCCAGACGAAGCACATCGGCGGCGCCTACAGCTACGCGCTGCCCGGTCACGCTACAGCCCGCGCCGCGCTGGCGCGGCCTTTCGAAAACCGGGTGTTCTTCGCGGGCGAGGCCACGAGTGCGGGCGACTTCTCGACCGCGCATGGCGCACACGACAGCGGCGTACGAGCGGCGGAGGAAGCGAACGCGGCATTGGTCAAGGCGCCGCCTCACTGATGTGCCACTACAAACTCTGGCAGACCAGGGAAATGAGCCTGTTCGAATGGTGGCGCTTCAGGCCGTTGTATCTCAGCGTTTGACGAAACTCAGTTCAGGTGGAAGCTCGGCCTCGTCCGAAATCACGACGGGATTGGCGGGATGCCGGTAGTAGTCGGCGTCGATCAGCGTGATTCGCTCCTCGATGGCCTCCAGTTCCGCGGACCCCTGCCGATCGACACGCATGGCGGCGAGGCTGGGCCCGATGCAGGCGACCGCATCCACTCCCACGGCCGCGGCGCGTTCCGCCATCGCGGGATGTGAATCGAGCGGATGCGGCGTGTGCTCGTTGAGGAGCGCGCGACCCAGTTTCTCCGCGTTGACGGCAGCCAAGAATTCGCGGGTGCGCGCCAGGTAGTCGCGCGAAAAGTTTCGCCGGCTCACGCCCTGGCGCAGCAATGTGCCCACGCCGTAGCGGAACTCTTCCCATTGTGCCGACAGCACGGTGAATTTCACGAGCAGGGACCCGATCGCTCGTGGTGAGCTCACTTCGAGCGAAGCCTGGTCGGCCGCGAATTCACGCTGCCGGCTGATTCCGCTCAGGATGCGATTGAGCGTGTACATCATGAAAAACAGGAACCCGAGCGCCGGTATTACGGCGAATGACACCGGATCGTCGTCGTCATCCGTGCCCACGCTTTCGGCAGCCAGCGACATGCTCCGGAACGCCGGTGCGAACCGGCTGCTGAATTCGAGGTCGGCACCGCGGAAATGTCCCAGCTCGTGACCGATGAGCGCGTCGAGTTCGGCGTCATCGAGTACGCGTAGCGCCACCGTCGGTAGATAGAGCGTTTCCGCCCTGGGCAGGTCACCGACGCCCCGCAGCCGCAGCGGCACGTTGGCCACATAGGCGGTCGGCTCGATACCGATGACGATACGCTCGGGTGGCCGCGATCCGAGACGGTTGGCGAGGCGCGTCACCCTCGCGAACAGCTCAGGCATCTCGTGTTTTTCCAGCTCGACCCCGGTGACTCGCAGCGGGTCGAGCTCGAGCAGCCGACGCATGGAGGTGACGATGCTGAGCGCGGCGATCAGCAGTCCAAGGCCGAGCAGCCCAAGGACGGCCATGAGTCTGAGGCTGGCGGGGATGATCCCCATCTGCACCATCTCCCACGATGCGAACCACACGAGGACGCCGTGCGCGGCCAGGAGCAACGGCAGGATGCCCATCACCAACCAAACCAGCGGCGGGAAAAAGCGCGCGAGCAAATTGCGGTTTTGGCCGAGCAGGAGCGCGGCCACGAGGTACACGAGCGGCAAAGCCAGCGTGACGATGAGCGCGATCAGCGATGCCTGTTGGAGCCAATGCAGCGTATTGAATATCTGGCAGCCTTCGCTCAGGTCCGGAGCCGAGGGAGGACATGCCGCTGCCGCCTCGTCGATCGACGTGAGGCCGTTGGATTCGACCAGACGATTCATGCCGATGGTCGAGGCGACGAGCCCGAGCCCGGGCGCAACCAGCAGGCTGATGAGAAACAGCGCGAATTTTTTGAACACGATAGGTCTCCCAACCTGCGCGTTCGCCCAAGACTGCCATCCGACATGACTAGCGTCGAGCCGGTTGTCAGAGAACCGGCGAAATGTTGTCAGCCGCGTCGGACGCGCGCGCCCTCCATATAGGTAGATGGCGCAAACCAGCCCGCGACGGTTTCGCGACGCTTGACTATGGTAGCGCTATCGGCGATTACTAAGCCACCGCACGTTCGCCATTCCCACGAGGGATGAATGCGAATGACTAACAAGAATAAGCGGCAAGACAGGAAGTCGAGATTCATGGGGAGGAGGACACGCATGACCAGGGCTACATAGCCCGATTTCCACGCCCGCCACCTTCGCGGCTGCCGCAAGGCAGCGGTGGCCCCGCGCGTGGCCGTTCTGAATCGCATCAACACGAAGGGGAATTTTCATGATTGTTAGTCTCAAGAGGATGGCGGCGCTCGTCTGCGTCGCCGGTTTGGGAATTTCGGCGGCGAACGCTCAATGTCTGACCTCGAGTCAGACAGGCACCAACAACGGCTATTACTTTTCGTTCTGGAAAGACAGCGGCGGATCCGTTTCCTACTGCAACCAGGCCGGCGGCCGCTACACGTCCAACTGGAGCAACGTCAACAACTGGGTTGGCGGCAAAGGCTGGAATCCAGGCAGCCGCCGCGTGGTGACTTACTCCGGCAGCTTCAATTCGCCCGGCAACGGCTATCTGACTCTTTATGGGTGGACGCAGAACCCGCTCATTGAGTACTACATCGTCGAAAGCTGGGGCAGCTATCGTCCGCCGGGTGGCCAGGGTTTCATGGGCACCGTGACGAGCGATGGCGGCACGTACGACGTCTATCGCACGCAGCGAGTCAATCAGCCTTCAATTGAAGGCACCAGGACCTTCTACCAGTACTGGAGCGTTCGGCAGCAGAAGCGCGTGGGTGGAACGATTACCACCGGCAATCACTTCGATGCCTGGGCGAGCTACGGAATGAATCTGGGCAACCACAACTACCAGATCATGGCGACCGAGGGGTATCAGAGCAGTGGCAGCTCCGACATCACCGTGGGAAGCGGTAGCAGCAGCAGTAGCAGCAGCAGTTCATCGTCTTCGAGCAGCAGCGGCGGTGGCAGCAAGAGCTTCACGGTCCGGGCACGTGGCACGGCGGGCGGCGAGTCCATCACGCTGCGGGTCAACAACCAGAACGTACAGACCTGGACGCTCACCACCGGCATGACGAACTACACGGCGTCGACGAACCTGAGTGGCGGCATTACGGTGGCCTACACCAACGACGCCAGCGGCAGGGACGTGCAGGTGGACTACATCATCGTGAACGGCGCGACTCGACAGTCCGAAGCCCAGAGCTACAACACCGGGCTATACGCCAACGGTAGTTGCGGCGGTGGCGGGAACAGCGAATGGATGCATTGCAACGGCGCCATTGGCTACGGGAATACGCCGTAAGTTCTTTCACTTCTCTCCATTGAAAAAGGGTGGACCCATGGCCACCCTTTTTTTTGCTACAGCTTGCATGACACCGGTGTCAAGCCGACAATACCACAATCCGGCCGGGGTCTGCATTCCAGGTCCGGACTTTCCTTTTTGGGTTTCCGCGATGCGTGATCAGGGATTCCAGGCGCGCTCACGCACATGGGATGATTTCTGGATGCTCATGAAAATTATCGCGTGCCTGCTGTTCGTCGCTCCCGTCATGGCTGCGACGCCGATCCAATACGACAATCCGCTGCTGCGCCAGCGCGCTGATCCTCACGCGATGCTGCACACGGATGGGCAGTACTACTTCATCGCTACCGTGGCGGAATGGGATCGCATCGAGTTGCGCCGCACGCGGGACCTGAATGCGCTATCCACCGCACAAATGAAGATCGTGTGGCGCGAACACGGCGCGGGGCCGATGAGCGCTCACATCTGGGCGCCCGAAATCCACTTCATCGACGGCAAGTGGTACATCTATTTCACGGCGAGCCGTAAAGATTCGATTTGGGAAGTGCGGCCGTACGTGCTCGAGAACGCTTCGCCCGATCCATTCAAGGGTGAATGGAAAGAACTCGGACGCCTCGACACGGGGTGGGACAGCTTCTCGCTCGACGGGACTACCTTCCAACACCGCGGCAAGCGTTACTTCGTATGGACGCAGCGCGGCCGGACGCCGGAAGAGGGTCGCGGCACCAACATCTAC
>Ga0307513_10010826_pt1 | contig 11390 bp, 15 predicted proteins | sample 15_EM_MG_FD_202174 | JGI IMG/M metagenome (GOLD analysis project Ga0307513, IMG submission 202174) | Populus trichocarpa ectomycorrhiza microbial communities from riparian zone in the Pacific Northwest, United States - 15_EM | ecosystem: Host-associated > Plants > Roots > Unclassified | place... | reverse complement strand
TGGAGAGGGCGGCGAGAGCGGACAAGGTATTCTCAAGGGACATCTGGTGCGGTCGAGTGGACGAGTGGCTGAAATGGACGGGACAAGATGGCTGCAAAACCCTTCGAGCGTGGGCGTATTTCAGCCCCGAGCAGCCTGACTCGAACAGTATTCCCGGCCGGTTTCTGGCACAGTTTGCGGTTGTGAAGCTCAACGTAGACGCCCATAGTCGTCCAACGTGACTCGTCCAAACGCGCATCCAAGACGCGGGGTGCAGAAATTTTCTTCAATTTGGACTTCGTTGCTTGCCGCCCCCTAGACCCACGCAACAGAAATAAGAGTAACGTGGTTCATTTCTTCTTTGCTACATGAAGCCTTACTTCTTCGGTTCTGCCTCCAAACGCGCCTAACGCGCATGTCGTGGTCTCTCCTCATTCACTGAACAAACGCAGTCAAGTCATTCGCTACAAAGATATCCCTTATCTCGGGTACCGTTAGCGTCTCCCTCACGACCGAGCACAATCCCGGGCAGTTCTCTTCCAGCCAGTCAAATCTAATCGAGTCAGCGAGGTCATGAGGTGTCCAATGACACGGCAAGTCAGAGTAATTACGCACCTTGGCCATGGTGCATAATGTGACACGAGGGCCACGAAGATATCGAGTACAGTGGGCATTACAGTCCCAAGCAAGAATTGACCTGGGAGACGGGGAGTTTGGTGTACCACGTTGTGCTCTAACAGCAGGTATACTGCCTTTCTTCTCCTTGCGACCGTCTCCTTGAGCCACCCATGGACGGCTTCCTCTGGGCAAGCCTGTGCGTCGAATTACTACCTGGGACGGAGAAATGAAGAGAAAAGAGCCTTACTGCGGTGATTGGTACTTCAAGAAAGCGTTCAGGGAATTCCGAGGAGTATTAGTCGTTTGAAAATGGGAGGGGCGTAAGTCGATTACGCCTACCCATGAGCGTGATAAGTGGATATACATTCCCTGGTATGAAGACCATCCAACGGTAGAATGACGCAAGCTGAGATGACGTAAGGTCCCCGAGTGCCCATGGCGTGCCGGCGCCGTGCTGTTCGACGAGGACTGCGTGTGGTGGCAAGAGGTGAGAACTCGGTTGCTTTCAGGGCGAGTACATGGTGACTCACACATAAGACACGCAGCGATTTCTGTTAGTACTGTCCCATCGGGAGTGACCAACGTCGGAAACTGTGCTGTGACAAAGACGCATCAGTCCACGTCGCCGAAGCCGAAACGCGTCGACCCGATGGAGACCTAGCGGGTTGGCAGTGGTAAATGCCCGAAACGCGGGCGTATCCTTTTCCGTGCGGGCCACGGTCTCGTCGTAATCCAACTCGACGAGGTGGTGCCGCACGTCGAGGACTCTGAGAGCAACCTGAACAGCTACGCTTCCACAGCCCTTGGCGTGGTAGAGGGTGTATGTCATCCCTGAAATGTGAATCTGGGTCAAGTTGGAGGGCAAGGACGAGTGTGGTTGGTGACGTCTGGGCTGAACCCCTCACCTCATTTGAGTCCACAACGTCATGTCAAAGGGCAAAAGTTGATCGATTATTTCGATTATTTCCAGACAAGAGCGAGACGACTGCCCAACGAGTTGGCCTCCGCTTCTCCTCGACGATTCTCGCCAAAACTATTCGCTCTTCTCCGCTTTGCCCTATAGCTCCTTAACGAGGGGCTGCAGAGGAGGATGCCGCGGCAGCCGTTTCATGGAGGAGCGGCCTTGGCACTCCTCTTATTTCCCTTCCCCCAAACTTGCCCCCGCCCACAACGGCAGTTATAGTATGGCTACGTACAGTGCCACCGGACTTGCAATATTCGACCCGTCGTTCGATCCTCCTCTCGACAACCGACCAAAACTCTCATCCACCGAATCTGTGTGTAACCCCTCGCTCTCCTCGCTTTACTTCATGCTTCATCAGAGTTGTTGACGTCTCTTCAGATATCCACTTGTGGAAATCCTCCCACTTCCTGCCCCAAATGCAGTCCTCCAGATTCTAGCTTCAATCGGCCAGTAACCTCAGCCGCACACAACACACCTCTGGACATAAGAGACCCTCTGGGTGACCGCGCTGCGTACCCTACACCACGAACAGCTCATGGAGAGCCCCTTTTTTTCACTCCGGTGGGTCTTTCTTGCGAGCTCTTATGCATAACTGCCCTGATACAGCCGTTAGAGCGAGGTATATCGAAGTCCTCATGACGTCCTTAATTCCTGTGCGGCCACACCCCTCTACTTGTCCCCAATGGTAAACCTTAAGACTCCCACCTCCACGTACGACGGGGTGTTTGCCACCCCTGAGACTACTCCTGCTATTTTCTACTACGAAAGCACCAAGAGCACTCCCGACATCCATCAAACGCCCCATAAGGGTGACCACCCGCCGACCGTTGAAGGCTCTTGTTTTCCGGTACGAGTGCGCGTACTATTAGGTGGTATTTTAAAACTAACTCGCTCGGTATAGCCCCCGATCTATCGGACTCCGTTCGAGCTAGTCTCCATTGGGGCTATTGACTATAGACCTACACCCACGTCCACCATTAATATGGAGTGTCACTCTTCTTTACATCCGAGCTCTGAAGCGCCTCTCGAACAAGAGTTCCATACTCCGGATGGATCCCCCGTGCGCCACTCTTTCGTCCCCCCGACTTAGTACGTATACTGATCCTCCCATTAGCTGTCTCCATACCACACACCTCATAACGGTAGCCCTGAGTTACTCTTGGAGTTCCAACCACCCGCTGGGTACCGAGCATCTCCCACGTTCGGACACCCGCTGAACTTCCTCTCATTCTCCTCCCCTTCCTCTCTGGAGACACCGCAAGGAACGCCTACCAAGCATGATAATACTATCCAGGGTTCCGCCGAGCCGTCCACAACACCGAACAAGGCAGAACAATCACCAATCTTAGAGGTATTTCAAACCACCCGACGTCTCCGCAACCAGAGGCTCCACACAGCGCCGCTCAGACACTCGCGCTCTTCGATCTCTCTCACAAACGCAGGCCCCACCACCGAAGAAGGCAGCTTACGAGCAAGGGAGGTGATGGAGCTCTCTCAAGAATTCCAGAAGGCTAGAGCAATCACTGAAGACTTTGTACGCTCCTCTCCAGTAACAAAAATTCCTCCACAAAATTCGAGGCTAGTCAGTGGCAAGGTTCTCGGGAGTCCCCCCAATAAGTATGGAATGCGTGTCATGACTGCGGGAGGGTCGTTCTTCAATCCCTGTCATGCTCGTTTCCCTTCCAATTCTACCACATCGACAGCATTCTTCGATACCGAAGAGCAACACGATGTAGGAATCCTTGATAAAGTGAAACCTGGTCGAAAATCACTCAGCATCATCACCGCGTGGCCAGCACGGGCTGCCACTCCTCCCCCCTTGCTTCCTCCCTTCGAAGAAATGTCAAACGGCGCGGCGCGAGGCGACGACCCACTAATAACGCCAAGCATTACACAGGAAGAATCAACGATCCGCTCTTCATCGCTGGCAGATTCGCCGGTCCTCCCAGACCAAGCACTTCTCAGACGCACGCAGAGTCAGTGCGACACCTTGTCCACTGTTAGGACATCTTCACGTTTTTCCTCTTCACCTTTGAAGGAGGGGTTGAGAGTGCAGGATGCCCCTGCGATGGTGGTGGAGCATCCTGATCTCGGTCACCAGATGAAGATATCAGAGCTCTTGGCAGAGGAGCACAGGGCCTCTGGCAGGGTCCACGATACACAGATACCAAGAAAACCTACCGCCAATCACGGTTTCGCTGAAAGCTCTTCGACCGCGTTGGGCCTTTCACCGTCGATCTACCTATCGCCAATGCCTGTGGCTCAATTCTCCAGCAACTCGCTAGATCTGGACAAGGTTATCAAGCCTGAAATTGAACGGGGTCTCTCCACACCAAGCTTCATTTCCGGAGTCTTGCAAGCCGGATTGCTGTTGGAAAAGCTGGAGCGGGAGAATACCGCCAGCTTCGAGGAAGATATGGAGGCTGTTCACTTTCAGGTTCTAACCGCGGTTGTTGGTACGGGGACGCAAGCGTCGAGTTCAAGTTCCCTAAGCCATTACTCCACAGAGGCATCTCTCGAGCATTCGCAGTTACACTTATCAAGCCGTGGATCCACAAGAACTATCTACGTGACTGCCACCGACTTGTCTTCCGCTGCTCAGTCTTCGCCTCCCAATGCCCCTGCACCCATTGAACCCGACTTGCATTCACCTCCTAATCACCCACCCCATCTCACGCTACCACCAGCGTCAACATTTACTGTAGACCCTTTGCCCCGTCCACTTTCAATAACCGTCAGCGATTCTGCGAACTTTGTCCACGATCTATCAAAAGGCTTCAAGGTAGATCAAGGACCTCACCTGCTGAAGCCGCCACCCACAGCTGACACAACAGAACCGGTACCGACTCGAGTCGAGGGCGGACCAGTTAATGTCTTCCTGTCTGCCTCTTACTCAAAACCACAACCAAAGCTTTCAGCTGACCTATCGAGCCTCGACCGCAAATCAGACACTGGAGTGGAGGTGTCCAAGCGAGTGGCTCAGTCAGTTACCTCCCCTCGAGTCTATCACGCAGTTACCAGGTCGATGGGCCAGTCGTCCGAAAATCACCTGTCACGTCCCCAATGTACGTCTACTCTGCATCCTTTGTCAGTATCTGGAAGTACATCCGTTAGTCCAGTCAGCCCTTCCTCCGTCATCAGCCGAGCAAGCGCTCGGTTGGTCAACCCATTTTCCTTCTTACATCCTTCCCCACTGTCGTCAACGTCGTCAACGTCGCCATATACGTCTCCAGCCAGATCCCATAGACTCTCGAAAACAGCTGAGCAACCTAGGAGCCATAGCGGGACGCTCACACCTGGTGATATGAAACGCCCCTCGTCAGCACGTCGGCGCTTGTCCAGACTGTTGGGAGGGGTGGATTTTGGAGTTAGGAAAGCAAGTTCTCCAACGGCTCCGGCGGACAAGGTAGATGCTGAAGTCATCGGACCCGACGTATTTGGCGTCGGCGAAGGAAGCGATAGTTGGATTCGAGATAGCCGGGAGAGTGCTACGAATCATAGAGGACCGCCCCCGTTGGACACCAACGCGGATCGCGAGGCTGCGACGGCAGTCCATGAAGGGAAGAGTAAGAAGAGGAGGGTTAGCGTCCGACCGACATCTATGATTTGGCTCGGTTCCAACAAGGAGACGTCCCCCGTGGCCGCGCGGGACCGGAAGAAACCTACGAAAGTCCCGTTGGAATTGCGTCTCTCCAGTCAACCACCGTCGAGTAGCGACTCGAACAGTTGGAGCATGCTCGATGACAGTGTTTCGAGCGCCGTTGGGAATAATGGAGGACTACGCATTATCAACCTACCTCCACAGCCTGCTGTGGGAACCACGATTGATGTTCGCAAGTCACGGTCGCGTCGGAAGTCTGTGGCTATCTCCAGTGGTGGGGAGGGGAGTGAGACTGAGGTAGGGCAGATGAAAGGGCGGAGCAGGAGCAGCTTCTTAGGGGCTTTTATCAGGAAATAGCATTTTCATGGTTGCGCCGATACTGTACCTTTCCTAGATGGAATAACCTTAGTGCCTCTCCAGTCTCGAACGAACACTAAAGCTATTGCCGTAGCCCTATAATCAGGGTCCATACCGCGCAGAGGTGAGGGCTATAGTTCATAATTGTTGAGTGTGTATATTAGTGCTACTAGTACAGGTTGGCGTCGGACTGTGCGGTATCCGAAAACGCAGAGCAAGTATAGAGGAATTCAAAGACGTAGACGTGGTAACAGAATATTATGCGAGTCATTGAGTAAGTTCCTAAGGCAGCCAACATTAGCGATCACTCCGAGACCCGCTGTTGAAACGTACCAACGGCAAATCGATATTCGTCAGGGACTGTGTAAGCATATTGACAAGGTCAAGAGAATGCTTCTTCCTCCTAGCAATGACCTCGCTCTGAGACTTGTTCTTGTCCTCCAACACCTGGCACTGGTGCGTAAGATCGTCGATCGTCGCCCGCAGCTTGGCGACGGTCGCACGTTGCGTATCCAACTCTTCGTGCAGAGCCGGGATCGTGGTGTTGGCAGTAGTGAGATTGGTGAAGATTTCATTGTACTCGGCTCGTAGGACTGACATTTGTCCCTCAAGCTCAAGAATACGTGCGCAATCGTGGGTGCTCTGTCCATCCAGGAGCTGATTCTGGTACTTTATCTCGTCGAATTTCTCTTGAAGCGAGGCGAGCCTCTCCTCCAGGGTGGCAATCCGTTCATTGTTTGCTTTTACCTCTGCGTCCTTGTCCTCTAGCGCTCGCGTGTGCAATTCGCCCTGCTCTCTCAGCTTGATACGGGCGTCCTCACGTTCCTTCGCGAGGTCTTCTTGCGCCTGCGCTAGGCCGGTCTTTTTCGTGTTCAACTCTTCGGTGAGGTGGTTGTACGCTATGCGGTCGACATGTAGCGTATCTGGAGGGGTCAGTATACCAGTTGGGTGGCAGCTTGGTTTGGTCGGGGTGAGTTTGCTGTCATACCGAGCGATGACAGTGGTCGTGACGTCGTCAGGATCGGAGGTGTCAAATTGAGTATGTGGGGAGGGTGGCAACAGTGGCATATAGGAGGGTTGCCTGATTACCAGAGGGATCGGCTGAGATTCTGCGGACCTGGAAAGCGGAGGTGAGTTGCAGGGCATGAAGAAGTACGATCACCTCACATGTCAATACCCATGTCCATGTCCATGGAATCACAAGATTCGCCACTGTCGTCATCACTGGCAAATCCGTTGGGAGTGCCGAAGACGGTGCCGATGTCCGTTTCGGAGACGAAGGGACGGTCGTGGCCAGAGGCAGATGAGGATGGTAGCTTTCTGGCCAGCTTCAACTGTTGGCCAGCTTGCTTGAGAAGACTTTGCATCTAGAATGACACGTGACAGCGCGTTGGACGGGGGGCGGGGCTTTGACTTGCCTTGCTCCTTGAGAGGGAGGTGACCTTCTCTGGTGTCAGGCCTTCTAGATCGACGTCTTCTCGTTCGGATAGCTCGTTGAGGATTTTGCGATAGAGTTCTGTGGAGAGGGTTATGTTTGCGGAAGCATTGCACGAAGGGAAACCAACTCACGCATTTGGCGGCGAGGGGCCGCGTTAACAGGGACCTTGTGGCGTAACCTAGCTTCATCAAGGCTTGTTGATATGTCAGACAGGAATGGAGCGAGAGGCCGAGGTACATACACGGTTTGGAGACTGGGAGTCAAACGGAAGTGGTTTCCGTTGCGAATGAGAATACCGGTATCCTCAAATTCTGCGAGTGCCTTCTTTACCCTTGGGATTCTGCGCGGGCCCGGTGGGGAGTTTATACAGTCGCCGATGGAACGGACTTGGAGGATGGAATTAGATGAGAGTGGCAAAGGGAAAAGAAGGCGGATAGATACCCCTATTGTGTACTTGTTGAAGCGATATGTCTGGAGTGTTTCTGCTGAGGGTATTTGTGTCGAGCGCTGCGAGGGTTCCTGTGCGACGGAGGAGAATGAGTGGTTGAGAGTCGGAGGGGAGGTGTGGGACGCACTCGACTTGTAGTTGTATTGGACCATGTTGAACTAGGGTGAATATGTATATGTATCTACTCGTATTTACTTGTTTACTTGTTTACTTGTCAATGTCCTCGCGGCCGTAAACCAGCCGGGGTGGGAGAGGTCAAGCCGTGGTGGGATGAGTTTTACTACAATTTTTGGAATTATAATTATAAATTTAAATAATATGATCTGCTGCATTTCCTACCCGTTACACAAAAATCGTTAGGATGAGGCCGGAGATGGCGCTAACAGTTCTGAGGCTGGCCGAACGGTCACACTTCGATCTGCACCACTTGCACCACTCCCCCGGAGGATTATGGACAATTTTCAGTGTGGCGAGGACTACCAAGTCGTCGACGTTATCGGTACTCCATTCTCTTCCTCGTCGCTCCCCTCGACGCTGACCAGAGTGCTCACCTTCAACCAACACTAGGTGAGGGCGCGTACGGAATCGTGTGCAGCGCGATCCACCGCGCAACAAGCAGAAAGGTTGCCATCAAGCGCATCTCACCGTTTGACCATTCCATGTTCTGTCTCCGTACCCTCCGAGAGATCAAGATTCTCCGTCACTTCTCGCACGAAAACATCATCGCCATCCTCGATATCCTCAGACCAGACTCATTCGATACATTCACACAGGTCTACCTTGTCCAGGTTCGCCCTATTTTTCCCAATTTTTTCCCTCAGCCCGCTCACTCGCAACCCCCGACGTTTGCAGGAGCTCATGGAGACGGACATGCACCGCGTAATTCGCACCCAGGAGCTCTCAGATGACCATTGCCAATATTTCATATACCAGGTCATTCTCAATACACACCCCGGTCCGCTTGCCGCTTATCTCCTCCCCCTTCTCCAGACGCTCCGCGCATTGAAGGCCCTCCACTCTGCAAATGTCCTCCATCGTGACCTCAAGCCCTCCAATCTCCTCCTAAATGCCAACTGCGACCTCAAGGTCCGTCTTTTCCTTGCTCCACACCCGTCAGGCACCCAACCACCCCTCACTACTTAGCTCTGCGATTTCGGTCTCGCCAGGTCCGCCCAACCTCCCCCAGGTGCCGCAAACGATGCCCAGACCTTTATGACAGGTCTGATTTCCCTCAAATCCCTTCGTCCTTGTTCTCATCCATCCACTCGCAGAATACGTCGCCACCCGCTGGTACCGCGCTCCTGAGGTGATGCTCACTTTCAAGGAATATACCCGTGCAATCGATATGTGGTCCGTTGGCTGCGTACTCGCAGAGATGCTCTCTGGCAAGCCCCTCTTCCCTGGCCGCGACTACCACCACCAGCTCTCTATCATCCTCGACGTCCTCGGCACCCCATCCCTCGACGACTTTTACGCCATTAGCTCACATCGCTCGAGGGAATATATCCGGGCTCTCCCATTTAGGAAAAAGAAGCCATTCGCGACCCTGTTCCCCACCGCGAACCCGCTCGCCATCGACTTACTCGAGCAGTTGCTCACTTTTAGTCCGAAGAACCGCATTGATGTCGAGGGTGCTCTCGCGCATCCTTATCTCGAGGTGAGATGCAGTTCTCCCAAGTCTTCTCCATATGTCCATTCACATATGGACGCGCCTTCCTCCCGCCCCCTTTCCTGTGCCTCGCACCCACACTTAACCTCGGCTCATTCCCACCCGTAGCCGTACCACGATCCAGGGGACGAACCAACAGCAACTCCGCTGGACCCCAACTTCTTCGATTTCGACTATCGAACCGATCTGACCAAAGAGCAGCTCAAAGGTACACAATCCAACACCAGCACAAGTGATTTGGCACTAATGCTCTCCTTGCAGTTCTGATCTATGAGGAGATAACACGACCACAGCTGCCCAGGTTAAACACGGCCCCCGAAGGTGTCCCTCCCTCGTAGGCAAAACAGCTCGATTTAGACCTCAGTTTACGTCTTATCTCCCCCTACTCCTCTTTAAAAACCCTCTCACGTTGGGTCACGTCTCTTCGATCTGTACTTTTATTTGTTCTTTCTTTCCCCGACTTCATCCGTGGTTCATCCCGCAGCCGCCAGTCATGGTCATTGTCATTGTCGTTGTTTTCCAGTATCCTAGAGCCTGTCTAATTGACACTATGGGGTGGTTAATATTCATATTTGTTTGCGTGTTTGGCCCAATTTGACCTGCTACCAGGTTTTTCTGTGTGGACCTCTTAGGCCTGTACTGTCTCTTTCGTGTGTACCCTCCCTGAGAGCGCGAATGGAGTACTCGCTGACTTGCATGACTTGGGCAGAAGACCGACGATGACGACCACTGTTGCGACTCCCAGCACTCCTGCTGGTTCAAATCCCTCGACGACAACTGGAACTGCAGATGCTGCCTCCAAAATAGGTTGGTACCAGTCTTAGAAACGCTTTTACTTCGCCTGCGCACGTTCTAGTCGATAAGCGATACCGCCTCGTGTGCTCCAGGTTCCAGTCAGCGCCTGTACTAGCCTATGCATTAGAGCATCTGCAATCGACGCATATGTGATGTCCAGCAAGCACGCAGAAGAATCTGTTTAGCCTCTCAAATTTTCTGCTGGCGCAATTGCGAGCTGAAATGTCTGCTGTTGGAGTGTATGCGTGCACACATCACATCCTCGAAATGCTCTTTGCAACTCGACTAGCTCAATCGTTTGGTTGCACTATCACATATTATGTTCATTCTGACCACCTTTGCAGCATCCGAAGTTGCCTGGGCCTTCATTCCTCAGTATTACACCCACATGAGCCGTACACCTGAGGAATTGCACCGCTTTTATACCAAAAACAGCTCGCTCCTTCATGGTGTCGAGGGCGAGGAGACGGGCATCTGTTCCGGCCAGGCCGTAATAATCCGAAACCCGTTCCCTGTAACTGTGTACTGAAGCCGTTCCCAGGAAATTCGCAAACGTATCACGGAACTCGAATATAAGGACCGCAAGATATTCATTCACTGTGTCGATGCCCAAGCCTCTGTCGGCGGGGGTATCATCGTCAATGTTATTGGCGAGATCTCTCTCTCCAATAGCGAGGAATGGCGCAAGTTCGTCCAGACCTTTTTCCTTGCTCAACAGCAAAGCGGCTACTATGTCCACAACGACACCTTCCGCATTCTCAAGGAGGAGGCCTTCACCGATGAAGAGGAGGAACCACAGCAAAATCAGCCAACTGAGGCCCCTGTTCCTGCTACAGCGGAATCCCCCTACACGAATGGGTATCACCCCGAGCCAGAACACCACAACCACGTTGAACCCGTCGTTCAGCTCCAGGACTTGCACGCTGAGCCCCCCAGCGAGCCAACTCCGGAACCGGTTGCTGTCATAGAACCCCGGGAGCCTACACCGCCGCCCGCCGCCCCTGAACCCATTGCGCCCGCCTCAGAGGTTCGGGAGTGCACTCCCGAACCTGCACCTCCTGCACTCCCTTCTCCCAGCCCAAGTCCCGTCGTCGTACCCTCCCCTCCTGCTCCTGCTCCAGAAGCGCCGGTCACTGCTCCTTCACCTGCCCCGTCTGCCGCTCCCCACCCAGCAGCCAAGCAGCCGACTCCTGCACCTATCCAACCACCTGCAGTCTCACAACCTTTACAACCGAAGACGTGGGCCAACCTCGCGGCTGCCAACTCCTCCAAGTGGGGACAAACTGTGGCTTCTGAGGCGAAGGGTGTTTCTGCTGCTGCGCCTCCCCAACCGCGCGCTCCAGCCCCTCGCCCTGTCGCCCCTCGTGGTCCTGACCTCGGACCCAGGAACATTGCCCGCGATCAGCAGCACCCTGCCTATACAGCCGCTCTGCAGATTACCAACGCACAGTGCTTCGTCAAGGGCGTCACGGAGAACATCCCCGAGGATCGTCTAGTGCAGATCCTAACTCAGCAGTTCGG
>Ga0307513_10010825_pt1 | contig 11391 bp, 10 predicted proteins | sample 15_EM_MG_FD_202174 | JGI IMG/M metagenome (GOLD analysis project Ga0307513, IMG submission 202174) | Populus trichocarpa ectomycorrhiza microbial communities from riparian zone in the Pacific Northwest, United States - 15_EM | ecosystem: Host-associated > Plants > Roots > Unclassified | place... | reverse complement strand
TGATATCATAACGTTCCCACGACCCACACTCGCTCCGATTATGATCTCATGTCACAGTCACATGTCACAGGCCACTCTGATAGTATATAAGGACTTCAGATAGCACTTGTATTCTTTAGTTTTGTTACTACAGGATTTCCTCTGCCTGAAGACGCTCTTCGGACAAGCTCAGAGACTTACTGCAAGAAATCAGACCTCAGATCTGCTCTCTTCTACTCTACCTCTCCTCTCATCTATCACACGCATCCTCTGCCTCCTCGACCCATCGTCTAGCGTTGTGCAAGGCCCTGCTTCGTCCCCTCCTAGGTTTGAAGACCTCTACCCACTTTAGTGGTTCATTGTCGTCTCTGTTAGCAAGGGCAAGCTACTCAAGAATCGGTTAGTGACTCGTAGTGACGAGTCGTTTCCTGGAGTGGTCTCGGCGCAGAGTGGCCCTGACAAGCAGTAAAAGCCATTGAAGATAGGAAGTGTCGAGTGGAATAGCTGGGTTTGATTGAGAAATGATGGAAAGAACTGAAAGGATCATGAGGTATGTCCGGCATCCTTGCCAGACTTATATAATCCCAGGATTCTTCCCTCGGTCCGACATACCTATCTCCCATCACCGCTCTTCATCACTCTCCCACACCGTTCGAGGCTATGCATCAACCCTCGCTGAGGCTAGTGATCAATCATCTTGATCAGCTCATTAGTAGGATTCCTCATACTGGTACCATCCTTCACCATTATTCGCTCATTTATCGCAATTCTTGTTCTATGATAACGACTTATCACGCCTTTTATGACTTCATGATTCTAGACTTTCATTCTGGACTTTCCTTATCTTAAAAGATGCCCCACAAATGTTCCGGTTTCACCTTCTAGGGTGCATCTTTTCTATTCATTTTCTGACCGCTCATTCGAGTCAGCAGACCCACTATGCTTGATATAGTTATAGTGTTCCACACATCCTTTGTAGGTTTACTATTATTCCTTTCCCTTCCTCGAGATTCTACTCTTAGTGTTACAATCACTGTCACGGCCTCTCCTTCAGTATATAGGGCAGTAGATAGTCGCTGTAACTCCTCAGCTTTTGAATCTTAGGATATCCTCTCCCCTTCTCAGCCCCGAGCGCTGTTACGGACAAGCGAGATCATATTGCTAAGCACTCTTATCCTAATTCGCTCTCCTTCTCTCCTCCCTTCTGTCGAACGGCACCAGCTCGCCTTCTCCTCAGTTGAATCCAGGTTTGAAGCAAGAATCACCCAGAGTGTGCTCTCTATTGTCTTTTGTGATATAGGATACCTACTGGTCTGGCCCCGACGTGTTGGATCGTCAGGAAGAGGTAGCATCGAAGCTATCTAATAGGCGTCCCGGAGCATAGGGCGAGAGAGGCCCTGACAACATACATCCAGGCTGCTGGCCATGTTCGAACCTGTTCGGAGACAAGACCACGGAAGAACAACGAATAATAAGTGACCTAATCTCAGATGACAAGATGCCAACACACCTGGATAGAACCAAAAGGAGATGGCTATAATCAGGTATAAACCTGACAATGCACATCAGTCATCGGATGAAACCTGGAACGAGCAAGCGTAAAACAAAGAGACATACAGATAAGAATAAATCCCTCTATCCAACTGGATTGTCCATCCGCCACAACACAGCATAATTCATAGTGTTGACTGCGAGCATGGGTGGGGTTGCATCATGAATATCATTACAACGAAAGTGCACAAAACGCAAAGGTGGAGGCAGGAGCCAATCACAGGCCATATAACACCTTGGAGGAAACACATACTTGCAAGATACAACGCCACCAATTCAAATGTGTTGAAACTTTATGTGCCAACGTCGGAGTCGAACATGCAACTCCCAGATCCAGTTACGGTTGACACTGTATAGCTGTCCTGAACCGGTGCTCCATGTCCGGAGTTACAATATCACAATGTGTAATTGGCCCGGACTATAGACTGCGCACTTTGATCATTAGGATCAAACACGACCAAACATGGTCTGTGCACACCATCATATTAGTATATATACCTGTCCTTAGACGACCTAATATGATATCCGCTTTTACTCTCAAACCACCACCACCGCTCTTCAAGCTCTCCACCAGGTAAGGTAGAGTACTAGTATATATATTTGTTCAACAAAACAGATCAAAGAGCAAACCCAACGGGATCCCCATTATCCATCCAATGATAACGATGAGGGGAAGCTACCCAAGGAGGCGTGATTGTGAATCCACGAAGCAAAAAAAAAAACAATTACTTATGATCGTAGAACCGATGGCAACAGCGCTACTCAACGTCAGTTGATCCTTGACCAAAACGTTGACAGCTGTCACACAGTCTGCAGAAGAATCTATTATAATTGATCGCCAGCTCAGCAAAGCCATCCACATACCTCAAGTCGCCCGCACAGTGGGCAACAGAATGAGAGTCATCCACTCCTTGCTGACGTATCTGGTTTCAGAACTCCCTCTTGTTCACTGTTACCACCAACCAATCGGCAGTGCCAGCGACCGGCTGCAAAGGACCCAGTTAGAATACCTATGGTTGATGTGGAGTGTATTCTGATCTTACCACCGAGACGACCACAACAATCGCCATGGCCATGAACCAGCTGAGTTTCGGGGCGTCGGCCTCCTTGGCCCGAAGGATTCAGGTGTTTTACACCCTCAGCCAGGGTTACATCCAAGCAGTCGCTGGTGGCGGTCTCGGTCCGATGCATCGGTACTGAAAGAGTTGGACCACTTCTGGGGTCGGGTGTGCCTATCTGATGGGGATTTGCGGGGGAAGCTCTCGCGATGAGCCGACCCTAGATAGATCAGGGACAGATGATAATGAACGGGGTGACGATGACGACGAATTTGGGCGTCGTGGTGGGGGTTCGAGCACGTCTGGTTCTCCGGCCAGCAGAGGGCCAGGTTGCAGTACCGGGCTCGCAGTTTCCTTGCCCCCCACTTTCCTCTTCTTCGAGTACTCCCTACTGTGCGTCCCCGCTGCTGCGCCCTCGTATGGATTGGAGTGAGGGTACAGCTGGAACATCTTATAGCGACCGTAAACTTGGACAAGGATCAGCCTTCAGTTCGGGGAGGCGCATTGGGTCTTACCCGACAAGAGAATCACTGCCACACCGTGACTCATTTTGGAGATGGATTCCCTCTGGCTCGTAATATCGACCGTCGGTGTGAGATGGGTGCTCTCCGGGTCATCATCTTCCGTGTCGGCGCAGAGAACAACATGGTACGCTAGTGCACCGATCAATGACCGTGCGCTAGGCCAGAAACTTGCGATCGCACCTGCTGGCAGTAGAACCGCACTCACGGATATCGACAATAGGGAGGATTGGAGTTGAATTGCAGCTAAAGTTGGCAGATGAGCCGAGCCGTAGAGCTCGGAGACGAATCCACCCGCCGGAATTGAACCATTGTTCCTTCCAACACAGTCCTCCAGCAAACGTGCATAATCCAAAGACCAACACTGATGCGAATACTATCAGAGCGAGACATCTGATACACGAAAACAATCGACATACGTGATTTGCACGTCATGGAACCGATTGCTATAGACAGTCAGTTTTATCGCAATGCATGGGGAGAAACGGACAGACGGGATGCCTGGACGATACGGAGTTCGCATTTTCTCAGGGCAATGTACTAAAGGGCAGGATTGGCTTATACGGTACGTTTCACGCAGCAGCCAACTCACGGTAATGACCATTTCGACACTGCAAAGGTGTCAGCGCGAGTGCACTGGACTGTTGAAGTGTAGTTGTCTGAGTGCCAAGGTGTTTCGTGAAGGAGGATACCAACTCACCAGAGCTGCGTTAAGCAATCCTGCCTCTGAGCCGCCAATGCGACGAGCCAGAGAAGCGGTTGTGAGGCTATGGAGCTAGAAACTTGGTCAGAAGCCGACATGGGGCGCATATCTGCGTAGATGGTACCCTGATCAATGGGATGAGAAAGAGCATGCAAACTGCGGTTTGTTGTTAGCCGCTGCAGAAGCGACCTATCCTGGAAAACGCACAGAGAAATATGATGGATTCGGCCTTCTCGACGGTGAGATTGAAGGCAATGGATGCGGGTATCAACAGGAGGAAGGCGTTGAAATCTGCCTCCGGTTAGTAATAAACCAAAGGGGGTAACACGTGGAAAGCGTACATGTTCCAAGGAATGCGGTCTTCCGACCGTGATGCCAAGGTGTCTTCAACGGCGTGGCTTGGTTGCCTTCTGCTTTCTCGACCTCTTCTCCGGGTGGGATGGGGCCTGCGGAGAATATGGTACTTCGATGGGTGCGCCGAGGTATGTTCCAAGATAGGCCCTTCCGTCAGGGTCTCGTCGGTCTTGGTTGGGGATCTTGGAGATGCGTGTCTGTTGACGGAGAGATGAACACCCCGTCGGTATGACTATGACTGGGTGGCGAGGATAGCGTGTCGCTTAGGAGCTCCGGACCCGTGGCGAGAAGAGGACCTGACTCTCGAGCATCGTTGTGAGAGGTGCGAGTGGGAGGGAGGGTATAAGAGCCAACCCTGGGCCGTGCCGAAGAAAGGACTCCGCACAGGCCGTTCATGTCGGAACGTCAGACAGGTCGACAGACGCTTCTGAGAGGTGTGAATGCTTCCTTTCGGTGAAGGAAGCCAATTGCGCCTCGTGCCGACAAACTATTATCGGAACTCAAACAAAAGGGGGCACCTGCTTGCAGACATTGATCAGCACACACGGAAGACCGCGGTGAAGAGAATCAGCGACGAAGGATTATCCGCAGTCTCTGGCAGAGCCATAGGAAGTCTAACATGCACTTTCGTCCAGGCGTATCGCCCATCCTCTGACGCGGAATCAGAACAGAAACTCACCGCATCCGTTCGACTTCTTGGTTCGTGCCCACAAATTTTGAGCTGATCGGTGATGACGCATGCCTTTGTTTGGTAACGGCATGCGAACCAAACAAACACGGTGACACCCTACCGACACCTGCTTCTGACCGGTGTTAAGAGTACTTAATTTATTCTCACCCTCGCTCAGACTGGCACATGGACGAGAGTTCCTCCTCACAATTTTGCCGTGCGACACTCGCTCGTGGTGGAGAATTAGATGCAGGGCTGCCCTGACGACGAAACGCATACAAGCGCAGGGGCTGTAGGTTCTTGCTTCAACCGACTCAACCTCCCGGCACTTTTCTTCGAATTCCACCGCTCTAGTTCTAAATGCGAGTTTGCCGATTCAAGTCCGTGGGGGCCAGAAGGTCTCCCAACACGAGTATACTGAGACAACGACAGGGAGAGTCAGGACGTCCCGACGTCTTTATCGCCGTCTGCATCCACGTCTTCCCAACCGCCATCGCCTTCCTCGTCCTCAGGTGTCGGTTTTATCCCCTTTTCCTCTAGGCTGTCTATCAGCTCGTTCGCATGTTCCAGTATTGGGCCATCCTCGTGTTCCTGAGCTATATGCAACTAGATTGTGTTGGTCAGTATCCATAGAGCGGAAATATCATCTCCAGGCCACCCACGTTTCTGCAAGTCTCCAGGCGATCTCTCGCGTCCTTCACCAATTCTTCCCAAGTCAACCCCCCGTCTTCCAGCTCCCCATTTGGTGATTCGTGGACGAGCTCGGCCATGAGACAAAATGCCCAGCCCTCCAGGTACCACGCCTCAACTTCCTGGTCGCCCGATGCCACGACCCCCTGTAGCATTTGCAACGCGGGATCGAACAGCGACAACTCCAAGAACAGTTTGATGAGCGACAGCCCGACCGGTATCGATGGAACGTTTAGGTCATCTATGCGGCGCAGATCACCATGATATCGACAAAGGATCCCGCGATGTAGATTGAGGATGGATGGTCATAAGCCTGCAAGGCGGGTTTACGAGGAGACCTGGATACACACCTAGATCAAGGTCTTTCCATCCGCTCCATGCTCTCTCCATTGGACATTGCCTCGCTTCATCAGGTTGTTGTTGGAGAGTCTGACCGATGCCAGAGTCTGTAACGCTTTAACAATATTTTGGTCGGTTTCAATGGCGAGGTCAATCAACCGCTCACAATTCTTTTCCGCCGCGGGATCAAAACTGCCGAAACCGCAGGTAAGACACCAGCCATTTTACGTTTGGGGTTTTTTACCAGAGGTCGTACGATGGATCCACCCACATCCCAGCCATACCGACCAACACTCCGACAACCGTCCCTTTTATGTCGGCGTCAGAATCCGAGTCCGACCCTGTCGCACGTTTCTTTTCCTTGTTTTTAGCGGTAAGGATATCCAGTGCGGATTGGTAATGCCAGAACAAGAGATGCGGATCCTCGTTGCTCAATTGGGCCAAGTGCAACTACAGCGCGTGCGTGAGTGTAGGTGGAGCATCCGCGTATGGTGGGACTAGGGATTCGAAAGTTAGATAGCACCGAACGTCCCAGTTCAAAGAAACAAGAAAAGGTTTGGACCGACCTTCCTGGCTTCCTGAACTAGACACGTTTCGGGCTAAACGACACTGGGTACCTCACAAGTCTCGACATTGTTCGGTGATATCTGTAATATTCGTTGGATGAATTGGTTGGTGAGGTCGTAGTCGCATTGCTCGATTATCGACTGAGTTTTGCTGATCAACGCGGAGAGACTCGATGTCGTCGAGGAGGATACGTTTGAAGATTGGGAGGTGGACGTTCTGGTTCGGACGTGCCGTCGGATCTTGGATTTCGTTCGTGTCCGGTCTATTGATATTTTTTCGAGGTGATCGACTGGGTGTCGGAAGAGCGACGAAAGGAAGTCAAGTGTGACCCCGGATCACCTCTTGTTCTCCAACTCCCGACCCAGACTCTACCGAACCCTGTTTTTTTTAGCAGTCAGAAACGCCTTCCGCAGTGCCCTTGGGGGATTTTCAGCAGCACCACAACACCGTTCGAAGCACGACAGGTGTCCTGATGACACTTCACAGCCAGTCACTCTCCGATCCCTACCTGGAACCTTTCCATTCCGGATTCCACACACCCTACCTACGGACAGACCATTGCAGCGCCTCCGAAGCCCCCGCGGGCTACATATCGCCTTTGGTGCGGACGACATTCTCTCTCCGTGAATAGTTTTCCAGGTTCAAGTTTTGGGACCAGATTACCGCCGCCCGGCAACAGCAAGGAATTTTCGGGTCTGACCCACTTCTGGATCCGAGTTTGCACGCACCACGTCTCCTAGTATATCTCGGGTGGAACGCGGTTGCCAAGCAGAGACGTTCATGCTCAGGGGAGCCGGCCAATATGTCAGTCGCAGGGAAAAGTGCGGCCTCGTGAGAGAGGTTTACTTCCACAACACATGGAAGATATTCGATACCTGAAAGGCCAGACATGGGACCCTGGGAACGACAGGCGGAGGCGTTGATGATTGACCCTCTTCCTCTTCTCACGCTCGACTCTCTTCGGCACATTGAACACCATTAAGCCTAAACGCCCCCCGTCCTCGCTCCAGTCCCTGGTGTGGTGCTTCGAAGTTCCCCTCGCCTTGGCGTGGTCCTCCACCATCGCGTACCCACCATCAGTAATAGAACCTACGCTCCTGTCCTCTCCCTCCACGTTGGCTTCGTCCATGGCTGCGGGTAACCTGTGAATGCTGTTCGGGACCATGACGTTCACCTTGGTGGTCTTCTATAGCCTCTGTATGTTCATAGCATGCCAAGTCGCGTTCGCAATCCGCTTGGTATCTTTACCTGTCCGGGTTCCAGCTTGGAGGTGACCTGCGGCTTCTGTACGGAGGATTTCGATGCCTTTTGGTATTAATTGCGTGTAATCATAGCAGTAGAAACGTCCAGAGCTATGATATCCTTTCAAAGAATCAATCAAATCGGCTGAAGGCGCAAGTTATGGACTCCAAATCACAGAGGTACCGGTGTAGATACTCGTCCAAACCACTCAGTCACAAAACATTGAAGTATTCCATACAAGTAAAGTGCTGATATGGCAAACCAACACTGACGAGAACTTGGGCGAAAATGGACGGATGGTACTTACGGCGCAAACCTGCTCGCGGCAGGTATAGCCGCGTTTGCACCCACGATGAGCGCTATGGGCGCTGGCATGGAATCGAGTCTGAATGCCACGAGGCCAATTATCCACTTTCGCATAGCACCAACATCTATCGAACAATCATCTACGCTGATTCAACACCGATATGGACGAAATACGAGGTTCGCTCTCCAAAATGAAGAAGAAACTTAAGCACCGACTAACTGGGAGAAAACCCAAACCGGACGGAACGGCGGCCGACCCTGATGGGGAGACGACCGACTCAACGAGTTCGCTCCCGCAACCAGAGCCTCACATCGTAGTGGGTGGAAGTCACGACCAAGAAGGGGATAGGGCCAACACAGCTGGAGAACGAGTTTTTTCGACGGATCAATCTCCTCGGCCGGCGGAGCCAGAATCTGCCGTGCCAGCGCGTGAAGACGATGACGGTCGAGGAGGGGAAGTGGCAGACGTCGATGAAGGGGAAGCCAGCCAGAGGTATTCGCACCCACACCTAGACGTCGCGGTGGGAAGTGGACACAACGGAGAACCAGAGGAAGTCCACCCTTCTCCGTGTACTCCTTCGATCCCACACGGTGGGAAGTTCGACAGTACGCGAACGTGGTCGTCTTCGTCGCCGTCTCTGACCATTCCTTCTGATAATGCAGGTGCCCCTGCCCTCCCTCACCACGGACAAGACGTCGTTCGTCCCGACGAGACCCACAAACCGGGCGCCACTGCGGATGAGAAGAAACCGAACTACAAGCTTACCACACCTTCCACGGCTGAGTTGCTCCACGGAGTGAGAGACTCCGCAGGTGCCTTCGGTCCGCTCAGGTCTATCGCGAGATCTCTTTGCCTTATTCTCGACAATTACGAGGTATGGCCTCCTTCCTGCACATCCGGTCCGCAAATGCTTATGGTCGTTCTAGTGGACGGAGGTGAATAAACATGCCGTGGAATCACTGGCACCCAGGGTCAAAACGCTTTCCGAATCCCTCTCCGCCGCTATTCTTCCGGGTGACGTCAATGAGAAGAAGAGGGCAAACAAACTGGAACGGTGAGCCCACATCCTCCAAGATCAAGAGCTGGATCTGACGCACGAGGGTCATCAGGAAATTGGAGGAGATTGACCGAGCTATGGACTCAGTGACATCCCAGAAGGATCTCTTTCATTTCCTCAAAAACCCCGAGAACGCACAGAAAGTCAACGGCCTGGTGGAAGATGTTCGCCATGCCTTGATTGGCTATCAGGTTCGCACTCCTAAACACCCACTCGCGTCGTATCTAACATCCATTGCAGACGTCGTTACGACTGGACATCTACGCCGAGGGCTGTCAGCAGATCGTGAGCCTTATTCCCTTATTGTCCCATCTTTTTTAATGACTTGCGAATAGGAGTACGCGGATCACTGTCTTCTGGAAAAAATGCATCACACAGATGAGGCCGGGTATAGTTCCGGGAATAGGGACGGGTGCCTGAGGGGGACCAGGGCGGACGTCCTCCTGCAACTCGAATGTTGGCTGAAGGACGAACAAGATCACCGCGTGCTCTGGCTGAATGGCCTCGCGGGGACCGGGAAGTCGACCATTGCCCAGACGTTTGCCGAGATTAGCTTTGCAGACGGGAAGCTCGGCGCGAGTTTCTTTTGTTCACGAGACTTCGAGGATAGAAGCAATCTCCAAGCGATCTTCCCGACCCTTGCCTTTCAGCTTGCCTATCGGTACCTCCCGTTTCGAGAGGAACTTCTCCGAGTCCTGAGGTCCAATCCTGGTGTTGGACGGGAGTCGCTGTGTTCCCAGATGGAGAAGATCATTGCTGGCCCATTGGAAGCCAGCCGCATTCAGACACTTATCATCATTGATGCCCTCGACGAATGCAAGGACGAAGAACCCGCCTCCGCCGTTCTTTCTATCCTCTCCCGTTACGTGGACGAGATTCCTAATGTCAAGTTCTTTATCACCGGTCGCCCAGAGCCTCGGATCCGGTCTGGGTTTCGCCTCAAGTCACTCCGACCCATCACAGAAGTCCTCAGGCTACATGATGTTGAACGCTCCTCAGTGGATAGGGATATCAAGCTGTTCTTCAGTACTCAGTTGGCCAATATTGCTGGAACTCGAAGTGACTGCAACTTCATGGAAGATTGGCCAAACCCATCAGACATCAATATTCTGTGCAAAAAGGCAGCAGGGCTCTTCATCTATGCTTCAACAGTTGTGAAATTTGTTGCATTCAAGAACCACATGCCCACTGAACAGCTGGACCGGATCATCTCCCTCCCACAGAGCACTGTTCATGAAGGACAGTCTGGGATTGACCTTCTTTACACCCAAGTTCTGGAGCAAGCAGTTGATGAAGTTGGTGCCTATGCTGGGGAAATCCATTCTCGTCTCAGGACTGTGGTTGGGGCAGTGTTACTTGTGCTTAACCCCCTTTCAACAACAGCACTCTCAGACCTACTAAAAATGCCCAACATCTCCACCACCATCCGTTCCCTCCATTCTGTCCTCCTTGTCCCAGACAGCATGGAAGACCCTATTCGGGCCTTTCACAAGTCACTTCCTGACTTCCTCATGGATCCAATCCGATGCAAAGATAAATGGTTTTTTGTGGAGCCTGCAGTTCATCACACAGATATTCTACTTTCATGCCTCAGGCTTATGGGAGAAAGGCTGAGGAGGAATATCTGTAATTTGGATGACTATGCTGTTCTCAGTGAAGTTGAGGATCTTCCTGCTCACAAGAGGGACCACATTGGGGAAGCTTTGGAATATGCATGCAGATTCTGGACAAAACACCTCCTGAGGGTCCCTGGCAACAGTTCTCATATTGGGGAAGTGCAGAATGCAATTGAAAAGTTCTTTACAACACACTTGCTATATTGGATTGAAGTCCTTGCACTTGTGGGAGAGCTCAATGTTGGGATTCATGCAATGAATGATGTTGAGCAATGGTGTACTTTGGTGAGCGCTGTGAAGACAATTTTCTGAGACTTGTGCTCATGTTTCCTTTTCAGGCAGGTATTCCATGTATATGGGCAAATGACAGCCAGAGAATCCTTTTGGACAATTTTTATGCAATCCACAACTCCCCTTCCCACCTATACTATTCTGCTCTTCCACTTACCCCTTCCTCATCTTGGCTCTGTGCATGCTACAGTTCAGAGCTCACATGGGGGGTTAAGGTGGTCAGGGGTCTCCCAGCAGAATGGGGTGTGTGTTCCCGTACAGTTCTATTAAATAGTGATCCATGGACTCTCTCATGCTGGAACAACACTATTGCAGTTGGATCTGAGGACAGGGACATCCTTATCCTTGATGCAATCACAGGAAGCCAGATGGCTGTCCTCCCTGGGCACACAGATGCAGTGAGATCCCTCATGTTCTCATCAGATGGGATATCACTTGTATCTGGA
>Ga0307513_10010824_pt1 | contig 11392 bp, 4 predicted proteins | sample 15_EM_MG_FD_202174 | JGI IMG/M metagenome (GOLD analysis project Ga0307513, IMG submission 202174) | Populus trichocarpa ectomycorrhiza microbial communities from riparian zone in the Pacific Northwest, United States - 15_EM | ecosystem: Host-associated > Plants > Roots > Unclassified | place... | reverse complement strand
GGAACTACAATGAAGCGAGAGAGAAGCATACGGAAGGCACGGGCACATGGCTAACTTCTGGAAACGTTTACAAACGATGGAAGGATTCTGCTGGGGAGTTCCTCTGGATACATGGCAACGGTATGTTCAGTACATATGCGAATCTTCAATATATCTCAACAGCGGATAGCGGGTTGCGGCAAAACAATACTCAAGTATGTCGTTTTTGATGCTACGAGAGCATAATGGATACTTGCTAATCGTTGTGCAGCTCCACCGTTGTAGCCGATGTTCTCGAGCGTTGCGAGCCTTACAATGCTAACGACCAGCTACTTGGATGCGCCTATTTCTACTTCGACGGGCGAGACTCCCAGACGGATTTTCAGCTCTTCGACAAGTTCATACTTTCCCTCGTTTCCCAGCTTCTTTCGCGGCATCCCACTGTGCCCAACAGCTTAGTCGATCTCAAGGCTACCAGACGGGAACCTGACCTGGCGTCACTCAAGAAAGTGTTACTGGAGCTCATCAGTGGGTTTGACAACGTCTACATCATGATTGATGCGTTGGACGAATGCAAAGGACGACGAAAGCTGATGGATTGGATTTCCCATGTTTCCAAATCATCGAAAGATGGGCTGCACCTGCTGGCGACAAGTCGTCCTGAGCCTGACATTGAAGATGTCATGAGCTCTCTTGCTACCCCTATCGCCATCCTCGGGGACGACATGTCCGTTGACATGGGAAAATACATCGACGAAAAGTTTCAAGAAGCTAGATGGACCAAGGACGTGGAGGAGGTAAAGGAGATACTTTTAACCGGCTCTGGTGGCGTGTACGTCTGCGGCTCTCACTTTCTGTACCTCGTCGCTAATTACCACCCAGATTCCGACTGCTGGACTTCCGAATGAGCGAGCTGCGGGACTGCGACTGCATTCGAGATGTCAGAAAAATGCTTCGAACGCTCCCAACAACGTTTCGTGAGATGTATGACAGCATCCTATCGCGTCTCACGGAGGGACAACGAACGCGCGTGCTTGAACTTCTGAAATGGCTAGGCCTCTCTTTTTGGGCTCTCACGTTTGAGGAGCTCGCTGAAACGGGTATTGTTGTCCTCGAGGAAGTCCCAAGCAAAGGGCTCTCGTCTTACGATGAAGAGGGTCGACTTGAGCGGAATGTTATTTTGAGCCGGTACTCGAGTCTCATGACCCTGCATGATGGTATGCGATTGCTAACCCCCTACACCTGTAAATCTTACTACGATTCTTAGGATATGTCAAACTGATTCACTTCTCGCTCAAAGAACACATCTTCTCCGATCAATCGACCTCACAGTTCAAGATCAGCGAGCGCGATGCGCATCTTGCAATGTCACAAACGTGCCTCATATACATCAACTATTCTGATCAAATGGACGTCAGTCGGGAACGCTTTGAGCACACCAAATTTCCATTGGCTCAATATGCCGCCGATCACTATGGAGAACATGTCCGCCTCGCAGGTGGCGACCGTAGGGAACCCCTGCAGAGCCTCTTGAAAGCATTTTTTGCTTTTAATAGCAGAGGGTTTCGAAATTTGCTTTCAATTCAGCAACATAGATGGAATCATATATTTGCGGATGTGGACGACTATCCAAAGTATCCTCTTTACCACATGTGCAAACATGGTTTTTACAAGACTATAAAGCCGTTGCTGGAAGAGCCTACAAAGTTGTGGTTGGAAACGACTTTCCCATGGTCTTTTTCCAGCACCGAGGGAAGTGATTGTATTGCTGCTGCGGCATCCCATGGTCATTTGGAAGTTGTCAAGTTGCTGCTGGAGAATGGAGCTGTTGGAGAATCTGCTCTTCAAGAAGCAGCACGCCACTGTGAATTGGAGGTCACCAAGTTCTTGGTGGAGAACGGAGTCAACGTGAATTCGAAAGGAACTCTCGAATGTGCAATACGTGGTGGCGATGTGGGGGTTGTCAGGTTGCTGCTGGACCACGGAGCTGATGTGAAAGCCCAGAGTGGAGCTACCCTTTCAATGGCAGCATCATATAATCCTTTGGAGGTCGTAAAATTACTGCTGGACCACGGAGCTGAGGTGAATGCGAGGGAAGACTATATTGGAAGTCCTCTTCAAGAGGCAGCATCTTGGGGTCATTTGGAGGTCGTCCGCTTGCTCTTGGACCATGGAGCCGATGTGAATGCAAACAAAACAAACGACGGATCCGCCCTTCACGAGGCAGCATCTAAAGGTCACTTGGAGGTTGTTAAGTTGCTGCTGGACCTCGGAGCCGATGTGAACGCAGAGGGAGGAAATGTCGGATCTGCTCTTCAACAAGCGGCATTGCGCGGTGATTTGGAAGTTGTCAAGTTGCTGTTAGAGAATGGATCCAACGGAGGCACCGCTCTTCAACAAGCAGCATCCCGCGGCGATTTGGAGGTGGTCAAGTCGCTGCTAGAGAAGGGAAACGGCGTCAAGGCACAGGTAAAAACTGCTCTTGAATGGGCAGCGTCTGGGGGTCATCTGGAAGTCGTCGAGTTTCTACTGAACCATGGAGCCAACATGAAGGCGAAGGGAGGAACCGCTCTTCAACAAGCAGCGTCTAGTGGTCATTTGGAAGTTGCTAAGCTGCTGCTGGAGAAACAGTTCGAAGTGAATGCGCAGGTAGTAGGTGACAGATCCGCCCTTCAATTGGCAGCATTCAGCGGTCATTCGGAGCTTGTCAAGTTGTTGCTAGAGAATGGAGCCAACGTGAATGCGAAGGGAGGGAGTTATGGATCCGCTCTTCAAGGGGCAGCATCCGGTGGTCATTTGGAGGTCGTCAAGTTGCTGCTGGAGAATGGAGCCAACGTGAAGGCTAGTGGAGGATCTGACGAACGCGCCCTTCAATGGGCGGCATGGAGTGGTCATTTGGAGGTTGTCAGGTTACTTTTGGACCATGGAGCTGACGTGTCAGCAGAGGGAGGAACCGCTCTTCAAGGGGCAGCATCTGGGGGTCATTTACAGGTCATCAGGTTGCTGCTGGAGAATGGAGCCGACGTGGATGGAGGATCCGTTCTTGAAGAGGCAGCATTCAGAGGTCATTTAGAGGTCGTTAGGTTAATGCTGGAGAACGGAGCTGATGTAAATGGGAAGGGAGAAGGCGCGCTCGAAGCGGCAGCAGCCGGTGGTCATTTGGAGGTCGTCAAGTTGCTTTTAGACCATGGAGCCGATTGGGAGCGTTTCGATGCGAAGGTTCAGGGGAGTATTGCCCTTCCAGCGGCAGCATCTCACGGTCATTTGGAACTCGTCAGGTTCCTGCTAGAGAACGGAGCAGACGTGAATACTGGACTCCGCGAATTTTCTAAAACCTCAATCCAAAAGGCAGCATCTGGTGGTCATTTGGAGGTCGTCAAGTTGCTTTTGGACTATGGAGCCGGCATAGAGGCGCATGGATATTACCCAGCCCCTCTTCAATCTGCAGCATCCAGCGGTAATTTGGAGCTTGTCAAGCTGCTACTGGACCACGGAGCCGACGTGAATGCGAAGGAAGAATATCGCGGATCATATAGCAGATCAGCTGTTAGAAAGGCAACATCTGGTGGTCATGTGGAAGTCGTCAGGTTGCTGCTGGAGTACGGAGCCGACCTAGAGGCGGACAAAGCATATCTCGCATTCGCTCTTCAAAAGGCAGCATCTGGTGGTCATTTGGAGCTCGTCAGGTTACTGCTGCAGAATGGAGCCGACGTCAATGCTGAGGGAGAGTTTCGGAGAGGGTATGAGGGAAACCCCCTTCAACAAGCAGCATCTGGTGGTCATTTGGAGCTCGTCAGGTTGCTGCTGCAGAATGGAGCTGACGTCAATGCTGAGGGAGGGGGGTATAAGGGAACCGCCCTTCAACAAGCAGCATCTGGTGGTCATTTGGAGGTCGTCGCATTGCTGTTGGACAACGGAGCTGATGTGAAGACGATAGAAGAATACAATCTAACCGCTCTTCAACAGCCAGCATCCAGCGACTGTAAAGCAGTCCTCAAGCTGCTGCAGCAGCATGAAGCTGATGTGAATGCCACAAGAGGAGAAGACGGCACCGCTTTGCTACGAGAAAAACTTCAACATCATATGGAGATTGCTGAGCTATTGATTAGGCATGACGAAGGTGGAACGATTGTTCACCATACCACTTCTGCTGATGATACGCCGTTCGCAGGCCTATTGCTCGAGAAACCAGAGCGAGGTATTTCTGTTGGTCAGGCAGAAATCCAACCTTTTCCCGTCGAATCTGAAGACAAAGCAGAAGAGCCGCAAACACCAGAGGCTAAATCGTCAGTGGCTTCAGAGGAAAGGGAAGACGAAGAAGAGCCACAGGAAACACCGGAAGCGGGTTCTTCCAGGGGAAAAGAAAGGGAGATGGATGTCGAGTCCGACAAAGGTGAATGGATTCCATAGTCGACATAGCACTGTACTCACGCATTGCCCAGAGGTGGAACCTGACTTCACGTGGGCCGCATACTGGGCAGCATGGAAGCAAGTCCTATCAAGCGCAGATAATCAAGGATAACCTTTAGGTTATGGATATGGAAGAAGACAACGAGAACTTTAGCTCTTGAGTGGATAATGGACTTTCTCTTTTAGGTGGTTTGCAATATTTCGTCACATAGGTTCCACCAAACTTGAAGATGCGATAAGCAGAAGGATCTTGTTCCGCGATAGAAAATACCTGTTATATTTCCCGTGTCTCATCGTGCAACTTGTTCCGTGTATCATGGCAAAAATTCAAATGTAGATATGCCTAATATTACTCCCCGACCAGTGGGGGCCCTACTTTTCATAGATGTCTACAAGTGCCCTTCAATATCTCCATCCCTACGTCTCATGGACTACCGATCTTGGACGGTGTGGGGCTTCTCTAAGAAAGAAATACATTAACGCTAGTGCGTGGTCGACTGAGAAAGGAAAGGAAGACTTACCAGTGACCTAACTATGTCGGAAAACTGTTTTATGCCTTATAAGGAATGCCGCTTGCAAGGCCGCCTGATCCCATCATAAGGCACCTTACAACGAGCTGGCATGTTATAACTGAGCCGGCATATTGCAACTGATATTTCGGCATCATCAGATCAGATCATCAATGGAATCTGTCTAAATCAGGCAGCCCTAATCTCGCCTCATTAATCGCTGACCATCGCCTGTGCTAATCGTCGCGCGCATCTTTGGATACTGTCCCACTATGCATGGTCAATAAAGTGACCAGGAGCAATGTCAATATGAAAGGTGCATTCATGGGTGTGTGTTTGCTGAGCACGAAGATAACTTACCGTCATTTATCAGACCACACAACACCATTTCCGTTGTCATGTACGCTTGGTGTCATTATTATGCATGGGTAGAGGTTTGGAATTGGAGGCCCAGGCCCCAACAAAACCTGAGTGTGCACTGAGAATGTTATGACTTGAAGTCAGCGAAGATGAAATGCACGTAGACAAGATGAAAAGCATGTAGACAAAGGGAGCATCCAAGGAACGTCAGGTAAGCAAACGCAAACCTTAGGACATGCAGGAATCAATTAATCATCTCAGCTATCCATCCCCATATTTAGCGACAGTTTGTAGTCACCAATGTATGTACACATGCTGCGGAAGGATTAGTCAGATTGGTAGGTATATATCCTTGCTTCCCTTGAATACGACAAGGAGGCTTTAATTACCTTCTTAGGTTTTTGAGAGAGGAGGAGAAAGGCACAGTGTGGCCTTTGTTTGAGGTAGGGTGTTGAACCCCAGCAGATACTCAGAGCACTCAAACTGCAATCTGACACTTCGAGTTGTCTGCCCAGAGCCAGTGTAAGTGATTAACTTTTCTCTGCGGTATTGAGTACATTTCATTATTCTCCTTTATTTTATTTTACTAATCTTACATGTGTTTACAGGACTAGGACTTCATGACATGAACGAACGGCACCACATCATGCACCCCCCTTCCAACTTGAAGGCTGTGGGCCGACATTTGAATTCTTGAACGGTCTGCAGGTAGACAGCATGAGGGAAAACCCAGAGTTGCAGACCTGCAAGGTGCGTCGTGAAACAAGTCTATGCAACTCGTTTCGCCTCCCTCTCTTTCACCATTCAACCTGCAACTTACTCACTGAGTCCAGGTCCACCTGCGACAACATTGTCGACGGTGCTCCATCATGTCCCTCGCCTCTTGGTGCCCACCCCAACACCTGGTGACAAAATGGTCCCGACTTTGACAATGATACGGCACCACCTCAACTGGTCGCTGTGTGCAGCTGCAGCCTGCTGTGGCCCATCCACCATCTTTTTCACCACTGTTGACACAGTATTCCATCCGACACACCCCCACAGAGCTCAATGTCGCCCATACGGCCCTAGGCTTCCACCTCCTTGGTCAATGTGGCCACAGCAGTCCCACTGCCATTACAGTCGTTGATGCGATTCACACTCCCACCACTCTCGGCGCCGTTGGGGCGGTCCTGTCTCACCTCCACCATTATCAGGGTGATCAACATGCACACAGCTCACAGCCTCCACTGCTGTCGGTGCGGTTGACCCTTCTCCCCACCTCCACCTGTGCTGCTGCGGCATTGTTTCTACCACAGCCCATCCCCCACCTCCTCTTTCATTTTCATTGACGCGGCTCCACATACACAGCGGTTTGAGCACCGCCACCTCTTTCACTGCTGATGAAGTGGCCATTGATGCCCCTTTTGCCGTCGTCAACTTCAATGTGGCCTGGCATCTTACCCTGTTCTCCCCCATTGACATGGCCTGCCCTCCTCTATCGCTGTTGACACAACTGTCGCCCACATGCTGTGTGTCCTCTGCCAGTATCGATGCAGTGACACTGCCCCATGTCTATATTTCCATAGTTAATTAAAATAGAATGTCTAAATGTTAGTATAGTCGACTTAATCAATGCATACGCCTATGGACTAAAAACTAAGTATATTAGAGAGTATATATGGATGCCCAAAAGCAATACTTTCTAATCTAAACAGATTTACTGAGCGTAAGTGCTGAATAAGTGTTGAATAAGTAATGAGCTGCCGATTGACAACTAATTTCAAACTTATACAACTTGAAGCTAATTTCCCCCAGTTAGTTGAAGTCAGCTTGCCCCAACTTACCGATACTTATCTTGACAAATAAGCAAATGGGGTTTATAGTTAGCTGCATGAAGAAAATATACACATCTGGATTGAGATTGTCTGAATGTTACTTAGTAGCACAGCCCATCAAGCACAGTTGGTGGAAGTGCAATTCCCTTTTTGGCGTGCGGTGGCAAAAATAACATATATAATTAATTGAGTTTGCTTGTAAATATATGCCTGTGTAGTCTAGTGGGAATGTTGGTGAGTGAGCCTTGGTAAGGGAACTTTGTAGTTAAGGTCGGTGGTTCGAATCGTAAGAATGGTAATAAATTGCAATAACCTGACATGGCTTCTGATGTGCTGACCTTGATAAGATAGCACGATATCATTTTCGTTTGAAATCCTGTGGCACCTTATAATTGACCAGCAGCCTTATAATTCCCAGGCCTTACAAAGGATCCCAGACTTACTAAACTAACTGCACCATTATAAGGCATCATGATGGGAGCGGCACCTTTTCGGCCTTATCTCCCTTATAAGGCACTTTTCAAATTTCCGACATTTACCGCGTGCATCGTTGGTGCTGATGTCTATAGGAGTGGTTAGTCGCATACAACGAAGAGGCAATGAGAGCACATACACTTCAAACGACGCTGATATGTGTCATTCCTCTTTGCTAAGTAGATTATTTATACCCGTTGCTACCCAAGACGATGGCGCTGACAAGGGCGACACGAGGGTGGAGGAGCATCGTGAGGTTTGTCTTTGAGAGGGTCGGTCGGCATATCCGCTTAGGAAAGCTTCTCGATGTCGGGTACGGGCTGCTACATATAATACAAATGAGAATGTCGAGGATAAAGGCATAGGAAACAAAGGCATACCTTATTTCTCTCCGCATTCGCCCACCTAACCGTCATCCAAACATCAACCGAATGGCACAACATCAGGGCATGATGTACAACAAGGATGGAGGGACCGTGGTGCCAGTGGTGCTGGCGTCAATGTTGACGTGCTCCGTGGACATTTTGGCATGGTCGTGGTCATGTCAGCTTGCATCTTCGCGTCAGGATCGCATTTCACACTTGGTATGGTGGCGAATGCATATGTCAGAGTTGATGTGTTTGAAAAGATGAAGATAGATGGGTATCAGTAATCAGTAACAGTCAACGGGTTAATACGATGGTTGAATTCATTTGTAAATGAAAAGGAAGATTGAAGCGGAATAGAGAAAGGAGGAATGTCACGTCCCGATCGGGGAATTCAGCACTGCCACTGCACTGCCACTGCACCGCTTTTCTTCTCCGCCCATCGCTGTTCCAACAACCATCTCATGGAAGAGCAGAATGTATGGCAGCCCCTGCAGTATGACTTATCTACTCCACCATCTGCAAAGTCCACGCTGCATATCACCCCGGATCCCAATTACGTCGGGAACTTTCCAAGAGTTGCAAAGTGGTAAGCCTTTTTTTTTTTGTAACCACCAGTCACGACTTATATCTCTAACGATACAGGTCGTCGGATGGTTCTACTTTGCTCGTTCAATGCGAAAACAGGGATTTCGAGATTTTTGAATTGTAAGCCCCAAGTACCTTTGTTTCCGATCCCAGTTCGCTTATCGAGGCTTTTCTATTTCCCAATTAGCTCTTCCAGCGAAAGTAGGACCCTTCTCTTTCACCAAGTGACCACGCCCATCCTAAGTTTGATAGTTCCATAGAAAAATCAGAATCGCCATCACGAGCCTCCAACCTGGGCCGATTCTGGATTACATCTGGTATCCAACAGCATCTCCTCACGACCCAGCATCGTTCTGCTTCGTTGCATCAGTCCGGGAATGTCCAGTAAAACTACTGGATGCATCTGACGGAAGAGTGAGGCTTCACTGGTTCTTCAATCGTTGACTGATTGTTCATGAAAATGATTAGTTAAGGGCGTCTTATAAGATAGTGGATCATCGGGAGCGACAAATCACTCCGCATAGTCTCGCATTCAACCTGACAGCACAGAAGTTGGTTGTTATTCTCCACCTGTTTTGGGATTGTACTAAATGCCCTTGCAGACTCTATTGCGGCTTTGAAGATGCCATTGAAGTATTTGATCTCTCTCGTCCTGGAGAAGGTACCCGATTACATACAACTCCATCCAAGAAGAGCAAAGACGGTTTGAAAGGTCAGATATCTATTCCTATTGCATCTACTTAGACTTACAATTTGCCTTCACATCCAAGGGATCATCTCCTCTTTGGCGTTTTCCCCATCATATAGCCCAGATGAATGTTTTTATGCCGCAGGCAGTTTTACCCCAACAGATTCCAACATCACAATGTTCAGCGACGCCAAAGAAGAGCCTATCATGTATGTTGGCGGTGGCCCTCGTGCAGGTGTCACCCAGGTATGCTGTGCCATCCGGGAATTTTCGTGGAAATACTAAACCAGGCATATCATGTTATGATCTCTCAAATCTCATCTTATCTTGCGGTTATCTTATCATACGGACGCTTTTTCCTTTTCAACGCAGCCTCATCACAGCCGTGCGCTTCTTCCATCACTTCCTTTCGTCATCGTGCATTAGCGCCTTCCATGTCTATTTATAGTACGGGCTATGTTTCCTTGACTCTTTTCTCGATTCATATCGCGACTCATCGTATAGACGACTCATCCTCTGCGACTCAATACTAGTACGAGTATCGACTCACACCTTGACTCTCAACCTAGTCATAGTAGATGGTCTGTGCACTAACTAGTAGTATAAATACGTAGACACTTTCATTTGTACTCCTTAGCTAGTTCTCGTTATTCAACGATTCTTCTAGTCCACACACGAACCTTCCTGAGGATCTTGCCTCAACTTCTCAGATAGGCTGATTAGATTATCGTGTGCAAACACATATCTTCGAAGCCTTAACAGAAGAACTAGCTACCCCTGTCTGAGATAGCCTCTGACCCTGTCACGCTATCCACCTCACAACGAACGAATTGATTGGACGACCAACGACACAAAGGAAGCCCCTTTGCAGACTGACATTTGATTTTAACAGAAGAGCCATTTTGTGAGCGGGAAGACCCCAGCTCCTCGATCGACACAAAGACAAGACGTCTTTCCGAGTACCAGAGAGTGACTCAGACGAAGAAGACCGACAACCGTTCAGCTATTGGAACAACAGACCGACGACATTTACCCTGTATCCTCGAGTAGGACGACACGCATTATTCTCGAGACCACCGTCGAGACAAGGAGAAACGACATCAGGATCAGCATCCTTCCACAGTATCGAAAATCAAGACGAACTTGATTCAACAGACGAACCGATTTTCCAATCCGAAACAGAACCTATCGACGAACCAACTACAGACATGACAACACAAGGACCAACAGGACCCACAGGAGGAATGGACATTGATCATGAAGGAAAGAGTTACCTCAAGAAACCCGAACCGTTTAACGGAAATCGACGAGAAGTCGACAATTTCATTTACGCATGCGACCTCCTCTTTGAAGGAAGTTCCGACAAAGACTTCCCCACCAACAAACAGAAGATCATCTTTATCCTCTCATATATGAGCGAAGGAGAAGCTCTACGATGGAGGAAGAACTATATCGAAACAGTTGTCAAACAAGCGGATGGATCTTATACCTGGCCGACCAAGGCGGTATTCCTCACCGCTTTCAAGGCCGCCTTTCTCAATGAAGATGAGAAGGAAGAATCCATCAGGAAACTCGACAACATCACCCAAGGAAACCGAACAGCCGAAGAATATGTTAACGAATTTCGACTCACAGTCAGCAAAGCTGGACTGCCAACCGACAACGATATGATCATTCGAACCTTTCGAAAGGGGCTCAACCGAGCTCTTGCGACCAGGATTTTATATTCCGACAAGAAACCCAACGCTCTTAATGACACCGCTACCAAGAAAGGATGGTACACCATTGCAATCGAATTCGACAGAGTGCACCGAGATAATGTGCAAGCTCTCAACGATAGACCCGACAAACCAACAGGACGACAACCGAACTCTTCGAACGACAGATTTCGACAAGCTTATGGACGAGGTTATACAGCTGGACCAGCTTATAATCGAGGAAATTACCAACAACCCCGACATGATCCAAACGCCATGGACATCAGCGTCATATCGACCGCTCTCAATGCGATGAGCTACGAAGAACGAGGAGAGTACCTGAAGAAAGGACTCTGCTTCAAATGTGGACAACCAGGACATCTCGCACGAGACCACTTCAACCCGAACAATAGATCAAGGAACATCCCCAACAACAATCGAAACGACAATCGCAACAGTTTTACTCTGCGATCAAACAACCCGTTCAAACGAAATGATACGAACG
>Ga0307513_10010823_pt1 | contig 11393 bp, 14 predicted proteins | sample 15_EM_MG_FD_202174 | JGI IMG/M metagenome (GOLD analysis project Ga0307513, IMG submission 202174) | Populus trichocarpa ectomycorrhiza microbial communities from riparian zone in the Pacific Northwest, United States - 15_EM | ecosystem: Host-associated > Plants > Roots > Unclassified | place... | reverse complement strand
TCTTCTAGGTATCGGGTGAGAGAGGCAATAGCGAGCACGATGTACAAACCATTCGGGAACCACGGACATGTGTTACTTGTAGGAGATGCTGCCCACGTTCATAGTCCTGCGGGCGGACAAGGTGCGCTTCCGAAGACCTCCCTAACGTGGCGTAATTGATTGGTTTGTGCAAAGGTATGAACCTCGGCATCTGCGATGCAGTGACCCTGGGCCACACACTATCCAAGTATGTCAGCGGCGGTGCTCAAGATAGTCAAATACTCGAAGAGTACAGCAGGAAGCGCCTGATCGTCGCCAAAGACGTGATTAAACTTGCCACAACTGGGTTGAACATGGTGAACTACTTGATTGCAATGCCTGTTCTCGTCCGACGTCTTGTTGCAGGGGTTGTAGACTTTATGAGCTTCGCGAAGAGAAGGTTGGTGCTGCAAGCCTCTGGATTGATGAATCGAGCGTATGATTGAACGATGGGTCATCTGCCTTCGAATCAAAGGTTATTTTGGTACTTTGTCACTAGTTTCGATGAAATAAGAGTGACTCGCTTTCTTTACATCATTGCCAATCTGAGTCAAGCAGAAGCATGCGTTCATCGAATCCACGACGCGATAGGGTGCAGGTCAGTGCTGTCTAAGCTCGTGGACAGTGGCCCAAACCCTTCATTTTATTGTATTTTTTTGGGTTGGGGGAAATGCGTCATGTACCCTAGCGCTTCTATATGCTGTGTGCGATTCCGGTACGGCTTGCCGGTGGGCCAATTTACCAGTATGGCCCAAACTTTTCTCCCACCACGTCGGCTATTAATAAGCTAGCCCATTTCCAGCGCGCAACGCTGGGTTATAAGCAAATTCTGCGAGCGTTCAGGCCTTTACGTCCTATCCTTCTTACATCGTCGAGCGTCTTTGCGACCAGTTTCGTCTATCGACGAACGTATCACACGCCTCCAGCAGAACCACCCGAGACGCACACCAGATCACCAACAATACGTAAATACTCTAATATGCCGCCCATTGCACCAAAGGGAGAGAAGGGAAGGAGCAGCCGAATGCACTCGAAAGTGGTCAGTGGAAGAGTCTGACCACTGCGATCGACGCGATGGCTTAAGCAAGACACGATGTTAGGTTATTATAGGCTCTGGACCTGCTGGGCATACTGCTGCTATCTATCTTGCACGTGCAAACCTCGAGCCTGTCATGTTCGAAGGGTGGATGGCCAACGGTTTTGCTGCTGGCGGCCAACTTACTACGACTACCGATGGTGCGAGGCCTCTGATGTAACATAAATGCGTCCGTGTGCTGATGCAGTTCCTGTGCCTCCAGTTGAGAACTATCCGGGATTCCCGGATGGCGTCCGTGGTCCCGAAATGATGGACAAGTTCCGCGCTCAGTCACTCAAATTTGGTACCACGATTATCACGGAGACGATCTCGCGTATTGACCTCTCCCAGCGGCCATTCCGATACTGGCGAGAAGGTGAAGAAGAGCAGGAGCCCGAAACGTGTGATGCATTGATTATCGCAACGGGAGCAAGCGCAAAGCGTCTTAACCTACCTGGGGAGGATACGTATTGGCAGAGTGGCATCTCCGCATGCGCAGTTTGTGATGGTGCCGTACCCATATTCCGGTACGTCCCGACTTTAATCCATTTATTGGGACTGCTGACACAATTATGCAGAAACAAGCCCCTAGCCGTCATTGGCGGTGGTGATTCTGCCGCCGAAGAAGCCACTTACCTCACCAAATACGCCTCGCACGTCTACGTGCTCGTCCGAAGAAACGAACTCCGTGCGAGCAAGATCATGGCAAAGCGCCTGATATCCCATCCGAAGATTGTATGTCCCACACGCCATCTCACTTTTCAAATGCTCATGCTAGCTATCAGACTATCCTATGGAATACCGTTGCTACCGAAGCCAAAGGTGATGGCGACCTCTTAAACGCCCTCCGCACCAAGAATATCAAGACTGGTGAGATATCTGACCTCGCCGTCAACGGTCTTTTCTACGCCATTGGACATGAACCCGCAACAAGTTTGATCCGCGGTCAAGTCGACACGGACTCGGATGGTTACGTTATAACGGTCCCCGGTACGACACTGACCAATATCAAGGGCGTATTTGCCGCCGGTGATGTTCAGGACAAGCGGTACCGGCAGGCAATTACCAGTGCTGGTAGTGGTACGTTTCGCCCCCCCCCTGATATTACTGTGGATTGGGACACTGACTCTCATTCCTTTGAATTCAGGTTGCATGGCCGCGTTGGAGGCAGAACGGTTACTTGCCGAAGAAGAAGAAGGCGTCGCGGAATGAATAATCACCCCAGTATAAACCTTGAATTCAAACTGTTAGATGGTAGAGGTGTCATACAGAAGTCACAGATCGAACAGTCTATTCGGTAATCATGATCCACCCCCACCAAGTAGGGCGGGGTAGCGACGTGACTAGAAAAAAAGTTATTGGAAACAGTAGTGTGTTCCATTCCATAGAAGCGAGATCCTCACACATTTTGATGCCCTATCGAGAACCTTTGGACTCTACAGAAACACATGATCTTCTAGTCAGGCGATCCATGTTACCTCTACCATGAAGTGTTCATGCCTGGGCGAGTTTCTAATGTGATTTCTTGTCTGGATATCGAGTGATATTTCAATAGGTAGTGTATCGGCACTACGGCCCTGCGGTCTTTATGACTTATGGACGGCTTTGCGCTTCTACGTCCATCTCACTACATCGCTTTAACCATTCCATCAAGAATAATATTGATGGAAACCTCATTTACACAACCACAATAGCCGAATTCATACCTGGACCCTCCTGCGGAACATGATCGTTTCATTCTCGCTTGGGCTGACGAAGGTACCAAAGGTCCTGTTGGAAGGAAAATACCCCCCTTCCAAGTAGTCGCGGTTTGACCACTTGACGTCGTAATTCAGGAGTATGTATCCCATCAAGCCCTTGAGTTCATTGACGGCGAAGAATCTACCAGGGCTATCGAAGGAGTCAGTACATTATTCCATCGGTGTCTCCCACGGAGGTAGAATGGGACCTCCAGATGCTCACCACGCATGCTTGCCGTGACCAAAAAGAAGATGCTGCAGGCTGGTTGCAACCACCTGGTTCTTAACCGCTTCCCTTGCGTCGTCCGCTCCTTCGCGTGCCTCGGCAAATCGAAAGGGTTTGAAGGTCAACGGATCTTCGTAAAATTCCTCATCCATATTGACAGGACCAGCAATAACGGCAACATGGGTACCCTTGGGAATGAGTGTGCCATCCGAGAATGTGAAATCCTTCATAGCCTTGCGCTCCATCGAAACTGGAGGTGTAAGTTTGCAAGAAGGTCATTGAGAACTGGACGATCCTCACTTGTTGCAAAATCGCTAAACCTTTGCGACTCACGAAGGAAGCTGTCCAGCTTGCGCATATTGAACATTGACGCTTTCGTCCAGCCTTGTTCCTTGACGATCGACTCGACTTCTACCCTGAGGGGTTGTATGCATTCCGGGCTGGGATTCATCGTGAGAACGCTACATAATGTTCAGAGCATGACTTACTGGGCCAGCATCTGGTACATAGCGAACACAAAGGCCTTCGCAGGAAAGTTAAACGCGAGTCGGATGTAAGTCGGAAGGAAACAACTCACTCTAGAGGTAGTATGGATTGCAGCAAAGTTGACTGCGAGAACACGTAGTGTGAGGTTACGAGGTTCCTTTTCCTCCCCAACCGCGTCTTCCATAAGCCACGATATCATGTCGTTAGGACGCTCTTCAGGAGGCAGCTGGTATCTCTCCTCGATGATTGGAATGAGAAATTGTTCCGCCTTCCTTTGAGAATTCTTGACGTGAGTAAGGCTTTTGCCGATGAGACTAAGAGGATGAATTAGCTGGGATTGGAAGGGGGCATCGAATTTCATACGGCTGGATAAAGTTGGGGAAGCGGTTCATGAATAGCGCCGACTTGGCGGCTGCTGTCGTGTAGTCTACATTGAGGTCCCGCCACTCGGGATTCCGGCCTGTGGAATAAGCGTTAGCGCAAGTTCACTGGGATAATTGGAACTAAGGTATTACAGAGAGGTGCACCAACAAAGACTCTGTTCGAGACTCGAGAGACTATGCGCCTGATCGCAGGTGGGAACCTGACCCCCTTCCACTCTGGGACAATATCAGTATCGGCCGTCGAACGTACGATGAAACGCACGGTGCCCCTCAAGTCGCAACTCATCTTCGAAGGCAAGCTCAATCTCCTCTTGTACGTTGCCTAAGATGTTGGGCAGATTGCGGACAAGCTGGGAAAGGGTGAGGGAGCCCGCCTCAACCTAAAAGTGGATCAACCTACTGATCCACGAATGGTTTCTTTGTGCCATGGATCCCTTGAGATAGGTTCCCCCATAGTGTACTCGATTTTCATACTCTGGAACAATGGTTGGGTACGTGAGCTGAAAGTTAAAGTATGACCCACCGACCTCTTTCACAGCCTCATAAAAGCTCATAACATCCTCAGGTGCCCGATGAAGCTCTTCTGTATACTTTCCAGACACAACTACAATCCAGCGATCGATAGTTGGGATCTTGAAAATTGGGTACTGCAATAGGTGTCAGAGGTGAATGGACGTTCTTGCTGCTGGAAACCTCACCTTTTTGTAACCATCGGCGAGAATTTCGTTCGTGCGTTTAAGCAAGCGCACTGCGTTGATGAAACTCAGAAGAGGGATTTCCGATCCATAGGTTGGGACTTTGATCTAACCGCTCTCCTCAGCATGCTGAAGCTGCAGACATCTGGATCATATCACGAACCCGATTGGCATTCCAGCGATATATGGAGAACCCTAGCGATAAAGCAGCAATCGTATAAGCAGGATGAGCTTCTAGAACTCTTCTGATAGGAGTGGAAAACTCTTCTATCGTCTTCATGCTCGTGGAATATGGCCAATGTCTTGATGTTGAGAGCGGTCTAGTAATGCTACAGGGTGTATATATACAGGTACCGTATCTGGACCCGACGGGAACGGGGTAGATACTATCCGCCGGTGCTTCTCATATTGATTGGTGAAGTCAAGGAATGTACGAAAGAAGGGGGAATGAGAAGATAGCCAATGGTTTGATGCTGAGGGCGGTATAGTAATGCTACAGAGTGTGTAAATATACCGTGTCTGGACCCGACGGGAACGGGGTAGATACAATCCGCCTGTGCTTCTCATATTGATTGGTGAAGTCAAGGAATGTATGAAAGGAGTGGGAATGAATAGGCCTGGAGGATACCGGATATACGAACTGCCGTGTAATGTCATTTGAATGCCTCGATGCCCGGGGCGGGGTTCAGTTCAAGGACCATGGTTCATCTTCCGATGAGCGGTCTGGAAGATACCGATACATGAACTGCTGCGTAATGCCATTTGAACGCTCCGATGCCCGGGGTGGGGTTTCTTCTCTCTCTTGGGATCACGAGTCATCTTCCAATGAGCGGTCTGGAGGATACCGCATACATAAACTGCGGTGTAATTCTATTAGAACGCTCCGATGCCCGGGGTGGGGTTGAGCTCTTCTGTCTCGGTATGTTTAAAGGATCACGATTCGTCGTCCGATGAGCCCGGGTCTGGAGGCTGGTGGCAGTTCGATTTCATACTGCCTGATATACACCAAAGGCGTTTTCGTACGGTGACCGTTTCTCGCCTCGAATTTTAAACGGATGTGAGACTCCCCCACCTGGCGATTACGTCACCGTCCGGCGGAACGTCGGTTAAGCAATCACATGCAGCCATGAGAAAAGAAATGTTAACGCGTCATACCCTCCACCGCCGGCGATAATGGAGGACGAAACCGGAAAGCAATAACCAAAATTTCATATCGAGAAGAGACGAGTGGTGCATTTATTGGATGAAAGTTTCCACATGAACACGGGCTTGAGGAAAGATCGAGATTGCAATGTCATTTACGATAACGTACAGTTAGGTTTGGGAGATTCATCGAATAATTTGGGGACTTCAGAGTATGTCTGGCTTGAGTCGAGCCATTCCCTTGACTTGCATGGCCTCTTGTCAAGAGGAAAAGAGGCCTCCTCTTCTATCGGAACTGGGGTGCTACCGGTGGTCAAGCGGGTGAAGGATCCATTGAATACCTCGCAAGTTGATATACTCTCCTCTATATGGCACAGTTGCTGTGAGGGGTATCTAGTGATCCGAAGTGGTCGGTAATTTTTCCTCCACGAGCTGCTGCAGTGGCTTTGTAGCGTGTATGAGGGGTTGAGTGATTTCCAATATTATTTCAACACAGTCCGATGCGCCTCAGTTACATCTTGGCTACTGGCCGGAAATCGCTGACCGGTAAGAATTTCCGTGCATCGTATATACTGTTGGATACTGTCAGAATTTCGCTTGAGGTACCCAGGCTACGGGCAAAGCGTAGTGGTTGTTGTGCTACAGAGACTTAAGGATACAAGATGAGTGACACCAGTCCTTATAAACACGATAACCGATGCAATCGCCATAGCCTCCAGGCCCCTCGCTGGCATGCTCGTTCCGATCCGGTCCAATTCGACTCTGAGCAAAGCAATTATTCTCAACTAGTGGAGAGAGGAGAGCATGTAGAAGAGCATATATAGCAGGCCTTATCAATAGAGGACATTTTTGTATAAGAAGGGACTAGAACTTCAATACCTGAAGCGTAGTAATACGCCAACTACAACACAGAGTCCCGAGGGAGGAGAAACTAGCGCTGTGTACTGTTGAAAATTTGGCTCCAAGAGGTTCCATAGGCGAAATCTTTAAAATCAAGAGAAATTGACCGAACATGAGATGTACGAGGGATTGTCAGAAGAGCACGCGAATTCAAGCCGCTACGACAGTCTGAGGGTACCCAATATAATAGGCGACCTTCCGAGTCATGGACCCAACCATCTTCATCTGGCAATGCATGAAAATGAGATTGCGTTGGGTTAGAGGAGAAGGGATACTGAATAGAAATACGTCGAAATGCGTCCCACACACGGATGGTGTGGTCATCAAGACCAGAGACAATGCGCTGCCCATCAGGAGAGTAAGCAACGGACGTCACGGACCCAGTATACACCTCTAAAGGTTTTCCAACTGCGGCACCAGTCTCAGCATCCCAGATTCGAATGGTCTTGTCGTGAGATCCAGAGATGATGTGCTGCCCATCAAGGGAGTAAGCAACGGACGATACGGGCCCAGTATGCCCCTCTAAAGGTTTCCCAACTGCAGCACCAGTCTCAGCATCCCAGATTCGAATCGTCTCGTCGCTAGATCCGGAGATGATGTGCTGCCCATCAGGAGAGTAAGCAACAGACCGCACCCAGTTCGTATGCCCATCTAAAGGTTTACCAACTGCAGCACCAGTCTCGGCATCCCAGATTCGAATGGTCTTGTCGTCAGATCCGGAGATGATGTGCTGCCCATCAGGAGAGTAAGCAACAACCCGCACCCAACCCGTATGCCCCTCTAAAGGTTTTCCAACTGCAGCACTAGTCTCAGCATCCCAGATTCGAATGGTCTTGTCGCCAGATCCGGAGACGATGTGCTGCCCATCATGAGAGTAAGCAACGGACACCACGGGCCCAGTATGCCCCTCTAAAGGTTTACCAACTGCAGCACCAGTCTCAGCATCCCAGATTCGAATCGTCTCGTCGCCAGATCCGGAGATGATGTGCTGCCCATCAGGAGAGTAAGCAACAGAGAACACCCAGTGCGTATGCCCATCCAAAGGTTTGCCAACTGCAGCACCAGTCTCAGCATCCCATATTCCAACGCTGTTATCTTCAGATCCGGAGATAATGTGCTGCCCATCAGGAGAGTAAGCAACAGCCAGTACCTGGTCTGTATGCCCCTCTAAAGGCTTTCCAACTGCAGCACCAGTCTCAGCATCCCAGGTTCGAATATTCTTGTCACCAGATCCGGAGACGACGTGCTGCCCATCATGAGAGTAAGCAACGGACAACACGGGCCCAGTATGCCCCTCTAAAGGTTTCCCAACTGCAGCACCAGTCTCAGCATCCCAGATCCGAATAGTGTTGTCAAAAGATCCGGAGATGATGTGCTGCCCATCAGGAGAGTAAGCAACAGCCCGCACCCAGTTCGTATGCCCCTTTAAAGGTTTTCCAACTGCAGCACCAGTCTCAGCATCCCAGATTCGAATGGTGTTGTCGTCAGATCCGGAGGTGATGTGCTGCCCATCAGGAGAGTAAGCAACAGACCGCACCCTGTGCGTATGCCCATCTAGAGGTTTGCCAACTGCAGCACCGGTCTCAGCATCCCAGATTCGAATGGTGTTGTCGTCAGATCCGGAGATGATGTGCTGCCCATCAGGGGAGTAAGCAACGGACGACACGGGCCCAGTATGCCCCTCTAAAGGTTTCCCAGCTGTAGCACCAGTCTCGGCATCCCACATTCGAATGGTCTCGTCGTTAGATCCGGAGATGATGTGCTGCCCATCAGGAGAGTAAGCAACAGACCGCACCCAGTGCGTATGCCCATCTAGAGGTTTGCCAACTGCAGCACCAGTCTCAGCATCCCAGATTCGAATGGTCTTGTCGTCAGATCCAGAGGTGATGTACCAGCCATCAGGAGAGTATGCAACGGAGTTCACACTCCCGGTATGCCCCTTGAGAGCCTCACCAACTACAGTACCGGTCTCGGCATCCCAGATTCGAATGGTCTTATCACCTGACCCAGTGACAATGTGGGTTCCATGGGGGGAATAACAAATGCAATTGATACGGGCAGTGTGTCCAACCCATCTCAATGGCGGTGCTGGCCATGACACCAAATTCCCAGCTTGCATTTTGATGTCTTTCGTAAACGTTGTGGAGAAGATCTCCAATAATGGTGACTCTGTTGGTAGGAAGGGTCGCGTTGAAATATAAGTGTGTGGGGTACTGATAGAGATGGGGCTGTGGAAGGTAATGACGAAACGACAAATGTCCTGAATTCTACCAAGGAGGGTCGTATCGGTATCCTACAACGAATTAGAACCATTTTGCGACGCAGACTAATACATGAACTGACCTTAACTAATGATATCACTCCTCGAAGGCTTGGAGCACCAGTCGAAACCATTCCCATAAGGCTCAATACTTCAATCCAGAATAACGGGTAGATTCCTTCAAAGAACTTCTTCAAGCTTCCCAATATGATATCATGCTGAATCTTGTCGGGAGTAGAGCAAAGGTGGGTGGACCAATACAGAGAGCTATACTGCAAAGGATCTGAAATGTACTGTTCAATTCGCAATGGGAGGTCCTTAAGGTCGGCATTGGCGAGCCGGGAATCCTCCAGCTTGCAGATATTGAAACGGAGTTGTTTGACCATCGTCTGGAGACAGGCAATGCCCTGCTGCATGTGTGCGGTTCGGAGCTCGGCTTGATAATTGCAGCGATTGCTGGCAAAGAATTCGGAAATGGACAAATGTCGGACACGAATTGCTCCATTGGCGCGTTCGTCTCGATATAGCAAAGAGCTGAGATCATTCACTAACTTTTCAACGAAATTCGGTTTCACACCTGCCAGCTCTGCAATCGGCTCTTTGCATAGTGGACGGTACTGAGCCGTTGTAATTACTGCAATCATCCGCCAAAATCCGGCAATCTCGCTGTGCGCTTTTACTATACTGGAGTAGAGCTTGTACAGAGATTCCGAGCCAGCGCTGGCTGAGTCTTCCAAGGCATCCTTCAAGCACTCTTCGGGGTCCTTGCATTTCTCAAGGGCAAGAGCAAGTGTTTTGACGAAGATGAAGAGACCATTTGCCCGCAAAATAACTCTATTGAACAGCGAGTCGGCTGGCCAAGGGATGGGGAGACTCCATGTTGAGGCTATCACGTTCAACTGGTGTTGGGCAAAGGCTCGCAAATCAGCAGTGGCTTCTTGATCTGTACCCAAATCATATTTCGTTGCGGTACCCAAAGAACGGATTATATCGACTTCGGGTCTGCTGGTGATGATAATCTTGAGCCACGGAGCTAGTGCGGCCGCGTCGATCAGAACCTTCAGGATGTCTGCACGACTCTGAGTACTCCCACACTCGTCGAGTGCGTCAATGACAACAACGAGTGGAACTTGATTCGAGTGGCAAGGAATGGAGCGAATGAAATCAAGGAAGAGAGTGTCCTGCATTGACTGTGGTGTGATGTGTCGGTTTTTCTGAAGATGTCCAGTTACAATCGATCGAAAAAGGGGGGATGATTCGGCAAGTTGGCAGATGAGAGTCGGAAGGATATTTCTGGGCTCGCTCAAATTCGTGTCATCTCTCCGACAGAAAAAGGCTCCAGCAAACTGCTTGCGTTCATCAAGGTTTTCACAAATAGAATGAGCCAATGATGTTTTGCCGATTCCGGGTAAGCCGTAGATCCAGTATGGAGTGCTCCGGTTAACACCGTTCTGCCCCGGTCCATCGGTTACCCAGGCGATGACTTGATTGAGGATAGACTCCCGGGTGTCTTTCATACAGCAGAGTTTCCGGTCGTAGCTGGCCTTGACAGGTTCAAGTCGTCCCTTAAGCCATAGGTCTTGCTGGACTAGCTCTACACGAAACGATTGAGATTGGGCTACCGCTGATTTGAGACCAGCGCTTGCTTACTAGTTTCCTTGGCTAGACGCAGAGCTTCAACATTCACTGCGCGGTCGAAATCCTCAATGACCTTGGTCAGTTCTTCATCCATTTGTTCAATCTTCTCCAGGCGGACCAGCCCACCCAACGTCCTCTCTGCGATCATCAGCAACCGCACAATGCAGACCAGGTGACTGCCTACCAAAACGTCCACGTCGGACATAGTCACACGAATACTTTGCGACCCTTTGCATCACTTCGAACATTCGCGGGAAGGTTTTCTCCAAAATTTCAGTCTCTTCATAGGCGATTTCATCGGCGACCTTGTCTGCAAAAAATGAAATGCGCTGCAACCGGTCCAAAATGCCCGCCGGTATCTGGTCGTATTTGTTTTGTTCCTGCAGGAGCTAAACATTCGGGCGTTACCTCTGCTTCTGATACGCTACTAGTGAGCACGAACCTCAAACGTGACTCCGGCAACACTGAACGCAGCTTTCGCGATATCGTTCACCTAGAGGGTGTCAAGGCCTTGCAGGTGCCACATGAGAGAACTGACTTCTGCGAATGCAGCGCCGAATCTAAAGACCTTCTCCAAGACCTTCTCTGTCGATTCCTTCATCAGTGGGGAGTAATTCTCCAACAGTTCCTCGAGTTTATGGAGCGATGAGCGTAGAGATTCGGTCTATGCAAATATCATTAGCTGGCTGGGTGCGCAGTTGCAAGGAGACGAACGGTATCTTCTGCAGAGAATTGTAATCCTAGAGAGACATTATTCTTTCCAACAGCAACGACCTCTGGGCTTCTCTATCAGATGTGAGCGGAATGGCCCGGATCACGACTCACTTTGT
>Ga0307513_10010822_pt1 | contig 11394 bp, 8 predicted proteins | sample 15_EM_MG_FD_202174 | JGI IMG/M metagenome (GOLD analysis project Ga0307513, IMG submission 202174) | Populus trichocarpa ectomycorrhiza microbial communities from riparian zone in the Pacific Northwest, United States - 15_EM | ecosystem: Host-associated > Plants > Roots > Unclassified | place... | reverse complement strand
GGCCGATGCCGCCAGCCGCGCCGGTCAGCACGACGACCTTGCCTTCCAAGCGGTAGTGCGGGCGCAAGATCAGACGGCCGTGAGGAACGACACGCCCACCGCGCCCAGGAAGCCATCGGCGCGGCCGGGGGTGCCATGCGGCGCCACCGCGCCGTAGTCGTCGGAGATCACGCGCTTCACGCGGTTGATGTGAAAGCTCTTCAACAGCGTGCTCACCGGGATGACCTGCACATAGTCGTCGCCATAGAGCTGGCGGTGATACGCCGGCAGCCGATACCACGGCAGCGTGGGCCGCTCGTGGTGGGCGTTGTGGTAACCGAAGTTCAGCCACAGCAGGTTGAGCCAGAAGCTGTCGATGCCGACCACGTTGCTGAAGGTGTTGGCCTGCTCGTAGGCCGCGTCGCGCAGCTTGTCTTTCGGGATCGGCGTGTCGTCGAGGATGGGATACGCGTCGTAGGTGTGCTGGAAGCAATCGGCAAAACGCAGTACGGTGATGAACACCATGTAGGCCGCAAAGTACAGCAGCAGCGCCTTGAGCGACAGCCAGCCGAGCAACGCCAAGGCCGCAACGCGAACCAGCGCGATGCCGACGATGCGCAGCCGCCGCTCGCGCTTGCGCTCGTCGATGAAGGGCAGCGAGATCACATAGGCGCGCATGATGAACTCGACGGCCGGCACGTAAGACCATTCGAGCGCCAGCACCGTGTTGCGAAACCAGGCAGGCGAGCGCAGCAGAAAGCCGCGCGCATCGAAGGTCAGCACGTCGGCCCGCTCGACGTGGTGGCGCATGTGCTTGCGGCGCAGGTCGGCAAACGGCGCGTAGCAGCTGCCGTTGAGCCAGGTCATCAGCGTGCCCCAGCGGGCGTTGACATTCCCGTCGCGAAAGATCGCCATGTGCGCGAACTCGTGGATGAAGTACGCCGACCACACCAGCGTCAACACCACCATCACGAAGCCGAGCACATTGAGCCACCACGACGGCAGCGCCAGCAGCGCCACGCCCAGCGGCCAGCCGAGCAGCGTGAAGGCGAGTGCGGCCGTGTTCGGTGCCACGCCATCAGGGTAGCGAAAGGTCTGCGAGATGCTCATGCGAACCTCGTGTGAGCCGGGCAAGCGGGCGGGTACCTTGCGGAACCCGCCCCCGTAACGAGCTTACTTCTTGACCAGCGCGTTGACGAACTGCGCGTCCATCGTGCTTTCGGCGGCCGGCACTTCCTTGATCTGCCCCTTGGCCTTGAGGATCTCGCCGATGATCTCGCCGCTGGCGTAGTACGAAGTGGTCTGCTTGGCCTTGACGAAGGCCTTGGCCATCTCAGGCACCGGGATGTTGTACACGCCGCCCAGCTGTTCCTTGACCTCCTTGGCCGACACGCCCATGAACTTGCCGATGATCTTGTTGGCTTCATCGGGCTTGGCCTTCATGTAGGCCAACGCGTCGACGTAGGCCTTCATCACGCCGGTGATGTCGGCCGGGCGCGCCTTGATGCCCTTCTCGTCGAACACCAGCACGTCGGCGATCAGGCCAGGCGCCTGCTTCGACGAATAGACGACGTGGAACTTCTTGCCGCCGTCTTGCGCGACGATCTGCGACAGGCTGGGCTCGTAGGTCACCCCGATGGGCATCTGGCCCGAGGCCATGGCAGCCGGCACCGCTTCGGGCGTCATGTTGACGGGGGTGATGTCCTTGTCGGTCAGGCCGTTGGTCTTGAGTGCATACGACAGCAAAAAGTCCGACGGCGAGAGCGGGTTGAAGCCGATCTTCTTGCCCTTGAATTCCGACACCTTGGTGATGGCCTTGCCTGCCACGATGGCGTCGCCGCCGTTCGAGTAATCGATGGGCATCACGACTTTCTGCATCGAGATGCCGGCCGCCTGGCCGATCACCTGGTCGTAGGTCAGCATCGCGCCATCGACCGCGCCGCTGGCCAGTGCCGCGGGGATCAACGCCGGGTCGGTGAAAACCTGCAGCGAGACCTTGAGGTTGTATTTCTTGTAGAGGTCGAGCGCATCGGCGACGTAGAACGGGCCATAGCCGATCCAGATCACGGTGCCGATCTTCATCGTCGCGGGAGCGGCGAATGCAGTGGCCGCTGCCAGAGACAACGCGAGGCCGGCGAGCGGCTTGACCAGCGAGGCGAACAAGCGGCCGGACGGCGATGGCGATTGTGTTGACGCGAAGGGCGGGCGAATCAATGACGCAAACGAGTGCATATGAGAGCTCCTGAATGATGGGACGTGCGCAGGAAGAGACGATCTGAACGTCGCTCTCCCGGGCTTTTATCCCTCCGTGGAGCCTCGATGCATGGGCCATCGCGGCCGGGACACTCTCGGACCAGCCACCGGACGAGCTCGTGCTCGCCGATCGGAACCCTAGTGCCCCTGCGCAAGAGCATTGCGGATGTTCTGGAACACCCGAAACCGCTCTACCTGCACAGGGAGTTGAGCAAAGCGCATGCCAAGGCATCGCTCCCGATTCGGGCAATCAATTCGCCGATGGAGGGCGAGAATGCGCACCGCTCGCCCGGCTTGGTGCGCTGTGTTGCACCAAAGCGCATCGACGCATCGCGCCTCAAGTCGCACACATGCCAACCGCTCAGCCTGAGGTATCGAAGGCCCGGCAGGTTCGGAGCAGGCCTTCGATACCTCAGGCTGAGCGGTTTGGGGCCGGCGCAGCACCCCGGAGGCCACTACGCCCGGTTCATCAGCACAAGCGGTTGACCCGCAGTCACTGACTGGCCAGCACTGCACATCAGCCGCTCGATGCGGCCGTCGCACGGCGCATGCACGGTGATCTCCATCTTCATCGACTCGACGACGATCAGCGCCTGCCCGGTGGTCACCACGTCGCCGACTTTCACCAGCACCGCCCACACGCCGCCAGACACCTGCGAGCCGACGACTTCACCGTCGAAGCTGTCAGCGAGGTTGGCGTCGGGCGCATCGTCGATCGCCGCAATGTCTTGCGCCGCCTCGGACAAACCCGCAATGCGCCACCGCTCTCGCTCGTCTTCGAATGCGGCCTGCTGCGTCCGCTTGAACGAGTCGATGGATGGGGTCTCGTCGCGCAGAAAGCGCTCGTAGTCCGACAGGCGGAAGCTGCCCTCTTCGACGCGCAGAGACGCGCGGCCGGCGATGAAGTCGCGGCGCAATGCGAGCAACTCGTCGGCGCTCACCGGATAGAAGCGGATCTGGTCGAAGAAGCGCAGCAGCCAGGGCTTGCCGGGCTCGAAGTGAGAGGTCGTGCGCCAGCGATTCCACATCTGCACCGTGCGGCCGACGAACTGGTAGCCGCCCGGGCCTTCCATGCCGTACACGCACAGGTACGCGCCGCCGATGCCCACCGCGTTCTCCGGTGTCCAGGTGCGCGCCGGGTTGTACTTGGTGGTGACGAGCCGGTGCCGCGGGTCGAGCGGCGTGGCCACCGGTGCGCCCAGGTACACGTCGCCCAGGCCCAGCACCATGTAGCGCGCGGCGAACACGATGTCGAGCACGGCCTGCTGGTCGGCCAGGCCGTTGATGCGGCGGATGAACTCGATGTTGCTCGGGCACCAGGGCGCGTCGGCTCGCACCGACTGCATGTACTTGTCGATCGCCAGGCGCGTGGCGGGGTCGTCCCATGACAGCGGCAGCCAGACGGTGCGGCTCGGCACCTCGATGTCGGGCACGGCGCCGAGCTGTTCCTGCGCTGCGATCAGGCGGTCGAGCAGATGGGCCAGCGGCAGTTGCGCAGCGTCGTAGTGCACCTGCAGCGAGCGGATGCCCGGCGTCAGGTCGACGATGCCGGGCAGGCGCCCTTCTGCACGCCAGGCTTCGAGCAAGGTCATCAACGCGTGCACCTGGAAACGCAGCGTGAGGTCGAGCTTCAATTCGCCGAACTCGACGAGCACGTACGCATCACCCGCGCGGCGATAGACCACCTCGACGCGGTCGCCTGCAGCCGGCGTGCGGTGAAGCACCGCGGCGTCCTGAGGCCGGCTCTTCGCCGGAGGCAATGCCACAGGCTGAACGGGTTCGAGCTGCAGTGTGGCGTCCTGCGTCTGAGCGAGTGCCGTGGCCTGTTCGAGCGTCAGCTGCTTGAAGCGCACGGTGTTGCCCGGCGAGAGCTGCCCGAGCTTCCACAACTCGGCCTGCACGACCGTCGCGGGGCAGACGAAGCCGCCAAGGCTCGGGCCGTCGGGGCCGAGGATCACCGGCATGTCGCCGGTGAAATCGATCGCGCCGATGGCATAGGCGTTGTCGTGGATGTTGGACGGGTGCAACCCGGCTTCGCCGCCATCGCGGCGCGCCCAGGTGGGCTTCGGGCCGATCAGGCGCACGCCCGTGCGGCTGGAGTTGTAGTGCACCTGCCAGTCGGTGGCGAAGAAGACGTCGATGTCTTCGGGCGTGAAGAAGTCGGGTGCGGCGTGGGGGCCGATCAGCACGCCGATGTCCCAGTGCGTTGCGAAGCTGGGTGCCCATGCTGCTGCAGCTTCTGCCGTCATCCGCGGCAAAGGGGTCGACGTGCCCACGTGGAGAACATCGCCGGCGCGCAGCAGGCGACCGCCGTGCCCGCCGAATTGGCCGAGCGTGAAAGTGGAGCGGCTGCCGAGGTACAGCGGCACGTCGATGCCGCCGTCAACCGCCAGGTACGCACGGCAGCCGGCACCAACGAGCCGGCCAATGCGCAAGGTCTGTCCGGCACGCACCTCGATCAGCGTGTTCATCGCAACCGATGCGCCATCGAGCGCCAGCTCCATCGGCGCGCCGGTCAGGGCCACGCACTGGTCGCTGCGAAAGCGCAGCGTCGGCCCGGCAACGGTGATCTCGAGCGCTGCATCGCCCGGCGCATTGCCGACGAGCCGGTTGCCCAGGCGCAGTGCAAGTGCATCCATCGGACCTGAAGGCGGCACGCCGACATTCCAGTACCAGAGCCGGCCCGGCCAGTCTTGCACCGAGGTCTGCACACCGGGTGACAGCACGTCGAACGCGCGGCTCGCTGCCTTGAACGAGGCCAGGCTGCGCGTGGTGTGGCGGCCTTCGGCGAAGGGCGTGAACGACATCACGCCGCGGAGGTAGTCGAGGTTCGATTCCAGGCCGGCGATGCGTGTTTCGCCGAGGGCATGCGACAGCTTCGCGAGCGCATCGGCGCGGTCGCTTCCGTGAACGACGAGCTTGGCGAGCATCGGGTCGTAGTGCGAGCTGACCTCGGTGCCGCGTTCGATCCAGGTGTCGACACGGATGTCGGATGGAAAGGCGACCTCGGTCAGCACGCCGGTCGACGGCTGGAAGTTCTTGGCCGGGTCTTCGGCATAGAGCCGCGCCTGGATGGCGTGGCCGCGCGGGTCCACCTTCATCGACGCCAAGGGCTGCAGATCGCCCGCGCCCAGCTTCACCATCCACTCGACGATGTCGATGCCCGTCACCGCTTCGGTCACGCCGTGCTCGACCTGCAGCCGCGCATTCGCTTCGAGAAAGAAGAACTCCTGCGTCGGTGCGTCGACCACGAACTCCACCGTTCCTGCCGAGCGGTACGACGCGGCCTGTGCCAACCGGCAGGCGGTGGACAGCAGCGCCTCGCGCACATCGGCTCGCAGATGCGGGGCGGGTGTTTCCTCCACGACCTTCTGGTTGCGCCGCTGCAGCGAGCAGTCGCGTTCGCCGAGTGCGATGACGTTGCCGGTGCCGTCACCAAACACCTGCACCTCGATGTGCCTGGCATCGCCGATGTAGCGCTCGATGAACACGCCGCCGTCCGAGAAGTTGGCTTGCGCCAGCCGGCGCACCGACTCGAAGGCCGCACGCAACTCGTCGGCACCGGCACACATCTGCATGCCGATGCCTCCGCCGCCGGCACTGCTCTTGAGCATCACCGGGTAGCCGATGACAGCGGCGCGTTCGAGCGCTTCGTCGGCGTCGGCCAGCAGGCCGCTGCCGGGCAGCAGAGGCACGCCCGACGACTCGGCCAATGCGCGTGCGGTGTGCTTGAGCCCGAACAGGCGCATCTGCTGCGGCGTGGGCCCGAGGAAGACGAGCCCGGCGCTCTCGCATCGCTCGACGAAGGCCGCGTTCTCGGACAGGAAGCCGTAGCCCGGGTGAATGGCTTGCGCGCCGGTTTTCAGCGCTGCGTCGACGATCGCCTGCATCGACAAGTAGCTCGCACTGACCGCGGCCGGGCCGATGCACACCGACTCGTCAGCCATCGCCACGTGCAGCGATTCGACATCGGCCTCAGAATAGACCGCCACCGAGGCCACGCCCATGCGCTTGAGGGTGCGGATGATGCGGCAGGCAATCGCCCCACGGTTGGCGATCAGGACTTTGTTGAACATGACGACGGTTCAGTGAGGCAGGTCGTCCTGCGGATCAAGAAGAGCGCATCGGTCGTCCGACGGGCGACGCAGCCATCAAGGCCCATCTCACGCCAGGGCGTCCCACACCAGAAATCGCACCGGCGTCGGGTTGTAGGCGTTGCAGGGGTTGTTGAGCTGCGGGCAGTTGGAGACCAGCACCACCACGTCCATCTCGGCGCGCATTTCGACGTACTTGCCCGGTGCAGAGATGCCGTCTTCGAAGCTCAGCTTGCCTTGCGGCGTGACCGGCACGTTCATGAAGAAGTTGATGTTGGAGACGATGTCGCGCTTGGTGAGTCCGCTGGGTGTGAAGCTCTCGGCGTCGCGAGCGATGGCGGTGAGAAAGTTGTCGCGGCAACTGTGCATGTAGCGCTTCTCGAGTGCGTAGCGTACGGTGTTGCTCTCGCAGGCACAGGCGCCGCCCAGCGTGTCGTGGCGGCCGCAGGTGTCGGCCACGATGGTGAGCAGCGCCCGGCCCTCGCTCGACATGATCTGCGTGCCCATGCCAAGGTACAGCGCGCCCTGCGCCTGGATGGTGTGGGTGAGGCTGTAGCGCTCGCTGGTGTCGGCCGCGTTGTAGAACAGCGCGTCGACGGCCTGGTTGCCTTCGAGGTCGGTGATGCGCAGCACCTGACCCTTGGCGACGCGGCCCATCCACGGCTCGCCGGCGGCGCAGACCTGATCGAGCACGGCCTGCGATGGTGCCAGCGAGCTTTCGACGATTTGTATCGGCATGGTGGTCTCTTTCGATGGCACTGCGTTCAGAGGAACCAGCGCTCGGTGTTGATGAAGCCACGGCCGTTCTCGGCACATGAATGGCGGCACACGTCGTCGGCACCGGCGGTGCCCGATCGCCAGGCGGTGACCTGCACCGGCTTCGGGTCGTAGGTGGGTGTGGGGTCGAGCGGGTGCTGCGCGGCCGACAGGATGACCAGTGCGTTCATCTCGAAGCGCAGGTCGACGTACTGGCCGGGCTGGCGGTGCGCGGCATCGAAGCGCAGCACGCCATCGTCATCGGCAGCGGCCTTGCTGAAGAAGTTGACGTTGGCGACCAGGTCGCGTTTGCCGAGTCCCCACTTGCCGAGTTCGATGAGCATGCCGTCGCGCCCATTGCGGTGCATGGCATTGCGGTGCTCCTGGTAGCGCGCCTCGCCGTACTTGGCTTGAGCGCGCGTGGCGTCGAGAAGGCCGCACACGGTGTCGTGCCAGCCGCAGCTGTCTTCAGGGATGGAACACAGCACGCGGCCCATGTCGGAATACAGCGCGTGCCCACGCGTGAGAAACGAGGTGTGCTGCGCCTTCACGGTGTCGGGCATGTTGTAGCGCTCGGTCATCAACTCGAAGTTGAAGAACAGAGCCGATAGGTTGGCCGCGCCGTGGGTGTCGGTGAAGCGCAGCGTGGTGCCGCGATTCACGCGGTTCGACCAGTGCCCGCCGCCGGGGATGGCGTCTTCCCACAGCACGAGTTCGGGAGCGAAGCACGTAGAGGTATCAGGCACCGCGGCGCGGGCCAGGGAAGTGAGCGTGTCGAAGGATTGCATGGGGCACCGGATGGGTCAGAGCGCAGAACTCTGCGCGCAGAGCTTGTCGAGCAGTTCGAGGTCGGTCGCCATGCCCGAGCTCTCGCGGATGCGCGCCAGGATCTCGGCCTTGAGCTCGCGGAACGGCGCGGTGTGCTTCATGTCCTGGTCACGCGAGCGGGGCAACGGCACCGGGTAGATGCTGTGGATGCGACCCGGGCGCGGCTCCATCAGCACCACGCGCTGGCCGAGGTAGATGGCCTCTTCGACGTCGTGCGTGACGAAGACGATGGTGGTTTTTTCGATGCGGTGGATGTGCAGGATCATGTCGTGCATGACCTCGCGCGACTGCGCATCGAGCGCGCCGAAGGGCTCGTCCATCAGCAGCATCGAGGGCCGGCCGAGCAAGGCGCGCGCAATGGCCACGCGCTGCTGCATGCCGCCCGAGAGCTGGTTCGGGTACGAGTTGGCGACCTTGTCGAGGCCGATCAGGTTGAGCAGCGCATCGGCACGGCCAGCCGCAGCTTCGACGTCGGACGATGTGATGTCACCGCGATTCGCCTTGAGGCCACGGCTGAACTTGATGTTGCCCAGCACCGACAGCCAGGGGTAGAGGCTGTAGTGCTGGAACACCATCGCCCGTTCGGCGCCCGGGCCGTTGATGAGCTTGCCGTCGCAATACGCTTCACCCGAGGTGGCGTACTCCAGCCCGGCCAAGATGCGCAGCAGCGTCGACTTGCCGCAACCAGAGGCGCCCACCAGCGTGATGAACTCGTTGTGCTCGACGGAGAGGTTGACGTCTTGCAGCGCGGGCGTGCTGCTGGTGCTGCCGTCGTAGATCTTGCCCAGGTTGCGGATCTCGACCTTGCTCGGGATGATTTCGTTTTTCATGGTGATCATCCCCGGCTGTGCATGTAAGGGAAGGCCCTGCGGTGCAGCCACCGAAAGGCCTGGTCCATCAGCAGGCCGATCACGCCGATCAGGATGATGCCGCCGAAGATGGTGTCGGTCTTGAGGTAGCGCTGAGCCTTGAGGATCGAATAGCCGATGCCGGAGTTGGCGGCGACGAGTTCGGCCACGACCAGGTAGGTCCAGGCCCAGCCCATGGTGATGCGCAGCGTGTCGAGAATGGCGGGCTTGGCCGACTGCAGCAGCACCAGGCGGATGATCTCCTCACGCGAGGCGCCCATGGTCTGCGCGGCCTCGATCTGCGCGCGAGGCACGAGCCGCACGTTCTCCGCCACCATCAGCACCATCTGGAAAAAGGTGCCGATGAAGATGATCGATATCTTGGCGCTCTCTTCGATGCCGAACCACAGCATCACCAGCGGAATGAAGGCGACCGCGGGCATGTAGCGGATGAAGTCGGTCAGCGGCTCCAACAAGGCCTCGACGGGGCGGAAGGCACCGATCAGCAGGCCGATCGGCAGCGCCAGCACCGCGGACAGCAGGAAGCCGATCACCACGCGGTAGATGCTGATGCCGGCATCGGTCAGGAGGTCGTCTTCGAGCAGCCACGTACTCAGACGCGTGAATACCTTCACCGGGCCGGGCAGGAACACCGTGTCGACCCAGCCGGAGGCCGAAAAGGCAGCCCACAAGGCAAACGGCACGAGCAGGCCAATGGCCGCGAACATCCAGTAGTGGCGCCGCGACAGCGAGCCGGCGATGACCCACAGGGACGGTCGTCTAGGCGACGAAGGGGGTGCAGACACGGCGGGCTCCTGAAGTCATGAGACTGTTCGTGAGACAAAAACGCGAGAGGGCAACGGCATGACCGCTTCCTCCCGGGCTTTTGTCCCTCCGTGGAGCCGCACTAACGCGCGACCGACAGCTCTCGGACCAGACAGCCTCAGTTGCCTGAAGCTCGGAACCCTAGCGGTCTATTTGCTGATCAGCGATCGCACTGCACATGCGTCGCGTCTCTCGAAAGCGAATGAGCAACTTCGGTGCCAACACGGTGTCGGCGGGGCAACACGGTTGGCGCACCAGAAACGAATCGACCGCACCGCCGTGAGGCAGGCGGTCGCGTGTCAGTCCTGCAGGCGACCGAGGTTGAGGTGCAGCACGCGGTCGCAGCGATGCGCAAGCGACTCGTCGTGAGTGACCATCACGAAGGCCATGTTCTGCTCGCGCGCCAGACCCAGCATGAGCTCGAACACACCGTTGGCGGTGCCGCGATCGAGGTTGCCGGTGGGCTCGTCGGCCAGCACGCAGGCCGGCCTGCCGGCCAGGGCACGGGCTATCGCGACGCGCTGGCGCTCACCGCCCGACAGCTGGGCCGGCCGGTGGTCGACCCGCCCGGCCAAGCCCACCTGGGCCAGCACCGCTTGCGCCTGCGCGCGGGCCTCGGGCTTGGCCTGCCGACGTATCCGCAGCGGCATGGCCACGTTGTCGAGCGCCGTGAATTCGGGCAGCAGGTGATGGAACTGGTAGACGAAGCCGAGCTGCTGGTTGCGCCAGTCGCCCTGGGCCGCAGCGCTCATCTCCGAGAAGTCGCGACCGGCCAGGCGCACCTTGCCCTGCGTGGGCGCTTCGAGCCCGCCGAGCAGGTGCAGCAGCGTGCTCTTGCCGGAGCCCGACGCTCCGACGATGGCGACCGTCTCGCCGCGCTGCACCGTCAGGTCCACGCCCTGCAGCACGTTCACGTCGAGCCCGCCCTCGTTGAAACGCTTGTGCAGGCCCTTGGCCTCGATCACCACGCCCTTGGCTTCACTCATAGCGCAAGGCCTCGGCCGGCTGCACGCGGCTCGCGCGCCAGCTCGGGTACAGCGTCGCCACGAACGACAAGACCAGCGAGATCAGCGTGATGGGAAGGATGTCGGCCGATTGCGGCTCGCTCGGCATGCGGCTGATGAGGTAGATGCTGCTGGGCAGGAAGCTCGTGTGCAGCGCCGATTCGATGAAGGGCACGATGACGTCGATGTTGAAGGCGATCAGCAGACCGAAGAGCACACCGGCCAGCGTGCCGATGACACCCGACGCAGCGCCCTGCACCATGAACACGCCCATGATGGAACGCGGGCTTGCGCCCAGCGTGCGCAGGATGGCGATGTCGGCGCGCTTGTCGGTAACGGTCATCACCAGCGTGGAGACGAGATTGAACGCGGCCACCGCAACGATCAGCGTCAGGATGATGAACATCAGGCGCTTCTCGAGTTGCACCGCGGCGAACCAGTTGCGGTTGGTGCGCGTCCAGTCGCGCACCGCCACTTGCGGACCGAGCGACTGCGCGAGTTCGGCCGCCACCACGGGCGCTTGGTGCAGGTCTTTCAGGCGCAGTTGAATGCCGGTCGGGCCTTCGACGCGAAAGAGGCGCGCCGCATCGTCGAGGTGGATCAGCGCGAGCGTGCTGTCGTATTCGTAGTGGCCGGAGTCGAAGGTGCCCACCACCGTGAGCTGCTTCAGCCGCGGCACCACACCCGCCGGCGTGACCTGTCCGCCAGGCGCGACGATGGTGACGTTGTCGCCCTCTCTCACGCCGAGCGAGTGCGCGAGCTCGATGCCCAGCACGATGCCCCAGGTACCCGGGGTGAGTTTCGCAA
>Ga0307513_10010821_pt1 | contig 11395 bp, 12 predicted proteins | sample 15_EM_MG_FD_202174 | JGI IMG/M metagenome (GOLD analysis project Ga0307513, IMG submission 202174) | Populus trichocarpa ectomycorrhiza microbial communities from riparian zone in the Pacific Northwest, United States - 15_EM | ecosystem: Host-associated > Plants > Roots > Unclassified | place... | reverse complement strand
AGGTGCATGAGACGGAGACCACGCTCGCGTTCCGGGACATCGGGCCCAAGGCGGCCGTGCACGTCCTGGTCATCCCGAAGGAGCATCACGCCGACGTCGTCGCGCTCGCCAAGGCGGACCCGGCCCTCGCCGGCGAGGTGCTCGCCTCGGCGGCCGCCGTCGCCGACGCGGAAGGGCTGCTCGACAACGGCTTCCGGATCATCTTCAACACCGGGCGGCACGGCGGCCAGGAGGTCTTCCACGTGCACGCGCATGTGGTCGGCGGTGAGCCGCTGGGCCCCATGCTGGCGAACTGAGCGCGCGGATGTCGACGAAGCTCGCCAGGATGGCGCAGCGGGTACAGGCCGAGGCCCGGGTGCCGGCGTTGTCAGTGGCACTGCATCGGGCGGACCGGCCACTGTGGCAGCTCCAGGCCGGCGAGGGCGACGCGGAGAGCCAGTTCCGGATCGGGTCGGTGACGAAGACGTTCACCGCCGTACTCGTGCTCCAGGCCCGGGACGACGGCCTGCTCGACCTGGACGACCCGATCGGGCGGCACCTCGACCTGCCCGCGCACGGCGAGCTGACCGTGCGCCGGCTGCTGTCGCACACCTCCGGCCTGCAGCGCGAGCCGTACGGCGACGTGTGGGACACCCTGCTCACCCCGGACGCCGACCAGCTCCTCGCCGAGCTTGACCGGGTCGAGCGGGTGCTTCCACCGTCCCGCCGGTACCACTACTCGAACCTCGGCATGTCGCTGCTCGGGCACGCCGTCGCGCGGCTGCGCGGCGGCACCTGGGCCGAGGTGCTCGAGGAGCGCGTGCTGCGCCCCTTCGGTCTGTCCGCGACGACCGTGCAGCCCACCGGGCGGGCGGTGACCGGCTACCTCGTCGACGCGTACAGCGACCACGCGCGGCCGGAGCCGGTGACCGACCTGACCGGCGTGGGTCCGGCCGGGCAGCTCTGGAGCACCGCGGGCGACATGGCCAGGTGGGCCGCGTTCCTCGCCGACCCGGTCGCGCTCGACCCCGCTGGAGACGTGCTCGCCCCCTCCAGCCTGGAGGAGATGCGCTGGCCCGTCGCCCCGACCGACGAGACCGTCTGGGTCGCCGGGTTCGGGCTCGGCCTGATCCTCGTCCCGCGGGGCGAGCGGATCGTCCACGTGGGACACGACGGCGCCATGCCCGGCTTCCTCGCCGGCGTCTACGGCCGCCGCCCCGCCCCGGTCGGCCCCGGCGACGGCACCCCGCGCGGGATGGGTTGCGCGGTGCTCGGCTCCTCCGGGACCGCGGCCGCCACCATCGAGTTGACACACCAACTGCTCACCGCGGCCGTGGAGGACGACCCGGCCGACGTCGAGCCGTGGGTTCCCGGCGAGCCGGCCCCGGAGGCGTACCGGTCGGTGCTCGGCCGCTGGTGGGGCGAGGGCTTCGAGTACGTCTTCCTATGGCGCGACGGCACGCTGCGGGCTCGCGGCGCGGACGACCCGCCCGCTCGGCCGCCGACCGTCTTCGCGCCCGTGCCGGACCGCCCCGACGTGCTGCGCGGCGTCTCCGGGCGGGAGGTGGGCGAGCTGCTGCGTCTCACCCGTGACCCGGACGGCACAGTGGTCCGGATGCACTGGGCCACGTACCGCTTCACCCGTGACCAGCAGACCTTCGCGGGCGATTAGTGCCGTTCTGTCCGGTCTGGAAAACCTTGACAACCCACTCTCGTGACCGGAAATGGGCGCGGTGGTCAGGGCGTTGAGCCGATACGATGGAGGAGTTCCGCATGTCGCGCCACCGGGCGCGGCGCTGAGACCGAGAGCAGGTGGCGTTGGCCTACGGGCCGATCTATGACTGCGACATCCCCCACCGAGCGCCCACGCGTGCAGACCAAGATCACGGTTCCTAACTCGCAGATCATGGTGAACCTGCTCGGTGCCGGGGATGAGATCCTTCGGCTCATCGAGCGGTCGCTCGTCAGCGACGTCCACGTCCGCGGCAACGAGATCACCGTTACCGGCGCCCCGGCCGACAACGCGCTGGCCGAGCGCCTGTTCACCGAACTGCTCGAGTTGATCGAGAAGGGCGAGACACTGACCAGCGATGCTGTCCGGCGTACCGTCGGCATGCTCGAGCAGGGCACCACCGAGCGGCCCGCCGAGGTCCTCACACTCAATATCCTGTCCCGGCGCGGGCGGACCATCCGCCCCAAGACGCTCGGGCAGAAGCGCTACGTCGACGCGATCGACGGGCACACCATCGTCTTCGGCATCGGCCCGGCGGGTACGGGTAAGACGTACCTGGCCATGGCGAAGGCCGTCCAGGCGCTCCAGGCCAAGCAGGTAAACCGCATCATCCTGACCCGTCCGGCCGTCGAGGCCGGCGAGCGGCTCGGCTTCCTGCCCGGCACTCTGTACGAGAAGATCGATCCGTACCTGCGGCCGCTCTACGACGCGCTGCACGACATGCTCGACCCGGAGTCGATCCCGCGGCTGATGCAGGCCGGGACGATCGAGGTCGCCCCCTTGGCGTACATGCGGGGGCGCACCCTCAACGACGCGTTCATCATCCTCGACGAGGCGCAAAACACGACTCCCGAGCAGATGAAGATGTTCCTGACCCGGCTCGGTTTCGGTTCCAAGATCGTCGTCACGGGTGACGTCACCCAGGTCGACCTGCCCGGGGGCACCATGAGTGGCCTCAAGGTCGTGCGTGACATCCTGGATGGTGTCGAGGATGTCCACTTCGCCCAGCTGGGCAGCTCTGACGTGGTCCGCCACAAGCTCGTCGGCGACATCGTCGACGCCTACGCCCGGTATGACGCCGAGCGCGATGCGCAGAATGGGCAGGGTGTGCACGCCGTACCCGGCCGCACCGCCCGCGCCGGCCGGCGCAGATAGTCCATCCTCCTGGGGGAAAGCACGTTGTCCATAGAAATCGCCAACGAGTCCGGCGTCGTCGTCGATACCGACGCTGTGATGGCGGTGGCCCGGCACGCTCTCGACGAGATGGGTGTCAACCCACTGGCCGAGCTCTCGGTTCTCCTCGTCGACGTCGACTACATGACCGAGCTCAACCACCGCTGGATGGGTAGCGAAGGCCCAACCGACGTGCTCGCGTTCCCGATGGACGAGGGGAGCGTCGACCACGGTCCCGGCGAGGCGGGCGCGGGTGAGCCGGCGCTGCTCGGCGACATCGTGCTGTGCCCGGAGGTGGCGGCCAAGCAGGCGGCCACCGCCGGCCACTCGGCGGCGGACGAGCTGAATTTGCTGACCGTCCACGGCGCACTCCACCTGCTCGGCTACGACCATGCCGAGCCGGAGGAGGAGCGGGAGATGTTCGCGCTCCAGGCCCGGCTGCTGTCCAGCTGGCGGGCCTCCCGAGTCAAGTGAGCGACCGGAGCGAGCGAAGGCATGAGGCTCAGCAGCTTGCGCGAGTGGCGGCCGGCGAGCGAGCGGGCCGGGTGAGACGGTGACCGGGTCCTTAGCGGCGTCGGGAGCCGCCGCCGGCGGCGGGCTACCCGACCTCCAGCTGCTGGTTTTCGCGGCCGGGCTCGTGGTGCTGGCCGGCATCGTGGCGATGACGGACGCGGCGCTCGCGGCCGTCTCGCCGGCGCGGGCGGCCGAGCTCGCCCGCGAGGGGGTCCGGGGTGCGCGCGCCCTGCAGATAGTCGCCTCCGACGTGGTCCGCCACCTCAACCTGCTCCTGCTGCTCCGGCTGCTCTGCGAGCTGACCGCCACCACGCTCGTCGCGCTGGTGGCCGTCGACACGTTCAGCGCCGGATGGACGGCCGCGCTGGTCACGGCCGGTGCGATGACCGTGGTCAGCTTCGTCGTAGTGGGCGTCGGCCCGCGCACGATCGGGCGCCAGCACGCCTACGCGGTGGGTCGCGCCACCGCCCCGCTGGTGCGCTGGCTGGGCCGTGCGCTCGGCCCGCTCGCCTCGCTGCTGATCCTGATCGGCAATATGGTGACGCCCGGCAAGGGGTTCCGCGAGGGGCCGTTCGCCACCCAGATCGAGCTGCGCGAGCTGGTCGACCTCGCCGAGCAGCGGGGCGTGGTCGAGCACGGCGAGCGCCAGATGATCCACTCCGTCTTCGCGCTCGGTGACACGATCGCCCGCGAGGTGATGGTGCCGCGTACCGAGATGGTGTGGATCGAGTCGCACAAGACGCTGCGGCAGGCGCTCGTGCTCTTCATGCGCTCCGGTTTCTCCCGCATCCCGGTGGTCGGCGAGAGCGTCGACGACGTGCTCGGCGTGCTCTACCTCAAGGACGTCGTGCGGCGTACCCAGGGGGGCGACCCGGGCGCGGACGCCACGCCGGTGGCCGAGCTGATGCGCGAGGCGCGCTTCGTGCCGGAGTCGAAGCCGGTCGACGACCTGCTCTCCGAGATGCAGGCGGCCCGCACCCACCTTGTCATCGTCGTCGACGAGTACGGCGGTACCGGCGGGTTGGTCACGATCGAGGACATCCTCGAGGAGATCGTCGGCGAGATCACCGATGAGTACGATGTCGAGCGCCCACCGGTCGAGCGACTCGAGGACGGGGCGGTCCGGGTGACCGCGCGCCTGCCGGTCGAGGACCTCGGTGAGCTGTTCGGCGTCGAGCTGCCCGACGACGAGGTGGAGACCGTCGGCGGCCTGCTCGCCCAGGCGCTGGGCCGTGTGCCCATCCCGGGGGCGGAGGCTACGGTGAGCGGGCTGCACATGGTCGCCGAGGGCACCACGGGCCGGCGCAACAGGATCGACTCGGTCCTGGTCCGCCGCGCCGCCGAGCGCGACTCCGCCAACGGGGACGTCCCCGCCGAGACAACTGAGCATGAGAGGCAAACCGCCGATGCCTGAGCCGTCCGAAGCCGTCGCCGTACGGGCTTCCGCCGACCTGGACGCCGAAGACGCCAAGCTGGTCCAGCTGGCGCGCGGCGCGCGGGCCCGGATCGGGGCGGTCGAGGGCGCCGCGGTCCGTGACCAGGACGGGCGTACGTACGCGGCGGCCACCGTCGCGCTTCCGTCGTTGACGGTCACCGCGCTCCAGCTGGCCGTGGCGTCCGCGTCCGCGGCCGGCGCCAAGCGGCTCGAGGCGGCCGCCGTCGTGACCGAGGCGTCCACTCTGGACGGTGCTGGGTACCTGGCTGTGCGTGACCTCTCCTCGGACGCGCCGGTGCACGTCGCCGGGCCGGACGGCAAGCTCATCGGCACGGTAGTCGAGTGAAGGCCGGATTCGCCTGCTTCGTGGGTCGGCCCAACGCCGGCAAGTCCACGCTGACGAACGCCATCGTCGGGCAGAAGATCGCCATCACCTCCAGCAAGCCGCAGACCACCCGGCACGTGATCCGGGGCGTGTTGCACCGGGAGGACTCCCAGCTCGTACTCGTCGACACGCCAGGCCTGCACCGGCCGCGCACACTCCTCGGCGAGCGCCTCAACGACCTGGTCCGCCAGACCTGGAGCGAGGTCGACGTGATCGGCCTCTGCATCCCGGCCGACGAGGACATCGGGCGGGGCGACCGCTTCATCACCGGCGAGCTCGCCGAGCTGAAGGCCACGGTGATCGCGGTCGTCACGAAGACCGACCTCGTCGCCAAGAAGCGGCTCGCCGAGCAGCTCGTCGCGGCCAGCCAGCTCGCAGACTTCGCCGAGGTGGTGCCGGTCAGCGCGGTCTCGGGGTACCAGGTCGAGACGCTCGTCGACGTGATGACCAAGTACCTGCCCGAGTCGCCCCGGCTCTACCCGGACGACATGCTCACCGACGAGCCCGAGCAGGTGATGGTCGGCGAGCTGATCCGCGAGGCGGCGCTCGAGGGCGTGCGCGACGAGCTGCCGCACTCGATCGCCGTGGTGGTCGAGGAGATGATGCGCGAGGGCGGGCTGACCAAGATCTACGCCGATGTGTACGTCGAGCGTACGAGCCAGAAGGCCATCGTGATCGGGGCCAAGGGGAGCCGGCTCAAGGAGGTCGGCACCAACGCCCGCGCCGAGATCGAGGCGTTGCTGGGGACGAAGGTCTACCTCGACCTGCACGTACGGGTGGCGAAGGACTGGCAGCGCGACCCGAAACAGTTGCGCAAACTGGGCTTCTGACAGCCGTGTGCCATTAGTCACGAGAACGTTTCCGCGTGGACGGGTTCATCCGTTGGTCTGCGGGGTAGGGCGGTAGCCAATCCCCTTTTACCCCCGGCATCCCGATTGGACCCATGCGAAACAGGTACGTGGATCTGCTGCGCGCGGCGGCCATCGTCCGAGTAGTCGTCTACCACACCACCCACTGGGCGTTCCTGACCATCGCCTTCCCAGCCATGACGGTGATGTTCGCGCTCGCGGGTTCGCTGATGGCGGCCTCTATGGACAGTCATGGCGTGAGCGCCGTCTGGCGTCGCGTGCGCCGGCTGCTGCCCGCGTTATGGGTGCTCGCCGCGGTCTTCGTACCGGCCATGCTGTTGACCGGGCTGCCGGTGAGCTGGCGGTTGCTCTACTGGGTGGTGCCGCTCTTCGACCCGCCGGCCAACCAGTGGGGGGCGTTGGCGCTGAGCGCGATCTGGTACCTGCGCGACTACCTGTGGTTCGTGCTGCTCTCACCGCTGGCCCTGCCGCTCTTCCGTCGCTTCCCGGTGCCGACCCTGCTCGCGCCGTACCTGCTGCTCGTCTGCACCGAGATCGGCGTGCTGCCGGGGCATCCGGTGCTCAAGGACGTGGGCCTCTACTTCGGCGCGTGGCTGCTCGGCTTCGCGCACCACGACGGCATGCTGCGCCGCCTCTCGCGGCGGGCGCTGGTGTCCTGTGTGGGCGTTCTCGCGGTGGCGGGTGCGGCGTGGTTTCTCACCCATCCGGGCCCGCGTGGCTACGACCTCAACGACATCCGGATCGGCAACGCGCTCTGGTCCGCCGCCTTCGTCATCGCTCTGCTCGGCTTCGCCCCGGCGACCACGGCATGGCTCGAGCGGCGGGCCGGGCTGCTGCGCGCGGTCACCGTGCTCAACAGTCGCGCGCTCACCATCTACCTGTGGCACATGCCGATCGTGATCGCCGTGACGGTGGTCTTCTCACTCGGGCTGAGCGCGCGGCTAGCGGCGGTGACGCTGCTGGTGGCCGTGGCCGTCGCGCTCTTCGGCTGGGTCGAGGACGTGTCCGCGCGGCGCCGTCCGGTGCTGTTGCCCGGGCGGCGCCGCGTGCGGGAGCCTCAGACCGCCCGCAGCGTGATGTCGCCGCTGCCGGTCTCCAGGTCGAGTAGGAACTCCCCGGTCGGCGAGCTCGTCACCCCCAGCGTCTTCTCACCGGACCCGGTCCGCGCGTCGATCCGGTAGGAGCCGGTCGGCACCGCGACGTCCACGTTGCCGCTGCCGGTATGCGTACGCACCGCGCCGCCCTTGTCGAGCGAGAGGGTGACGTCGCCGGAACCGGTGCGGGCGGTCGTCAGCGCGCCACCGAGGCCACGCGCGTCGATATTGCCCGAGCCGGTGCGGGCGTCGAGGTCGCCGGCCACCTCCGTGATCGTCATGTCGCCGGAGCCGGCCTGCACCCTCACCGCGCCGGTCGCCTCGGTGATGCCCACGTTGCCCGAGCCGGTCTTCAGGTCCACGGTGGACACGCCGCTCAGCGAGAGGTTGCCGGAGCCGAGCGCGCCGCGGACCGCGACACCCTTAGGGGCCAGGATCTCGTAGTCGATCGAGCACAGGTGGCCGCACTCGGTGTCGATCCGCAGCACCGTCCCGTTGATGTGGTACGTGGTGTCCGGCTCATTGCCCGTGTAGCGCACCACCCGGCGGATGTCGACCTGCTGGGTGTCGCCGGTGCTGACCGTCACGTCGCCCGAGCCCGGCTCGATGACGATCTCCTTGACCGCCACCTTCTCGGTGTTGCTGAAGTCGAGGCGAGTCCGGGAGACGTCGTCGCAGGCGACCAGGCCGGCGATGGCGACAACGCCGACCGCCGCGAGCAGCTTTCGGGGATCCATGACGAGCACGCTACGGTTTCTGACCCCCGGGGCACATCCGGATTGGTCACCGAGACGACCCTGAGATGCACCCCAAGAAAACGCTCCGCCAGCGCTCCACGTTTCCCGGGGGACCCCGCACGGGGTGTAGGGGAGAATGAGCCGATGCCCGGATACAGACGCCCGCTCTACCGCGACGACGCGGTGGTGTTGCGCGTGCAGAAGCTGGGCGAATCGGACCGGATCATCACGCTGCTGACCCGCCGGCACGGTCGGGTGCGGGCGGTGGCCCGGGGGGTACGCCGCACCAGCTCCCGCTTCGGCGCGCGGCTCGAGCCGTTCGGCCACATCGATCTCCAGCTGGCCGAGGGGCCGTCGCTGCACACGGTGAGCCAGGTCGAGGGCATCGAGCTGTACGGTAAGCGGTTCCTCGAGGACTACCCGCGCTACACGGCCGCCAGCGCCATCGCGGAGACCGCCGAGCGGCTCACCCCGGTGGAGCAGGAGCCGTCGCTGCGGCTCTTCCTGCTCACGCTCGGCGCCCTGCGCGCGCTGGCCGAGGGGGCGCACGCGAGCACGCTGGTGCTCGACGCGTACATGCTGCGTGGCATGAGCGTGGCCGGGTGGGCGCCGGCGCTGGTCGAGTGCGCGGTGTGCGGGTCACCGGGGCGGCACGGCGCGTTTTCCGTACCCGCGGGGGGTTGTGTGTGCCCGGACTGCCGGCCGCCGGGATCGGCCCACCCGGCGCCGGCCACGATCGACCTGATGTATGCGCTCACCTCGGGTGACTGGCGCGTCGCCGACAGTGCGGAGCAGTCCAGTCGCCGCGAGTGCAGCGGGCTTGTGGCCGCACATTTGCAGTGGCACCTTGAGCGCGCGCTACGCTCGCTGCCGCTGGTGGATAGGGGTTAATGACAGTGGTTCGTTCGTTACGGCGCCGGCAGCCGACCGCGCCGACGCCTCACCCGTCCGGTGTGCGCCCGCCCGCGCTGCCGAAGGAGAGCCTGCCGAAGCACATCGCGATCGTGATGGATGGCAATGGGCGCTGGGCGAAGGAGCGTGGCCTGCCTCGGACAAAGGGGCATGAGCGGGGCGAATACTCGCTTTTCGACACGATCGAGGGTGCGATCGAGCTGGGCATCCCGTACCTGTCGGCGTACGCGTTCTCCACCGAGAACTGGCGGCGCTCGCCCGACGAGGTCCGCTTCCTCATGGGCTTCAACCGGGATGTGATCCGCCGCCGCCGCGACCAGCTCGTCGAGCTTGGCGTGCGGGTGGTGTGGTCCGGGCGGACCGGCCGGCTGTGGAAGAGCGTGATCTCCGAGCTGGAGACGGCCGAGGAGATGTCGCGGGGAAACTCGACGCTGACGCTGCAGTTCTGCGTCAACTACGGGGGGCAGGCGGAGATCGCCGACGCGGCGGCCGCGATCGCCCGAGATGTCGCGGCGGGGAAGCTTTCACCCGAAAAGGTGAATGAGAAGCTGATCGCGCGCTACCTCTACCACCCCGAGGTGCCCGAGGTGGACCTGTTCCTGCGCCCGTCCGGCGAGCAGCGCACGTCAAACTTCCTGCTGTGGCAGTCGGCGTACGCGGAGATGGTCTTCCTCGACACGCTCTGGCCCGAGTTCGACCGGCGCCACCTGTGGTACGCCTGTGAGCTGTACGCCCAGCGCGACCGGCGCTTCGGCGGCGCGTTGCCCAACCCGGTGGCCCCTACGGCCTGAGCCGCCCGGCGGCGGCGAGGACGGCGAGCGCGTCCGCGGTGACCCACTCGTTGGTGCGGCGGGCGCCGGTGCCACCCCAGTCGAGCGGGTCGCCCGCCCTGGTGGGGAAGGCCTTCTCGGATGGCCAGCCGCCGTCCGGCAGCCGTTTCGCCTCGAGCAGGTCGAGCGCGTCCGCGCAGCGCGGGTCGTCGATCATGCCCACCTCGACGAGCCCGACCAGCCCGCCGAGCACGTCGTAGTGCCAGTAGAGCGGGTGGTGAAGCCGCACGAAGTCGGGGTGGATCAGCGCCCCATCCGAGCGGCGCCAGGCCAGCCTGCGGGTCAGGAAGACCTCGGCGGCCCGCTCGGCGGCCTTGGCGTCGTGGTCCGCCAGGCCGCGCATCGGCAGCAGCGTCTCCATGAACGACGAGCTCCGCGCGGTGGGGTTGCGATCACAGTTCCAGCCGCCGTCCGGCCACTGCCACTTGACCAAGCGCTCGGTCAGGACGCGGGCGTCGGGCTCCGCCAGGACCCCGAGCGCGGTCAGGTAGCGCAGCGCGTTGCCCTGCTGGGATGCGCAGCGCCGGTATCGCCCCTGCACCAGCGGCACCTCGACGTCCCGCAGCCACCGCCGCAGCACCTGGTCGCGGAGCGGGATCAGCGAATCGTCACCGGGCGGGTAGCCGAGGTCGGCGAGGGCGGCGAGTACCCAGTGGGCGCCGTGCCACTTGGCGTACACCTGCTTGGGGTCGCTGATCCGGCCGTCGGCGTCCCGCGCGGAGAGAAGCGTGCGCACCCTCGATGATTGGCGGATCTCCTCGCGCAGCGTGCGCGCGGCCCTGCCGTCCGTGGGCTCGCCGAGCACCCGCGTGCGCACCCTCCAACGGATGGAGGGCTCCGCTGACCGCAGCAAGGTGTCGACGATCGTCACGATGCCTCCAGGCTCGCCCGCTCACGCGGCGGCGAAGGCGACGTCTCCCGCCGCCACCCCGAAAACCCGGGGCGGCTCCGTCCAGACGCCGCGCCAGCTCGCTCGCTCACGATCTCTTATGGTCCTCCTCCGGACGGGCGTGAGAGAAGAGGACGGGCGTGACGGGGCGAGGCGGTGGGCGGTCCGACGGCGGCGGCGGAGGCGGGGGTGGAGGAGGCGGCGGGGGTGCGGCAGGCTGGTGCTCGCCGGTCAGGACGAGCAGATCGTAGGCCCGCTCGACGGGGATCCGTTCGGTGCTTATCGCCAACCGCAGCGCCACCGGTGCCTTCGCGCCCCGAAAGGCATCCACGGGCAGGTCCAGCACCCGCGGCTGGACGCCCCGCTCGGCCAGATAGGCGGCGGCGGCCGGTGGCAGATCCTGCCACGGCCGCACCGACTCGGCCGTGAAGCCGTGCGCGAGCCACTCCTCCGCCCGCTCGCTGACCCGATCGGCCACATGCCCCGGGACGACGTCCCGGCCACCGAGATCGTCGCTGAGCAACGCGCGGGCCATCGGGGAGAGCTCCGCCACCGGTACCCACCGGTCACGCGCCCCACGGCGACGAGCCGGCTGGTCACGGTGGTCGGGGTTGGCCATAACCCCATCAAACATGATCGACACTCAGCGCATGCAAGTGGGTGCCGCGTGGCGCCGACCAACTGACAAAGCTTTGGGCTACCGCGATGTTCGCGGTTTCTGTGATCAAAGCTCCGTTCAAGTCGCTAGAACTACTTGAGTGGACCTTTGATCACAGGGGCGGGCGCCGTGGGGGCGCGGGGTGGGGCCCGCCCCCCCCCCCGCCCCCCCCCCCCCATATGTGGTTGT
>Ga0307513_10010819_pt1 | contig 11397 bp, 9 predicted proteins | sample 15_EM_MG_FD_202174 | JGI IMG/M metagenome (GOLD analysis project Ga0307513, IMG submission 202174) | Populus trichocarpa ectomycorrhiza microbial communities from riparian zone in the Pacific Northwest, United States - 15_EM | ecosystem: Host-associated > Plants > Roots > Unclassified | place... | reverse complement strand
GCTGATGCCACAGGTCATCAACGGGAGCTTGATTTTCGAAGGGATGCTGTCCGTGCCGGGGCGGGCGTCGTGTCCCCCCGTGGCAGGGGCGCACGCCGGACGACGCACAACAGCGACCTATTCTTCCACGGCCTCTGGCCTGCGCCAAAATCGGCCGTCGGCTGAAGGCGCCCACCCCATGATGGAAAGCATCTCGCGGTCCTTCTTGTCGAAGGCGGACGCGTCGGTCTGCTCGATCAGGTCGGGCCGGTTGGCCGCAGTACGACGCAGCGCCTCGTCCCGGCGCCAGCGCGCAATCTTGCCGTGGTGGCCGCTGAGCAGCACGTCCGGGATCTCCCGGCCGCGCCACTGGGGCGGCTTGGTGTAGATCGGCCCCTCAAGGAGGTTGGCCATGGCACCCGGCGCGAAGGAGTCGTCCCGGTGCGACTCGGCGTTGCCGAGGACCCCGGGCAGCAGCCGCGCGACGGCCTCCGTGATCACGAGTACGGCCGCCTCGCCGCCGGCGAGCACATAGTCGCCGATGGACACCTCGTACACGGGCATACGGGTCGCGTACTCGTCGATGACGCGCCGGTCGATGCCCTCGTACCGGGCGGGCGTGAAGACCAGCCACGGCCGTTCGGACAACTCGACGGCGAGCGCCTGGGTGAAGGGACGGCCACTGGGCGTGGGCACGACCAGCGCGGGCTGCCCGGACCCGGTCTCGTATCCGTCGGCCAGCACGTCGTCCAGGGCGTCGCCCCAGGGGTCGGTCTTCATGACCATGCCCGGGCCGCCGCCGTAGGGCGTGTCGTCGACCGTGTTGTGGCGGTCGTACGTCCAGTCCCGAAGATGATGCACGTGCACATTCAGCTGTCCACGCGCGCGTGCCTTGCCGACGAGCGAGACGTTCAGGGGTTCGAGGTACTCGGGGAAGATCGTGACGACGTCGAGACGCATCAGGCGTCCGCCCCCGAGGAGTCCTCTTCATCCCTGGAGGACGCGATTTCGGCCTGGTCGTCGATCAGACCCGGCGGCGGGTCGATGACCGCCCGCTGCTCCTCCAGGTCGATCTCCAGCACGATCTCCTCGACGAACGGGACGTACACCTCGCTGCCGTCGGGGCGCTCCACGACGAACAGGTCCTGGGAGGGCAGGTGCGAGATCTCGGTGATGCGTCCGATCTCGGTGCCGTCGGTCAGGACCACGTCCAGGCCCATCAGTTGATGGTCGTAGTACTCGTCCTCGCCCTCGGGGAGTTCCTCGGGGTCGATGTCGGCGATCAGCAGGACGTTGCGCAGGGCCTCGGCGCCGGTCCGGTCGCGTACGCCCTCGAAGCGCAGCAGGAGCCGGCCGCTGTGGACACGGCCCGTCTCGATGGTCAGCGGGCCCGCCGTGGCCGGGTCGGTGGCCAGGACGGCGCCGGGCGGGAGCCGCAGCTCCGGCTCGTCCGTACGTACCTCGACGGTGACCTCGCCCTTGATGCCGTGGGCGCGGCCCACGCGCGCGACTACGAGCTGCACTTTCTGGAATCTCCTGTCGTGTACCTACGGCATTACCGCGTAGACGACTACGGGCCGGGGACGGCCCAAGTGGCCCTCCCCGGCCCGAGCCGGTGCTGCGTGATGATCAGCGAACCTGGTCCACGTCGACGAGGTCGACACGGACACCACGCCCGCCGATGGCACCCACGACGGTTCGCAGGGCACGTGCGGTACGGCCGTTACGGCCGATCACCTTACCGAGGTCGTCGGGGTGGACCCTGACCTCCAGAACGCGCCCGCGACGCAGGTCGCGCGAGGCGACCTGCACTTCGTCGGGGTTGTCGACGATGCCCTTCACGAGGTGCTCAAGAGCCTCCTCGAGCATGCTCAGGCCTCGGTCGACGTGGACTCGGCCGCGGCCTCGTCCTTCTTGTCGGCCTTCTTCTTCTGGGTGATGGCCTCACCCTTGCTCGCGTCGTCGCCACCGAGGGCGTCGAACACCGGGCGCGCGGCCTTCGGCTCGGCCACGAGCAGCGGCGCCGGGGCCGGCAGGCCCTTGAACTTCTGCCAGTCGCCGGTCAGCTTCAGGATGGCGAGGACGGGCTCGGTCGGCTGCGCGCCGACACCCAGCCAGTACTGCGCGCGGTCCGTGTCGACCTCGATGCGCGAGGGGTTCTGCACCGGGTGGTACAGACCGATCTCCTCGATGGCCCGGCCGTCACGGCGGGTACGGGAGTCGGCGACGACGATGCGGTAGTGAGGCGAACGGATCTTGCCCAGACGCTTCAGCTTGATCTTGACTGCCACGGGAGTGGGTTCTCCTGGATTTGACGTGGTTGGGCACGGCGAGATTGCCGCGTGGGGTTGCGGTACCCGAGTGCCCGATGGACGCGTCAGCCGGAGGCGAGAGGGTTCCTGTGCGGCTGTCGAGTACAGCTGGCCATTCTGCCATACCCTGCGGGTTGCTTGAACCGGAGGGCGCTGCTTGCGCCCATGCCTGATGGGCACCCCGCGCCAGGGTGCCGTAGAGGTCGTTCGCGCAGCCCGGCGCGTACGGGGTGCCGCTCTCTGTGGGCCGGGTGCCGCCCTTGGCGGCACCCGGCCCACAGCTACGCGTCGCAGCAGCACCCCGACGAACCTCTCCCCACGTGTTCCTCCGGCACCCACGAGATGCCGGGCTCGATCACGTGACGGGGCGGAGCCTCACGCGGCGCCCGCGCCCACGATCTCGGGGATTCTGAACGGCTTGCCGCAGCCGCCGCACACGATCGGCGCCTGCGCCAGCACCGACGGGACGACGCGCACGTTGCGACCGCAGTCGCAGACGGCCTTCACGCGTACCCCGCCCCCGGAGGAGCCGTGGCGCGCGGCCGGGCCGCGGAAGGCGCGGGTCGTGTCGGCGGACGTGGCCACCGTGTGCGCCTTCAGGGCGCGCTGCAGCCGCTCCATGGTGGGGCGGTAGCGCCGCTTCGCCTCGGGGTTGAGCGTGACCAGGGAGAAGCCGCTGCTGGGATGCGGTTCCTCCGGGTGGTCCAGGCCCAGCTCCTCGGCGATCGCGAGGAATCTGCGGTTGTGGTAGCGGCCGGCCCGGGATGTGTCGCGTACTCCGCGGGCGGCGGCGATGCCATGGACTGCCTCATGAAGCAGTCGCTCGAAGGAGAGCGCGTGTCCGCAGGCGGACGACGACTCTCCGATCAGGGACTCGGGCGCGGCAAGATCGGGCAGCTCGGGGTGGTACCGCTGAATGTCGGCCCACGCCTGCGCCAGTTCTGCGGCGAGAACAGGTGGTGTCTGTGTCGTGCTCACGTAATGACAACGAGCCTGGGTGCCGCTGTGTTCCGATTCCGGGCCATCCCAAATAATTTGCACGTACCCGTCAGTTGCCGCTGATGCGTCCGGACGAGGGCGGGTGCGCTGATCTGCGGAGAAGCCTCACAGCTCCTACCAAGCCGGTGCGTAGCCCCACGTACGACCCGGCATGTAGACGCTGTCCGCACGCCGGGGCACCTGTGGTCGTCCGGTGCGCAAGAGGCCTTTCGGTCGCTCTCGTCCGTACCTCAGTAAGCGCGCGCGACGATGGCGACGTTACCCGGTGCGTCATCGGCGTCCGGCACCGACCCGTCCGCGGCGACCAGACACCGTACGGTCACCGCGTGCTCGCCCAGCCGGGCCTCGCCCTCTTCGCCGAGCACCGCCCAGGGGATGCGCGCCCAGCCGCCACCGGTCGCCACCTCGACGGCCTCCTCGAACGTCGACACGTCCGACGTACGCGACTCCCGGCGCTCGCGCGACTGGGCCAGCAGCAACGCCTGGTCCTCTTCGAGGACAGTGGGCAGCAGTCGTACGAGCGTGTCGAGGGCCACCGGCTCCTTGCCGCCCGGAATGCGGCGGACGAGCATCGCCGTGCCGCCCTCCAGGTCGCGGGGGCCGACCTCGATCCGTACGGGCACGCCCTTCAGCTCCCAGTCGACGGCGCGGCGGCCGAAGGGCACGTCAGTGCGGTCGTCCACGTGGACCCGTACGCCCGCCGCCTTCAGCCGGTCGCCGAGTTCGCGGACCTTGGCCAGAACCGCGTCGTCGCCCTTGATCGCGAGGACCACGGCCTGGATCGCGGCGAGGCGCGGCGGGACCCGCAGACCGTTGTCGTCGCCGTGTGCCATCACCAGGGCGCCGATCATGCGGGTCGTCGAACCCCAGGACGTCTGCCAGACGAGTTCCTGCCTGCCTTCCTTCGACAGGAAACTGGTGTTGAACGCCTTGGCGAAGTTCTGGCCCAGCTCATGGCTGGTGGCCATCTGGAGGGCCTTGCCGTCGCCCATCATGGCTTCGAGGGTGAGCGTGTTGATCGCGCCGGCGAAGCGCTCCTTGACCGTCTTGCGGCCGGGAACCGTGTCCATCGCCAGGACGTTCACCATGAAGTCCTCGTAGACGCTCCGGTGGATGTGCGAGGCGAAGGCGCGGGCGTCCTCCTGGGTGGCGTGCGCGGTGTGGCCCTCCTGCCACAGGAACTCCGTCGTCCGGAGGAAGAGCCGGGGGCGCAGCTCCCAACGCACCACGTTCGCCCACTGGTTGATCAGCAGGGGCAGATCGCGGTAGCTCTGCACCCACTTCGAGAAGTAGTCGTTGATGATCATCTCGGAGGTGGGACGCACCACCACGGGCTCTTCGAGTTCCTTGCCGCCGCCGTGCGTGACCACGGCCAGCTCCGGCGCGAAACCCTCGACGTGCTCGGCCTCCTTGGCGAAGTACGACTGCGGGATCAGCAGGGGGAAGTACGCGTTCTGCGTACCCGTCTCCTTGATCCGCGCGTCCATCTCGGCCTGCATCCGCTCCCACAGCCCGTACCCGTACGGCCGGATGACCATGGAGCCCCGCACTGGGCCGTTGTCGGCCAACTCCGCCTTGCCGACCAGATCCTGGTACCAGCGGGGGAAGTCAATTGCCTGAGGCGTGAGTACGGGTGCCTTTGCCATGACGCGATGCTACGGGCCCACGTTGCCGGCATGTGAATTCTTTTCGTGAGCACAGCCGGCGCACAACCTCGGCCCCACAACCCCTGGACGGCGGGTCGGGCGCGCAGTTACCTGGCATACGGGGGAAGTGCGAGCGCACTGTACGGGGGCCACCACATCGGGAACAGCGACAACTCTCGGCGGATTGGGGCGCTTTCGATGACACCTACGCTCGTGCGGCAGCACCTGCCTCACGCGGGTCCTACGACTCGCGTGGACCTGTGCGCACGCGCGCGTGACTGGTCGGAGATCCAGGAGCGGATGCTCGTACCGCTCTACGAGACCGTCTACGAACGGCTGGAAGTGGGCACCGGCACCCGACTGCTCGGCCTCGGCTGCGGCTCTGGCCTGGCCCTGTTGATGGCCGCCGCGAGAGGCGCCGCCGTCACCGGTGTCGAGACCTCGTCACCCGAACGGCTGACCCTCGCGCGGGAGCGCTTACTGCCCGAATCGTGGGGCACGCGCGCGCGTGCCGACGCCCGGCTCGTGGCGAGCCTCCCCATGGACGCGGACGCGCCCACGTACACCCTGGTGACCGCGTTCGAGCCGATCGGCTCTCTCACGGGCGACTCCGAAGGGCTCGCCGAGACCCTCGCGGCGGTGGTACCGCCGGTCGGACGGGGCACGCCCGTCGTGCTCGCGGGCTGGGGTCCACCGGAGCGCTGCGCCACGTCGGCCGCCCTGCGGGTCGCGACCCGGCTCGCGGATCCACTGCGTGTCACGGGCAGTTGGCGCCCCGCGCTCCGCGACGACCTGGAGGAGGTCGCCCAGCGCGCGGGCCTGCGCCCGGACGGCTCCGGACGCGTGGCATGCCCGTTCGGGTACGCAGACATCAGCAGCGCGGTACGAGGGCTGCTGTCGACGGGACTCTTCGACGCGGCGATCACGGCGACCGGCCAGGAGCAGGTCGACAAGGAACTCGCGGAGGCGCTGCACCCGCACCAGCGGCGGGACGGAACGATCTGGATGCCGAACGTCTTCCGCTACCTCATCGCCCGGACGGCGTGAGCCGGCTCAGGCGTCCTTGCCCAGGCGTGCGACACCGGCGACCCGGTACGCCTCGGCCTCCTCCAGCGTCTCGTTCTCCAGCAGGGCCGTGGCCAGCGCGTCCAGTTGGACCCGGTGGTCGCGGAGCTTGCCGCAGGCCTCCTCGTAGCACTCGTCGACGATGCGCCGCATCTCGTGCTCGATCACGTCCAGGGTCTGCGGAGCCGCCGAGAGGCCGTACGCCTGCTGGGCGTCGTTCGGGAGCGCCGAGAGGCGGCCGACCCGCTCGCTCATGCCCCAGCGCGCGACCATGCCCCGCACGATATTGGTCACCTGTTCGAGATCGTTCTCCGCACCCGTGGTGATCACACCGAACACCACCTGCTCGGCCGCCATACCGCCCAGCGCACCGATGATCCGACCGCGCAGATACTCCTCCGTGTACGCGTATCTGTCGGCGTCGGGGGTGGAGAGGGTGACACCGAGCGCCCGCCCCCTGGGCACGATGGTGATCTTGCGGACCGGGTCGGCGCCCGGCTGGAGCATGCCGAGCAGGGCATGGCCGCTCTCGTGGTACGCCGTGCGCCGGCGCTCCTCGGCCGGCATGACCAGGGGGCGTTCGGCGCCCAGCTGCACCTTCTCCAAGGCCTCCGACAGGTCAGTCTGCGTGACCAGCTCCTGCTGCCGCTTGACCGCGAGCAGTGCGGCCTCGTTGGCGAGGTTGGCCAGTTCGGCGCCGGTCATCCCCGGCGTCGTACGGGCCACCTGGGCCAGGTCCACGTCCGGGGCCAGCGGGATCTGCCGGGTGTGGATCTCCAGGATCGCCTCACGGCCACCCCGGTCCGGGGGCGAGACACTGACGACCCGGTCGAAACGGCCAGGGCGGGTCAGCGCGGGGTCCAGGATGTCGGCGCGGTTGGTGGCGGCGAGGACGATCACGCCCTCCGAACCGGAGAAGCCGTCCATCTCGGTGAGGATCTGGTTCAGGGTCTGCTCACGCTCGTCGTGACCGCCCATGCCGGAACCGCCCGCGCGGGCCCGCCCGATCGTGTCGATCTCGTCGATGAAGATGATCGACGGCGCCACCTTGCGGGCCTCCGCGAACAGTTCCCGTACCCGCGAGGCACCGACACCCACGATCATCTCGATGAACTCCGACGCCGAGGCCGAGAAGAACGGCACCCCCGCCTCACCCGCGACCGCCCGCGCGAGCAGCGTCTTGCCGGTACCGGGCGGACCGGCCAGCAGTACACCGCGCGGCATCTTGGCGCCCATACGACGGTAGGCGTCCGGGTTCTTCAGGAAGTCGACGACATCGTTCAGCTCACCCTCGACCTCGTCGATGCCCGCCACGTCCGCGAACGTCGTGCGCTCGGCCCCCGGATCCAGCTCGACCGGCTTCGGCGGCGCCTTGCGCCCCAGCATCCCGCCCCCACCGCCCAGCCCCGCGCTCATCCGCCGCGCGATGAACACCCACAGGACGACCAGAAGCAGCATCGGGGCCAGCGAGATCAGCAGGTTGACCAGGAAACTGCGCTGCTGGACGACCGGCTCGGCCGTCACAGTGACGTTGTTCTTGGTCAGCTGCTCCCAGAGCTGGTCGTCCGCGAACTCCGGGCGCTGCGTCTTGAACTTGGTGTACTTGCCGTCGCCCTCGGGGTTGTCCTGGGCCTTCTTCAGCTGGCCCTGGATCGCGTCTCCCTTGGAGTAGATCTTGCTGACGTTGCCGTCGGCGACCTGCTTGCTGAACGCGGTGTACGAGATCGTCGGCTCGTCACCGTCGTTGAAGAAGGACAGCACGAGGTTGGCGATGAGATACACGACCAGGGCGGCGAGGACCAGATTCCACCAGCCGCCCCGCATCCGCCGCCCACCGGGGGACGGCTTCGGCGGCTCCTCCTCCGGAGTGCCCTCGGAACGCCACGGCTGGTCGGGGGCCTTGCGCGGCGGCACAGGGTTGGTCATATGCGGACGTTACGACACACCCCGGGCGCGGGCACGCGCAGAACGCACGAGGGCGCCCCTCCGGCGAGGGGCGCCCTGAACGACGTACACGATCCATTCCTACGGAACGAACCGTCAGCCCATGGACTTCGTCAGCCCATGAACTTCTTGAACTCGTCCGGCAGCTCGAAGTCCTGGCCGGCCTGCTGGCCCGGCAGACCGAACGCGCCGCCCGGAGCGCCCTGGGGGCCTGCGGCCTTGCGTGCGGCCTCCTCCTGCTCCTGCTGCTTGCGCTTCATCGGGTTGCCGGAGCGCTGCTTGCCCTTGGCCTGCTTGGGCTGCTTCTTCGACCGGCCGGGGCCGCCGCCCATGCCCGGCATCCCGGGCATCCCCGGCATGCCGCCGCCCTGGGCCATGCGGGACATCATCTTGCGGGCCTCGAAGAACCGCTCGACCAGGCCCTTGACCGCGCTGACCTCGACACCGGAACCCTTGGCGATACGGGCGCGGCGCGAGCCGTTGATGATCGTCGGCTCCTGGCGCTCGGCCGGGGTCATCGACTTGATGATGGCCGCCGTACGGTCCACATCGCGCTCGTCGAGGTTGTTGATCTGGTCCTTGATCTGCCCCATGCCGGGCAGCATCCCGAGCAGCTTGCTGATGCTGCCCATTTTCCTGACCTGCTCCATCTGGGCCAGGAAGTCGTCCAGGGTGAAGTCCTGGCCCTTCTTGGACGCCAGCTTCGAGGCCATTGCCTCGGCTTCTTCCTGGCTGAACGTCTTCTCCGCCTGCTCGATCAGGGTGAGCAGGTCACCCATGTCGAGGATGCGGGAGGCCATCCGGTCGGGGTGGAACGCGTCGAAGTCGTCGAGCTTCTCACCGTTCGACGCGAACATGATCGGCTTGCCGGTCACCGAGGCGATCGACAGGGCCGCACCACCACGGGCGTCACCGTCGAGCTTCGACAGGACGACACCGTCGAACCCGACACCGTCCCGGAAGGCCTCGGCCGTGTTGACGGCGTCCTGACCGATCATGGCGTCGACGACGAAGAGGATCTCGTCGGGCGAGACCGCGTCCCGGATGTCCGCGGCCTGCTGCATCAACTCGGCGTCGATACCGAGGCGGCCTGCGGTGTCCACGATCACGATGTCGTGGACCTTGGTCTTCGCGAACTCCATGGAGTCCTTGGCGACCTTGACCGGGTCCCCGACCCCGTTGCCCGGCTCGGGCGCGTAGACGGCGACCCCGGCGCGCTCGGCGACGACGCTCAGCTGGTTGACGGCGTTGGGGCGCTGGAGGTCGGCGGCGACGAGGAGGGGCGAGTGCCCCTGGTCCTTGAGCCACTTGCCCAGCTTGCCCGCGAGGGTCGTCTTACCGGCACCCTGGAGACCGGCCAGCATGATGACGGTGGGCGGGTTCTTGGCGAAGCGGAGACGGCGGGTTTCGCCGCCGAGGATCGTCACCAGCTCGTCGTTGACGATCTTGAGGACCTGCTGGCTGGGGTTGAGGGCCTTGGAGACCTCGACCCCCATGCTGCGTTCCTTGACGTTCTTGATGAACGTACGCACGACGGGCAGCGCCACATCCGCTTCGAGGAGCGCGATACGAATCTCGCGGGCCGTGGCGTCGATGTCCGCCTCGGAAAGCCGGCCCTTGCCCCGGAGCGTTTTGAAGGTGGCTTGGAGGCGATCGGAGAGAGTATCGAACACGGCGGCGTCGGTCCTCGGAGTCGGGGGCAGAGTGGGCTGTTCTCCAGGGTATCGGGCCCTGCAAGCAAATCGTCCCCGCCTGCTGATTCAGCAGGCGGGGACGGAAACCTGCGGAGGCAGTCACCCCCGCAACATCTCCTCCAGCTTCCGCGCCACCAAAGACGCCTCGTCCCCCGGCAGAGGCGCGCCCTTGGCCGTGGTCACGTAGAACGCGTCCACGGCATTCGACCCCAGCGTGCTGACATGCATGCTCCGCATCCGCACCCCCGCGTCCTCCAGTGCCTGTCCGATCCGGTGCAGCAGCCCAGGGGCATCCTGTGCCCGCACCTCGATCACCGTGGCCAGGCGGGAGGCCGTCGGATGGACGGTCACCCGGGCCGGCGGGGCCACCACGCCCCGGCGCCGCGGATACGCCGCATCCCGCTCCGCCAGCCGCCCCGCGATGTCCAGCGAACCGTCCAGGGCCCGTACGAGGTCGGCGCGGAGGCGGGCCGCCTGGGGCAGGGAGCCGTACTCCGCGGCTACCCGCCAGTCGAGGAGCAGGACCGCGCCCTCGACGCCGTCGGGTAGCTCCAGTGCGCGCAGTTCCGCCGTGCGGACCGTCAGGCGGTGCATCGCCAGCACCCCGGCAACTGCGGGCAGCACCCCCGGCTGGTCGGGGACGGCGATCAGGAGTTCCACGCCGAGGGGCTCGGGGTCCCCTGAGGGCTCCTCCTCGGCCGATGCCTCCGCCGGGGGCTCCGTCTGGGCGCGCAGCGACAGGACCGGCCCCCCGGTCGCGATCGCCTCGATGGCGAGCCGTTCCTGTTCGGCGGTGGTCGCGGCGGCCTCGGGTTCCTCGGGGGCGTCCCCGGAGAGCACGGAGGCGACCCGTTTCACCAGGTCGGCGACGAGCGAGCCGCGCCAGGTCGACCAGGCTGCCGGGCCTGTCGCCAGGGCGTCGGACTCGGTGAGCGCGTGGAGGAGTTCCAGGGTGCTCTGTGAGCCGACCGCCTCGGCGACCGAGCGCACGGTGGCCGGGTCCTCCAGGTCACGCCGGGTGGCGGTGTCGATGAGGAGCAGATGGTGACGTACGAGTGTGGCCAGCACCGCCACGTCCGCGCGGTCGAAGCCGATGCGGGCGGCCACGTCCTTGGCGATGATCTCGCCCGCGACGGAGTGGTCGCCGGGCCAGCCCTTGCCGATGTCGTGGAGCAGCGCGGAGACGAGGAGGAGGTCGGGGCGGCTGACGCGGCGGGTGAACTCGGAGGCGCGGACGGCCGTTTCGATGAGGTGGCGGTCGACGGTCCAGATGTGGACGGCGTTGCGCTGCGGGCGGCAGCGGACCCGCTCCCAGTCGGGAAGGAGGTGGGTGATCAGGCCCTCGGCCTCCAGCGCCTCCCAGACCTCGATGGTCGGGCGGCCCGAGCCCAGCAGCGTCACCAGTTGTTCGCGGGCTTCCGCCGGCCACGGGGTCGGCAGCGGGCGGGCCGCCACCGCCATGCGGCGGACCGCGTGCAGGGAGAGCGGGAGGCCCGCCTGGGCGGCTGCGGCGGCGGCGCGCAGCGGGAGTACGGGGTCGCGGTCGGGGCGGGCGGCGCGGGCGAGCACCACCTCGCCGTCCTGTTCGACGACGCCCTCGGCCAAGGGTGAACGTTCCGCCACCGGTTTGCCGCCGCCCAGCATGGCGCGCAGGCGCGGGCGTACGGCGCGTGATCGCAGGACGCGCCCCACCTCGCGCCAGGTGACGTCACTGGCGTACGACACGACGCGTGCGGCCTCGTACACCTGCCGCAGGAG
>Ga0307513_10010818_pt1 | contig 11397 bp, 9 predicted proteins | sample 15_EM_MG_FD_202174 | JGI IMG/M metagenome (GOLD analysis project Ga0307513, IMG submission 202174) | Populus trichocarpa ectomycorrhiza microbial communities from riparian zone in the Pacific Northwest, United States - 15_EM | ecosystem: Host-associated > Plants > Roots > Unclassified | place... | reverse complement strand
GATCTGCGCGGTAGCAATCTTTCCGGGGCCGCTCTTGGGCAGGGGCTCCGGCACGACGTGGATGCGCTTGGGCACCTTGTAGGCGCCGATGCGTTCGCGGCAGTGGCGCAGCAGGTCGGCTTCGAACAGCTGCCCCGCGCCATGGACGACGGCTCGCACTTCCTCGCCCCATTGCACGCTGGGCAAGCCGAACACGGCGGCCTCGGTCACGCCCGGGTAGGCGAGCAGCACGTTCTGGACTTCGGCGGGGTAGACGTTCTCGCCGCCGCTGATGATCATTTCCTTCTTGCGGCCGACGATCTGCAGGCGGCCGTGGCGGTCACGCCGCGCCAGGTCGCCGGTGCGGTACCAGCCTTCGCGGAACGCCGCCGCCGTGGCGTCGGGATTGCGCCAATACGAGTGCAGGATCCGCGGGCCGCGCAGCCAGATCTCGCCCGGCGCGCCGTCGGCCGGCGGCCGGCCTTCGTCGTCGACGATGGCGAGCCGGGTGTGCAGCGTCGGCCGGCCAACCGTGTTCAGCGCCTGCTGCGGCTCGGGGTTGTCGCCCAGCGCCTCGTGGCAGACGAAGCCCGAACCTTCGGTCAGCCCGTAGGCCTGCAGCAGCGCGCAGCCGAGCGTGTCGCAGCAGCGGCGGTACACCGCATCGGGCATCGGCGAGCCGCCGTAGCTGATGAGTTCCAGCGACGACAGGTCCGAAGACGCGGTCGACGGCTCGCGCGCGATGCGGTCGAGCAGGGTCGGCGGCAAGCTGGTCTTCGTGACGCGCTCGGCCGCGACCAGCGGGCCGAACAGCTCCGGCGAGAAGTGCGTGACGATGTGCCGCGCGCCCACCAGCGTGACGGCCCAGATCGCGAAGGCATCGACCAGGTGGAACATCGGCGACGCGTGCAGCCAGCCATCCAGCGGGTTCAGGCCGAGCGAGACGATCGCGTCGAGCGCGCTCGCCGCCAGGTTGGCGTTGGTCAGGCACGCGCCCTTCGGGTGGCCGGTGGTGCCGCTCGTGTAGAAGATCTGCACCACGTCGTCGGCCGCGCCGCCGAAGCACGGCCCCGCTTGCGCCGGGTCGCTGGCGGCCAGCCACTGCTCGTAAGCATTGGCGGCGCCCGGAGGGTCGCCGTCCTGCCAGCCGAGCACAGTCGGTGCCACCGGCGCGTGATGCGCGTCCGCGAACATCACGCGCAGCCCGGTGTCTTCGACGATGAAGGCGATCTCCGGCGCGGCCAGGCGGAAGTTGATCGGCACCAGGATCGCGCCGAAGGCCCGGCAGGCGAGGTGGAGCTCGATGCAGCGGAAGCTGTTGCGGCACAGCAGGCCGACGCGGTCTCCGCTGTGCAAGCCCAGCCGGCGCAGGCCCGCGACCAGCCGCTGCACCCGATCGACCAGCTCCGCATACGTCAGCCGGACCGCACCGTCGACCACCGCTTCGCGGTCCCCATGGTGCGCCGCGGCGCGGGCGAGCAACTGTTCCAGAACTTCCATCGAGCCAGTCTGGCATCGAGGTATCAAACGCCTATCAAATCGCGCGCCGTTCGCTGAGGATCGATTCGATTCGCGCGATCGGATGGGCGAAGCACGGCCAGCGACCCCTATAATTTTTCGGAAAAACCAAGAACATCGGCCGACGCTTTCAATGAGTAGAGGTGACCAGATGGAGACGAAAACCGCGTCGGCAGTCTTGATCGGGCCCTTCGGCAGAGCGACCGTGAGCCTCGGCACGCGGGGCGTGGTGGCCCACGCGCACGCCGAGTTCAACCTGCTGTTCCACATCGACGGCGCGCCGGCCGTGTTCCGCGTCGGCGACCGCTCGTTGACGCTCGACGGCGAGCACATGATCGTGCTGTGCCCGTGGACCACGCATGCCAAGGACGAGAACCCGGGCGGCCCGTCGCTGCTGCTGTCGCTGCTGATCGACCCGACCTGGCTCGAGGCCAACGTCTACGGTCCGGCCAGCCGCGACCGCGTGTTTCCGCGCCAGTCGGTGCGCACGACGCCGGCGCTGCACTCGTTGGCCGAAGAACTGGTTCGCCGCATCCACGGCATCGGCACCGCGCGCGGCGAGCCGGCGCATGGCGAACGGGTGCGCGACCTGGTCGCCGCCGTCTGCTACGGCTATGGCCAGGAGAGCCTCGGCGTGCACGCGGGCCGGGCCGACTCGCGCGTGCGCCGGGCCATCGTCTACATCCAGCAGCACGCTGCGGAGAACCCGGACCTGTTGACGGTTGCGGCGCACGCGGGCCTGTCGCGTTCGCAATTCTTTGCCCGCTTCAAGGGCAGCGTCGGCGTCACGCCGCAGCACTACCTGGACTGGGTGCGCCTGCACCTGGCGGTCGGCATGCTGGCCACGTCGGACCTGCCGCTGGCCGAAGTGGCCGCGCAGCTGGGCTTCTACGCCCCGAGCCACTTCACGCGCTTCTTCGCGCAGCACATCGCCATCCCGCCGAGCGAGTTCAGACGCTACCTGGTGGCCTGCGACGACCCCGACCGCGGCGACGCGGAAACCCTGCATTGCAAGCTGCCTGTCGAAGATGCGGACACTGCAGGCATGCACGCCCGGACGGCCCGAATCGAATACTCCCGCCCCTTGCCGAGTCGTCCGCAAACTTCGCGCAACCCGCTGCCGGCCTGACTAGCGCACGGTCGGCCGCAGCTTGCGTTCCACCGCGGCAGCGGCAGCCCTCAGGCTTTGTGTGATGCGCTGCACCCGGCGCGGCGTCATGCGCTGGCTCAGGGCGGCGACGCTCAACGCAGCGATGGGCTGCCCGCCGGCGTTGCGAAAGGGCACACCGACACCCGCGACGCCGAACGTGACGACGTCGCGCACGACGGCGACGCCGCTCTCGCGCGCGCCGGCGGCCGCCTCGTGCAGGCTGCGCGCCGTCAGCTTGCCGAACGGCTTCAGGGCCGGCGCGACGCGCGCGATGATCAGCCCGCACTCGTCGGGCTCGATCGCCGACAGGATCGCCAGGCCGCCGGCGCCGACACCCAGCGGACGCCGGCTCCCGACTTCCAGCACCAGCGTGCGGATCGGAAAAGTCCCCTCGATGCGGTGCACGCAGACCGCCTCAAAGCCGCTGCGCACCACCAGGTAGACGGTGTCCTCGGTCTCGAGCGAGAGCTCGGCCATCGGCTCGCGGCAGAGGTCGCGAATGTCGTGCAGCAGCGACCCGGCCAGGCCGAGCTCGAACGCCAGTTGGCCGAGCCGGTAACGCCGCGTCGCCGGCACGTACTCGGCCAGTCCCTCGGCGATCAGCTGGCCCAGCACGCGGTGGGTGGAAGGATGCGGCGTGCCGGCGCGCTCGGACACCTCGGTGAGCGCGAGACCGTTGGCGCTGGCGGTCGCCAGGGTCTTCAGCAGCAGCACGCCGCGCTTCAGCGAGCCGGTATTCGGTTGGTTCGCCATGGGGCCTCAAGTGATGTCCATTAAACGGAAAGTGTAGCGGCCGCGCCGGACGGACCGAACATAATCCTTCGGCGTATCAGCCAGCTGCAAGCCGCCCGGGGACAGACGAATGCATCCACTCGACCATCGAGACCTGCTGCGCGGCCGGACGGCCGTGGTCACCGGCGGCAGCAGCGGCATCGGCGCCGCGACGGTCGCCGCGCTGGCGGCTGAAGGGGCCCGGGTCGTCATCGGCTACAACCAGGGCCGCGAGCGCGCCGAGGCGTTGCGCGCCGGGCTGCCGGGCGACGGGCACCGCATCGCGCGCGTCTCGCTGGACGATCCGGCCACGCACGCCGCGCTGGCAGACCTTCTGGGGCGCGACGACGGGAAACTCGACGTGCTGGTGAACTGCGCCGGCTACACCACGCGCATTCCCCACAACGACCTGGACAAGCTGGACGGCAGCCTCTTCAACGAGGTGCTGCTGGTCAACGCCGGCGGCACCTATTCGATCATGCGCGCCTTGATGCCGCTGATGCGGAAGTCGGGCAACGCCGCCGTCGTGTCGGTCTCCTCTGTGGCGGCCTTCACCGGCTCGGGCAGCAACATCGCCTACTGCGCGGCCAAGGCCGCGATCGACACGATGACGCTGTCGCTGGCGCGCGCCTTCGGCCCGGAGGTTCGTTTTCTCTGCGTCTCGCCGGCATCGGTCGACACCGACTTCGTGCCGGGCCGTTCACGCGAGGACCTGCGCAAGAAGGCGGCCGGCACGCCGCTCGGGCGCGCCGTGACGCCCGAAGACGTGGCGCTGGCGGTCGTCGGCTGCATCACGCACTTGCGCACCGCCACCGGCACGCGCATCGTCATCGACGGTGGCTTCACGTTGTGAGCCACCGGGCCGAGCAGGACATGGCAGACACTCCCCCGGCAGGCGGCCTGAACTACCAGAGCGGCTTCGGCAACGTCTTCTCCAGCGAGGCCAAGCCGGGCGCCCTTCCGATCGGGCGCAACTCGCCGCAACGCGCGCCGCTCGGCCTGTACGCCGAACTGCTCTCCGGCAGCGCGTTCACCGCGCCGCGCCGGCACAACCTGCGCACGTGGATGTATCGCATCCAGCCTTCGGCGCGCCACGGCAAGCTGGCGCGTGTGCAGCATCCCACCTGGCTGACCGGGCCGTTCTCGGCGAGCGAGACGCCTGCCAACCGCCTGCGCTGGAACCCGTGGCCAATGCCGGCCGCGGCCGACTTCGTGCAAGGCCTGTTCACGGTGGCCGGCAACGGGCAGGCCGACACGCAGAGCGGGGTTGCGGCCCATGTCTATCGCGCCAACCGGCCGATGGAAGACTGCTACTTCGCCAACGCCGACGGCGAGATGCTCGTCGTTCCGCAGGCGGGGCGCCTGTTGGTGCACACCGAGCTCGGGCGGTTGGAGGCGGCGCCGGGCGAGATCGTCGTCATCCCGCGCGGGATACGCATGCGCGTGGACCTGCCCGACGGCGAAGCCCGCGGCTACGTCTGCGAAAACTACGGCATGCCGTTCAGCCTGCCGGAGCTCGGGCCCATCGGCTCCAACGGGCTGGCCAACGCGCGCGACTTCCTCGTGCCCGCTGCGGCCTACGAGCGCCGCGCCGGCAAGGTGAAGCTGCTGAACAAGTACCTCGGCAGCTTCTGGGAAGGTGAACAGGCCGGCTCGCCGCTGGACGTGGTGGCATGGCACGGCAACCTGGCGCCCTACAAGTACGACCTGGCGCGGTTCATGGCGATCGGCACGGTCTCTTACGACCACCCCGATCCGTCGATCAACACCGTGCTCACGTCGGCCACCGACACGCCCGGCGTGGCCAACTGCGACTTCGTGATCTTCCCGCCGCGCTGGCTGGTGGCCGAAGACACCTTCAGGCCGCCCTGGTTCCACCGCAACGTCATGAGCGAGCTGATGGGCCTGGTCAAGGGCGTCTACGACGCCAAGGCCGAGGGCTTCGTGCCGGGCGGCGTCAGCCTGCACAACTCGATGCTGCCGCACGGTCCCGACGCCGCCACGTTCGAGAAGGCCAGTGCCGCACCGCTGGCGCCGCACAGGCTGGAAGACACGCTGGCCTTCATGTTCGAAAGCCGCCACGCCTTCAGGCCGACGCAGCAGGCGCTAGCGGCCGCCAACCTGCAGCCCGACTACGACGAAGTCTGGTCGGGCTTCGCGGTGCACTTCCGCGACTGAGCCATCAAGAGCCGCGCCCGACCACGCCGAGAAACTCCGACATCGGCGAGACGCGGCCGTGCAGCGGCAGGATGCGATCGATCTTCAGGGCACGTTGGTCGATGTTGTCGGCCAGGTTCCGGTTGTTGGCGTTGACCAGCGCCGGGTTCGTGTACAGGCCCGGGGTGTAGGAGTCCGCTTCGACCAGCAGCCGCTCGGTGGGCAGGTAGACGATCAGCAGGCCCTGCGAGTGAACGCTGTCCTGGATCTCGTGCACTTCCACGCTGCGCCGGCCGTCGCCGAAGACGCGGCTGCCGCTGACGCCGACGATGGCGGCTGACCGGCCCGACTGCGCCAGCCGGTCCGGGCGAATGCGGTTCGGGTTCGCGAAGATGCGCTCGTAGTAGGGCCGCGCGATCTCGCTCGTCACCAGCGTGGCGCCTTCGGCCGCGGCGGCGCGCAGGCCACCGGCGTGGTCGAAGTGATGGTGGGTGTTGACGACGTAGCGCGCGGTCTTGGCCGGCACCAGGCGGCGCGCCTCGGCAAACACGGCGGCCGCGCGGGCGTCGTCGACCGGGCTTTCGACCAGCATCAGGTGATCGGCCATCTCGATCAGCACGCTGTTGTGCGAGCCTTCGGTGAGGAACCACACGCCTTCGGCCACCGGCTCGGCGCGAACCCGCTCCTTGAACTGGCGCACGTTCTCGGGCACGCTCAGCTCGAAGGCGGGATTCAACTCCACCGACTGCACGGCAACGTCGAGCGCGTCGAATCCGCCCACGGTCTGGCGGATGCGCATCGGAAACTTCACTCCGTTGCCGATGTCGCTCCAGTGCAGGTAGCGCGTCGTGATCTCGGTGTCGCCCAGCACCGCATGCGGGATCCGTGCGTCGACCCGCGACAACAGCCCTTGCGCGTCGATCCACGCAACGGCTTCGAGGTGCTCCGGCACGGTGAAGGCCAGCGTGGCGAAGCTGCGATCGCCGTCGCGCGCCACGCCGCCCTGGGCCGCCCAGCGTCTGGCGGCGTGCAGCACGCCGTGCGGTGAGGTCCACAGGTCGTGCACCCGCCCGTCGAGGCTCGCGGGGCTCGGCACCGCGGCATTGTTCGGCCCGCCATTCCAGGCCTGGTCGCCGAGCACGAAACTCGCGGCGCGCGACTCGCCCTGCCCCATCAACGGCAGCATGCCGCCGCCCGTGGGCTCGGAGCGGACTCGAACGTAGTCCTCCGCGAAGGCGCCCTTGCCGTAGTCCAGGCGGCGCGCCAGGCGCGAGTAGTTCATCGTCGGCCACGCCTGACCCGGGCCGAAGGCCTGGCCGACGGAACCGCCGCCGCCCACGGCAACGAACGACAGCGACTTCACGCGGGACGCGCCGGTGGCCGAATCCAGTTGCGCCAGGATCGCGGCCGTGTCCTGCGCGGGCGCGGGCGCCACCGCGCACGACGACAGCAGCACGCTCAACGGAGCGCCGAGCACGAGGCGCCGGCGGGTCTCGATCGGGGTCATGGGTTTCCTCTTGTCGGTCCGGGTCAGTTGGCCTCGTTGGCCCGCATGAACGTCAGCAGCGCTTCGCTGACGACGCGGTCGTCGGTGTGCAGCGAATAGGGCTGGGCCATGTGGTTGTGCCCGGCGAACACGGCCGAATCGGGGCAGCGCCCCGCGCCGCACAGCGCGTCGACGAGGGCCACGGCCTGCTCGGCGAACGGCGGCGGATCGAACTCCGCCGAGCCCACGAAGAGCGGCACCTTGGCCGCCAGCAGGCCTGGCAGCGACGACTGCTCCGCGTACCGCGACGCATCGGTGCCGTGGTAGGCGGCCACGACCAGCGGCGGTGCGACGCGGTACGCACCCGACAGCAGCATCGCGCCGGCCAGGCCCGACCCGGGGACACGCTGGAAGCGCGGGTTCGCCAGGTAGTCGGCCACGTGGGCCGCACCGGCCGAATGTCCGAGGATGAAGATCCGGCCGGGATCGCCACCGTGCGCGGCAATGTGCTCGCGCGTCCACTGCACGGCCAGGCCCACGTCCTCGGCGCCGGCGGGCCAGCGGTCGCGCGGCGCGATGCGGTAGGTCATCGCCACGCCGACCATGCCGTGGCGCGCCGCCCACAGCATCACGTTGTCGTAGAACGGCGTGCCGGGAACGCGCCGCGCGCCGCCGACGAAGCCGCCACCGTGAACGAAGATCAGCACCGGGCGCGGTGCCGGCGCGGCTTCGCTGGCCACGAAGACATCCAGCAGGTTGCGATCGTCGGGGCCGTAGCGCAGGTCGCGGCCGATCTTCAGGTTCGCGTAGGGCTCGCGCTCGAGTACCCGGGCGGCGAAGATCTCCGCCGTTGCCGGCCCATTGACGACGCGGCCGATGGCCCTGACTTTTTCGGTGATGTCGGGCGGCGTCTGCACGCTGGCGCAAGACGCCGTCAGCAGCGCCAGTGCCGTGCCCGTCGCGGCCCACGCGGTTCTGTTCATCGCTGGCCTGCGGCGGAAGGTCAGTCCACCAGCCGTGCCGGTGCCGCGAACTCGGCAACCGGGCGGCGCCCGCTCGGCGTCTCGCGCGCCTGCAGGCGCTCGGGCAGGCCGGCGCGGTCTCCGAGCTTGCCGACTGCGATAGCAGCCTCCACGCGCTGGCTCGGCGGCACGCCCAGCCGGCCCTTGATGCGGTCCATGTGGATGCCGTTCAGCGCGTGCGTGCACAAGCCTTCGCGTCTGGCCTGCAGCGCCAGCAAGGCGCAGGCGGCACCGGTGTCGAACGCGTGGCTGTGCGACAGCGTCAGCGCCTCGGCCATCGGCAGCTTGATCTGCGTCTCCGACATCACGAAGATCAGCGCCGAGGCGTTCCGCGCCCACAGCGCGTTGAAGGGCAACAGCAGGTCGACGAACTCCGCCCAGCGCGGCTCCTGGCGCAGCGCGAACGCGAACCGCCACGGCTGCCAGTTGAACGACGACGGAGCCCAGCGCGCCGCCTCGAACAGCGGCAGCAGGCTGGCCTCGCTCAGCAGGAAGCCGGGGTCGAAGGCACGCGGCGACCAGCGGTCGAGAAACAGCGGCTCGATCGGCGCGTCGGCAACGCGCGAGTTGCCGCTCATGGCCATTCCTTCCGAGTCCGGCCCGGCAGCACACGTTCGTTCATCACTCGATAGACCTCCAGGGGGTTCGCCGCGTTGGCCCGCGGCATGCGTGATTGGCCGGTGGCGTCAGCCCGCCGGAAAGCGCTGCTGCAGCCAGCGCACGACGATGTCGAGCGCGGCCTCGCGCCCGCCTTCACCCGGTGCACCCGGCGCGCCCGGCAGCGGAAAACCGAAGTGGTCACCGTCCACGTGCGCCAGCGTCTTGTCGGCCGCGGGCGAGTGTTCGTAGATGCTTTGCGCGTTGCGCGGGTGGATCGCGCTGTCGCCGGTGAAGTCGAGCACCAGCGTCGGCACGACGACGCGGGGCAGGTTGTCCAGGACCGAGGCCCGCGATGAATGACCCGACCACAGGCTGAGCCAGGCGCGCGGCGTCAGGTTCTTGGCGAACCCCGCCTCGGTGTAGTTGGACAGGTCCGGGCGCACCGACATGATCGAGCCGTAGGCGCGCTTCGACGGATCGATCGACAGGTCGGTCACGGCCGGATTCGCATCCGTGCGGTAGATGTTCATGAATCGGCCGAGCACGGCGCGCCGCAGCACGAAGGCCCGCGCCGGCGCCGAGAGCTTGTCGAAGTCGGGCTGGCGAGCGGCCTCCTGGAAGTGCCGCTGCTCTTCGATGCAGCCGCGCGCGATGGCATCGATACGGGCCACGCGAAGGCTCTGCGCCTGCCGATAGCGAGCCAGGAAATCGCTCGCGTACCGGCTCGGTGCCGGCGGCTCGCCGAAGCCGTTGTTCGGGTCGTACATGTCGAGTTCGGGGTCGATCGACAGCGGGTCTCGCTCGTCGGTGACCGACGGGTCGATCTCCTCCTGCATCGTCTTGCCGGCACCGAGGTGCGATGCCATGAACACGATGCCGTCGGCCGGCGGCATGTTGAAGGTGTTCAGGTCGAACGGGTCGCCGGCAGCGGTATCGGCCAGGCGCCGGCCGATCGGCGTCTCCGCCTGCGACTGGTAGAAGCTGAAGACCGAGCCGCCACCGCTGTAGCCCAGCATCACCACCTGCTGGAAGCCGCGGCTTCGCATGCTGACCATCATCGCGGCCACGTCGGCCAGCAGCACTTCATGGCTGGCGTTGACGTCGTTGCCCGGCCAGCGGCTCTCTTGCGCGAACACCGCGTAGCCGCCGCGAACGAGCGCCGGAATGGCGTAGTGGCGCGTCATGTCGCCGCGCGGGTGCAAGACGCAGACCAGCGTCTTCTCGTTGTGCTTGCGATAGAGCACGCCCTTGGAGCGGCCGCCGTCCTGCGCCACCACGCTCACCGTCTCGGGCACCACGCCTTCGGGCGGCCCGTCGAAACTCAACAGATCCTTGCCGGCGCCGTAGCGGCCGATTCTTGGCAGGCTCATCGCACCCTTTCTCGATTCGCGGCGCAATGTACGGCGCAGCTATCAAAGCTTCATCAAAGGGAACCGGACGAATCGGTCTTCTTGCGGCCGGCGATGCCGCTGACCATCGGCCCGGGCTCGCACCGTGCAACGGCTGCTGCCCGCATACCGACACAACAAATACCGGAGACACGATGAAGCTGAGTTCGAGGGCCGTTGGAACTTCCTTTCTCTTGCTGGGCCTCGCCGGACCGGCGTGCGCGCAAGGCTCGGTGACCATGTTCGGTCTGCTCGATGCCAACGTGGGCCGGTACAAGGGCGCGGCCGCAGGCGTGACGCCGAGCGACGCCGCCATCTACCGGCAGGACGCCAGCGGCCTGTCCACCAGCTACTTCGGCTTTCGCGGCACCGAGGATCTCGGCGATGGGCTGACGGCCTTCTTCGAGCTCCAGAGCTTCATGCGCAACGATGCGGGGCTGCCGGGCCGCAACGACGCCATCTGCGCCGGGCCGCCGCCGCCCGCACCGGCCTGCTCGGCCGTCAACGTCGCTGCCGATCCGTTCTGGTCGAAGGCCGCGTTCATCGGCCTTGCCAGCAACACGCTGGGCCGCGTGCGGCTGGGGCAGATGACGACCGCGATCTTCATCAGCTCGACGAGCACCAACGCGTTCGGCGATTCGACGACGTTCTCTCCGATCAACCTGCTGACGTTCATCGGCTCGCCGCTGGCCGGCGGCACCGGCTGGACCAACAGCATCGCCTACGACTCGCCCAATCTCGGCGGCTTCGCCGTCAACCTGCAGAAGTCTCTCTCCGAAGGGCCGAACGGCGGCAACGTCGGCGGCCGCGTCAACTACACCGGCGGCCCACTCGTGGTTTCGCTGGCCCATACCGACGTCAAGAAGGATCCGGTCACGTTCTCGGACGGCACGACGCGGAACAACACGAAGAACACGCTGGCCGGCATCGGCTACGACTTCCAGGTCGTGCGCGTGTTCGCTCACGTGGGCCGCATCCGCAGCGACGGCAGCGGCACGCCGACGGCGGCCGACAACAACATCACGCACAAAATCTGGGACCTCAGCGTGCTGGTCCCCGTCGGTCTGGGCCGGGTGATGCTCGGCTACGGCGTGCGCAAGGGCGACGAGGCGTTCGCGTCCGAACGCAGCCTGGCTTCGGCCGGATACGCGCACAGCCTGTCGAAGCGGACCGACCTGTATGCGCTGGCCCGCAGCGACAAGAACCGCGCCGCCGGGACCACGGCACCGGCGGTGCAGGCCAAGGGTGCGAGCTACGCGCTGGGTTTCCGGCACCTCTTCTGATGAGGCCATGCCGGCATACGCATCGAGTATCGGTGAGCAACCG
>Ga0307513_10010817_pt1 | contig 11397 bp, 14 predicted proteins | sample 15_EM_MG_FD_202174 | JGI IMG/M metagenome (GOLD analysis project Ga0307513, IMG submission 202174) | Populus trichocarpa ectomycorrhiza microbial communities from riparian zone in the Pacific Northwest, United States - 15_EM | ecosystem: Host-associated > Plants > Roots > Unclassified | place... | reverse complement strand
CGTGAACGTTGTTGCGTGGTTCGAGAATCTGTGGTCACCGCAACTCGGATTCCTTTCTTTCCAAAAGTGGAATCGATGCCGACGTTCGAGATTTTCTTCAATGTCACGCTGGATGAGAGTCCATTCCACCAATTTATTCCACACATCTCCGAAGCACCTCTAGTATGCTGAAAGGGAGCTAGTTGGTGGTGTTGACACCGTTGTCTGAAGCGCTAGCGCTGACCGGGTGCGGTCTTCGTGAGTGGCCGGCGCCCGGTGTGCACTTGCCACTTCAAAGCTTCATCTCATCCTCTGTATCACCGCTCGTGCCTGCCCATCTATATCCATCGATATCCGTGGTATGTCGGATCTAGGCGGGGTTGTGATGGAGGGGTAAGTCCTTCCCCAGCCGACCAACGTCGCCCCACTCATCGGCTATGGCGAGCAGTAGTAGGAAAGACGGGAGCGGTGGAGCCGGAGATATCATCGAGGAAGGTCTAACCGCTGGAACGCCGTACGCCGTATCATGTACTAGCCGGTTTCCCTACTGATCACTCCGATTTTCGATCCAGGGATCGCCAAGGCGTCCACGACTTGGAATACGCCGATGAGGACACTGGATTGAAGTACCGTTGTTCCTCACATCAGCAACGCTCTTTATCTCTGACGCGTCTCCCCAGTCGCGGCCCTGCGGTGGAACGGGAGAGTGGGAATGTAGGGTTGGGTGGACGACCAGTCATGAACGGGTAGCACCCACTCTCAACTCTCATGATCCATTCTAAGGTGCCTCCCATAGCCCGGGAACCTACGCACGGCAGAATCAGGAGGATTTGCGTGCCGAATTCTACGAACACTACCGCAAGGAGGCCAAAGAATACGACGAAGAATTCACGAAGAAGCACGACGTAGATCTGAACACAACCTTGATATTCGTACGTCTGAGGGATATAACAGAGATATCATACTGACGCTCAGGACAGGCTGGTCTGTTCTCGTTCGTGACTTCGGCATTCATTATCCAGGTCCAGCACGACCTCAGGCCGGACCCAAACGACGAGGCCGCCGCTCTCCTCCGTGTCCTAATCTACAAGACCGACAACACAACCTTTGGCGGTGACGTCCCCCCTCTGCCACAGTGGACAGGCCCTCCGCGAACAGCTGTCATAGTCCAATGCCTCTTGTATGCCAGCCTTGCCGCCGCTCTCCTCTCTGCGTTCCTGGCGATGCTTGGAAAGCAATGGTTGAACCGATACGCCTCTGTTGGCATGCGAGGGTCTGCCATCGAACGCAGCCAGAATCGGCAACGGAAGTTGGACGGGATGGTTGCGTGGTATTTCGACCATGTGATGAAATCGTTGCCGTCGATGTTACAGGTTGCGCTGTTGCTGTTGGGTTGCGCCCTCTCTCGATACCTATGGGAGATCAACACCACCGTCGCGTCCGTTGTCATTGGCGTGACTTCCTTCGGTGTTCTGTTCTACCTTTTCACCGTCGTTGTGGGGTCAATTTTCGAGAGTTGCCCGTATCAGACGTCTGGGACAAATATCATTCATGGCGCCGTTCGCCATGTCATTGACCTGTTTCGTTTGGCTTACGTTCTGCCCGTCGAACATTCATTCCTCTACCGGGGGCCCAATGACCAAACAACTAAACTGGACTTGCGCTGCATCTCTTGGATGCTCCGGACGTCGTTGGACAAAACTATCAACCTGTTAGCTCTCAACTATCTCGGAACCATCCTTCCACTCCCCGACCTCGACTTCGCAACCGTCGTGGGTTGTTTCAATGTATTGAGCAACTGCGTTGTTGTCGATAGTCATCATGTGGTAACGGCCAACCGCGGTTCAGAGCAGCTTGCAGCGATATCAGCCACATATCTCCTTCGTGCCCTCTTTCGCCCCTCGAGTACGGAACCAATACCCACCGCCGCTGGGGATGTACTTCCACGGTGCAAGGAGGTGTTTCCCCCCCATGCCAACTTGGATTGCCTTCCGTTTATCCGTGTCTTGGGCCCCTCCATTGAGCACGTTCGGGGATGGGCATATTTCACCTGGGTGCGCTATCGCCCATCAACTGACGAACTCGTACCATTCGCACGTGCTATGGCCCAGGTGACCCAGGTCGAGTACCGCGGAAGAAAGGGCGGGAGACCCGAAATATTCCGTGTTTTGGCTCGTTTTGCACTCCGTTTTCTGTCTCAGGACCCGCTTCCTCCCACCTCGGTCGTTGTCGATTGCCTGACGATCATCGCTACTGACCTGGGTTGCAATATGCCGGATACCAACACTGTCATACCGGACGAAAAGTGTGTTTACACCTCAAAGACTACCGTTTCCCTGCTAACCCTGCACCAGTGCGCGACTTGAACGAATTTTCAGCTTGATAATTCGGGAATACGAAAGCATCGCATCCAGGGATCTGCGGATTCCTGTGTCTGAGCGCGAGACCATGATTGCGTTCCTGTCATATATGGCCCAACGGGAGGAAGCTGACCAAGGTAAGCCGCCAAACATATTCTTCCGTACCCGAGATTCTAACCGGCCCTCCCGCAAATTTCACACTCTATCTCGAAATTGGATGCTCAATTTTAGAACTAGTGTTCCCAATTTCCTTGAAACGCGAAACTCTATACGCGTTCTGGGACGAACCCCAGCTCATGCGGGATGCAATCAACATTAATGTCGTGATGCGACTATGGATAACGACAGCAGCTACAGTTCCATATACAGACGATGTCTGCCAGATTGTGGTTGACACGCTTTTACAAATGGCGGGCGACAAGGACCTGCGACCACATATACCTCCGTCTGCTTGGGACTGGCTGAAGAATCGGCCTCTGCTTCACCCTGGATGTCGGGGGCTCAGAGTGGGAACTACCAAGAACGTGGTTCTGAAGGTCCAGCAACTAGAGAACGTCGAACTCATAACGTCATACTTGTTCATTGTCTGGTCGGAATGGAATCACTTCTACTCCTCGGATTGCACGGCGATGCTCGGCATGATCAGGGGGAGGCTCGGTGGGGCTGGGGCGGCAAGATACCGGGAAGACCTAATCCAGCGATTGAACCATGTCCTGTCGCAGTTGGACCGGGGGTGGGAGTTCATCCGTCAACATAATCTTCGTTACAACGAAGCAGACATCCCGAAGATGAAGCAGCGGTATGAGCAGTTAAGGGAGGTGTTGATGGAGGCAGATACAAGGTCCTGAGCGGTATGTTGCGCGGAGTCTTTGCCCCCCTCTGTCCACTAATTCAGCATGTGTGCACAGGATGTCACTCTACCTTCATGTGTGCGCTTCCTCCCCCATGCCCGTAGTTGTGTGTAGACCACCCAGTGCTTCTTTCAGTTGTTTTGAGTTTATATCATGTCCTAAGGTCTTGCCCCTTTGTACGATGGCCATTTAGAACCTTGTATCGCGAGTAGTAGAGTCCCTATAAGGCTTGCACGGACGCAGCGTTGCACCAGAAGTGCTTCCACCCACTCTCACAGATCGAACACTACAGTGGAGGGACTTCTACAAACTTCCACAGATCGAGCACTATGGTGGAAGCGATTCGAAGCGCGTCGACAGCACACAATCGTGTGGAATCTGGAGTAGATTTTCCTGATGCCGATCAGACGCGCGCACTACTTCTTTCAGCCGACGTGGCGGTGACACAAACAGACCTACATACCTACATAATACATCCCGTTGCGTCCATCCCATGGTGACACCAACGAAAACCCCCACTTCCTCACTGTCAGGTCATACAGAAGGGCCATGTAACATAACGCAACAATGATAATCTGAGGGAAGAATCCAGCAATGTCTAAGGGGAGAGTTGGCCGCCAAAGGCAGGCGAAGAAGTTTCGTATAATTTGCACCTAAAAGGATCCCGAATGGAGGCGAACCGATGAAAAGAACTCGAATTACAGGGATGGTAAATACCACTGTAATCGGGAGGGCAAGCACTGCATCGTTCATTATCTCCCTTCTGATCAGCACCACGAGCGTATCTTACACAGTCCCAACAGTCAATATTCAATATTAATGCCCGACTCACGAGTAATACACGCACCGTGAACGGCTGTGCGAGGACTGCCAGTGATCGTTGAATATCAATGCGTCGTACTGCGGAAATGAGATAGGTAAAACTTTCGGGGCCTGTTGGTAAAAAATTACATTTCCCAGGATTCGCTGGACAAATCCTGACAAACTCAGTAGACGCCCACTTTTGGCCACTATCGGTCAACTATTCGGGGTCGGGGGCGGGCTTTTCCAACTACCGGATATCGATAAGCTCTCGCAACTGTCAGGAAACAAAACTTTCCAACAACTCCCGTATCTTTTACCAACTCCACCTGTACAGTGGTGTAGTACGTCCCATCGTACCCATCCCATGGTGACGCCAACGAAGACCCCCACTTCCTCACTGTCAGGTAGCTCTGGTACTCATTGCTTGGTGCCTTTCTTGACGATCGTGTCCCACCGCAGTGATCGAGCTACTCGCTAAGCGAGTGTGGTACCGAAGTCGAGCAAAGATCAAGCAACGGCCCTCCACAGATACTTCGTTGGAGGCTCCTAGTACTGCATACTCGTCACCCGCCACCAAGCTCCCTCTCGAGATCGTCGAGATGATTATCACCCACCTTATCTACGACATGAATAGTCTCATCGCCTGCTCCCTAACCTGTTACTCCTGGTACATCGCCTCTGTCCCCCATCTTCACCACACTCTCGTCACATGGACTAGGTCCCACCAGCTGGGAACCGGATGGTACACACCACTTCAGAACGCGGGCAGGCTCGGTTTACTTCCATTGGTCAAGAAATTCTGCGTCTACGGGAACCTCGAGTTTTCCCCAAAACAATTCAATCGCCGTATCCTATCTCAATTTTCCGCACTGACCAACGTCCAAGATCTCAAGATATACAAGTTGGACATCGCCAGTTTCATGCCGAGGATTCGGCGGTACTTCGGTCACTTCCTACCGACAGTCCGATCCCTCACCCTGAGTTCACCCGGGGGGTCCCACCGGCAGATCATATTTTTCATTGGACTGTTCCAGCACCTAGAAGATCTCACACTCTATAACGGCGGACCAGAACCCTGGGGGGGTGGGGCAGCGGACGATCCGACTCTCGTCCCATCATTTACCCCTCCGCTGCGAGGACGATTGGTGGTGGTCGATTGGAACATGGTGGGCCTTATGAAGGACATGATTCACATGTTTGGGGGAATCCGATTCCGTTATGTGAACATTGGCGATGTAGGAGAGGCGCGGCTCCTGCTAGGTGCTTGCGCGGAGACTTTAGAAACGTTACAGCTGAATCCGGCAGGCCCTTATGGTAAGCAGTCGAATCTGAAACATACGCCACCCCCAGCTAACGATCACACAGCTAGGTCTTCCCTTCTGGATTTTGATCTCTCGCGGAACAAGTCGCTTCGAACGCTCGAGGTCAGGGCACGGTCCATGGTCCCTGAGCATGCATGTGGATCAAATCTTCCGCCCAACCCCACCATCTCGGTTTTCCTCAGGACCATCCTCCCGACCATCACATCCCCTGTGTTCTCCGAGGTCATTGTCATTTATAGGGAAAATGACTTTTGTGGCCTGGAGTGTTACCCCCTCCCGTCAAAAATTTACAGAGACCAGATATCGGTGCTAGGTCGAAGAAAGAAGGAATACTTGTGGCATCGCGAGCTATTCAACGTATTCCGGGAGATGTACACGCTGCGAAACTTTCGGTTGGTGCTGTGTGCGGATGTTTGGGACCGCGTGGGGGAGTATGCAATGCGAGTGTTGGAACAGGCTGTCGTGAGGGAAGGGTTTAATTTCCTCCCCCCGGAAACACTGGTGATTTACAGCCCTCGGGGGACCACGAACATATGGGACACTTGTGAGAGGCGAATGCTGAGGGCTAGGGTTCGCTCCTCGATGGTACAATGAAGTGGGCCGCCTGTATTAAGGTGCACCAGAAGGAAGGAGCTATGGACCGCCACTTCCCGGCTTCCCAGGTGGAAAATTGGAGGTACCACAGAAGCGCTTCGAAGCGCTTCTGGTATCGACAGTCGGCTCCAAGCGTGTCGGAGCCCGTACAATCGCGGCCGGGTAATTTCTTTCTCATCTGAGTTGTTCTGCAGGTACCGGATATAGACGGAATGGATGACCCTTATGCTTGTAATAAGCAGCGTGCGCTTCCTCCTCTGTGCCCATAGTTGTGTGTAGGCCACCCGGTACTCCTTCAGATTGAGTTTATATCATATCCTCAGGTTCTGCTCCCTTGTATGGTGACTATTTAGAACTTTGTCCCACGAGTAGAGTCTCCACTTGTATCGATATGACCTCACCTGAATTTAACTCCCACCTCAGGCAACTAGCTACAAAACACAATGATCAGCCTTCCAATCCAATCCCCTCCAATAGCTGTTGACCGCGACCACAAAACTAATTAAGGTCAACGAGTGACATCTGTCAAGTAAAAATGTTCACGTCCTTCCTTTCCCCTTCCCACGGGACTGCTCCCTCTCAGCGTTCGCAAAAATCCTATCAATCTCTCCCCTAATCTCCGTCAAATTCTCCCTTAATGTTTGTGCATCCTCGAACTTCCTCTTGGCCGTCGCCTCTTGCACAAAAGTCTCCAACAACGCCTCTTGCTCCAGCAACGGTTGCAACGCATGAGCTAGCTCCGAATCTGGGTCGATCATGGTTTCGTTGAGTGCCAGTGTGGGGGTTGACGGTGTTGAAGACCCCGAGTTTGTTTTACGTGCTGGTTTGGGAAGAGACTACGTAGACGGAAGAGAGAATTCGATCAGTTCGTGCGATGGATAAGGGAGGGTATCCGAACCTGGAGTGGGAACATATTCTTCTGTAGGAACAGATTCGCCCTTGTGAGGATCGCCGTCTGGACGCGATCCTGAGAACCGCCCCTTGTACAAGGTAAACCCTGTATCCGCTTTGCGGCGGCGTCGTAGTGGGCAAACGCTTCGACGAGGCGTTTACGAGCTGCAGAGGCTTCGACTGTAGGCCGTTCATCATTACTACGCGAAAAGAAAATCAGAACCATTCCATGACGGGTGGTGGGTGGTGGGAGACGCACTTTAGACTGAGTAGAAGTTCTTGGAATTGAGGCAAAGAATCCTCGATCTCCTTTTCTATGCTGATAAGTAGCTGTGAGGGGTGGGTGTCTGTCAGGATTGCAATCAGTCTGGCTGAGAGGGCCCGCGTACATTATAAAGTTTGGCAAACATAGGGGTGGAATGGATCTCTCGAATGTACTGTTGCCGCCTAAAATGTACCTGAGCACCCCCATCGGTGGAATGTCTGAACTGGGAGACTCACAAAAGCACCGGTCTACACTCCCTGCATATCCTCACGCCGCTCAAGAACTTCTCGTCATCTCCTGGGGGTGGAACGCCCTTGCCCGGCCCTGTCGTGCTCGTTGTCGTTCGTCTCCTTACCCCATAGTCGACCCCTTCCCCGACCTCTTCGATCACACCCGTCTTGGTATTTGCGATGAAAAGCAGTGAACATGTTACAGGTCGCTGAGGGTGCCGTACAGGGAGAGAACATATGATGCGGCCGCAAAGTCGGCAATGGTGTTTCCTGTTTGTTATAGGATGGAAGGACGTCCTGGGGTGTCTTCAGCGGCGCAGCTCACGATTAAGGGTTGGCCGACTCACAAACAAAGCGGACACTGTGATATTGCTGAGTCCTCTTCCCACGGCGTGATCTTCTGCTCAGCAGCTGGGTGCGTAACTCCGTCAACTTGAGATAATCTATCATCGAAGAAAACTTTTCACCTCTTAAATCGTTCTTCCCGTTCTGAGCCTGAGAATTCACCACATCCTTCCATAGCTCACTCGCGCTCTTACCCCTTAGTTCCGAAAAGTTCAGATCAAATAGCGAAGACCTCCGCTGTCGTAGTGGTGGGGGCTGTGAGGTTTTGAGCTTTTCCGATGGCTCGGAGAAATGAAGGTTAATCAGTTTCTCAAGTCGCCGTTCCAATCGGGTCTGCTCAATCCTCCCAGAGCTCCTCTTGGACTTTCGTGCTTCCGCGAATTCATCCGTCCGTGGTCGATACACACCCTTCGGTTGGAAACCTGGCCTATAGAACCTGGCGGAGGTGGTTGATATGGGAGTGGCCGTGCGAGGTGTCGACGACACGGGGGTAGTTGTCGTTGGTGCTGTGGTAGAACCTGATACACTGCGTGATGACACCGGGGGTGGCACGTCAACGGGCGGAGGTGAGATAGGTTTGGGTGGAGGGGACGGCGAGCGCGTTGGTTGTACCGGAGGCGGGAGCATATCCGAAGCAGGGATCTCGGAAACGAGCCCGGGGTTGCCGAGCATTAGTGGCGATAGCGCTGGGGGAGGTGATGACGGTTCCATAGAGACGCTATTTCGTAGAGGTGAACTTGTGCGTGACGGCGAGGCACTTCGTAGCGGTGAAAGCGAGAGGAAGGCATTTGTGGGCACAGATGATGTCTGAGTATGGGATGAGCGCAATGGAGATGACCCAAGGGTCGGTCGGGTTTCCCGCAGTGGCATCCGCCTGAACGTAGACGTCTTTCGGGTATGTGGGGGAGGTTTCTGCGTTGACTCGAGAGGTTTGGAGGATGAGCTGGGTCCTGAACCCGTGCTGGAGGATGGTTCGGGTGGCCGGAATTGCTCCGAGGTGTGTGGGTCGTGGTGGCGGGATCCATTTGGTAGGAGGGTAGGAAATTTCTTGGGGCTTATTGCCTTGGCTTTCTTGGTTGTATCTTGCATGCCATTAGTCACAGGAGGCGAATCTTTAGGTGACAGAGTAGGGGGAGGAGAATCTGGTGAGGGAGTGAGCCCGACCGTCGACGTCAGTCTCTGCCTCCCGTTAGTGTTCACCCCGTTCAACAGCGTATCCTTCGAGGGCGTGGTGGACGGAGGGAACGTGTTCCCATTGGAACCGAGACTGCCGACGCTTGACGGGCGGGATGGCGGGCTAACGATGGGTGCATGGGTGACCGACAAATTTCTAGAGTGTCGTTTCGGCTTTTCGCAATCAGTCCAACGTCGTCTGCAGCCGACGTTGAGTGACAGACCTTGTACGCCTGATATGGTACCGGTTGCGGTTGGGTCGGGCTCATCGCCGCCGTCGTTGTCGTTTCGGAAGAGCGCCGTCGGGCGTCGGTGCCTGGCCCAGTTCGGACTAGGAACCCATCCACATCGCTACCATTTGAACACAAACGATGTCGACGTCTGGCATCGGCCCGTCTGCTGAGCTCACCGGTGTGTCTGTAGAGTTCGTATCGCGTGTAGACGACCAGACTCGTTGACGAGTTCCCCAGCTGCGTTCTCGAGGGCTGTTGATTCGAAATCTACTGTGAGGTTCATCAAGGTCGTCATTTCGAACGAGTCTCTCGTTCCTGCCACCACGATACCCCCATCGGGCACCTTCCAGCAGGATCTGGACAAGTTGGTTGATGTTCTTGAGGATAATATCCCTGCATACGTCCTCGCCCGGACAGATAAGCCCGGCTCAGACTGGGTCGCGATCTTCTATGTACCCGACACATCCAAAATCAGAGACAAGGTAAACTTAGATACTCCCATCAGATTGAACGCCCTAATCAATGCAAACCTTTCAGATGCTCTATGCATCTACTCGAAACTCTGTCACCAAATCTCTCGGCTCGACCCATTTCACAGACACCATCTTTGCAACATCCAAAGACGATGTGACCGGAGAGGCGTATGTCCGGCATCTACGACACTTGGCGGCTCCCAAACCCATGAGCGAAAGAGAGAAGGTGCTCGCTGAGATGGCCGAGGCAGAGAAGAAGACCGCAGATGATTATCAGGGCAGCAACGCCAGGAAGAATCATTTGAGTGGTGCAGTCGTCGGCTTTACTTGGCCACCAGATGTTGAAGAGGCCTTCAAGCAGTTGGCGGTGGAGGAATCTTCTAAGTTGCTGGTTATGGTGAGTCCTGCGCTCCGTTTTACGAGCGGTCTCGCCGAAACTCTGGTCAGAGCGTTGGGACTCCGGGTGAAACACTCAAACTCGTCTCGTTCGAGGAGGTTACAGTTGATCAAGTGGGGTCAAAGCTCCCACCTTCAGAACCGGGTGAGTACATGGTGGGTCAGCCCACTTCGCGAGTCAATCTAAACACCATGTCACAGCGTTCGCTTTCTTTGGTTGGCGCCATAATCTTAGCGAGTCCGTCCCCCGGGAGATCGGTGCGTGGCATCATGACCTTTCCCTCAATCTAGTATTGACAAGTGTGCCCAGTGTTCATCTACTCCTGTCCATCAACATCTCCCGTGAAAAACCGAATGCTCTATTCTTCCGGTTCGGGGTCTGTCTACAGAACTGCGGGCGGACTTCTATCCTCCATCGATAGACCAAGTCCCTTGGCCACTCGGAAGGTCGAAACATCCGACCCTAAGGAAATAAACAAAACCTTCCTCACCAATGAGCTCAGTTCTTCAAAGTCCTCGTCGTCATTGTCAATTCCCACACGGGCTGGCCTCAGAAGTACCGATAATGGGAGTGGTGTGAGCACAGAAGCACAACTGTCGGTCAAGGAACTGGCTCAGCAGTTTTCACGACCGAGGGCACCAGCGCGAAAGCGACCGTAGTAGCAAAGAGACTTTTTTTGTAACACTTCAACGGAGCATCTAAACTGAAGAACCCCGTGATTACATTTTTGCTTACCTAGACAATGATGATCAGATCATGATGCATGATCCGTAGAACCGTCCGCGAACATGTCTTGTGCGTCGCCCTTGATATATGATACTTGAACTGTGTCTATCACCACCCCACAAAAGATGCTTTTCAAGTCGATATCCAGACACCCGTCCACCCTCGCGTACCGTGCATGCATCGTACGGGTGAACCAAGTCCAGGTTCAGGCAGCCTGGTCGACACAGACGTTCCGGTTCTTGAACGCCGCGGCAGGTGCCCCGGTACCCCGCAAACGCAAGGTCTGGGAGTCGGTGGATGAGGCTATCAAGGACGTCAAATCCGGGGATACACTGCTGAGCGGGGGTTCGTTCGTTTTTCAGCTCTTAGACGTTCGCGGATGTCACACGTTTCGTTCCCCCCTTCTCTAGGATTCGGACTTTGCGGAACTCCGGATACTCTCATCGGGGCCCTTGCGAAGAGGGAGGATGTCAAAAACCTCATTGCCGTCTCGAACAATGCCGGAGCCGGAGAACATGGATTGGGTATGTTCGATTCGACTGGTGCCGGCTCGTCCTCGGAAGGCTGAATGTCCACTCTCTTATTCTTCCTCAGGCAAGCTCTTACATGCCGGGTCCATTTCCAAGATGATCGCCTCGTACATCGGGGGTAACAAATACTTCGAGTCTCTCTACCTCAAGGGTGAGATCGGACTAGAGCTTGTGCCTCAAGGAACCCTCGTCGAGCGCATCCGCGCCCACGCGGCTGGGATCCC
>Ga0307513_10010816_pt1 | contig 11398 bp, 10 predicted proteins | sample 15_EM_MG_FD_202174 | JGI IMG/M metagenome (GOLD analysis project Ga0307513, IMG submission 202174) | Populus trichocarpa ectomycorrhiza microbial communities from riparian zone in the Pacific Northwest, United States - 15_EM | ecosystem: Host-associated > Plants > Roots > Unclassified | place... | reverse complement strand
GGCCTGGGCCTCGAACGAGAAGCGCTCGCGCGTCGTCACGTAGAAGCTCGCGCCGAAACGCGCGACCGGGAAGTAGTCCTGCAGCTTCACGCGCCAGGTCGCGGTGTCGATCAGGCCGTCGCGCGCATGCAGCCAGCGCACCTGGCCGATGAAGATCTGGCGGCTCGCGGTCTCCAGCGTCTCCCACAGCGTGCACTCGAATGCGACCGGCGCCTGCGCGATGCGCGGCGGCTTCACCGCATTCGACGCCAGCGTCGTCAGCCCCACGGCCGCGAGCTCGCTGACGTCCGGCGGGAGGCGCTCGCCGCAGCGGTGCATCTGCTCGGCCATCGCCTCGTCGGCGATGTGCACGACGAACTCCTTCGTGCGCACGATGTTGGCGGCCGTGTCTTTGAGGTGGCCGTCCTGCAGCCGGTTGATGCTGATCATCACGATCGGCGGCTCCTCGCCCAGCATGTTGAACATGCTGAACGGCGCGGCGTTGACGACGCCGGTCTCGCCCAGCGTCGTGACGAGCGCGATCGGCCGCGGCACGATCAGGCTGGCCATCAGCTTGTAGCGCTGGTACTCGGTGAGGCTCGCGAAGTCGATGTCCATCAGTCAGGCACTCGCCGTCGCGGCGTCCATCGCCGCGACGATCGCGCCGGGCGTCGTGATCCAGACCTCGCCCGGCGCGGTGATGGTTGCGTGCGAGACGATGTGGCGCAGCGCGCGCCGCAGATGCCGCAACCGGTACGGCTGGCCGACGACATACGGGTGCAGCGCGATGCCCATCACCAGCCCGTGCGGCTCGCGAGGCTTGAGGGCCTGCTCCAGCATCTCGTCGAACTGGTCGATGACGATCTGCGCGAAGTCCTTCGCGTCCATCTGGCGGCCGACGATCATCGGGATGTCGTTGAGCTCCTGCGGATACGGCACCGCCCAGAGCGGACCGGCGCGTGTGCGCATCACGGTCGGCTGGTCGTCGTGGCACCAGTTCAGCGTGTAGCGAAAGCCCGCCTCGCGCAGCAGATCGGGCGTGGCGGCGCTTTCCGAGATCCACGGCGAGAGCCAGCCGTCGGGCGCCTTGCCGTGCGCCGCGCTCATGCGCGCGCGGCACTGAACGATCAGCGCACGCTCGTCCGCTTCGCTCAGGTCGGATTGGCGCTGCGCGTTCGTGTGGCCGTGTGCGATCAGCTCGTCGCCGCGCGCCGCGAACGCCTCGACGACTTCAGGGCAGTGCTCGTACAGCGCCGTGTTGACGAGCGCGCCGGTCGGCAGCGCGAGCTCGTCGAACAGATCCAGACAGCGCCACACACCGACGCGGTTGCCGTATTCGCGCCACGAAAAGTTCAGCACATCCGGCTCAGGCGAGGCCGGCGCGATGCGCGCGCCCAGGCCTTCGCCGAACGCGAAGTGCTCGAGGTTCAAGCCGATGTAGACCGCGAGCCGCGCGCCGTTCGGCCACGGCAGCGGCGGCCGGCCGCGGATCGCCGAATATGCGAAGCGGCCGTGCGTGGTGATTGGCTTCATCATCATCGTCATGCGGCTGCCTTGTAGGCCTTGAACACGTCGCGCAGCTTGGCCTCCTTGCGTAGGGCCGGCTGCGACAGCGAACGCTCGATCTCATTCAGATGGCGCCGCATCTCGGTCGCCGCGCTGGCACCGGCAGCGCCCGCCAGCGTCACCAGCAACTGACGGTGGCTGTGGGCGACGCACATCGGCTCGCCCGGCGCCTTGTACAGCGCCATCAGCAGCGAGGTCGTCGGCAGCAGTTCTTCGAGCAGGCGCACGAAGATCGGGTTGCCGCTCATCTGCGCGAGCCGCAGATGGAACTCGCCGGACAAGCGGATCGCCTCCTGCTTGTTCTGCGAGCGCGTCGCGCGGTCCTCGGCCTCGACGAGCTTGTGCAGCGCCGCGAGCTGCTCGGCGCCGAGCTTGCCGGCGAGGCGCCGCGCCACCTCGCATTCGACGACGCGGCGCGCGTCGAACACATGCTCGCCGTCGCGCCGCGTCGGCTCGGGCACGACCGCACCCTTGTTCGGGCGCAGTGTGATCACGCCATCCTGCGCGAGCTTGTGCAGCGCCTGGCGCACCAGCGTGCGCGAGACCGCGAAGGCCTGCGCGAGCTCTTCCTCGCGCAGGCGAGAGCCGGGCATCAGGCGATGGTCGATCACGGCGGCGTAGATCGCGTCGTAGACGCGATCGGACGCGCTCACCGGGTCGGGTTCGGCAACCAACTCAGTGGCTCCGCCGCACTTCGCGCGACGCACTGGGTACCAAGATCTGCTGCATTGCGGGTGTCGGCTTGCGGCCCGTTGCGGCCACACCCTCACAGCTCAATGCGGTGAGCTCCATCCTGATCATCGACGGAGGAATTTCATCAATGCGAGCGTGCCGCCCATCACCGCGAACGACACGACCGTGGTCACGGTGCCGAGCGCGTAGATCGCCGGGTTCGTGACGGTGCTGGTCAGGCCCTGCAGCTCGAGCGGCAGCGTGTTGACGTCGCCGATCGCCTGCGAGGTGCGCGCGATCTCGTCCCAGCTCAGCGTGAAGCCGAACATACCGACGCCGACCAGGCTGGGCGCGATCAAGGGCAGCACGACGTGCCTGAAGCTCTGCCACGGCGTCGCGCCCAGATCGGATGCGGCCTCTTCATACGCCGGGTTGAAGCGGTTGAACACCGCCAGCATGATCAGCAGGCCGAACGGCAGCGTCCAGGTCAGGTGCGCGCCGAGCGCTGACGTGAACAAGCCCATCGCGGTACCGTAACCTTCGAGCAGGCCGCTCAGGCCCAGGCCTTCGAGCAGGCCTTTCAGCGCCGTGTCGATCAAGCGGAACTGCAGCCCGATGCCCAGCGACACGACGATCGACGGCATGATCAGGCTCGCGACCGAGACGTAGAACAGCAGAGCCGACCCGGCGAACTTCTTGCGGAACGCCAGGCCCGCGCCGAGCGAGAGCAGCACGGTCAGCAGCATCACGACCGCGCCGAGCGCGACCGAACGGCGGAACGCGGCGGCGATGTCGACGACGCCCATGCCTTCCCACAGCTTCGCAAACCAGTGCAGCGAGACCCCGCGCATTGGAAAGGTCAGCCCGCCTTCAGGCCCCTGGAAGCTGAGCACGAAGATCGTGATCATCGGGCCGTACAGGAACAGCACGAACGCGCCGAACACGGTGGCGAGCGCGTAGTAGCTGCCGGGGCGTTGGCCCTCTCTGGCGTGGCCGCTCATCAGAGTTCCTTGCGGATGTCGACGAGCCGCGTCAGCCCCCAGATCATCATCAGCGTGATGACCAACAGGATCACCGCATTCGCTGCGGCCATCGGAAACTGCAGGTACGAGGTCTGCACCTGGATGATTTTTCCGACCGAGGCGATCTGCTGACCGCCCATCACGCCGATCGTGACGAAGTCGCCCATCACGATCGTGATCACGAAGATCGAGCCGATGATGATGCCGGTGCGGCTCAAGGGCACGACCACGTTCCACACCGTTTGCCAGCCACTCGCACCGGAGTCGCGCGCGGCCTCGATCAGCGCGCGGTCGATGCGCATCATCGAGTTGAAGATCGGCACGATCATGAACATCGTGTAGAGGTGCACGAATGCGAGCACGACCGAGAAATTGCTGAACAGCAGCCACTCGATCGGTGCATCGATCAGCCCGAGCCCCCGCAAGCCCTGGTTGATCACGCCGTTGCGGCCCAGCAGCGGCACCCACGAGATCATGCGGATCACGTTGCTGGTCCAGAACGGCACGGTGCAGATGATGAACAGCAGGGTCTGCGCGCCGACCGAGCGCACATGAAACGCGAGGAAGTACGCGACCATGAAGCCGATCACCAGCGTGATCGCCCAAACGAGGAGGCAAAACTTGAAGGTCGAGAGATAGGTCTTCAGCGTGACGCACATCTCGCTCGTGTTGGCACAGCCATTGAACACGTCGATGTAGTTCTGCGCGCTGAACGCCGGGATCAGCTCGTAGTCGCTCGCGTGCCAGGTGCTGACCGCCGCGACCAACACGAGCGGCAGCACCAGGAACAAGAGGAAGACGAGCGCGAATGGCGTGGCTTGCAGCCACGCCAGCGCGCCCGATCTCTTCACGCTCACCGACTCAGCCCGGACTCAGGCCGCGACGAACTCGTTCCACTTTTGCACCATGTACGCGTTCTCGTCCATGATCGCGTTCCAGCAGGCGATGCCGCCCATGCGCGTTTCGTAGCTGCCGCCGTCGCGCACCGAGCCGGCCTTCGCGAGCAGGTCGCCGTTCGGGCTCTTGATGTCCTGTGTCGCGGCCTTGCCTTCCATCCAGTAGGCCCACTCGTAGGCCTCCATCTTGGCCTTCGCGGTCTCGAGCACCGCGCTGTAGTAGCCCTGGCGGTTCAAGTAGGCGCCGGCCCAGCCGTCGAGGAACCAGTTGATGAATTCGTAGACCGCGTCGGCCTTCTTGCCGGTCACGGTCTTCGGCACACCGAAGCCGGCGGCCCAGGCGCGGTAGCCTTCCTTCAGCGGCTGGAAGGTGCAGGCGATGCCCTTGGTGCGCACCGCGGTGACGGCCGGCGACCACATCGACTGGATCACGACCTCGCCCGAGGCCATCAGGTTCACGCTCTCGTTGAAGTCCTTCCAGAGCGCGCGGAACTGGCCGGCCTTCTTGGCTTCGATCAAGGTCTTGATCGTCAGGTCGATCTCCTTCTTGGTCATGTTGCCCTTGTCGGGGTACTTGTACAGGCCCATCGCCTCGACCACCATCGCCGCGTCCATGATGCCGATCGACGGGATGTTCAGGATCGCGGTCTTGCCCTTGAACTCGGGGTTCAGCAACTCCTTCCACGACTCGATCGGGCGCTTGATCAGGTCGGGCCGAATGCCCAAGGTGTCGGCGTTGTAGACGGTCGGGATCAGCGTCATGAACTGCGTCGGCGTGGCCGAGAACTCCTTCGCCGTCGGCGACGCGACGTACATCACCTTCTTCGGTGCGGTCCCCTGGTCGCCGACCTTCTTGCCGGCGACCTCGCCCTTCGTGAACAGCGTCGTGATCTTGTCGGCGTTCTTGATGCGCTTGGTGTCGATGCCCAGGAGGTTGCCGGTCGGCAGGATTTTCTTCAGCGAGAAGTACTCGGTGTCGATCAGGTCGAACGAGTTCGGTGCGGTCACCGCGCGCTTGGTCACGTCGTCGGTCGTGACCGGGATGTACTGGATCGTGATGCCGGTGTCGGCCTTGAACTTGTCGGCGATCGCCTTGTCCTGGTTCACCGCGGTGCCGAGGTAGCGCAGCGTGATCGGGTCGGCGGCGCGCACATACGGAAAGGCCATCGCGCCAGTGGCGGCGGCGGCGCCCTTGATCAGCGAACGGCGGGCAAGACTCTTCGGAACAGTCGTATCGGACATGGCGATCTCCTCGGTTGAAATTTGAATCGGTCTTCTAGACCAGTGCGTGGGCCTCGTTCGGCGCCCACGACACGAAGGCCGCGTCGCCCGCCGCGAGCGGCGCGGCGTCGAACTCGTGATCGGGCACCGTGACGGTCCACTGCGTGTCGGCCGGCTCGGGTGGCGCCACACTGACCTGCACGTACGTGCCCTGGTACTCGACGGCGCGCACGGCCACGGGCCGGGCGTCGTGGCCCAGGCTGCGTTGCAGCCGCAGCCGATCCGAGCGCACCGCGACCTTCTGGCCCGGCGCCATCTCGATCACGTTGTGCGCGCCCATGAAACGCGCGACGAATTCGGAGCGCGGTGCGTTGAACACCTCGCGCGGCGTACCGGTCTGTTCGATGCGGCCGTGGTTCATCACGACAACCTGGTCGGCCAGCGCCATCGCCTCTTCCTGCGAGTGCGTGACGTGCACGAAGGTGAAGCCCAGCTCCTGCTGCCAGCGCTTCAGCTCGGCGCGCATCTGCACGCGCAGGAACGGGTCGAGCGCCGACAGCGGTTCGTCGAGCAGCAGCACGCGCGGTTCGGTCATCAGTGCGCGCGCCAGCGCGACACGCTGCTGCTGCCCGCCCGAGAGCTCGCTCGGCAGCCGGTTCTGATACGGCGTCATCGCGACCAGCTGCAGCAGTTCCTTCGCGCGCGCATGGCGCTCGGCCACGCCCTTGCCGCGCATCTTCCAACTGAACGCGATGTTGTCGAGCACGCTCAGGTGCGGGAACAGCGCATAGCTCTGGAACATCATCGCGGTGCCGCGATCGGCTGCGGCCGCGTGCGTGATGTACTTGCCGCCGAGCAGGATCTCGCCGCTGGACGCGAGCTCGTGGCCGGCGATCATGCGCAAGGTCGAGGTCTTGCCGCAGCCCGAAGGGCCGAGCAGGCAGCAGTAGCTGCCGGACGGAATCGTCAGGTCGATGCCGTCCACCGCCTTGGTGTCGCCATACTGTTTGACGAGCGCGGTGAGCACCAAGGTAGAGTCAATGGCCATGCGGCGGATGTACGCAAAGCATGTGCCAAGCGCGCGCCCCGTGTCGGCACCGCTTGCGTGCCTGCGCACCGGGAGAACGCTCATGATTGGGGCGGGCGCAACCTGAAAGCGGGCGCGCGATTTGCTTCGTTCCTGGCACTGTTTTGTATACAAACACCATGCGGATTCGCGTCATCAACCCCAACACCACGGCCCGCATGACGGCGCTGATCGACAGCGCCGCGCGTGCGGTCGCGGCCGCCGGCACCGAGATCACCGCGGTGAACCCGAGCTTCGGCGCGCCCAGCATCGAGTGCCATCTCGACGAGGTGTGGGCCGCCGCCGGCGTGGCCGAACAGGTGCGCATCGGCGAGGCCGAGGGCGCCGATGCCTATGTCATTGCCTGCTTCGGCGACCCCGGCCTGCACGCCGCGCGCGAACTCGCCCGCGGCCCGGTGATCGGCATCGCCGAGGCCGCGTTCCACGCCGCCAGTTTGGTCGCCACCACCTTCTCGGTCGTCACGACGCTGACCCGCACCTGCGTGATCGCCGAGCAGCTGCTGCTGCAATACGGCCTCGAGCGGCGCTGCCGCGGCATCCACGGCACCGACATCGCGGTGCTCGAACTCGAGGACCCGGCGAGCGACGCGTACGCGCGCATCCTGAGCCGCGCGCAGCACGCGCTGGCCCACGACCGGTCTGGGGCGATCGTGCTCGGCTGCGCCGGCATGGCCGAGCTGTGCCATCGGCTGCAGGCCGAACTCGGCGTGCCGGTGATCGACGGCGTGGCCGCCGCGGTGACGTTCGCCGAAGGGCTGCTGCGCATCGGCGTCGGCACCTCGAAGCGCGGCGACTATGCGCCGCCGCTGGTCAAGGACTACGCCGGCCTGGCGGCGCCGTTCTCACCCCGAGGCTGATGACGGCCCCCACGTCACTTCGTTCCTGCCCCCCAAGGGGGCGCTCAGCCGCCTTGGGACGGCCCGGCGGCGACTGAGTCGCGACTCAGCGCCGCCGCCCGCGCAGCCATTCGAGCACCAGCAGCAGGCTGGTCGTGAACAGGATCAGCAAGGTCGCGACCGCGGCGATGGTCGGCGAGATGTTCTCGCGGATGCCGTTGAACATCTGGCGCGGCAAGGTCATCTGCTCGGGGCCGGCCAGGAAGAGCGCGACCACGACCTCGTCGAACGAGGTCGCGAACGCGAACAGCGCGCCCGAGATCACGCCCGGCGCGATCACCGGCAGCGTGACGCGGAAGAAGGTCTCGAGCGGGCTCGCGCCCAGCCCGAGGCTGGCGCGCACCAGGTTGTGATTGAAGCCCTGCAAGGTGGCGAGCACGGTCGTCAGCACGAACGGCGCACCCAGCGCGGCGTGCACCAGGATCAGCGCGGTGTAGGTGTCGCCCAGGCCGATGTTCGCGAAGAACAGATAGGTGCCGACGCCGACGACGACGATCGGCACGACCATCGGCGCGATCAGCAGGCTCATCAACAGCCCCTTGAAGCGGAACTGCGTGCGCGCCAGCCCGACCGCGGCCATCGTGCCGAGCACGGTGGCGATCAAGGTGGCCAGCGGCGCGACGATGAAGCTGTTCTTCGCCGCACGGCCCCACTCGGCCGACGAGAAGAGGTTGTGGTACCACTTCAGCGACCACGCCGGGATCGGGTAGACGAGGAATGAACTGTCGCTGAACGACAGCGGGATGATCACCAGGATGGGCAGCAGCAGAAAGCCCAGCACGCCGATGCACACCGCGCGCAGCGCGTACCAGCCGAGCTTGTCGAGCGGCGTGGCGTAGGCGGGAAAGGTCGGCAGGAATCGCATCAGCGCGGTCATCGTGTCGTCATCCTCAGCCCAGGCTCAGCTCGGAGTTCGTCACGCGCCGGTAGATCGCGTACAGCACCAGCGTCGCCCCCAGCAGCAAGGCGCCGAGCGCGCAGGCCATGCCCCAGTTCACGGTGACGTTGGTGTACTGCGCGATGTAGTAGCTCAGCATCTGGTCGTCCGGCCCTCCGAGCAGCGCCGGCGTGACGTAGTAGCCGATGCTCAGGATGAACACCAGCAGCGCGCCGGCGCCGATGCCGGCGTAGGTCTGCGGCACGTAGACGCGGAAGAACGCGGCCAGCGGCGCGCTGCCCAGCGACACCGCGGCACGCAGGTAGGTCGGCGGCACGCTCTGCATCACGCTGTACAGCGGCAGGATCATGAACGGCAGCAGGATGTGCACCATCGCGATCACGACGCCGGTGCGGTTGAACAGCAGCGCGAGCGGCTGGTTGATCAGGTGCAGATCCCGCAGTGCGTGGTTCACCAGGCCTTCGGATTGCAGCAGCACGATCCACGCCGCCACGCGCACCAGGATGGAGGTCCAGAACGGCACCAGCACCAGGATCATCAGCACGTTGGCCTGGCGCGCCGACAACGTGGTCAGCCAGTACGCGAGCGGATAGGCCAGCAGCAGGCACCACAGCGTGACGACGAGGCTGATCTCGAAGGTGCGCACGAGGATGCGGCCGAAGGCGCGCTGCTCGGGCTCGACGCGCTCGATCGTGCCTTTCGCGTCGCGCCGCAGATCGACCGAGGTCAGCAGGTAGTCGGGGGTCCAGCGCGAGCCGTTCTTCGCGATCGCCTGCCAGTACGGTGATTCGCCCCAACGCGCGTCGAGCGCGAGCAGCGCCGTCTTCAGATCGGCGGCCGAACTCGTCGGCGTGGTTTGCGGCAGCGGCAGCGCTTTGTAAGTCGACATCACCAGCGAGCGCGCACCCGGCATCTCGCTGTTCAGGCGCCGCGCGAGCGCGCCGGCGTCGGCGCTGTCGGGCAGGCTCGCCAGATCTCGGGTCAGCGAGGCGTAGGCCTCGGCCGGCGGCGTGCCTTCGCGGTTCCAGCCCTGCAGCGCCGCCGCGGTGCGCGGCAGCGCGTTCGCGACCTCGGGGTTCTCGACCGCGCGCTTCAGCAGCACGACGATCGGCACGAGAAAGGTCAGCGCCAGGAACAGCAGCAGCGGCAAGGTCAGCGAGAACGCGCGCAGCTTGCGCTGCTTCTCGGCGCGCGCCAGCGACTGGCGCAGTGCGCGCGGATCGGCAACGCCTGGGAGCGACGGAACGAGGGTCGAACTCATGTCGAATGGACGATGGGCAGCCGCGATCGGCGATGCGATGCGGCCGCCGGTCTCGTTACTGCGCAGCCCAGGCGGCGAAGCGCTTCTCGAGCTGCTCACCCTGGTCGGCCCAGAACTTCAGGTCGAACTGCAGCGCGTCGCCCGAGTTGGCTGGCGAGGTCGGCAGGTTGCCCAGCACCTTGGCGTCGAGCTTGGCCAGCGCCTTGGTGTTGGTCGGGCCGTAGGCGATGTTCTTCGCGTACTCGGCCTGCGCGTCGGGCGTGCTCGCGAAGTTGATGAACTTCAGCGCGGCGTCCTTGTTCGGCGTGCCCTTCGGGATGACCCAGTAGTCGAGGTCGTAGATGCCGCCGGTCCAGGTGATCTTCAGATTCTTGCCTTCGCGGTTCGCGGCGTCGATGCGGCCGTTGTAGACGGTGCTGATCGCCACGTCGCCGGCGACGAGGAACTGCGGCGGCTGCGCGCCGGCTTCCCACCACTGGATGCTGGGCTTGAGCTCGGTCAGCTTCTTGAACGCGCGATCGGCGCCGTCCTTGGTGGCCAGCACCTTGTAGACGTCGCCCGGCTTCACGCCGTCGGCCATCAGCGCGAACTCGACGTTGTAGCGCGCACCCTTGCGCATGCCGCGCTTGCCGGCGAACTTCTTGGTGTCGAAGAAGTCGGCCCAGGTCTTCGGGCCATCCTTCAGCTTGTCGCCGTTGTAGGCCATCACGGTGGACCACACGAACACGCCGATGCCGCACTCGGTCACGGCCGCGGGCAGGAAGTCGCTCTTGTTGCCGATCTTCGAATAGTCGAGCTTCTCGAACAGGCCTTCGTCGCAGCCGCGCGCGACGTCGGGCGATTCGACCTCGACCACGTCCCAGGTGACCTTCTTGGTCTCGACCATCGCCTTGATCTTGGCCTGCTCGCCGTTGTACTCGACCGCGACGACCTTGGTGCCGGTCTTCTCGAACGGCTCGTAGTAGGCCTTCTTCTGCGCGTTCGCATTCGCGCCGCCGAAATTGACGACGGTGATCTGCTGCGCCAGGACCGGCAGCGACATGCCCGCAACGATGGCGGCGACCAAGAGACTCTTTTTCATGGTGTGACGTGCTCCAGTGGAGTGAGAGAGAGAAAAAATATCAGATCGGCAGACGATGTGCACTAGGCGTAGACGCGCGTCAGGTCCGGCGGGAATTCGAGCCAGACGCTGTCGCCGACCGCCGGCACCGCCGGCGCCGACAGCGGCAGCTTCACGGTCGAGTCGCTCTGGCCTTCGCCGACGCTGCACAGCAGCCGCAGGTGGTCGCCGAAATAGATCACGCTGGCCACGCGCGCCTGCAGCACGTTGCCGTGCTCGCCCGGGGCCTGCGCGTGCAATACGATGCGCTCCGGGCGGATGCCGGCCTGCACCTTCGCGCCCACCGCGGCGCCGTTGACGTTGATGCCGGTCAGCACGCGGCCGTCGGTCAGCACGATGCCGCAGCGTTCGCCGTCCGACGCCCGCACCGTGCCATGCAGCATCGTGCTGTCGCCGATGAAGCCGGCGACGAAACGATTGGCCGGCGTCTCGTACATGCGATCGACGACATCGATCTGCTGGATCGCGCCGTCGTTGAACACCGCGACGCGGTCCGACATCGTCAGCGCCTCGCTCTGGTCGTGCGTCACGTAGACGAAGGTCACGCCGAGCTGGCGGTGCAGCTCCTTCAGCTCGATCTGCATGTGCTCGCGCAGCTGCTTGTCGAGCGCGCCCAGCGGTTCGTCCATCAGCACCAGCTGCGGCTCGAACACGAGCGCGCGCGCCAACGCGACGCGCTGCTGCTGGCCGCCCGAGAGCTGCGCCGGGTAGCGCTCGGTCATGCCGCGCAGCTGCACCATCTCGAGCGCCTTCGCGACACGCGTCGCCTGGGCGGCCTTG
>Ga0307513_10010815_pt1 | contig 11398 bp, 13 predicted proteins | sample 15_EM_MG_FD_202174 | JGI IMG/M metagenome (GOLD analysis project Ga0307513, IMG submission 202174) | Populus trichocarpa ectomycorrhiza microbial communities from riparian zone in the Pacific Northwest, United States - 15_EM | ecosystem: Host-associated > Plants > Roots > Unclassified | place... | reverse complement strand
TTTCGATGTTGTACTCTCTCAATGTAATGTTCCAATGTTTCTCCGAAGAAAATTTCCTTTTTTGATTTGGAATGTGTCACAATGGTCACGCTTTTAGGGTTCATGGATTATGGGTGTCCGCTACCTTTGGCTACCTTACATATCCCTTCCCAGTTTATAACTGACCGTTGAGTACACCGCCCGGCTCGAGACACATCCGCCCATTTTATAAATTTTAATACAGGGCCTAATGTGAATATTAATGATTTTATTTGATGAAAATCGACCCAAAACAATATATACTGTGTCGGATTCGAAAACCCATTTCGGCAGAAGGGAAAAATTGGCCATCTCTTGACATTTTGCAGCCCTGTGTCATCAAAGCTATCCAGCTGATGATGTGAGAGTACATACCAATGACTGCGGGTGGCTGACCCCTGAGTATACTTATGTTGAATATAAAACCTAATGACATGCTTGGTTGTGATGGATATTGAGCAAAAGAATGAATCGTCATAATATGCCTCCAAGTAAGTGAATTGTTGGCCTTACTACCCTTCTTACGAGTGCATTCAATGCAATATGTTAGGCGAGTTTGCACCTGACCGGTAATGACCTAGCCGCCGTTCCGCCGCCTATGATCGCCGCCTTTTGATGCCGCCTTTTCCATTTCCTGGATGTCCTCGTCGCTCTCGCTCTCCACTCTCCACACTTGATTATATTTCATCTCTTTCTTTCCCTAGTTCCTCCGTTTGTTCACTTGATTCTCGATTTCGTGAAGTATGGGCATAGGGGCTAGCAGGTACGTACACGGCAACAAGCCACCGTACAACTCCGATGATAATTCCACCCCCCGATTCCGCACAGTGTAAAGTCTGGTTATCTCCTCGCAGCCTGATAAAATCACGGTGCCCCGCAACGCCCTCCTTGTCCCGGGATAACGATGGCGTTGGCGCCCGAACATCATGACATAAGGTGGTTTAGTCACTGCGCAGTTGGCTGTAACAGGAGGAGAGGCTCTAAATACCCCATTGCGAGAGCCTTTCCATCTTACCAAGACATGATGTTGGTGTCATCTCTCGCCGTTATTACGGAACATAATGTTGAGATAGGAGGTAAGAATGGTCAAGAAGAGCTTAAGATTTTCAACGGTGAGAATGTAAGCACAAGGATGAAGGGAAAGCGCACCAGACGACATTTGGAAGGTATATTCCAGGCCTGTGAACTAACGGAATGGAAGCATTCAACATTCAACGCCCAGTGGACAGAAGGTCATTAAAGTATGGCTGTCACCTTGCAATTTAAACCCTGTATGGAAGTGTCTGCCGCTGGGTATCAATAATGGCAGGAGGCTACCAAGAGGGTGGTTGGACAATGCTTTGGATAACTGAATTCGAACTGCTAAATTGAAGTCACCACACGGTTTAATTTAACCACCGATGCAGTCGAACCCCTCATAAGGCATACCCCTCCGAAGGCATACACCCCCATAAGGCATAGGGTTGGGCTGCCACCAAACCTAGGTTTTACACCAAAATCGACCTCTCATAACGCATAACCTCCCATAAGGCGTAGCGTGGACCGTCCACCGAGGGGTATGCCTTAAGAGGGGTTCAACTGTATTATATTTCCCTTTGGAGTTACCAGCGTCGGAGGATGAGAAGACCGAGGCGGAAAAAGCCGGTGGATTCTAAAGAGAAAACAGGCGCCCATAGCTATAGCCTCCGAGATCCGGGGAATATGGGGTTAAAGTGATAATATTACTATAGTTTACCTTTCCCAAAATTCGCGAATTTTTGGCAGAAAAAACTTGTTTTGGGGCTGTTCACCGGGTCCTGTGTTGCATGACAAAACCCATATACTTCATGGCCCTCCGTGATGCATTATTTGAACGTCCGGTTGAAAGAGTACAGCAGTTCAATAAAATATTGATGGACGTTGTAGAAGACATTTTGAAACATATCAAGGGGAATTCGAAACATTTTTCAATATTTTTGAACATTGGCCAAAATCTTCAATTCTGGCTTGTCTGAGTCGGATGTGATAACACGAATTACTACTAACGGTAACCTACTTTGCTTCATACACAACAAGAAAAGATGGGCGAATGGCATCATTAGTGTACACAACCAGCTCGTCATGGTTCAAAATTCCTCCTGTTTCCCCAAGGACCTAAAACCATTTTCGCTGTATCAGGACCCAAATCAAAGTTCAGACTGTTAAATTTGCCCCACCGAGTCATATCCCGCAGGAGGGGCCACAAGGGTTTCGTCATTTTGAAGCAGTTTGCATCCCTTTCCAACCACGACATTGTTGAGGAGGACGGCCTTCAACGATGACTTGCAGTCGTTATGCGAATAGTCATCGGACCTGAGAGAAAAATTAGGGTTCCAGTAGCGACAAATTATGAGAGAACTAGCTTTGAAGATGTAGACGACGTATAGATTCCCTTACCAAATCTTAGAGAGAAGTATCAGGCGCAAAGTACAATGAGCAATTTGAAAGAGATCCACCTGCCCCAGTTGGTCCTCTTTCCCCACAACGAAATATCGTATGACCCGCGAATAATGGCACACAGCGCACATGCCTTAGAAGAACACAATTGCGTATATCCTCTGTCTCCTAAAGTGCAAGCACGCCGTGTTCCGTGCCAACGACGGTTTTCGTTTCCTTTAGATCGCCCAGCTGCCACAAAGTTGCCTTCGGATTCAACTTTCTCCCTACAGAATTCGCGTCAATTCTGCGTGGTCACAGGCGCAAATTACTGCGGGTCTTCCTTACCTATATGCATAATATGCAGAAAGCGAGGCTCGAGGCGGAATGATCCTGTACACGCGCCGCACAGTTGGGCAAGCTGAATTATGCCTCCACGACGCTTTGAATTGACTAGCCACTATGGCCGCGAGTCAGAAAACATGGGAAGAAATTTAAATTGGAGGACTACCACTCTCAAATGCGGCGTCACTGGAAGGAAGTTCTGAAATCCTAGTTCCTTTACTTTCGACAGTTGCACTTCCAGGATTTGCGAGTGAGGCACATGTCTTGCCGCAGTAATCGAATTTTTCGTATTTTGGCTTCTTGTGGCAATTCTAGAATTAAATTAACTGGTTCAGCCATCCCTGTTAGCTGTTTGGTTTGGCTAACGATGGGACATACGTTGCACAATGCAGCTGCTTGGCGCCCACAGGTCTTGGAACAGAAAAGGAAGTTCGAAAACTTGGGTTTCTTGTTACAATACTATCGCAAAATTAGTCAACAATTCAATGACACGGGAAAGGTGAACGACCACTTACATTGCATAGTTTGGACGATTGAGTCGAAGCTGTCCTTGGAGCCATCGCAATCAATCACTCTGGTGCAGAGGGGAGATTGGGCATGTAATGGTGGATTTCAAGAACAGGTTTTGGATGCTTATACTTGTGTGCACTCTCCTCGGGAAGGCACAGCATGTTGACAGTGAGTCATTAGCAATTATCATAACGATAGGCCCATGCAATCCTTCTACAGTGATGGGACGTCCAAGCGCGTTGGCATTCGGAAGCTTATGCGGCAGGCCCTAATTTTGAGCCCGGTGGCCCGGCTTCCAGCAGCCTTCAGATTCACAGATAGAACCAAACACGCCGTAAATACAGAAAGGTTGGAGGGGCCTATCGTAATGATAACAGCTATTTGTCAAAAACCGTCAACCATCCAGATAAGTAACGTTTAAGCAAAGCACTGCAGAAAGTGGGCAAGGTTGTGATCGAAGGAGGTCTAACTCCATCCGCTACATGTAAGTGCCACCTCGGAGTTTAGTTCTCAGCCTCTCTAAGCATTTCCCGAGTTCGTTTCGACCGTTTCGATCGGGTCCTACTCCCCAAAACGCATCCTTATCCGAATCCTTCATAGCTTTTAAGTGCCAGTTCGCTAAAGGGGCAAGGAAATATTTACCTCAATGAGCTCCGCATCTCCTGTTTCAAGGAGCTCAATCCGGAGGTTGCGGTGTTGGGCAAATTTGTGCCATAATGTTTCGTCCATCTGTCCCCCGCTGTCAGTAGCCACAGCTTGAACTGAAGAGTGGTAACTGACCTTTTCAATATTCACTTTATTCCAGTCCGGCCGCACCTCAGGCTGGAATCGGCGTGCTTCTGAGAAAGCAACGCTTGGTCTGTCAGAATATGTTCGGATGTGCTCCGCCAAATTGGGATGATGGTTTTGGAACTATGAGAAGGGTTGTAAGTGTTCCCCCTGTTAATACCTCAAAAAGAGATTACCTTGAAAGACTGGAAGAGGTGTTCGCTGGTTGGGTATTTCTTGTTGTTGTAAATGACTGGGTGTGGAGAGAAATTTGTGAAGCCGTAATAAGGGTCATTTTTGTGGTAAAATAACACGCGTTGTCGGGTAGTAGGAAAGGGGGGTGGCCCGTGTTGGTGGATTTGAAGGGATACAATGGCTGGCGATTTTGGTATACCACTCACGCTTTTGACACTTCGTTGGCGAGGGCGAACAACGTTCATTCCAGGAAAGCTAGCCACCCTGAATTCATCGCTGCGGGTCCTGCGAATCGCCTGCTTCGCCGGGACCTCTTGCTCACGCTCAAAATTTGGCCCATCTGCAATGGCATGAAGTGCATTGATACTGTGAGTATCCCACTGGGCTAGGTTGACATTGGAGGTCACATAGATGGTGCGAACTTGGCCGTCTATGCGAAATTCTGGCACCTGATTTGTTGTTGGGGAAACTGAACCGCCTACCAACGGCCGGACGTTGGTTGAGGTAGTAGGGAATTTTGTAGTGTTTTGATGCATGATAGTTGGGGAATTTTCGGTTGTTAGTTAGAATGGGAAAAATTCTTGAGATGGTGCAGGAACCGCCGGTCGTGTAAGTACTCGGAGAAGTTCACCCGATCCCTCCTGGATGATATCTACCGGTCCCTAAGAGGAAAATGTCTTGTAGGTGGAGCGATTGCTTTGATAAGAGATAATCGACACAGCCTCGAAACCTGGAGGCGCTCAAGAGTCAACTGACATGACAACTGACATGTGTCACAACACTCCATAACACCTAACGTTGCCTTTCATGTGGTCAACCGCTTCCACCGGGTTGGTGATACGAACACGATGTGATGAAAATTGCTGGAGGGAGTGGCCTTAGTATCTATGACCCCTTAATGCGATTTCACTCTTCATTCGGAAGCATTCACCATTGAATTCTATTATTCGGATTGGATTATTGGAAGACCTCGTGTTACGATGTCTGTGATTGTCGACAACTTCGCCTGGGAACACCCCGACAACGGAGAGGATGTCCAGTTAAGAGTTCTTTCTTCTGGAGACGAGAATTTCTCTACCAGTACGTTTATTACTCGACGGAATACTAATAATTGATAACAACACCGTAACACAGTGAAAAAACTCTTTTACGACGGCTGGAAGCACCCCAACAAGGCAAAGCAAAGGATCCGGGCTATTTTCAAGATCCTCTCCACGAATCGGAGTCTCCAACCGTACCACCGTCATTGGTACGCTTTAAAAACGCTTGAATATTCAAAGAGAGACACTGATCCCTAAACAGTGCCACGGTGACTTCTTCGGCAACCGGTCGAACGAAGAACCCCGCCAACGAGCAGTTTTTGTTCCACGGCACGAATAGGTTCTGCCGTTTGGGAGAACACAATAGCCCAATTAGACCGTGCAGCTTGTCCCCATGCCATCTCTGCAGTATAATCCGAGAGTCTTTTGACATCAGGAGATGTGGTAAGTACGAATATCCTTTGTCCTACAATATACCTAACATTCATTTAACAGGGACAAAGCACGACTTTCGTCGTTTTGGAGATGGAATATACACCACTGCCGCATCTTCAAGTGAGTCTTGTCAACAGTCGAGGACTTGCGAGTGTTCAACAATGAAAATGATTAGAGGCTGACGATTATGTCCTCAATGGCGACGAGTCCTTGAGATTTCGGGTGCTCCTTGTAAATCGAGTTGTTGTAGGAAAACCCCACAAGCGTCGACAAAATGCTACAGGGCTTACAGAACCCCCTTATGGTCACCATGCAGTGTGTTCTTCCAAAAATTGAAAGCGAGGCTGCTCTGCTTAATAATATACAGGTTGTTGGCGAGCCAGGAGTGGATCTCAACTATGAGGAAACAGTAGTGTACGACAACGATGCGATTCGTCCTGCTTTTCTGATTGTCTACGAGGAAGATACCCTGGAGTTCCGTTTCAAATCTTTGTTCAAAATTCTTTTCACAACCCCACTTATCCCATGATTGACATTGAATAGAAGTTGCACTCCAATTCTGGAACCCATCATATTTTAGTTTAATCACTTTCTGTCCTTGCTCTCACTTGCTGTACATGATGACGTATACTGGTAGGATTGCGTCAGCTGTTGGGACGAAGAGTGGCTCTTCCTCTGTGGACTGGTAAGCGTGTTAAGTGTCGGCTGCAATTTGAAAGACATCGTCAAATGGCGCACCTGGTCAGCGTTGGTCTGCACATGTTTGACTACGACATCACAGGCGATCATCACACGATAGGGCGACGACAGACAAGATGTCGCAAAATAATCCGCCAAAGCTGGATTCCGGTATGAATAGACACCATCTCCGAAGCTGATTCCTTGTCTTGTGAGTTCTATTCTCTTCTTAGAATAAAATTCATAACTCACCGTCCGCTATTATAGAGAACGCCAAAAGCGAATGACTTGAATCGGGATCTGATAATTTGACAAATTCCACAAGATTTGAAACTACAAAGGGCCGCGCCTTTGGTGCCAAGGTTGCAAATGCATAGAGAGCTATGGAAACTAGTACGTTTCGCAGCCCTGACATCAACAATTATTAGTAAGAAGCTCGTCGAACTGGAGGGAGGCAGAGTCTTGCCTATGCTGCTCATATGGGATACGAGCATCATGCGGAAGAAGGATTTCATACGCCTTCTTAAACGACGGCGGTGCCGATGCACGTGGAGAGTTCCATTCAGAGAGGAATTTTTCTCTCACTACATAAAGAAGAGTGTGGACAACAGTGTTTCAATGCTCTCCCATTATCGCGACTCACGGTTCTTGAAAGACTGCCCATCCGGATTCAACTCCCTTAATTGCGGTTCCACACGGACGCGGCGATTGCATGAAATGCAAAGGCTACCGACCGCGCGAGGCTGGCCTTCACATAAATAGCACCCTTCCATTTCTCGTTGGCGTGCAGCCTCCCTGGAAGGGGATCTTAGAACCACTCTCCAATCGCAGCCAATCGACAAACCTTGCATGACCCTCCGAGCAGAAATTACCCAAGGCAGGGTTGCCAGTCGCACGACATCCACGACGGCGACAAGCAGCTGGGCTGCGACCTACCCCGCTTCGTGAGCAACTCCTACTGCAGTAGGGGTGTTTGCGACCATTTTCGATAAATTTGGGCCTCTTTCCGCAGGTCTTAAATCCGAAAAACATTAGCCTTTTCAATGAACACAAACTACCCGTATGACTCACATTGCAGAGATCGACGGGGGGAACTTGAACAAATGTCTTGATGGGATTCCAGGGGATATATGAGGCCATGAAAGGTTCGACTGGGTGAGACGATTCCTCTGTTATCAGGATCAAACAGAGGGCATGTCACACCACAGCCTCACGCCGCAGATTGTCGGGTTTTCCCGGTGCTTGACTCCAGAGTCAGCCAGAGTCCATCGTTCGAGGACATTTCGAGATTGGACATCAGACGACAAGCTATATTTTCCCACGGATCGATCGCGATGATCGGGGGATCAGTATCCCTTGTCAAAGTTAGTCCTGTTCTCAGTATCACGTCCCCAACTCTTCCATACCACCTCGCTACTCTCCAATTTTTAGCACGCTGTTGTGGTCTGTTTACGAGAGGCTAACTTGTCTTAGTTGAGCGCCTCCAGGTTTCGAGGCTGTGTTGAATATCTCTTATCAAAGCTATCACTTTACCTCATGACAAGTTTTCCTCTTACATAGGGACCGCTAACTGTCATCCAGGAGGGATTGGGTGAACTTATCTGAGTACTGTAGTATTTCAATCAATCCGGAGGGGACAAGGAACATGTTAGACGGAATTCCATCACCGCCCATTGACTGCGGAACCAGGGACAACTAAGTACCCAAATTCGGCCAAATGAAAATTCGGCCAGGCCCACAAGAAATAAGTGACGCAACCTTAGCCGCTGCGCTATGGAGTAGACTTATATAGTGACTAAAAAATGTAGTAGGGAATTTGAAGTGGTAAACCGCCTTTACACCGCATTTTGGCAGCACCGCCACTGAAACGACACCTGGATAATCGCACACAAATCGCAAAATGCATCATCATCTCTGCATTGTAAGATGACATCGCACCGCAATATTTTCCTGCACGGGATCTTTTTTCCCCTGCTTACCGCGACATTTCACTTGCTGTTCCCCACTGTCCTGCCCATATATTCTCGTGCTTTGCATGAAATTAGAAACTCGGAACTTAAATTCAACGAATAACGAACACTTATGTCCATGCATTCTGTCCTTCGAATAGGTTACCTCAGTATGTGAGCTCGAATTCCCTTTCTGCGGGACTCCAACTAATCTCAAACTTCCGGAATCTAGTCGCGTTCGGTGCTCTCCTCATCCTCACGCTTATCGAGTTGTCTATATCCGCCTGGATAACGGCCAAATACAACGCAAATAACAACTTCCCAACCTCAGGCGCCCGTACCCGGGTACGATACCTACTCTTCATGTCGGTCTGGGTAATCGCTTTTGGGGTGGTGTATTTGGTAGGATTCCTCGTAGCGGCAAGGAGCATCTTGGCCAGCGTGGGTTCACATTTATTTTTGTACGTTCTATCTCATTCTACCCATTATCTAAATCTCTCAACCGCGCTTCTTACCAACCGAATTCTCATTTAAAATATTATTTATAGCCTGTTCCTCACGTGGATTCTCTGGTTGGCAGCTGCTGCCGCAATTACCCAAACACTGGGCGGCGCGCTAAACTGCCTTGTACAGACTTACGTCGTCTATTGTAGCCAACTTAACGCGTTGGAAGGATTCGCATGGCTTATTTGGTGCGTCGCAGTCCCGCTCAGACATTTGATGTTTTGACGCCCACATGTTGGTGGTGTTCAAATCAGGGTGGTGCTGACCTTGATGCTTGTGTTTGTGCTTATCCGAAGCATCCAGTCGGCAAGAATAGACGGATTCGTGGTCGAGGCTTAATTATCAGGACTTTGTATCTCTCTTTTCCCGACTCCTACTTATTATGAATCAACACAATATTACCCCGGCTTCCGCCATCCAGTAATTTTATCCGATCCCATCTAACATCTTGTATTTTCCACTTTTTCCATGTTCTCGACAGAGGATTTGGCCATGGACACTCCTGGACACTATCACTCGACGTTTGTAAACAACGTAAGTATGCACGATCCATCCCGACATTGTCCAAGTTTTCTTGTTTGTTCTACTTAGCCGATGCCCAATTGTAATATGTGATTCCCCTTTCCCTTTCATCGATCGTCACTGTTAATCGTGGCGGTTTAGCCGCTAATGGCCTCCTACCCCAGAATCCTTCCCTCTCGCAAGACAATTAGGAACGCAGTGCATATTCTTGTCTAATCAAGTGTGCGTGGATCTAACACTACGCACATACTAAGTGGAAGGTCGATTGGGCGGTACGATTAGCAATTATTCATGTCGGTACCAGAACCCACCACCTTATATATGCTATATCACCCCAACGACAACCAGCCATCTGCCCGCGGAGACGTTAGGTATGATGCGAAGCTGGTGGTAATTGGGGGGAATGGATCTCACCTTGACCCTACCTACGAACTCGAAACCTCAATCTATCTGTCGTCCTCCTTTTATAGATTCGTTTCATGTTCGCTATTGACTCTAGGTGAGGATGTATTGACGATTGAAGCCCAGGAAATTGATTCTATCAACCAAATCTACACAACCAGAAGAGGAATATCGTAAGGAAGTAACCACAAAGCTGAGATGAGAGGATAATATTAGGCCGGCCGGCATGGCAAGTAGCATGATGGATAGAAAGAAGGTGAGAAGTGCAATTCCGACTGTGTCACCCGGCTCGTTCAAAGGAATTTTATATCGATCTCTCAAGTATTCACACCGCTTGTATGCGCCTTAGCTTTCAACACATTAAACAATGTATGTCCACATATTTTCCTTCAAAAGAAACTATGATATACCTGCACCTGATAGATTTGGAATCCGATGATGATGGTGGCCGCCGCCACTTTCTCTATGCTGGCGCTAATCTAATATGGCATTGTGAAAATACTCCGCCATCTGCATATTCACAGCTTCATGAAGAAATACGCAACTTCTCCTTTCATTCCCCAGATTCTTGCTTTAAAACTCCACTTGGGATGCATTTCATTGTCGATGTTCCACGCTTTATTAAAGATCTTGTATGTCCTATATTCTTTGCTTGTCCACCCCAATATATTGAACACATCGAGCAGCCCATTGAAGATGCTGATAAACTCTACAATCAGAACCTTTCCCTGGTTCTCGATTTCTTTGCATCTAAGCTTCAGCTATACTACTCAAGCTCTCGCTTGACCTTACTTCTTACCTTTCTGTCGGCTAGTGGGCCCTATCATTTGGAATCATATGTTTTCCCATTACCTTCAACGTTGGAAATTGCTGATGACAGTGCCCTTCGTTTACATAGCCTAGGTGGTTATTGGGACGAAAAATGTTATTGGAAAATCTTTCGAGATTTCCTCGACTCCGGCGGTCCACTGGCATTGGACCAACGAAGATACGCCATCGCCAGTTTCGCCTGCCTGAAAATCCTTTTTGGACATTATAAGGCCCCAGTTTTGCGCTTTACATGGTTTAGCCGACACTCTCACACTCTCAGGGTGGATATGGAAGGGCATTCCCAATGGCACCACACAGATCTCCTGGTGGGAACTGAATGGTGGAGGAATATTCGTTTATACTGGGACCTCAGGACTCGCCTTCCCAATCAGATGCGACAAGGAAAACATCTCTCAGACGTGCTCACCCTATTGGAACGAAATCGGCTACGTGAATACCCAGACTCTTGGTCAAAACACCTTCAATTTCTTCTCCCCAAATCTGCGTACTCCGACAACATTCTCGACTTTGCTCGTTATAGGGTGTTCAGGTTCGGATACCTAGCTCGGCATCATCCAGTATATATAAAGAAAGCCATTTTTTCTCTTGCAAAATACATTCAACGAGTCACAGGGGAGACGGCCGAGGTCACGGCTTGCGAGTCGATTTGGGGCCGAGATGGGTGGTTTACTGCACAATAGGTTTTCAGTTCCCATTCCTTCCATTCCACCTACATAGCGCACAGTGGCACACAACCAGAAGTAAAGCTGTATATCGAACAATCCAATCCAATCTCCTTCGAAATGCTTCCCATTACCAACCATCGAA
>Ga0307513_10010814_pt1 | contig 11398 bp, 17 predicted proteins | sample 15_EM_MG_FD_202174 | JGI IMG/M metagenome (GOLD analysis project Ga0307513, IMG submission 202174) | Populus trichocarpa ectomycorrhiza microbial communities from riparian zone in the Pacific Northwest, United States - 15_EM | ecosystem: Host-associated > Plants > Roots > Unclassified | place... | reverse complement strand
CGTCAAGTGCAGAGATTGTAACGATAGACCGAGGGTAGACGTTAGCGGGTTGGGCCATGGGATCCGTGCGGTAATGTGTCCAACGTGACTGCTATGCAATTCTACCGGAAGACCGACGAGCAAAGCGTTGATTGCCTGACCTGAAATCAATGGAAGGGAAACCGTGAGGCTGGACATGACCGGTACGTACCGTAGGATCCAGTTCAATATCCTTCACTTGTACATATCCTGACCCGATCTGAGAATCGATGCTCCGTGCGTCAAACTGGCCATTCTTCACGAAGTGGCCGAGGAACTTGTTGAGAGCATATGATAGGAAGTGGCGCTGTAATCCAGTCGGGAGGGAGAGGTCAAACGATGGGAGGCTGGGGAGCCAAGCCGGTGACCACCACGACATCTGTCCGGGTGATAAACGGCGTCTTCGACGGTATGCGGAGTCCCTACAAGTGACTTTTAGGTCGCCTGGATCTTCGACAGGTTTGTGTGTTCAGTGGGGATTGAAGAGCATTAATCTCTGGTGGCTGAACGGGAGCAGAACAGGGGAAGCGTCCACGTGAGGGCGCGTCTCATCGTTTACCACAGCCCAGTGACATGACAGCAGAGCACACTACTTGCACGATGGCTGACTACAAGGACCATATTGGCCCCTACTGGCCTGGATACCCTGGGATCGCAAACTTGGTCATATTGTAGGAAAGCCTCTCTGGTTTATCCTGGCTGGAGGTTGATCATATCACACACGCAGCGGCGATTCTTACTCTTCTGTCGGCAAGTTGAAGGTGATCCATGTCCGCCTGCATCGTCACTGACCCGTTTCAAAGGCTTTGATACCTTTTACCCTAGACCAGATAAGGAACATCCCCTCGGATCTCCTTCGCCTGCCTATGTTTGGACAGAGTCCGCCGATAAACCCAATTGGGTTGGTCATTTGGTGGCAAAGCACAAAGCAAACCCCGATCTCCTGGTGTACAACTACGCTGTCGGTGGTGATGACATACGTGGTCTTGAACGTCAGGTAAAGAAACGGTTTATCCCCCACGTGGGACAGCAGCCAGAGTGGGCACCATGGAGGAGTAGCAATACATTATTTGGTGCGTATAAGGGTATTTCTCAATTGTAAACTTGGATCCTAATGATCCACCAGTGACCTGGATTGGGATCAACGATTGCGCGTGAGGTTCCCAGGCCCCAGAACCCCCTATATCAGACTGTTCTAACCCGATTTCCAGGTTCTTGAGCTCGGAGGAGGCCATCCAGCAGACGCAAAAAAAGCTTTTCAACTTACAGCAAGAGCTTTACGATGAAGGCGCTCGGAATTTCTTGTTCATCGATGTCCCGCCGATGGAAACATCTCCTGCATGTGAGCCCATTCCACCTTAATTGAGGTAACGAACGCTGAGCACGCACTGGACGCCTCAGTCCAGAATGGCGCTGGGGAATTGGCTGGCCAGACGTACGAACAATGGAACGAAACACTTCGGGGGAATGTGGCAGCCTTTTTGTCAGAAAACGAAGACGTGACGACAATGGTCTTATCTTCGTGGAAGTTTTTTAAGCTGGTCTTCAGAACCCCTTCTGAGTACGGTTTTGGAGAGAAGGATACCCGCAAGCGGTATGGACCTGTGTGGGCTGACCATATCCACCCTACTAGTCGTATGCATGAGCTCATCGCTGCACGGGTCAACGAGTTCCTCAGCGGTTATCCGGCTGGTGCCGGTGCTCAACTCGACTGATTCCCGTGTAGTTCATAATAGTGAAGTGAAATATCATTACATAGAATCAACCGGCGGCATAGAGGTTTCCATGAGCATAGTGGAATAGCGGTGTATTGTACGATTGGACATATGAGTACATGTAGGCTTTGTTTGGTGAGCGACGAACGGATGAGTGCTTGGCTATGTGTACAAAATGAGGGGTGGGAGCAGTGCAGAAGGGGCAAGAGAGGTCGGCTTAAGAGGAAGCCCAAAACAGCGAATGGTGTACAACGCGGGGCAACATCGCTCGCCCACATCAATAGGAAAGGGGGATATACGGCAAAATACTTGGGTAAAATATTGGTTGGAGTTGGCAGGCGATATTGATCGTAAATACTTGAGCTTGAGTCTGAGCTTGAGCTTGAGAATCGTTGGGGATCTTCAAACGCGAAGGAAGCGGAAACTTGCGGTGTGTTGACGGAGTTGCGCACACAAAGACTCACTGACTTGAGGCAGACACTCATGATGATGGGTTTGATTTGGTGGAAAAGAATGCGAGGATACGTTTGAAGAGAGATAGTGGTGGAACTTCTTCTTGGACTTGAAACGACTCAATGCCCGGGGACGGTTTGCAGGTAACAATATCGAACTGAGCTGTGTGTCAGGAAGGGGGCGAAAAAAACGAAGAGAAATAGATGTACAGGATATACAAGGTATACCGGTCCGTCTTCGAAGGTGTAATACACCTTTCGCTGATGGAAAAAGGTTAGAATCCAAGGTGGTCGGGCACAGCGGCCGTCTCAGTCGTACCAGAAGATCTTCAGGGTTCGGCTCTTTGAGAGTCTCGCTGAGCAGATCGAATTCTTCTCCTTCATCGTAGTCGCTTGAGGAAGAGCTGATGCTTGGGTGAATCAGACATGAACCGCTTGGCTTTCTTGAGATGACTTCAGAGTGGAAAGATGCGGAAGACATGGGTGATTATATTCAAACTGGGGGAAAAGAGAGGAGGGTGCGGCGGATGGCCAACAGGAGAGAAAGCGGGAGCAGCTGATGAAACAAACCTGAACGAGAGCGACCCTTTTATAGGGTTGTGGTGCTTGACTCATATGGACAGAATGGGCAGTGTGCAAGAGACACTTGCTCGCATGTCGTGCCACGGCGAACAGGAAACCATGACAAATTATCACGAAAAACGTGCGGTGACGGAGTCGGCACTGGCGCGACGCGCCCAAATGAGGTCGCGTCGTTAATGAGTCACGTCTCGCTTGCAATAAACAGCCGAGAGCGCGTTGAACCTGGCGGGGTAGCTCGAAATCGCCGTCGTGGGGTCCTGAGGGTTCCGCAGAAGCCAGGCGCAGGGCGGCCGCATACCGCAGGTGCATGTGTGTCGTATCCCACACCCACAGCTGAGGCCAAGATCCTACGGTTGGAGGCGGTTGGTCAATCGCACACTGCCGCCCGGCGTGCCACGTGGTCCGCGTCGGTTGGGAGGCGGGCGAGTCAGAAACCCTTTTTCCGGCGGGAACCGTCCAGTCTCCATGGCGAAGAGCAATATGGAACTCAAGTCACAGGAAGCGGAGTCTGTTCGGACGGAGAAGCGGGTGAACCGACTCGCCTGGTGGCCGCTGCAGGGCTCGACCCAGGTTCCCCGTGGGCCGGACCAGATCTCCTGCTTTCCCAACAAGAACCGCGGAATCCGTGTTTCGTCCGGACTCCCACCCTTTTTGAATCACCGCGCGTCGCGGTCGGTTAAGATCTTATCTGATAAATAATCCCCGTTCCTCGCCAAGCCCGATGATCTCCGGGAGAAAGATGTAATTGTGAGGGCCATCAGATCGCTGATTGTCAAACGTTCATCGTTCCCTTTGCCGAATCTAAATTACGTGTAGAGTTGGAGGTCTAATACAACTTCCCGAAAAGATACCCACCCCAACGGTGGAAAGAGAAGCCTGCAATCCCGTCATGCTCTCATAAGATCTCCTGCAATTTCTCCCGCCTTTATGCCGATGACACTCAACAAGGTGTCGCTAAGTCCGTGGGTAGACTCCGTGCAACCCTGGATATACACCCTCGGGAGCGGCTCCATGCCTGCATCCTTGGGCACCAGCTGGTACGTCCTCGTGACGTACACCTTCAAAACAGGGTCTCGGCCGATACCACGACAACCCAGGTGCCCACTGAGGATGGGTGAAGATGATCCCGGGGAGGTGGGCGGTGTATTGACGCTGCTCGAGGTCGAAGGGGAACTTCTCGTTGTTCCTGGCGCATCGACGTGGAAGTCTGATGGCAATAAACCCTGGGAATCGCTCTCTTGCGCGTGTTCGGGAAGAATATGGACCGGCCCACGGGATGACAGGTCCCCGCAAATGAAATGCTTCCCTAGTTCTGACCGGCGCAACAACTGGAGCCAAGAAGTCCTGTCGTATCCGGTGGCGCAGATGACAACGTCGTATTTGAGTTGGCTCACTTGCTTCGTGAGACCGTTTTGGAACGTGAGGAGGAAGACGTCGCTACCACTGTCTGCCAAAGCACTAGTGGACGCCTGGATGAGGTCTACGGCGATAAGAGAGGAGTAATTGCGGATGGTGACACGAGGTGGCAAGACGGATTGTTGATGGGTCTCTTCATCAGGTTTCGCCCGTTTAGCAATGGAATCGTCGATCTGTTGATCGTACAACAGCTCGAAAAGCTACGGACGAGTGTGAGATGAAATAAACACCAGGAGAACAACTGACTCACGTTATCGATTGTGTGTGGATTGACTACACCATAATTAGTCGCCCTAAACTCTTTGAGCACTATGTCTCTCGCGGCCTTGGTCCTCAAGTTGAATAACATATCCGTGGCTAAGGATAAAATTAAATGGAAGGCATGTGGGTAAATGTTCATACACGTACATGCAGGATCAAATATCTCGTTGGAGAATTGGGAATCGTCGCTGGGCTTAAGGGAACCCTTGTTAATAATGAGGTCAATCTCGTGCCTCATGGGATTGCCTTTTTCGTCGGGGGGTAGAGGAAGTACATCTTGAAGCTTGGAACGCAGATCAATCACAACCTCGGCCGCAGACTGACCGCCACCAATGACTGCGACCTTGACAGGGTGGTGGGAGTGCTTTACGGATGCGTTCCGTGGTGGGGGGAGCGAAGAGAGAATGGACTGAATAGAAGTCGAGTAGGTGGAGCTGTGAATGATCTTGTGGTGAGGTGAGATAATGCTGACAGCATCCGGCATGCGGGGGCTTCCTCCTGGGGATATGATGAGGTTTTCTGGGTGGGTGCGAGGGGTATTCCGCGATTAAAATTCTGCCATGAATAATTAAATCGGTAAATACTGACTGGCCCTCCTGGTGATGTGCTCCCCTGTCTTCAAATTTCGGCTCACGACATCAACAGTGTCGCCCGGCCCTTTTGGGATTGCAATTACTTGCTCACTGAAGTGGACAGAGACGCCCTTGGACTGGACGTAGCTCGCGGCCCAAGCGAGGTAGTCGGTGAATTCCTTCCTCGAGGGTATCAGGGAGCCGTTGTTAATGAAGGAGATAAGACGGCCCTCGGAGTGGAGGTAGTTCAAGAAGGTTATCGGCGACTGGGGGTTGCGAAGAGTCGCGAGATCCTTGAGCCAGCTTTTGCGGGTGGATTGGACATCAGTATGGATTGATGTCGTAATTGGATCGTTTCAGTGCACCTTATTTGCATTCGCGTACCTGGAAGTAACATTCCAGGGTGCCAGCGGAATTTTTCGTGCTTCTCTATGAAGCAGATGTTTTTGTATGGCGACTAGAAGGATAGCATGACGGGCGATAAGTGAATACGGCGCGAATCGAGATAGGTTTCAACGTACGTCACATTCCAAAAGAGCGCCGGAGAGAGCGAGATTGGCTGGGCCAAAACCAAGGCCGATCAAATCATAGGCTTGGGGAGGGAGAGGAGAGGAATCCATTAGAGAGGAGAGGAATGGGGAGGAAGAAAAGAACAGCGCGGTTTATATAACGGCCAAGCCGGGGGAATCAGGAAGAAGCAGAGGGAAAAAAATACGGGGGTGGAACCACAGGTAGAAGCGGTTGGTATGATGCGGAGGAATGAAGATTCCACGAGTAATCTTATCTGATTGTTGCTCGGTGTTATCTGATTAGACTATCGTTGCCGGGCTGCATCAAGACACTCCTGTTCCAAGCCTTTCAGCCATATGACTTCGACCCCACTCCTCCTGAGTTTTTCAGCGCCTTCGCATATCACAAAATCATCCGGCTCTGCCACCCCAATGTAGCACCGCCGGACCTGGACACCCACCAGAGCGTCCGCGCATGCCGGCAGCCCAGACGTTCGAATCGAACAGGGCTCTAGAGTCGTGTACACGTCAGCTTCCTTCAGCAGCCCTCCGACACCTCCGTCTGATGGCACCCCTTCTGGGAAGAAATTTTCGAGCTCGGCTGAACTGAGGTCCTGAGCCTTGGCTAGTGCATTCGCTTCTGCGTGGGTATTTCCCTCCAATTCCCTCGAGTAACCGGTTGAGAGGATCACCTTTTCCTCGGTGCCCGTCGTCGAACGAACCGGGACAATGATCACGCAGCCGACACAGAATGCGGTTGGGGTCGGAATGCACTTTTTTGCCTCATCGAGCGCGATTTTCATAAACGCGAGATGTTCCGAACTGTCAGGGATCATCCTCCTACACACCAATCAACCACAAGCTCTCAGATTTGACCCGCGCGGCCTCCTCACCTTATGGAACACCGGAACCTAGAGTGGGTGGTGGGATTCCGGCCGAAGTGGTGGGCACTAACAACTTGTCAGAGCGATCGAATGTAAATGGCGGTGGACTGCCAAATTTGGAAGTTCTGCTTACGTCAGCCGGTAGCTGGAAGCGAAATTCCAAGTTGACGAAAATCAGCGGCTTGGTTGTGTTCGACCACCATGTCTTCCTCCTCCCGAGACGTCACCGGCCATCAAAATCCGATAGACGAAGATGACCCCATGTTAGGTGTCGCCGAGGAAGAAGACGAGGAAGACCAGCCGGAAGGCACCGTCTCGCACGATAGCTCCGAAGAGGAAGAGGAAGACGAGGAGGAGGAGCGCAGAATCAGGGAAGGCTTCATTGTCGATGAGGACGAGGACGAGGAGGCTGAGGCCGAGGATGCCAATGATCGCAAAAGGAGGCGAAAGAGGAGGAAGAGAAGACACCGTCGTGGTACGTCTGACGACATGTTTGCGCCACGGTGTATTCTCTGACAACTTGGCCACAAACTAGATGAAGAAGAGGTGGACTTGGAGGAGGATGACATTGCCCTTCTTCAAGAGAACACAGGCGCAGACTTCTCCCATCGTTTGACGCGTCTGCGTCGCGGTCGTGTTTCCACCTCTCCCGCACCCGCCGCTTCATCCTCCAAGCGCAAAGTCGTCGTTCAATCTTCCGACGAGGACGACCTGGACAATGACGCGACTGCCCACGATATCGCGAACATCTGGGATGACGACCGAGGTGGTAGGGCAGACGAGGACGAAGATATGGACTTGGACGATATGGACAACTTTATCGAGTACGAGGACGAGGAAATGGACGGCGCGGGTGCAATGGACGAAGCTGAGAGGGAGCAGAGGCGTAGGGAACGACGGCGTATGGAGAAAGAGAGACGGAAAGCCTTGGGTAATCGACCTGAATTGTCAGGAATCGACGCCAAGTGAGTCTACCCAGCTATCTTTTCCTATGTTAAACCTTCCGACACGCCGCATTAGTGCTTGGGATGAGATACACCAGGTATTTGGTGACGGCAGCGATTACGCGTGGGCTCTGGAGGACGACAACGAATACGACGAAGAGCTTCAGCAACAGAAACTCGACATGAAGTACACAGACGTTCGTGAACCTTCCTTGAGCTCTCTGTGTGCCACTTATGTTTCTCTAGGTTTTTGAACCCTCTGAAATCCGCGCACGCATGCTGACGGAAGACGACGATCTGATCCGGGCTCAGGACACCCCGGAACGCATGCAGCTCGTTACCTCTTCATTGTCACTCACCAACGTCACACTCGCCACGCGGTATGAGTGGCAAGAAGAAGATCTTGATGACGCTGCGCCTTGGATTCTTACTCGTCTCTCTCCGTCCAAGGATCGCGAGTTCCTCCAGTCTTCAGGGCGATACCACAAATACCTGCAAGACCTCGTCGAAGCGATCAAGTTCTCACTCCGTTGCCTGTTCATACTCGAGTTCGAGGTTCCATACATCTACACCTACAAGCGAGATTACATCACCTACTTCAACCCCGAGGACATGCGCACCAAGCTCGATCTGCTAACTCAGGATGAGTTGTGGCGTTTATATAGCCTGGGCCAAAAGTATTCCTCGTTCTTGGAACGGCGAGCAGCCCTGGATGTCTTCTATGGGAGGTCGGGCACCAAGGACTCGTACTTCGAGACAGAGCTGCGAAGGAAGCTCGGAAGTGTTGAGATGGTCGCCGATGCTACAGAATGGTTGGGAATGAAATACCCTCGGCCGGTCGAGAAAGGCAGGATGCCGGCAGAAATCCGGTTTCACGATGATGTCGAAGAGCAGGAACCCGTTCTCAAAAAGCATCAGCGACCGAGTAGGGTATCGGCGTACGAGGTCGCGAAGAAAAGTATTGTGGCGAAACTCGCCGAGGTACGTTAATATAGCACTGTTCCGAGGCTGTGGTCTAAACGTGTTTTACAGGGCTTTGGGATCAGCTCGCAACACATAGTGTCAAACTTTTCATCCCACCGGATGTACGATGTCGAAGACCCGGATCTCAATCCAATCGCATTTGCGGACCAGTTCGTCGACCCCGATCCAGCCAAAGCTCAACCACCGGAAGAACTCCTTCGGAGGGCGAGAATGGTTATTGCCACTGAGCTCGGTAAGGATCCATTGCTACGGCAGGCGATCAGGGATGCCTTCAAAACCGATGCTCTGATTTCTGTTACCCCCACTGAACGCGGAGTCGCGAAGATCGATGAGCACAACCAATATTATGTGAGTGCGGACGATGAGATAGATCAATGATTGCTCTGATTCCACGTCCAGAACTTCAAATATCTCTACAATAAACCGATCGCAGAGATGCTCGAAACCCCACAGTTCCTCAATATCCTCTCCGCTGAACACGAGCACTTAGTAATGGTTTCTATAACACTCCACCCAGACGCATATGCCCGGTTCGAACGCAAGCTCGGTGAAGCGTTCGAGAGCTCCAGTTACAGCGAGACCGCCAAAGCCTGGAACGAAGAACGTTCGAGGGTTGTTCAGGAGACCTTGGAAGGGCATCTTGTCCCTGTAGGTGTCAAATGGATTCGGGAGTGGCTGCGCGACGAAGTTGAGGACTGGCTGTCGAAGCGTTGCGCCATAGAGTTGCGAAACGTAAGTCCCCCTACGCAGACTTCCTTGACAATCTGAGTTGACGGTAGATAGCGCGTCGATGTCATGCCGTACGTCACCCCCACTACTCAACCTGGAGATACGCCATCCATTCTCGCCATCTCCTGGGGTAAGGGTGATCCGCAGAAGGACGCTATAACCATGGTCTTCTTGGACGAGGCCGGTCGATTCAGAGAGCACGTGAAGATCGATAACTTGGTAGATGAAGAAACCAAGGACCAGTTCAGGGACCTGGTTCAAAGGCGACGCCCAGACGTTATTGCAATTGGCGGCTTCTCGCTCACCAGCACAAAATTGTCACAGCGAGTCAAGGAAACAATTGGCAGGAAGCAGCCGGCCGAGCAACCGCAATCATGGGGCTCTGACCCCCCGCCGCCTGCCACCGAGGGTGATCTCAACGTTCCAGTAATCTACGCGCAGGACGAGGTTGCCCGAATTTTCCAACACAGTAAACGTGCAGAGGAGGAGTTTGGTGCCCTTCCAACCATTGGGAGGTATTGCGTCGGTTTGGCACGCTACGTCCAAAACCCCTTGAACGAGTACGCTGCTCTTGGCTCCGATATTACGGCTATCTCGTTCGATGAGGACTGTCAGCAACTGGTGAGCTTCTACACCCTTGAAATACGTCGAACTTAACTCACGAGGAAATAGCTACCTCACGACAAGCTTCTCTTTGCATTAGAGAGGGTATTGGTCGAGCTAACTAACAAAGTTGGTGTCGATATCAACCGGGCAATCACCGATTCCTATTACCAAAGGTTACTTCCACTCGTTTGTGGTCTGGGGCCGAGGAAAGCTCAGGCTCTTGTGAAGAAGATCGCAGCTATAGTAATTCCCGTTCATCACCTTTACCACCCACGGATATTCACCCGAATTTTACAGGGTGGTACAGTCATCAACCGAGAGGCATTCATCAAGAGCAGCCTCCTCACGACCAAGATCTTTTTGAATTCTGCCGGTTTCCTTCGCATTGTCAACGACACGACCCCTGTAGCGAAGCACTCCAAGAACCGACAGGTGGAAGATGTCGAAGTTAGCGACCCCCTTGACAACACCCGTATCCACCCGGAGGACTACGAATTGGCGCGAAAAATGGCCACCGATGCTCTAGAACTCGACGAGGAAGATATCCATGATGAGCACCCTTCGCACGTCGTATTGACTATCATGCGGGACGAGGACAGCGAACGGAAGCTAAACGAATTGAACCTCGACGATTTTGCCGTCAGCTTGTTCGAGACAAATCAGGACAAGAAGCGGTACACCCTGTTCGATATCCGCAGGGAGATCCTCAAACCGTTTGGCGACCTGAGAAAGTCATATAGGCTTCCGACTTCGTGGGATGTCTTGACAATGCTAACCGGGGAGACTCCGCGAACACTCAGGACCGGACTTATCGTATCCGTTTTGGTTATCAGGACCGTCAAGCGAAACGACAAAGGTGGGGGGGCTGTTGCTGTTCGTCTGAACTCTGGCATCGAAGGGATCATCGAAAAGGGGTACCTAGCTGACACCCTTGACGTAGAGGTTGAGGAGGTGTTCCCCAAAGGTAGAACAGTTCCTGCAGTTGTCTTCCACGTCGAGATGGTTCCAGAGACGGATTCCTTCTGGGTGCGATTATCCGCGCGACAATCTGACGTTGCCCAGGGGGACAGTCAATATAGGCGGGTCCGACCGGACGAATACTGGGACCACAGTCAGTACGAGCGTGACATGGATGTCCAGAAGAGGAAGAAACGAGCGGAGGCAAACCAGACTCGACGGGTGATCAAGCATCCCAATTTCCACAATTTCAACTCGGGACAGGCGGAGGCTTACCTCGACAAGCAACAGCGGGGAGATGTTGTCATCCGACCATCGTCGAAGGGTCAAGATCATCTGGCGGTAACTTGGAAGGTGGACGACAAACTGTATCAGCACATTGGTGCGCTCACATCCCTTACACCTAAGCGTCATTGCTGACAGGATACATTATTCACAGACGTAACTGAACCGAATGCGGACGTCACCGGTCAAAGCCTTGGCAACCGGTTTTTCGTCGAAGGTGGCAAAGAGTACTCTGATCTCGACGAGTTGATCGTCAACCATGTCCAAGCTATTGCTCGACGCGTAGAGGAGTTAATGGCACACGAGAAGTTCAAGGCGGGCCCCGAAGACGAGCTTCGTAAGTTACACCTTACACCGCTGTAGCTTCTCTAACCCCCTCCCAAGACCTGTTCTTGAAGAACTTCGTGAAGGCCAATCCGTCCAAGAGTGCTTACGGTTTCACTCTGAACCGTCGAAAGCCGGGACACTTCAACCTCTGTTTCCT
>Ga0307513_10010813_pt1 | contig 11399 bp, 10 predicted proteins | sample 15_EM_MG_FD_202174 | JGI IMG/M metagenome (GOLD analysis project Ga0307513, IMG submission 202174) | Populus trichocarpa ectomycorrhiza microbial communities from riparian zone in the Pacific Northwest, United States - 15_EM | ecosystem: Host-associated > Plants > Roots > Unclassified | place... | reverse complement strand
TTAGGCGATGAGGAGGCGCAGCATGAGGAATGGGCGGAAGCCACGCTCCGTGCATCGCAGCCGGTCGAGATCTGGCAAGGAATTGTAGGGATGTCGTTGGAGAGGGCATTAGACTCTACCATCTTCCGTGTTCTGGAATGGGGCGGGATGTTTGTCAACTGAATTCGCTCGGTTTTCTCAGATTCGATTGTTCACACTCCGGTCCAAATGACTTCATTGGAGGTTCGAGCAAGTGCCTCCCCAATATTTAGGTTCCATTCACTGTACTTTAGCTGAGATAAATCCCTGGTGACCTCGATATGTCATGTAGCTTAAGGTCCGGTGGACTTAGCCTGCCAGGTTTCCACAATTCGTTTTGTCGCGACGCGAGATCGTTACTCTTCATACTCTTGTACACCTATAGACATCTCCACACATTCGCGAATCAGCCCAGCATACCGGGGTGTCACCCGGTGGACAAAGGAGGGCACCTCTTCCTCTTCCGTTGTGTGTCTGTGTCAATATGGCGCCTTTAATATCGTCTGTAACAGTCTCATTCCTCAACCTCACTCCTCAATCCATTTTCGCGTTCGTCGACGAGTCCTTCACCGAGTCCCTCGTTCGTCTCACTGCAGCAACGCCCGTTACATTTGGCCGAGCGTTTCCCCGGTTCTCCAAACTGGTTCTGACACTCACAACCCGCGCCGAGAAAGACATCCTGGCAAGTCCTACTGCGAAAACGGATGATTCATGGACTGTTCGACTTGGCCGAACCATCTCACGAAGGCGGCAGTGGGAGGAGGTGCATATTCCCGGCGCTCCATGGCGTATTTATAGGTTTGAAATGAATAAGGGTCATCACAGGATATTGGTTATGCCGGCTCGTGACCTGACCTCCTGGATGAAGCCGTTACCTTCGACCGTTCCACTCTCGGCTCTCTGCTTACCAGGTACGTAGTGGTATTGCCAGTGCCCCACGTATGCTCTGACAACCTATCTCTCTAGGAACTCATGAGACGTGAGTGTCTTACCGATTCAGAGTCACTCTGGTGACCCGCACCCCCTAGGATGGCGAAGTACGGGTGGCCCTTCTCGCAGTGTCAAGATTTAACCCTTTTAGAGGTATCGTCAACACCACGGAGGCATCGGCGCATTCTGACTCCTTGCAGCAACTTCGAGCCGGTATCCGTCTGCTCGTAAGCCGCCGATGATCCCAAACGTGAGAGTCATATTCAGACGCCCAATAGGATATTCGCATCGTTGCTGTAGACGGTGTTCTATTGGCATACCATGGGAGTACACCCCAACGTGTCGCCTTTTCTGCAATCTTGGCCGACATTGTTACCTTCCTTGACTCGCCCGAGGGTCGCTCTGAAACAATCATCATGTCCATCCTAGAAGAAGGACAGTTTCTAGGTTCTTCTCCCCATTTCTCTCCTTTGGTACGGGACGCCTTGTTCAGCCCGCCTTCAAACAAGAGTCTATGGTATCTTGAAAATCGGATCCCGACCTTGGGTGAAGTTCGCGGCAAGGCCATTTTGTTTTCGAGGTTCGGCGGACACGGGGAAGGTTGGCTTGGCAATAAAATAGGAATACACCCCCCGTTGTGGCCAGACTCGGTCAAGGATGGATTCGAGTGGGAGATGGCTGGCACTCGCGTCCGGGTTCATGACTGGTGAGAATATCCACCCTATTGCACTATCATGGCTCTGACTCTGTTCAGGTATGCGATTTCTTCCTTTCTTGCGATCCCGGAGAAAGCGACACTTTCCTCGTCATATCTGCTTCCTTGTCTGGCTCCGAAAGGAGAAAAGGACTTGGCGATCACTTTCACCTCTGCTTCCTCGATCCCAGCTGCTCTTCCATCCACTGTCGCCTGCGGGTTTGGGTGGCCAGCGCTCAAGCTCGGGGTAGAGGGGGTCAATTCTCGCGTTGGTCGATGGCTACTTGGCCAACTGGGCGGAGAAGCACCTCTCCAAGACCTACTTGGACAAGAAGACTGGGACGTGGTTGATATCGAAGCCGGACAGGCATCTGCTAACTCGACGGCCGCTGAAGAAATACGCTTGCGGGGCTGGGTATTTATGGATTTCTGTGACGAACCAGAAGGTCAGTATATTGTTCAACTGCCACAATCTCTCTATTTACGATGTGGCCAGGTATGGGGCTCATCCCTTTGCTTGTCGAGGCCAATTGGAGAGGACGCAAATCAGGAGAGGAGGGCTGGAATTGATTGTGATTGGCAGTGACACTCCCTTTATCGTCTCACGTATTTCACGTCCTCTATGTTCATCCGTACATGCCATCTTTACGAAGTTTATGAAAGGACTGATTGATGCTTTGTCCTCGCTCTTTCTCCACCCAGGTCGTGCTCCGCACTGACCACAGCAAGTGCCGGTTCAATCGACAGTCACTCAGAGTTGTATCACGTGCTCACGTTGCGCGGTGTCTTGCACGATCATTTGGGACATCTCAGGCGGTCGTCTATGTTCTCGCACTCAAAGGGTTCAAAGAAATCGCTCAAATTATATACTCTATTCCGAACAAACCTGATGTATGTATTGCAGGCGTCTCATCGCGTAGCATAGGCTCATGCATCACCCAACTTGCAGACTGTCCGTAGGATAAATGTCGCGTCGACAAACGAATGGTCCACGTGCAGCGAGTCCCAAGCTCCCCCAGGCCCTTCCCAATGTCTCCTCAGCCGCCTCTCAGATGTCGGCTGAGCCAAATCTTGCCCCTTTCGCCAATCTCTCGCCTGAGGATGTGAACAATATCGACTCTATTATTCTGCGTGCAGGCCCAGAGGTCACGTCGTGGATTGCTATCATTAAAGCATACAACGATGTCTTTAAGGACCTTGGGAAGGAGGCTGCGGATGATGTGGATATTTACACAATTCTACTAAAGCTTGGCCTCATTCGGGCTTCAAACTGGGGAGAGAGATGGAGTCACGTTAAGGATACCCTTGGTATCGTATCATCCTCCGTGCCCTATGGTGCCCGACCACAGGCGCCAGTCCCCTCTTCAAGCACTGCGTCGTACAGCCCTCCTGCTATTCCACTTCGGCTACAAAGGATGGAAGAAGATACGTTCACCTTACACTCTCGTGTCTCGGGTTCGACCTCAGTGATTCCTCCAAGTCCCAAACCTGAGTACGAACCCGCGGGACCACACGCCAGTACCTACGCGACACGTCCAACAACACGAGATATGGTTCCCAAGCGTCGCCAGAGCTCCCTCCGTGCATTGGCCAATCCAAAGCCACCAAAAGTGGCTCATGCGCCTTCTCAAATTTCAGACGATACCGTGCCAAATTCGATCGCGTTCACTGCAGCTAAACCACCGTCTTATCGTACTCACGCTCACGAACGTGATGTGCCACACTCTTCTATTATCCCAGTTTCATCCTCCGACCCGAAGTTACATCCCCAGTCCGGCACCCGTCCAGCACCTCGTCTCAAAACCGCCGAGAATCGAGATATGCCTTCATCTTCACGCTTCTCAAAACCCGTAGCTCGTTCTCAACCTAGAAAACCCAAGAGATCGGACGAAGAGACATGGAGGAAAATTGAGCTGAGCCAGAAGGCGGATGCCTTCAGATATGAGAAGCTTGTAGGAGCCTGCTTCGATGTGTGGTACGGGGGAGTGAAATGGCTGGGGGTTCGTTCATTTTGGGTTTCACCAATTCCTTCTTGTCTCACTAGTTGTAGGAGCGTGAAAGGGCAGCGACCCTCGCGCGGAACGACCTAATCTTGCGCTCTGTCATTGAGAAATGGCGCCATCGCGCATCAGGTCACATTGACCTTCATCGCAAAGCGTTCAAGGTCGACCAAATACGCCTGCTTCACGCCACAGTCAAATCGTGGCAATATGCTGCCTGGGCACGCCGACGCAAACGGTGGGCTGGTCAACTCCGAGGGCAGATGGTTGAGATGTGCAAACGGGTGGACCACCGGATTCTGAGTGAGGCACTTAAGGTCCTTCACTTTACCTTCGTATATGCAAGGCGCTGATAAATAGATAGCACTGGATCTATGTTCGTCGGGCCAGGACTGCTTCCTTGTTCTACGAAGAGAACCTTCTCCGGCGGACTCTCCTCACATGGCGTTACAAAGTCCAACAGGTATCCGAATTGATAACGCGCGGTGAACAGGTCATTCAAGTGTTGGACGGGGTCGTTCTCAAACGCGCCTTCGACACGTGGAAACGCCGACTACGATTGCAGGTGTCAGAAGGGGCTGTGGCAGAACGCATCAATTCCCGTGTGGCAAGAGAAAGTCTTGTTCGGTGGAATGCCCTTGTGTAAGATTTCCCCTCCTGGTCTCGTGTCCGTGTTGTTAATCAACTTCTAGCAATAAATCCGCAATGGCACGCGAATTCCGGACGCAGTCAATCCTAGGAAGTACGCTACGAACTTGGTTTGGACGTCTGGGACGGGTTCTGGAACTTGAACAGCGAGCTGTGCAGTATCCAAACCAGCCTTTGGCTCGCACAGTGCTTCATGTCTGGAGGACAAAGACCAAAGGTGTTCATTTGGAGCGCATGAAGCGAACAAAGACTGTCATGTGCACCTTGTCCAGTTGGCGAGAGCGTCTGGAGAAAATCAGGACGAATGAGGGTGAGACTCAGATGTTTCTTCGTTCGCTTTTTAACCAATCTGCATCAGGCAAAGCGTTAAGCTTTCAACGTCGAAGCGACAAGATTCTGGTCGACGCGACCCTCCGAATCTGGGCGAGCGCTCTGGTCCGTCAAATCCGAGCCGATAAGACAGCCTTCAAATTCTACAACGCCAATCTCGCAGAGCGCACCCTTGTCACATGGCGCTCGACCTTCCAAGAGAAACGTCGCCTGACCAGGCAAGCTAGACGTGTCCGTCGACTGTTCCTCGAACGAACGACCTGGCGCAAATGGAGAGAAGCCATTGATGCCAAGAGGCGTGAGGAAAAACTCCAAGAACTTGAGGAGAAGCGGCTCAAAGCTGCTTGGAAGATCTGGTCTTGCCGAGTGCGCAAAGCTCGGAATGACCGGAGGAAGGAGAACGCCGTCTCAAGTACCATCGGCATGAGAATCATGAGACGGGCGTTTGATACTTGGATGGGGAGAATCTTATTTATCAAGAATCGGGAGTATGATGTGAAGATGGAATATCAGGAGAAATTGACAAGGTATATTGCGCCTTGCCTTCCAACCGGTGCCATCGACCTGATGTCCTCCCAGTGCTGCCCTTGTAAAGTGGCACACCAAGTTCAGCCGTCACCAAGAAAATACCAGTCTAATGCAGAGCTTTGTGGATGTACGACAGGAGGGTATGCACTATGATGAACGATTCTATGAGAATGAGTTAACTATTTTTGACAGAGCGTCTGCGCCAACTGCTCTGGGTTTGGGTAGCCACGACTCGGTGCAAACGGCTGTTGGCCGACCGAGAAGAGGAAGTCCGGCGTTCTCGACTCCTACGTGTCTGGGAATCTTGGCGAGATCGCTACATTGAAAATGGCCTCCGGAACATCGTATGTCTTTCCAAGGAGGGTTGTGCAATGGTTTACTCCTCCACAGGAAATGGACGTCGTCCTTCAGTCTCATACGAACCTGTTATTCAGATCATTCCGAGTATGGAAGGCTAAAGCTACTGTACACAAGACCCTCTTGACAACGGGCCAAAATCTTACGAATTTTCGCAGACACTTCCAGCGGTTTGTTTCCGTTCTCGCCATGTGAGGCTCAGAGCGTGGAAGAAGTGGCGTGCGGCGATGCCTCTTGCACTTAAGGCCAAGGAGGCACGAGAACACGATCACTACATGGTCCTTGGTAGGTTAAAATGCATCGTTGACACTTAGATATCTCCTAAGAACCCCGCAGGGAAATCGTTTTTGTGTTGGCAAGAACGATATAAGGCGAAAATTGCGCAGAAGGCTATCGCGTTTGTATTCCTCGTGACAAGATTCCTGATATTCGCTGACATTACTATCTAGACGCGCCCGATACCTTCGTCTGCCCCCTGCGCCTCTCAAAGGCGGCCCATCTCGTCCTTTAAGTAAACCAATGGCACCGAAGTCATATCGCTCCGCCAGTCCAGAAAAATACGCTCGTCAGAGTCTTGAAGAAGCCGTCAAAACTCGAATAGGATCAAGTAGAGCCGCCAGCCCCGGTCCAAGCACTCGTGGAATCAAACTCCTTGAACCACGGCGCCCATTGCTTGCCAGTGGACTCACCAGTCGACCGATTCAAAGTGAGACGGAAGGGACAATTTCTTCCGTTGGAACAAGGCTTTCCACTGTAATTCGTCCTTGGGCTGATCTTGTAAGGGAAGGCCGACCACGGTTTGCCACCGGCCGGTCTAAGACACAGCGCGAAGGCTCTTAGGAAACGAACGGCGGTCGTTGTATGACAAGAGCAGAATACATGTATCCATACTTGCTGTATCTCTAGAGCTTGTAGATATGGTTCCTGTAGCATCCAAGGCTCGATTCTAATGCTGTGAATGCATATGATCCTAAATGGGCTTCTATATTGTCTATCTATGACTTTCTGTGCCCGAGTTTGGTTTGGCGAACCCTGACTCGACCACAATGCCCTATTGTGCACCGACCCTCTCAGAGGGACTCCCGAATGATACCACGGGAACACCCACGGCGAATTTATCGAGTACAACAGTAGTTGATGGAACCTCAGCACCTGTAGCGTACGTCGAAGGCGAGCACGAACATCGGTCGTATGGCTGATGGGGTCATCGATAGGCCCAGGAACGCAGAGAACGCTCCAGATGTTGCAGCTAGTCAAGTACCAGCACCATCGCCACCAAGGGAGTCAACACTGGCAGTCGAGCAAAAGGTTACTCCCTGGCAAGTCGTCGGCTCGGTGGCAGAAGACGGACAGGAGCTCGGAATCGACTACGACAAACTAATCGAGCAATTTGGGACAAAACGGATCGATGAAGAGCTTTTAAAGCGGTTCAAGGAGGTCACTGGGCATGACCCACACCGACTGTTACGTCGTGGAATGTTCTTCTCTCATCGGCGAGTGCACCGGATCCCATAGCGATGCATATATAACTGATATATACTCCGTAATGCAGCGAATTGAATCGAATCCTCGATCGACATGCCGCTGGGAAGCCATTCTTCCTCTACACTGGACGAGGGCCGAGCAGCGACAGTATGCATATGGGACATATGGTTCCTTTCATGTTTACGAAGTACGCTTGGGGTAGCTTTATTTCGTTGTGTGCCTGACGCCCACCTAAAACGCTAGATGGTTGCAGGACGTTTTCGATTGCCCGCTCGTCGTCCAACTCACAGGTAAGAATGCTCTACCAAGGAGTTACGAGGAGTTTACTGGGCCTCAGATGATGAAAAGTTCCTCTTCAAGCACGAGCACACTGTCGAACAAGTTCTCCAGTATACTCAAAGTAATGCACGGGATATCATTGCTATGGGTGTCAATCCGGATAGGACGTTTATATTCAGTGATTTCGAATTTATGGGGTGAGTGCGGCCCTCCCAATATACAACAGGTTCACTGAATACCCGGCAGAGGTGCTTTCTACGTGAACGTCCAAAAGATTGCACGGCAAATAACATTCAACATGGCACGATCCACCTTTGGGTTTACAGAATCGTATGTTCCATCCCATTCACAAACTAAGCATTTTCTGATCATTGCAGAGACAACGTTGGCAAGATCAACTTCTGCGCAATTCAAGCTGCACCTTCATTTTCGAATAGTTTTCCAAACATGTTCGGCAAGAAGTCTGACATACCATGCCTCATTCCTTGCGCAATCGACCAGGTATAGGTGCCCCTCCACTCGCTAATTGTTTGATTGAACCTCGACCAGGATCCATACTTCCGATTAACAAGAGACGTGGCTCAGAAGCTCAAATACCCAAAGCCTGCTCTCATGTACTCCAAATTCTTCCCTGCCCTTCAAGGGCGCCAGACCAAGATGTCTGCATCCGATCCCAATTCGTCCATTTATATGTCAGACACACTCAACCAAATCGCGAATAAGATCAAGCGATATGCTTTCTCTGGTATCCTGCCCATACAGGTGGTGAGAGAACATGTATTGATTTGACTTCACAAGGTGGACAAGAAACCATGGAAGAACACCGTCGATTAGGAGGCAATCCAGATGTTGATGTCGCATATCAGTACCTTGGGTTCTTCCTGGAGGATGACTTAGAGTACGAAAAGATCGCTAAGGTATGACCTCATTCCTCGGTCATCAGCACATGTTGAACCTCGCTAGGACTACCGATCCGGAGAACTTTCCACCGCTGATATGAAGAAAAAGTGCATAGAGGAGGTGCAGAAGGTAGTTAAGGAGTTCCAAGCTGTGAGTGAGGTGTCTTATTGAGTGTCGTCCAGAACTAACCGCCCATACAGCGAAAAGTGCAAATAACAGATGAGACCCTGCGTCATTTCATGGATCCGAACCGGAAGTACAGTCTCGGGGAAAAATATATGGGGCCATCTAAATAATTAATGCTAGAGGTAGTACCCCTTCATTTCTCAGTAGCGTGGCCAAGAGTACACGGAGAGTCCATTGTTATTACTCTATGAGACGCATCGTACATGATAAAGCTGACCAGACCCGTGGACACGGAGAGCGAGCGCACTCGCGCATTCTTCATCTCCTACAGCTGGTAAATCGACTTTTGTGTTGAGTAGTGACTCTCCACACTTCCCGCAAACAGGGAGAGAAGCCCTCCACCCAGATGCTCGCCTACGTGTCCAGTCCTCTATGGTATCGAACAGGTCCCGGCTGATCAGTGCGTTGGTGGTCTTCAGTAGCTCACCGTCATGTCGATATGTCTCCAACATGCCCGTGAGTATTAGCCGGAATTCAGCATAAAGGGCTTTTGAGTTTGATGAGGTTATCGAGTCATGCTCAGCTGTTGAAGTAACAAGCTCTTTGAAGAGACGGGGGAAAGAGATGTCCTGTGAAGCGGCGTGTAACAGGAGTGAGTTTAAGGTTTCGTGTACCGAAGCCCGGAGCTCCTTGACGACTGAGAAGACCGATGAAGTCCTTTCACCAGTCTCGGTACCTGCAAAGACCGTTTGGATTGCGTACACTTGGCTTCGGAGTAGTTGAAGCCATTTCGATTGTGGTGATACGACATTGTTCGGAGTTAGACTTGCTTTCTCGCATAACCGTACGCCCATTCTCCCTGTTCGTTGTAACCTCTCAATCATGTCTTCGAAAGCCCCACGAGGTCCACCGTCGTTGCCGTCACTGGAGGCAGGATCCTCGTTTAGAAGTCTTGATAGCTCCCTGGCTTCGCTGTCATATGCCTCTTCCAAAGCGCCAAGCACTTCTCCGTCCTTCCCTTGCACGTCCAAAGCCCATAGTACAGCGTCATGCACGCGATTCTCTTTCAACACAGGCACTACACCGGTCCAGTCCGTTGTGTCAGTGGGCAGAGTTTCCAGTGCACCGGCCACTCCAGCAGGGTCAAATCGACAGAGTAACGAGAAGAACAATTGCTTGGACGTCTCATCGACCTTCTTCGATGGCCTTTTTGTCAATACTGCGCCTGTTCCGTCCATCTCTACTAACTGTGGTTGCAATAATGACCTTAGGTACCGAAATTGCAACGCCGGCGTCGACTTAAGAGCCCTGAGGGCCTCTCGATGTTCGTTTGCGAGATATTTGTCCATCATCAACGCGGTCTGCACAACGTCAACCTCTAGAAGCTGTGGTAGCGCATCCATAACCGCTTGTATGACCCCAGTCGGTAGTTGGGTTTTGTTCCGAGCGGCACCGAGTACTTCGTTAAGACTGGAGAACATATTTACGGTCGTAATTTCTGGATCGTCAACGTATATTTTCACCAGGGGCACCCATTGCTTCTCCTGCCACCTCCAATGTCGTAGGATTCGGTAGAAGCCGGCCGCTTCGAAGGTCTGGAGAAGTTTGTCACCTTCATGTGGGCTATAGGAAGACAACAAGCACTCAGCAGCAAGTTGACGGTCTTCACGAGTGTCAGGATCTGTATCCATTGCCAGACCGACGAGGACGCTATGCAGGGACGAGGGTGGCAGCCGAATAAATTGAGGGTACTTTGGGACATTACGTGCGATGAAGATGCGGATGAAGGTAGCATCCGCTGAAGAGAAATGTTGGTCGGTGAGCATTTCGAGGAGGATCTTGACGAATACTAGCCGACCCATTCCCTGGTTATCATCATTCAAGTATGAATCTTCAAAGGCAATATCTAGAGTGTGCAGCAGGGATTCGGGGTCGAATCGAAGGAGGAGACGAAGGTAAGGGTAAGTGGGTTCCAAGCCTCCCTCCTCTTCAGCCGTTAGTACCAGCTTGCCCTCAGAACCTGACGGCCAGAGACGTGAGCGACCGTCGAACAGGAAGGCGTATATATCGGCTTTCGCACTTGAGGCCTCGGTAACAGGAAGTGCTTTCTGACTTGGAAAGGCTTGACCCGAGAGCGTCGCCGCGATATAGGGGAAAATCTTGTACGCGGTTGGTGCTAAGTCCTCTAACTTGGCTTCAGCCTCGGCGTCCAATCCGTGCCTGGCGGTTAACATCCGCAGCTTCTGCACCTCCCGAGCCAGTCCCAATAACTCCACGATGGGCGAAATGTAGTCCTTCAGAGCTCTTGTGTACACATAAACGAGTGCATCCCACAGCTTCCGTTGCTTGCACAGACGGATGGCTTGGTGAATATCTAATGACATGGGGTCTAGATGCCACACCAATGCCTCTGCCTTGTCGAATTCCTCGTGCCCTTCATGCAGTGCTATCAGCCGTTGGGTGATCCACGGCGGGATAGAGGCGATATGGCCGTTAAGGAGGAAAGGCTCTAGCCCTTCGAGGAATATGGGCGTGATCCCGTTTTCATCGTAACTCTCGAAAAGTTCTTCGAAAATGAAGTCAAATGAGCCGAGGGCGATGCAGCTGTGAACGCAAACTGGAACGAGGCCCCGAAATAAATCTGTTCGATCCACTCCTCGGTTGTCTTTTGTTCGGTGGGTATCGTCTTTGAAACGGTCGGGCGAAAAGGCATGTCGGACCGAGGCGGTCATAAGTTCCTGTAGTCGTTGACCTGTCATTCGCCTGCGAGAGGCGGGGTCCACCGGAAGGCCATCTTGATTACCTTCTGCGGTGCCAAGGTGGTACGCAGTTGCTGCTTCAATCGCCCCTAAGGTATCCCCGCGATCGACAAAATCGAGGATGTGATCTGACCAGGATAATAACGTCCCAACGGTGACGTCGCGAGGCCCCTGTGGTGCCTAATTTAGGCGAATCTTCCAGGCCATATGATGAACTCACAAGTAAGAAGATTTTGCCCTTGTATGTCCTTAAAGTGTGTTCATATGAATGCACGAGTGTACCATCGATGTCCAGGATCGAGTGGATATATTTATCGATCTTGAAGCCAGCTTTCTCGACTCGCT
>Ga0307513_10010812_pt1 | contig 11400 bp, 10 predicted proteins | sample 15_EM_MG_FD_202174 | JGI IMG/M metagenome (GOLD analysis project Ga0307513, IMG submission 202174) | Populus trichocarpa ectomycorrhiza microbial communities from riparian zone in the Pacific Northwest, United States - 15_EM | ecosystem: Host-associated > Plants > Roots > Unclassified | place... | reverse complement strand
TGGACGCAGAGCCACAGCAGCATGACCAGCCCGGTCGCGACCCACACGTTCTCGAGCCCCGAGCCGTACCAGACCCACGTCGCCGTCGCGATCAGCTGCATCGCCGTGAACAGGCCGGCGCCGAGCACCGCGGCGAGCTCGCCGGTGACGCGCCGGAGCAGCGACCACACGAACACGACCATCGCCGCGAACAGCACCATCTCGATCCGGACGTGGCTGACGATCGGATCGAACCAGCCGAGCGCGCGCAGCGCGGCCCCGACGAAGAACACCAGCGGGTTGCTGTAGCTCTCGACCGGCGGGCCCTCGACGTACGCCGCGAGCGAGCCATGGTCCGCGAGCTCGAACGACGCCGCGTAGGTGATCCCGGCGTCGTCGATCGTCCAGAACCCCGCGCTCAGCCGCGCCCAGCGAAACGCCACCGCCGCGGCGACGAACACCGCGATCGCGATCGCGAGGCCGCGCCCGTGCGCGATCACGAGACCCGTGATTCGATCGAGTGCCCGCCGTGGCCCACCGCGCATGCGGCCCCAGGTAGCGTGGACCGCGCGAAGGGTCAAGCCGGTTCAGCCGGCGCGCAGCGTCACACGAACAGCGGATCGGTCCGGCGGAGCACGGTGCGCGACTGCTGGATCAGGTCGATCTCGCCGCCGGCGAGATCGTACAGGCTGAACATCACGAAGCCGTCGGCGCAGCCGCGCTCGGCGAGCTCGACGATGAAGGCGTCGAGCGGCTCGCCGGCCTTCGAGCGCAGCATGCCGTCGTACGCGATCGCATAGGCGCGCACCGTGTCGCGCGTCGTCCGCACGGCCTCGCGCGCGTTGGCGAGCGACTGCTCGGTCGACTCGGCGACGAGCACGACGATCTCGCCGCCCGGCGGCTCCTGCAGGATCAGGAACGGGTACGAGAAGTTGGTCGCGCGCTTGGCCTTCACGCACTCGTTGATCGCGAGCTCGAACAGCTCGATGAGCTCGGGCGACGGGGCTGGCGGCACGCCGCTCACGCGAGCACGCCACGCAGCGCGACCAGCAGCATCTCGCTGACCACTTCGTCGACCCGTGCGGCGTCGGTCTGCCGGATCAGCAGCTCGATCACGCCGCGGGTCATGCCGAGCATCGCGGCCGCGACCAGCTCGGGCTGGCACCTGCGGACCAGGCCGATCTCCATGCCGGTCTCGAGCGCGCGGCGCAGCAGATCGCGGACCTCGCTGAAGAACATCTCGAGTCGCTCGCTGGCGTCGACGTCGGGCGTGTGGCCCGCCGACAGCAGCAGGGTCGCCAGCGGCCGGTCGTTGACGATGTACTCGAGCGTCGCGATCACCTGGTCGCGGAGCTGGGCCTGCGGCGGGCGCGCCTTCGGATCGTCGACCTCGATGCGGTGCAGCCGGGCGCGCAGATCCGCCATCGCCTGGTCGAGGATCGAGTCGAACACCGCCGCCTTGCTCTCGAAGTACAGGTAGAACGTGCCGCGCGCGATCTGGGCGCGCTCGATGATCGCGTGGATCGACGCGCCGTGATAACCGGCCTCGGCGAACACCGCCTTGGCCGCGGACAGGATCTGGCGGCGGCGCTCCTGCTTCGCGCGATCGCCCGCGTCGATCCCGCGCGGGCGCGCGGCCGCTCCGCCGGCCGAACCGTCGGCGTCCCCGCCCCCACCGTCGCCGTTGCGCTCGTCGATCGTCGCGACCACTAGCCGCCCCGTCGCGACTGATACGCCATGATCGCGCGCTCGAGGCCCGAGTACATCTTGCGGTACGACAGCCGCGAGTCGGCCAGCCGGCTGGACTCGCAGTGCCGCGCGATCTCGGCCTCGACCGCGAGCGCGAACGGGACATTGTCGGCGAACAGGTTGATCTCGTCGTAGACGCCGTGCGAGAGCGGCGTGAAGTTGGCCGAGCCGATGTCGCAGAACCGGTGGTCGATCACGACGACCTTGGAGTGCACCATGCGCGGCACCAGCGAGATCGTCAGGTTGGCGGGCGCGCCGGTCAGCCGCATCAGCGCGTCGCAGGTCGCGCGGTTGATGTTCGCGAGCACGTCGGCCTGATCGGCGGTGACCAGGTGGACGTCGATGCCGCGCTGCACGGCGCGCGCGAGCGCGGCGGTGAACCGGCGGTCGCTGAGGTAGGCCATCTCGACGGTGAGCGACTGCTCGGCGCTGTCGATCAGCGCGAGCCGGTGGCTGACCATCGGGCAGCTGTTCTTGCGGTGCGCCTCGCGGCTGTGGACCAGGAAGTCGATGCCGCGCGACGGATCGAACTCGTCGAGCCCCGACATCCGCTCGCGCAGCCGCTCGATGTGCTCGGCGCCCTCGACCTCGACCATCACGTCGTACCAGTCGTGGCGGTGGTTGTCGCCGATGCCCATCGAGCCGAGCACGAGGTAGCGATCGTCGATCATGTACAGCTTGCTGTGATCGAAGCGCTTGCGCTGATGCTCGACGCGTATGTTCGGGTGCGCGAGGATCTGCTGCGACAGCGAGTTGGGGCGCTGCTTGAACGAGCCCGGCGCGCGGTACACGGCGCCCAGGAACCAGGCCTGGAAGCCGCGGATCGGGTCGACGCGCTTGTGGAAGAAGCTCTGCTTGTTGCCGCCGGTGTACTCGTAGACCGCCGCGATCTTGTCCTTGTGGATCGTGACCATCGCGCCGCGGTTGGCGGCGGCGAGCACGGCGTCGCCGAGCATGTTGCCGGCCTCATCGTCACGCCACAGGAAGGCGCGGATCTCGACCGAGCGCTCGGCGCTGCGGACGCGCTCGACGATGTGCTGGAACGCGACGTCACCCGAGCCGAGCACGCGGAGCGCGCCGTTGGCGCTCGGGCTCGACACCGTGCGGAGCGGGGTCGGCAGGCCCATCGTGAGCATCTGCCGCGCGCGGCGCTCGCGTCGCCTGCGTCCCGCCCAGAACGGTCGCTGACGAGAAGGGCGGCGCTCCATGTCGAGCCATACGGGTAACCCGAGAACGCCGCCCGGTCAAATCGAACCGTGCGCGGGCGCCCACAACAGCGGCGGTGTGATCGTTCTTGCGTGTGCGCCGCGGCACGACGTGCCGCTCGGGGCTCGCAGGGTCGGATCAGATGTCGATCAGGCCGCCGTTGCCCTTCTTCTTGCCGTTGCTGTTGCTCTTGTTGCCGCTGTTGCTTTTGCTGCCGCTGTTGGTCTTCGTGCTCGAGTCGGAGTTGGTCTTGCTGCCGGTGTTGGTCTTGACGCTCGGCTCGGCGGTCGCCGTGTTGGCCTTCGCGGTCGGCGTGGTGGTCAGCGTCGTCGCGGTCGGCGTCGTCGCGGTCGGCGTCGTCGCAGTCGGCGTCGTGGCCGTCGCCGTCGGCGTCGTCGTCGCGGCGGTTGGCGTGGTCGCGACCGGCGTCGCCGGCAGTGACGAGCGGCCCTTCTCGAAGTCGACGTTGAACGTCGTGTCTCCAGTCGACTCGACCTGGACCATGCGCTCGACGTCGCGAAAGCCGGGCGAGCGCACCTTCACCTTGACCTTACGCTTCTCGACGTTGGGCTCCATCGGCACCTCGGTCTCGAGCCCGGTGATCTCCTTGTCGTCGACGGTGATCTTGGCCGCGGCGACCGCGGTCTCGGGCGTGATCTCGACGACCAGCTTGGCGACCGGGTGGGCGGCGCTGCCGGCGCCCGAGCCCGCGGCTGGCGCGGCGCTACCCGCCGCCGCGCTGCCCGCCGAGCCGGTGTTCGCCGCGACCGCCGAGCCGGCGTTCGATCCGGCCGCCGGCACCGCCGTCGTCGCGGGCGTCTTCGCCGTCGCCGACGTCGTCTTGACCGACTCGGGCTGCGGCGGATCGTCGCCGCGCTTGACGCCGTTGCTCACCGCCGCGGACGGCGACGCATTGCTCTTGCCGGTGCCGAGGCCGAACAGCAGGCCGCAGAACACACCGACCGCGAGCCCGGCCGACACCACGACCGGCACCATGCGCGACGTGCCTTGCCGCGGCGGACGCGGCGGGCCGCCCATCTGCGGTGGGCCACCCATCTGCGGCGGGCCACCCATCGGCGGGCCACCCATCGGCGGGCCGCCCTGCGGCGGTCCCATCGGCTGCATCGGGCCGCCCTGCGGTGGGCCCATCGGCGGAAACTGACCTTGATTTGCCATACGTCTCCTAGAACCCCCCGGCGAAGCTCACGCCGCCGGACTGCGATTGGACCCACGGAACCATGTCGAGCTTGGCAGCGACTGGCCCCGGACGCCGCTCTGATGTTTTCTCGGGCCGTGGCCGGTACTTGAACGCATACCAGAACACGGTGAAGCCAGCGGCGACCACCGCCGTGGCGGTCGCGACGTCGCTCGCCAGCGCCAGCCGCCGGCCATCGTCGCGCGCGTCCTCGCGATCGAGCGGCGCGGTCGTCGCGCGGACGAACGTCGTGTGCTGGCGCAGCGCGAGGACGCCGAGCACCGTCGCGCCGACCGCAGCCGCGCCCGTCACGCCGGCGCCGAGCACGAGCGGCAGCCTCGAGCGGCGCGGCGGCGGCATCGCGGGCTCGGCATGGACGATCTCGATCGGACGGACCGGCTCGACGATGATCTTGATCGCTTCGAGCTCGACCGCGCGCTCGACCTGGGTGCCGGGCTCGACGGTGATCTCGGCTTCCTTGGGCTGAAAGCCCTCGGCGGCGAACGCCAGCGTGTACGTGCCCGGCGTCAGCACGAGCGGCGCGCCGAGCGGCGCGGTGCCGAGCTCGACGCCGCCGAGCGTGATCGACGCGCCGGCCGGCGCGACGCGCAGGGTCACGATCCCGACCTTGGCCGCGAGCGCCGCGAGGCGGACCGCCGCCTGCTTCGCGATCTCGGGCCGCGGCGCGGCCGCGACGACGACGCGCAGCTGCCGGACCGCCTCGTCGAGCTTGCCGAGCTTCTCGTCGGCGAGCGCGAGCTCGTATCGCACGTTCGGATCGTCGCTGGCGTCGAGCGACTTCTGGAACGCGGTGACCGCGGTGTCGAGCTGCGCCCGGGCGTCGTCGGCCCGGCCGCGCGCCGCCAGGTAGCTGGCCCGCTTGACCAGCCGCTGGCCGGCGACGAGCCAGCGCCGCGCCTCCTTGGCGTCCGTGGCGCCGAGCTCCGCCGGCGCGGTGGGCTCGGGCGCCATGTCGATCTCGCTGGCCGGCTCCCTCGACTGCGCGCGCGCCGTCACCGGCGCCAGCGAGGCGATCGCCGCGGCGATCGACATCAGCGCGCTGCGGCGGCCTCCCATGCCCCCATTGTACTACGCCGCCGTCACTCCTTGGCGCGCCGGCTGGCGGCGCCGAGCTTCGCCATGTACTCGAGCGAGCGCAGCGGCTTGCCCGCGAGGCTGGTCACCATCGCGACGATCGCGTCGCGGCCGGCGATGCGATCGGCGGAGGTGAACCGCGGGTCGAGGTCGAGCGCCCGCGCGGCTTGCGGCGTGTCGTGCTCGGTCACGGCGTGCAGGTAGGCGCGGGTCGCGGGATCGAACGGCCGGACGCCGGTGTTGCGACTCTGCGCTGCGCACGACCGGCAGATCGCCCCACCCCGCCGCGGATCGAACAGCGCGCATTCGTCGAGCTCGGTCGAGCTGCACGCCGCGCAATGATCGATCGCCGGGCGCTGGCCGGCGAGATCGAGCAGCGCGATCTCGACCGCGCGCAGCGCCGCCGGCGACGGACCGCCCGCCGCGAGCGTGTCCCACAGCGCGACGAGGATGTCGAGCGCGTGCGGCTCCGGGACCTCCGCCGGCAGCAGCACGGCGACGAGCTCGGTGACGTAGCTCGCGTGCGCCACCGCGATGACGTCCGTGGCGAGCTGCGTCCACTCGCGGACCACGTCGGCCGCCTCGAGCGACCACAGCTCGCTGCGCGGCTTGCGCTCGAGCTGGTAGCGGCCGAGCACGAGCAGCGACAGCGCCCCGGAGAACCGGCGCTGCGACCGGCGCGCCCCGCGGGCGACGGCGGTCACCTGGCCGTGGACGTCGGTGTACAGCGTGACCAGCAGATCCGATTCGCGCAGCGCGGCGGTGCGCAGCACGACACCCAGGTAACCGGTGTCAGACACCAGCTACCTGGCCTCATGGCTGGACGGAGCCAGGGCCTCTGCGGTGACGTCGGTCAGACCACGTGGTTAGCAGGCGTCTCGCGGCGTGTCATCCCATCGCCGCTCGCGCTCGGACGCCGCATCAAGTACGACAGCGTCAGCGTCGCGGCGATCAGCAGGATGATCACCGCCAGCGTCAGCCCGCCCTGGCGCCCCGAGCGATCCTCGCGATCGAGCAAGATCGGCGGCAAGAACGAGCGCCGCGGCGCCAGCGTCTCGGCGCGCTCCTCGAGCACGCGCTCGGCGCTGTCCGGATCGGCGTCGTCGATGACGAGGCTCGGCACGACGGCGGCGGTCGAAGCGACATACGCCGGCCGGCGCCACGGCACGCTCGGCGTGGCGGCGATCGGCGGCATCTTGGGGGCCCAGGTCTCGGTCGCGACGGGCTCGGCGGCGTCGGCGGCCGGCCCGGCGTCCACGGCGTCCACGACCGAGCTTGCCGCGTCCATCGCGGTCTCGCTCGACGCCGCCTCGCTCGACGCGATCTCGCTCGGCGCGATCTCGCTCGGCCGGCTCGAAGGCACGATCGGAGACGCCGCGGCGGGCGTCCCGGTCGCGAGCATCTGGCGCGACATCCCGGCGTCGCCGGCGCGCTTGCGACCCTTCGCCCGGCGGTTGCGCTTCTTCTTTGATGAGCCGCCGTCGGAGATCACCACCGGCTCGATGGCGACCGCCGCGATCACGGCCTCGACCACCGGCGACGCGAACACCTCGACGCTCGCCGGCTCGACGCTCGCCGGCTCGACGACCGGCAGCGCATCGATCTCGCGGATCGCCGCGATCACCTGGGTCGTCCGCATCGTCGCGGTCGACTCGCGCGCGCGCGACGCCGCGATCCCGTCGCCCGCGGTCAGGTGGGACGGCAGCACCACGGTGCCGGTCTCCGGCAGCATCATGGTCTCGACCACCGCGCCATCCGGCGCGCCGGGCGGTCCAAAATCGAGGATCTCCGGCATGCCCGGGATCTCCACGGCCTGCATCCGGCGCGGCGTGGCCCGCGGCGCCGAGGGGCTACCCGGCGCCAGGTCGACCATCGCCTCGACCAGCGCGCGCACCGTCGGCGTCAGATCGGCCGTCCCGGTCGCCAGGCCGCACGCGGCGTAGCGCCGCAGCGCCTCGTCCTCGTCCAGCCCCACGCAACGAGCGACGCTGCGCACGAACCCGCGGACAAACACCTCGGCCGGGAGCCCGTCGAGCTTGCCGGTCTCGAGGCGCTCGAGGATCCGCGGCTGGATCTTCGTGACCTTCGCGACCGCTTCGAGGCTCATGCCTCGGTGCATCCGACCCGCGCGTAACCACAGCGCCAAGCTCGTCCGTGCGTCTCCGATCGTCTCCGACCGTGGGCTGTCGCTGCGTTCAGATCGGCGCTCCATTGCTCCCCGCTATAGTTTGGTCGCCGGAGGGGCCGCAGCGGGCTGCGAGCCCAGTGCCCGCCCGTCGGCGCGGCACTGCGAAGCGATACAGCTCTTGGGCGAGATCTTGAGACACGCATCGCGAGCGCGCCGCGCGTCGTCTACAAGCCCTTGCTGCATCCGCGTTTTCATCAGGTAGAGGCTGGCTTCCTGAGACCCGCACGACGGGTCGTCGGACGTCGCTTGAAAAAGTTCCGCCGCTTTTTCCCATTCCTCGCGAGCGAAGTAAACCCTCGCAAGCCGATAAGTTGCAACGCACATGTTGGGTTGAAACTGCACAGCCTGACGCAGCTCCTTGGCCGCATCGACGTACTTGGTCTCGTGGAACAGCGCCCAGCCGAGGTGGGCGCGCGTGAGCCCGGGACTGTCGAGCCGCATCGGGTTCGCGAGCGCCTGGTTGAGCAGCTCGGCCGCGGTCGGGTAGTCCTCGAGCAGGTTATGTACGACGCCGCGATTGGACAGCGCCTCGCCATACTCCGGGCTGATCTTGGCGGCCGCCGCGAAGTCCCCATCTGCTTTGCGCAACAGGCCATCGAGATCGCGCTGCGTGACCTCGGCATCGACGCCGGTCAGGCAGCTCTCGATCTCGAGCATGCGCTGGGTATCTAGGGCTCGTACCATCGCGACCAGACCGCGAATATTGTACGCCTCGTCGTTGGCGGGATTGAACGCGAGGGCACGATTGCACTCGGTATCTGCGGCTTCGAGCTGGTGCTTGCGCAGGAAGTCCTTCGCCAGATCGAGCCGCGTCGAGCTCTTCGCGACGTCCTTGTCACTGTGCATCTGGCAGCCAGTCAGCGCACAAATCACGAGCAATCCAAGTGCGTTACGAGACATGATCTCGACCGTACGCAGAACCTGGGGGGCGGGGCAACTTCCCGGCAGAATCCTGACGATTGTCGGGCCGGCGGGCTATAGAAGTCCTTCATGAGCGCCCTGCCCGGTCCGATCGACCCCACGTCCACGCAGACGATCTCGGGCCTGTACACCGAGACGTTCAAGCCCGCCGGTACGCCGCGCGGGGTCGTGCTGATCAGCCACGGCTACGCCGAGCACTGCGGTCGCTACCGCGAGGTCGCGCACGTGATCGTCGACGCCGGCTGGGCCGCGCTATCGTACGACGTGCGTGGCCACGGCAGATCGCCCGGCGAGCGCGGCTACATCGATCGGTTCTCGATCTATCTCGACGACCTCGCCGCGATGCACACGGCGGCGCGCGCGCTGGTCGACCCCGCGGCGCCGCTGGTCCTGCTCGGCCACTCGCACGGCAGCCTGATCACGCTGCGCGCGCTCGCCGGGGATCGCCCGCCCAAGGCGGCGGCGGCGATCGTCTCGTCGCCGTTCCTCGCGCTCCGCCTGCGCGTGCCGCCGCACAAGCGCGCGCTCGCCTGGATCGGCAGCCGGCTGGCCCCCAAGCTCGCGCAGCCCAACGCGCTGCGCGTCGAGGATCTGACGCAGGACAAGGCCAAGCAGGCCGAGCGCATCGCCGACAAGCAGTGCTTCGACGTGGCGACCGCGCGGTGGTTCACCGAGGCCTCCGCCGCGCAGGACTACGTGCTCGCGCACGCCGCGCGCATCCAGCTACCGACCACCTGGTTGGTGGGTCACGACGACCCGATCGCCGATCCCGATCGCTCCAAGCTGGTGGCGTCGAAGATCGCCGGCGCGGGCTACCACGACCTGCTCGGCATGAAGCACGAGGTGTTCAACGAGGTCGAGCGCGGCAAGGTTTTCTCCGAGCTGACCGCGGCGCTCGCCGCCGTCGTCCCGGCCGGCGCCGCCGCGCGTGTCGACTGACGGCGGCTCGCGCCGGGCCGTGGCGCGCAACGATGCGGCGAGCGCTGCCCGTGGCGCCTGCGAGCGCTCGACAGGGGACGCGGCGAAGCCGCATCGCCTGCGACGCGGCGTGACGAGGCGTCGCAGCACGGGGCTTCTCGCAGGCCGCGCGCTGCCCGCTCGTTGCATAGCGTCTCGAGGCGCCGCGCACGCTGGCATTGGGCGGCGTTCGCCAGCAACGGTGCGGCGTTACGTCGCGGTAATTGGCGACGTCAGGCCGCGCCTCTATACTGCTAGCATCCTCGGGGGCGACGTTCTCGTGGGGTAAGCTGAGACGTCGTTCTTTACGCCTTCGCGATCGTTGACCGTCAGCAGCCGACGGTTCGCTCGTTCTGGCTGCGGAGTCTCCCGCAATGAAGCTCTTCGCCTGTATTTGCAATCAACCTCAGCGACTGCCGCTCGCGCTCGCGCCCGTGCGCGCCGCGTTGATGGCGCAGCCGCCCGTGAGTCGGTGGGGCCTGGGATACATCCAAGGCGGCGACGTGCTGCTGGTGCGCACGCCCAAGGCGAGCGCCGTGCCCGTCGACCTCGCCGGCCCGCTCACCGCCGAGATCAAGACCGACTGCGCGATCGCGCAGGCGATCTCCGAAGAGGGCAGCACGCTCGGCGGCACCGACAACACGCCGCCGTTTCGATTCCGGCGCTGGATGTACGCGCAGACCGGGCTCGACAGCCAGCTGTTCGCGGATGACATCGCGCCGCGCCTGCTCGACCACATCCCCGAGTACCTGCGGCGCAACGTCAGGGGCCGGACGCCGGCCGAGCTGACGTTCCACGTGTTCCTCGCGATGCTGCACGACGAGGGCAGCATCGACGATCCCAACGTGCCACCCGCGGCGACCCGGCGCGCGCTCGCCGCCACGCTGCGGCTGGTCGCCGCCGAGCTCGCCCGGGCCGGCCGGCCGCAGACGATGGGCAACGTCGCGCTGACCAACGGCCGCTCGATGGTCGTCGCTCACCTCGACTCGCCGCTCCGGCTGCGCCGGCTGTGGGTCGCCGGCGAGCGCAACGAGCGCAACGAGAACCACGAGTCGTTCCGTGGCTTCTTGCTGGTGTCGGGCGGCGACGGCGATCCCAAGGACGGCTTCGAAGACGTCCCTCCGCATCGCGCCGTGCTGATCAGCCGCGACCTCCAGCTCTCGTTCGCCGACCTCGAGCCGTAGCGCCTCGGGACGCTCAGCGCGCCATCTCGTACGCCTTCACGCTCGCGGCCTTCTTGGCCTTGGCCGGCGCCTTGGCGAAGCCGTCGATCGCCTCGCTCGAGGCAGCATCGAGCGCCTGCACCGCCGCAGGCGGCAGATACTGCGCCTTGGCGCGCACGGCGGTGTCGCGGCGCTGGAGCACCTGCTGCGCGCCCGCCATGCCGTTCTGCTCGTACGCCGCCGCGGCCTCCTCGAGCGCGCGCGCCGACAGCGCCTGCTCGACCGCCTGCATCGTCACCGGATCCACGCTCGCCGCCACCGCGGCGGGATCGTCGACGACGTCAACCTCGGCGACGGCATGGACCTCGGCCTGCCTACCGTCGCCGACGCGGTGCCAGCCGAGCTCGACGTCGGCCGCCACGAACGGCGCGCCCGCCGGCTCGCTCATCGTCACGCGCAGCACCACCTTGCGGGTCTCGCCCGCTCGCAGATCGGCGACCGGCACCACCACGCTGTCGCCCGCGCGGGTCATCGGATAGCCGTACGCCTCCTCGATCCGCACGCCGGCGTGCGGCGCGACGACGAGCCGCACGTCAGCCGCGATCGTCTGGCTCAGGTTGCCGAGCTCGCGCGCGAACATCGCGGACAGCGCGACGGTGTCCTCGACGAAGTAGTAGTTACCGCGGCCGACCTCGGCGAGCCGCCGCATCGTGCGCTCGTCGAAGTCGAGGCCGACGCCGACCGTCGAGATCGACACGCCGCGCGCCGCCTTGTCGGCCGCGAGCTGCACGAGCTGATCGCGATCGTAGAGTCCCTCGTTGGCCTGGCCATCCGAGATCACGAGCATGCGGCGCAGCCCACCGACGATCGGCGAGCGCGCTACCTCGGCGGCGCCGGTCTCGAGCCCGCACGAGATGCAGGTGCCGCCGACGTCATCGATCGTCTCG
>Ga0307513_10010811_pt1 | contig 11401 bp, 8 predicted proteins | sample 15_EM_MG_FD_202174 | JGI IMG/M metagenome (GOLD analysis project Ga0307513, IMG submission 202174) | Populus trichocarpa ectomycorrhiza microbial communities from riparian zone in the Pacific Northwest, United States - 15_EM | ecosystem: Host-associated > Plants > Roots > Unclassified | place... | reverse complement strand
TGTAATAAGACTCAGGCTAGTGGAAGCTAACCAACACTATATTGTATACCTGTTATAATATGTAATAAGACTACAGGTATACGTGAGTGTGTGATACATAAAATGAAGAGCTACGTTACCTTGGGCTAGTGGAAGCTAACCAACGAGGTAAACAAAAACAAACAGCCAAGGCCTAATAAACCAAACGAGCATAAACTATCGTCTAACAGGGTGGACATGGAATTCCATAGTACACCAACCAGTGATCTCAAATGGACTTAGTGTTTTTCTAGGATGCTGCAAACTTGCTGCTGACCACTACTTGGCCAGCTGCTGCCAGACCACAGGGACACACCACAACCTTGCAAATACTGGCCTTGTCTGACATCCAATGGACAAAATACTGGTGACATTGAGGCACCATGTGAGAAGCTCACTAATCATGTGCACCACAACCACAACTGCAGGATCACCACAAAACATCCCTGGATGGACATGAGGAACCAACTCCTATGAACTTATGTGGCAATGAAGGAGACAACATGCCCCAATATGTGGTATGAACAGGAAATTTTTGATTCAGTGGTTTGCCTGTGAAGACTGCTGAGCTCTTAGTACATTGTTATATTCACTTGCTAATCACAGGATATAGTGTTCTCTGTTGCATTCCGCAATCCCTTGGTGGATCTCCACTCTGGACCAAGGGAACTTTCACTGTGTTGCCCTCTGTAGCTACACCCCACTGTTGACAATGAGTTACAAGCTTATAGGATATTCTGGGACATTCTTTCCACCCTGTTGCACCATCAATGACATGCTTAACATGCCAAGGTTGAGTGCTGCCACAGGCCCAATGCCCTCAACTTCCAACAAAGAAAACCACTCTCAGTGACCTAGTGGTAGTTTGGTGCATATTACACATTCGCAGCCTGTCCTACACCCTGGTCTCCCCAACACCCACTCAAGAAATGCACTTCAGCTCCATCACCTCAGTCACATGAGAGCCAGGCCTAAGAGGCCTCCTGATGCATAGGCATTTACCCCCTCAGAGGGGGGGGTCCCATCACTTTCCATTGCTTTACATAAGCTTAGAAAAGCAACACGTTGCTTTGCAAAATGATGGCCACCCTCCCATAAGCATGCCTCCTCCCTCAGGCCATTATATTGAGTCTATATGTGTTGGAGTTGATGATTCCTCCAACTAAAAGACCGGGTAGTGTAGTGGTAACACGCCCTGCTAGTCATGGGGAGGTCCCGGGTTCGAACCCCGGCTTGGTCATTTCTTTTCTCTCTAACAATATGTATTGTAGAGTAGATATACCAAAAATAAACGCAGTTTAATGCTCCAGTTTTGTGTGATCTAGGCTACCAGTATAAACAACAGAAAGTGACAGAAAGCAACAGAAAGCAACAGAAAGTGACAGAAAGTGACAGAAAGTGACAGTAAATGATGGGGACGATGGGAGATGATGGGGTGTCAAATTGTTATGCTATAGGCATAATATAACCAGACTTAACCTACCTAATAATATAAGATGACATAACATGATGGAAACAACAGCAGGTTGCAAAAACGCGCCATTTCTTGTGTACACCACATTTAATTGCTGCTAATATGAATGTATTTACTTATAACTAATATTATTTGAGATACAGTGCCTTCATGGTGAGCAAGAACATGTGATTTTGGCAAGGACACAAAACACCCATCAGCGACATCTAGTTACATTGTATGCAATAGATGCATCATTGATAGTAGCTTTGTGCACAGAGAAGTGGTAATTCATATGCCCACGCAGTCCAGCACTGAGGTTTCGCAGCAGGTTGCAGAAAAATGCATCATCTCCCATAAATACCAAGTGTAACTGCTTCTAATATGAATACAATGAGTTATTACTGGTATTATTTGAGCTACAAAGCCACTACAGTGGGCAGGAATGCATGAATTTGACAAGTAGGCAAAACACTGATCAGCGACATCTTGCTGTATTGCAAGCAATAACAGAGTCATTAATAGTAGTTCTATGTACAGAAAAGTGGTAATTCATATGTGTGCACAGTCCAGTGCCAAATTTCAGGGGGTTTCCAATACTTAACATTTCTTGACACCACAGTGATGGATAGAATGAACTACCATTGATACACCTCTGATACAGCCCCTTTGTGATAGCAAGGGCATGTGAATGTGATGCATGAACCACCACAGCATGCCCCACCACATTCTGGCAGCTAAAAATTATCCTAAAATGTATATAGTTCTATTTAATTACGTACATGCAAGGATATGGTCAGTGCATGTATAAACACCCTCTAGAAATATATCAGATATTCCCAACGAAGCTGCTGACTGTGTTGCCAAGCTATTGCATCCAAAATTCAAAATAAAGTATATATTAGTTATCATAATTATTCGCATATTTACATACAGTTAGTACACATATAAATTTGTCCTGGGAATATATCAGATATTCCCAACAAAGACACCAACTGTGCTGCAGAGCTATTGCATCTAAAATTCGGAATGAAGTATATATTAGTTAGCTTAATTATTCACATATTATAATATAGTTTATATGTGTGTAAGCACCTCTTGGGAATATATCAGGTATTCCTGGTGAAGCTGCCACCTCACTGAGATATGGCACTAAAATAAAATTGAAATTATATATTCACACACATAGGAAGGCGGTCAGCATGTGTATTGGCACATATTTTAGTCACGCCACATAAATGGGAAGCCATCACAATTCGGCCCAATGGTATTTGTGTGCTGGTGTGTGCCGGCTGGCGATCATGCCATTCGGCAAGGGGTCATTGATCAGGAACCGTGAAAACCCACCACCAAAAGACAAAGCAATGCCAAAAAGAAAAAATTCTAGCAACAGTAATATGAATGCTAGAGGGCTTGGATGAACCAGTTTATAGTACTTTGATAGTCCAGAATTTAAAGAAAAGAAAAGCCTACAGCAGGCAAGGCAGCGAATTTGGGGGTATTGGGAACATGACTGTGATATGAAAGTGTAACCATTTCCAGTTCTGCAGCTTGGTGCATTTGCGTCGCGAATAGGCAAGACATTATTACATACAGGGGCAAACTACTACATTATGCTGTAGTAGATCATGCGCTGTCACTCTCCCTCAATTTGAGGGAAACACCATATTCGTGTGTCAGTCATATGGAGCTGGGCACTGATGCTACAACAACATTCTGAAATATATACAAACACTTATAGGAGTAGTCACTAAAGGCGATCGACAATACATATACCCACTCCACTAGCGATCTCCAGATCAATTTCAGTTCGAGACTACTTCTGTTATCACTTAAGATAGCCCCGCCAATAGGACCCGCTGGGGAATTCGAACTCTGAGATGATCCCTGGCTTGATTTCGATACTAGCAAGGGCGGTGATGATTAGGATTTTTAAAAAAGAGAAGACGAAAAATATATCCTTCGTCCGGTATATTGGGGACATTATAACGACCATTCTCATTGATGGTACATGGCAACTTAAAGTGTTCCTGCAGGTGATCGACATACTTAATACGGTGGTAAGCACCCCATAGCAAGGGAGAGCTAGAGAGGGCCTGCCTCAAGCACATTCCTCTCCATCGTTCCGGATACAGTGACGAAATCGATCAAGCTGTATACCGATATCAGCCCACCATCCCCAGCATCTCCCTTCTGTCTCGACAGCCACACTCACCTCAGGTGGATAACATATTCTCACAACCCCACACCACCAGCGTGCGGGCATACGGGTTTGCCGAACCTGGCAGCCATAAGGAGGACCGCGAGTACCTCGCTGACACCAGCGAGATGACACGAGTCAATCTGAACGACATAGACTGCGTTCGCCTGAAGGAGCTGCTTAAACACGATGCGATTGTGTGCGTGTTCGCCGGTGGCAACGCCGATGCCGTACAGTTTGAGCTCGCGCCGGATACGGGCATGTTCGAGGATGCTGTCGACTGCGTATCATTTTGCGTGATAATTGGGAGTGGAAAAAAAAAGAGATAAAGAAAAAAAAGAAAAAAAGAAAAAGAAAAAAGAATAGCGCGAAAGCTGGGGGGAGTAAAGGTAGAACGTACTCGTCAGGTGCAGTAGGCTCCTCGATGAACCAGGGCCTAATCTCCACAAGCATCTTCACATATTCAATGGCCTGTGGGACATCCCACACCTGGTTCGCATCGATCATAAGCACATTTCCCGTCGGCCCTGCGTTCTTCCCTTCGATGCTACTCGCACTCGGAGGTTTCCTTCCCTTAGGTAGATTATCCGGGTCATCAATTACGGAGCGGATGATCTTCCCTCGGCTGAGGTCTGACTCGATGTGGGCGCCCACCTTCATCTTGAAGTGATTGAAGCCTTGCTGGAGCGCTTCGAGTGTTAGACGGCGCACTTTGTCGTCATCGTACCCTATCCAGCCAGCGGATGTGATGTAAGCTGGGTACCCGACGCGCTTCACTTCTTCCTTGCGTGAGGCCTTGGTCGTAGCTTGCTTCGTGAGCATTTCGAGGGCTTCCTTACGTGTGATTACGTCGGTTATATACCTTCACGTGAATGAGATACCGTATATCACGGAAAGGGGGAGGGAGATGCGGACGAACCGGAACGTAGTGGCGTCTACTGCTTCTTCTTGGAGCTAGAGTCAGATATGAAGTCCCTTTTGAACATACTATTGGACGGACTGGAGTCATGTCGACCAACTCCCATAGAGGCTTCTTCCTCGACTTTGCGTACATGTCCCAAAGTGCATTGTCAACCGCACCAGTAGCGAGATGAATCACACCCATTTCCGGTCTGATCCTGCGCAACAAAAGTGGTTAGGTGCCAGACTATAAACAATAGGAATATAGGGTATCTCTGAGTCGGAGCACCTGCATAGTCGGGCGATGGACTCGAGAGAATGGGGGAGTGGGTTGGCCAGTATCCTGTTTCTCAAGGGCAGGTCCCAGGAATCTATGAAGTGGATCACACGCTCGCTTGTGTTGAGCGATAATTGATGCTCGTTCGGTTTATTGTGTCAGGCCACCGTTGTTTGTTTCTGTTTACCTGGTTGGTTAGCGTCCACTAGCCCGAGGTAAAGTAGCTCGTCGCTTTACTGTATCACGCACTCACGTATACCTGTAGTCTCATTATATATTATAACAGGTATACAATACATGTTGTTGGTTAGCGTCCACTAGCCCGAGTCTCATTATATATTATAACAGCTTGCATCGAGATGCGAGTAAGACATATCAGACCCTGGCCGTCACGGATTATCGTATTTGATGTTCGCTTCCTACAATTTCCTCAGTGATCATGCAGAAATGTTCCAATTCACACCGGCGTCCCAAAAATTAAACATGTTCTCCGCTAATCTACTAACTACCAAACACCACAAATGAGTCGCACCATGACAGACAGCTAAACAAGGCCAAGACTCGGTGTGCGATAGCAGACTGAGTCTAGATGGTCCTACAACTAGGGCGTTGTATCGGAGAGTAATCCGGGCTGAGCAGTGACTGGCACAGGATAGAAAAAAAACAGAAGCTACTGCTACACGCGAACAGAGGAGTGATTGGACACAACCCGCCCATCAAAGCTGAGACCAGATTCAGACCTGGGACTAGGATCACAGCGCACCCCCACACTGTCACAATGTCTTTGTAGGTCCCTAAATCCTTCGAGGCTACTCTGCGATGCTTGAATCAATTCCAGTGGGACATTTTGAGCACTGCTTGTCCAGATGCGAAAGCTTTGCAGAGAGAACTTCGATTGTTCCCTCGACCAGATAATGGATTCTAACACTGGAATCAAGTCAAAATGCTCACCTGGTCGCCACCAGCGACGATATCGGAGCCCAAATCGCTTAAGCGATGGACATATCGGTGTATTCCGTCCCCCAGGAGTAGGACTGGTACCCAGATTATTTGAATGAACCGGGTGTACGACTAGCAACTCCAAGACTTTCACTCCAAGTGAAGCAGGTTGTGTGTTGCCAATCACCAGTTCCTGCAAATTCGACATGAAAGCAAATGCTTCTGTCCAGACCTGTCTCGTGGCCTCGATACTGATATGGAGAATTCGTGGTGCAAGTCGGTTCTCTTGTAAAGACTGACTCGAAAACCGAGCTAATTCTTGATTTCCCAAGCGTCTATTAAAACGGATGCATGACACAGAGAGACGAATGAGTTTGTGTGTCGTGACACCATCGAGTGCATTGAGAGGATAACCTTTAAAGGTCATGTGCGTGCAGCTCGGGAGGGTGGTATGGAATGTGTGCAGAACGTGAAGTTGAGGTGGAAATAGAATGGTGCAATTCTCAAGAACATGGAAGGTCCTGTCGCTCATCCACTGAATCGAGACTGATCTGAGTGTCAGATGACGGAGTGTGTGAACAAACGGTAAGTCGACATCATTGTGATAGACGGCAAGAGGGAGATGAAAGGCCGTAAGCGTTTCCAGTTGGTATAGGTAAGGTAGAAGGTCGACTGGATCGCGTAGCCCTGGAGTGTCAAGCGAGAGCACCTTAATGGAGCGGAAAATGGTGGGATACGTAGGAACAAGGAATGATATGACATTTGGTGAATTTATCTCAACCGTCGTAAGCGCTTCACTGGCTGATGTGCCAAGAATGCACAAAAGGCGGTTGAGGAGGGGCGACATCTCGCAAGTGGACTTGATCCTGAAGGTTCTGAGGCGATTCATGACGGTATCGGAGCATCGTTGGAGACCACGGTTCACCAAGTCTTCAGGCAAGTCGACCTGTTTTGGGAACGTCCTTACTACGAAGGTTCGCCATCGTGAAGCTGCTTCTATGGAAGCGAAAATGGCCTCGTAAGCAGCCTCTGATGGGGTGAAGTGACCGCGGTCAATCTCCGTATCAACCGAGACATCTAAAAGCCATGCATTCCTGTGCAACTTGCTTGTGACGGCAACCTTTGGAGTGCTTGTCTGCAGCTCGAGTGATGCCCAAATACCAGCGACGGTGGTGTACCAATGATTGCATACGAGCATCAACGCCAACGGTGAATTACTCGGTTCGTCGATGATAAAGAGTAAAATTTGATGGAGTAACTCTGGTGGAAGGCGGGTGACGGGTACAATAATTTGGGTGAACCACCAATAATTTTGTGAGCTGGGCCATAGATTACGTGCCAGCCAATGACGATGGTCGGAATTGATGGAATAAATGATGTCGTTGAGTTTCGAATCTGCCAATACCTCACTATATGTAGGCGTCAACGACGTAAACGCCACCAGAGCCGCCGCCTGCACCCCCGCCCGCCGCGCCCGCGCCTGCACCTCCATTAGCGCCTCACCCTCCGCGCGCGCCAGCGCCCGCGACGTGCACACTTGCGCCCATGCCCGCTCCCGCATCCGTGTGTCCAACAACGCCTCCTGTGTGCATACCAGGTCCGGAGCGGACGTCTGAGTCCATGCTCGATTCAGCGCCTGCAACTCTCTCCGCGCACGCTCCGCCACCTGCGCCAGCGCCCGTGCCAGTGCCAGTGCCCGTGCCAGCGCCCGTTGGAATGACTGTACATGGTTATCAATTTCTGCACTATCTGATTTTGGTGGCATCTCTCCGTCTAGATGGTTCAGGGTTAGAACAAGTCGTGAGTGTGATCGCCTTCCTACTTTTTATCAAGGGCTCTTCGTGCACATAAAAAGGGGCATCGTTCAACGGACGGACGATTCCCGAACGAGAACCACGCCCCAACCACCCTCAGAGCACTGCCTCCTGGCCAAATGCCGGAAATTAGCGCAAGCGCTTCACCCATCACGAACCGCTCTACTCTTCTCGCGCGTAGCTCGCAATATCCGGGTCCCATACCGCCAACTCTGCACGAGGTACTCTCTGGCTTTTCGTTGCACGGCACTTGGCCTCACTGAGACCCACTCCAGAGTCACATCGCGCTATTTACCCATTCTCGTCCAGCATGACAGCGGGTGGAACTCCGAGACAGCTGTCATGCTGACTACACCGGAGACAGCCCATATGAGACGTGCAGGCGTATGACAGTGAGGCTGGGGCGCGACCGTGATGAGACACCTGCCCCATGAAATGTCGCGCCCGGGCAGCCGAAAGGACGTTGTGAAAGTATCGTTCTCGTGCTATTCTTGTGTATACTACTTGTAGTTACTATTGTGAATATTATGGATTATCTGGCTATCTGATAATTTGTCGGGCAAACCTGCTGAATATGTGCTGGCGAAAGCGCGTATTGTCTCGCGTATACTGCTTGTAGTTGCTTGTAGTACAATTCTTATAAATTATAACTGATATCCCACTGACATCCAACACTGCCGCGATGGACAGCAGCGCGCGATTTGATCAATAGACGAATATAGAAAATAATATACATAAAAGAACTCAGAGGGAATGTATGGTTAATTGTACAAGGTGATATAAATGAGCCACTACAACCTGCAAGCAAATGTTGAGGACGCTGCTTACCAAAATCTGTACCCAGTGGCCTCCCAGGCAAGGGATCCAATGTGATCAGCAATAGCCTTGCCTGAGGTGGTCATTACAGCCCAAAAGACGCGTAAAGAGCCCTCAATTTTGGGGGCGGTCCTTTTTCTGGCCGTGAATACCCCTTCTTTGACGCGTTCCAAATCCATTTGACATCTTATGGCTTCGAAATTGACTGCATTCGAACATGGGGTCAATGCTCACGGCGGCAGGATGTTGAACAGGAGGACAGTTTGGGTAGAGTGGAGATTCAACCTCACAAACAAACATGGACTGACGTGTTTGCACGCCCAGCCTATGTCAAAATTGTGTTTACTTACTTGCAGTACCTATTGAACGCTCAGCCAGTACATTCATTTCGCAGGTTTTCCTACCCAATGCAATGCACGGCGCACTGACTGTGCATGGAATCGGCTGTAGACCAGATTGCACACCGAATGTGAGCTGAGAGAGCGTTAGATGAGACAGAAGAGGACAAGGCAACTTATTCTTCAGGTCAGTGCACGGCGCACTGAAATTCTCTTGCACAGCGCATGGAGTTCCAGTGGCTTTTTGGACTTTTGGTCCATGGAATACCAATGGTACAAAGTTCAAAGATTCAGTGGTTTGTGCATGTTTATTTTCCATTAGATAGGGGGCATATGGAATTGAATGACAGAATTGCACAGCAGTTGAATTAGTAAATGACAATAATAAACTGCTCTACTGAAGTATCCAAGCACTGGAGTAGGTAGGAGAGTGTCTGAAATAACAAATGCAGCAATGCATGCGGATCAATCAGAAGGTGTAAACTGGTAGAGTGATAAGGAATGAGTAGGAGGTAGATGATGTGATTAGAGACGATGAGAACCACAAGGTGTGAGGAGAAATCTACTTCTTTGTGCAGGCAGAACAACAAGTAGGGACACTGGTGTGGTAAGGTGAGTCAGTATATGGTGACATGGGTCCAAAAAAACGCACTCAGGGTCCTTTGGGCCTTCGATCTTGCTGGTGTGGCTAGTACAAACTTCAGCTAGTGGAAACAAGTAGCCAGAAACTACTTATGATGACCATCTAGACACAAAGTTGGATTCATCATGAGCAAGCATGCACATAGCACTATCTGGCTGTTAAGGGTACTCACAGGTTCTCTTTCTTAGGGTCTTGATGAGTGGGAGTTGGCATATTCACTTGATGGTGCCACATGGAGTTGAGGCCAACCTGCATGGACAGCTGTCAGTCAAACATGCTGTGGGCTCATGTACAACAGCATGCCATCAGAATTCCAGCTTTCTTGGACTAGGCAGCCCCAAAACAGGCAGTCTACCATGCGTCATGCTCCATACAACAATGCGATCATGATCACAACTCAGACTTCACAACTAGGACTTGGGCTCCTGCTGCTACTCCCACCAAATGGCAACAGTGTCAGGGCTGCAATCGGTACAATGCACAGGACATTGGCAGGCAGAAGGCTGACAAACCACTGGAGCAACCACAGCTGCTGATGTTTTGTGAGCAGCCTGCAGTAGAAATTAGTAAGGTCAGAATATGGACAGCAGAAAGCACAGGAGGGAAACAATCAGGTGGGTAATAGAAGGTGACTCATGACAATGAACCTTACATATCCTTATGGAACCTATAGGCCAAATGTGCACATACCTCCATTTTCCAAAAGGATTGTACAGTCAAGGGACATGGAGCCACCTTGGTCACATGAGAGCCAGGCCTAAGAGGCCTCCCAATGCATAGGCATTTTACCCCCTCAGAGGGGGGGGTCCTGTCACTTTCTGTTGCTTTGCAAAATGACGGCCACCCTCCCATAAGCATGCCTCCTCCCTCAGGCCATTATATTGAGTCTATACGTATTGTAGAGTAGATATACCAAAAATAAACACAGTTTAATGCTCCAGTTTCGCATGATCTAGGCTACCAGTATAAATGACAGAAAGCAACAGAAAGCAACAGAAAGCAACAGAAAGTGATGGAAAGCAATGGAAAGTGATGGAAAGTGATGGAAAGCAACAGAAAGTGACAGAAAGTGACAGAAAGCAACAGTAAATGATGGGCATGATGGGAGATGATGGGGCATCAAATTGTTACACTATAGGCATAATATAACCAGACTTAGCCTACCTAATAATATAAGATGACATAACATGATGTAAACAACAGCAGGTTGCAAAAATGCGCCATTTCTTGTGTACACCATGTTTAATTGCTGCTAATATGAATGTATTTACTTATAACTAATATTATTTGAGATACAGCACCTTCACAGTGAGCAAGAACACACGATTTCAACAAGGACACAAAACACCCATCGGCAACATCTAGTTACATTGTATGCAATAGATGCATCATTGATAGTAGTTTCATGCACAGAGAAGTGGTAATTCATATGCCCATGTGGTCCAGTGCCGAGGTTTCACAGCAGGTTGCAGAAAATGCATCATCTCCTGTAAATACCAAGTGTAACTGCTTCTAATATGAATACAATGAGTTATTACTGGTATTATTTGAGCTACAAAGCTGCTACGGTGGGCAGGAACACATGAATTTGACAAGTAGGTGAAACACTGATCAGCAACATCTTGCTGTATTGCGAGCAATAACAGAGTCGTTAATAGTAGTTCTATGTACAGAAAAGTGGTAATTCATATGTGTGCATGGTCCAGTGCCAAATTTCAGGGGGTTTCCAATACTTAACATTTCTTGACACTGCAGCGATGGATAGAATGAACTACCATTGATACACCTCTGATACAGCCCCTTTGTGATAGCAAGGGCATGCAAATGTGACACATGAACCACCACAGCATGCCCCACTGCATTCTGGCAGCTAAAAATTATCCTAAAATGTATATAGTTCTATTTAATTACGTACATGCAAGGATATGGTCAGTGCACATATAAACACCCTCTAGAAATATATCAGATATTCCCAACAAAGCCACCAACCGTGTCGCCAAGCT
>Ga0307513_10010810_pt1 | contig 11402 bp, 9 predicted proteins | sample 15_EM_MG_FD_202174 | JGI IMG/M metagenome (GOLD analysis project Ga0307513, IMG submission 202174) | Populus trichocarpa ectomycorrhiza microbial communities from riparian zone in the Pacific Northwest, United States - 15_EM | ecosystem: Host-associated > Plants > Roots > Unclassified | place... | reverse complement strand
CACCGGCCCGTCCGGGACCGGCAAGGAGGTGGCCGCGCGCTCGCTGCATGCGCTGTCCGATCGCACGGACAAGCCTTTCGTGCCGATCAACTGCGCCGCCATTCCCCGCGACATGATCGAGAGCGAGCTGTTCGGCCATCTGAAAGGCGCGTTCACCGGCGCCGAGACCGCCCGCGAGGGGCTGTTCATGCACTCGCGCGGCGGCACGCTGTTCCTCGACGAGATCGGTGAACTGCCGTTGCCGTTGCAAAGCAAGCTGCTGCGCGTGATCGAGGATCGCCGCGTGCGTCCCATCGGCTCGGAGCGCGAGGTGCCGGTTGATCTGCGCTTCATCTTCGCCACCAACGCCGATCTGGAGAACGAGGTGGAGGCGGGCCGTTTCCGCGCCGACCTGTTCTATCGGATCAACGTGCTGCAGATCCGCCTACCGCCTTTGTCGGAGCGCGGCAACGACGTGCAGGAGTTGGCCAGCCTCTTCATGCACAAACTCTCCCAGCAGCTCGGCATGCCGCCGGTGCGGATCGAGCCGACAGCCCGCGCCGCGCTGGCGCGCTATGACTGGCCGGGCAACGTCCGCGAGTTGCGCAACCTCATCGAGCGCACGCTGATCCTCGGCAGCTTCCCGCCCGATTTTCCCAACCGCCGCCACGAAGCTCCCTCCACAGCCGGCGAAAGCCTGGAGGACGTGGAGAAGCGGCATATCCTCGCCGTGCTGCAAGATGCCGCCGGCAATCGCGACGAGGCCGCGCGCCGGCTGGGCATCTCGCGGAAAACCATCGACCGGAAATGCGCGCTGTGGAATGGCTGAGACGGCGAGCAAATCCGGCGCGGCGGACGTCTGTCCGCTTCCGTTTGCTCGCTATCGCACTGCTGCCGATGCTGGTCGTGCTGCCGCTGTTGCTCGGCGTCACCATGGTGCGGTGGAATGCGAAGTTCAACGCGCTGCTGATCTCCAAGGTCAATGGCGACCTCACCATCGCCCATCAATATCTGTCGCGCATCCTGGAGCACACCGGCGAGAACATCCAGGCGCTCGGCGATTCCGCCCGCTTCCGCGACATCGCCCAGACCGACGACAGCGGACAGCTTGCCGCCTTCCTGGAGGTGAGCCGCAAGGAGCAGAACCTCGATTTTCTGATTCTGGTCGATCGGAACGGCGCGCTGGCCGTTGCGCCGTCGGCCAATGGCGGCACCATCCGGCTGGACTGGCCCGTGGTCGTCTCGGCGCTGGCCGGCCATGCCCAGAGCGCCATCGACATCTTCGGCAATGAGGAACTTGGCGCGATCTCGCCGGGGCTCGCCGAGCGGGCGCGGCTGCGGCTGGTATCCACAACGAACGCGACGCCCACCAACCGCCGCGTGGAGACGCGCGGCATGGTCGTGCATTCGGCGGCTCCCGTCGCTTTTGGCAATGGAAAGGGTGCGCTGGTCGGCGGCATCCTGCTTAACCAGAACCTCGACTTCATCGACACCATCAACGATCTCGTCTATCGCGCGCTCAGCCTGCCCGAAGGCAGCCAGGGCACGGCGACGCTGTTCCTCGACGATGTGCGCATCAGCACCAATGTCCGGCTGTTCGAGAACCAGCGGGCGCTTGGCACGCGGGTCTCCGCTGCGGTGCGGACCACCGTGCTCGACCGGGGACAGGTCTGGCTCGACAGCGCCTTCGTGGTGAACGACTGGTACATTTCCGCTTATGAGCCGATCGCCGACAGCTATGGACGGCGCGTCGGCATGCTCTATGTCGGCTTCCTCGAAGCGCCCTTCGCCCGCGCCAGGACCATCACCCTGCTCAGCGTTGGCCTCGCCTTCCTGCTCATCACTGCCGCGAGCGTGCCGATTTTCCTGCGCTGGGCACGCGGCATCTTCGAACCGCTGGAGCGCATGACCGGCACCATCCGGCAGGTGGAGAGCGGGGATCTGGGCGCGCGCACCGGCCTAACCGGCGCCGAGGACGAGATCGGACGCGTGGCCTCGCATCTGGATAACCTGCTCAGCCAGCTCCAGGAGCGCGAGCGCGAACTGCGCCGCTGGAACGATGAGCTGAACCTGCGGGTTGCCGAGCGCACCCAGGAGCTGCAGGTCGCCAACCAGCGGCTGGAGGCAACGACCCGCCAGCTCATCATGTCGGAGAGAATGGCGGCCATCGGCGAGATCACGGCTGGCGTGGCCCATGAGATGAACAACCCCATCGCCGTGGTGCAGGGCAATCTGGAGGTGGCGCGCGCACTTCTCGGCGAGAAGGCGGACATCGCCAGCACCGAATTCCGCCTGATCGATGAGCAGATCGACCGCATGAGTCAGATCGTGATGAAGGTGCTGCAATCGGCGCGGCCGGAGGAATATGCCGGCTATGTCGAACGCCACGCACTGGCCGAGGTGATCTCGGGCTGCCTGCCGCTGGTCCGGCATCTCATGCAGCGCGCCGGGATCGAGCTGATACGCGACGACCGCGCGACCCGCCTCGTGCTGATGAACCGCACCGAGCTGCAGCAGGTGCTGGTCAACCTGATGGTCAACGCCATCCACGCCATGCCCGATGGCGGCACGCTTACCCTCCGCACCCATGACACCCCGGCGAACGGCCAAGCCGGCATCGCTATCGAGGTGGTCGATACGGGCGTCGGCATGGCGCCCGAAGTGCTGGAGAAGATCTTCGACCCGTTCTTTACCACCAAGCGCAACGAGGGCACCGGGCTCGGCCTCTCCCTAAGCCAGGCGCTGATCGTGCGTCAGGGCGGACGGATCACGGCGGAAAGCACGGCGGGCGCGGGCGCCGTGTTCACGATCTGGCTGCCGGAGGCGGAATAGCGTCCCGCAGCCCAAACGCCCAATCCAATGCCGGACATTTTGTCCCGACGGCACCGGACATTCTGTCCCAATTGTGCGCCGCACCAGATGTAATCCTATGATTTTCAATGCAAAAATCAATGGCATGGGCGTTGCAAGTTTCGCACTCGCAAACTGAATAGGGCGTATGCCGGACGGGCGAACTAAGACGCCTTCCCATCCGACGAGGCCCGAGATCGCCCACGCGGAAAAACTCTTTCGCGGGGCCTGGGGGAAACTGCATGACAACTGCAACAGGCGCATATGTGGACGATGTCGGCGGCATCGGACTGCTCGACCGCGAGCGCATCGTCGCGCGGCCCGGCTTCAACCGCTGGCTGGCCCCGCCGGCGGCACTGGCCATCCATCTATGCATCGGCATGGCCTATGGGTTCAGCGTGTTCTGGTTGCCGCTCGGCCGGGCCCTGGGCGTGAGCCAGCCGGTCGTCTGCCAGGACATGACGCTGGTCTCGGCGCTGTTCACCACCACATGCGACTGGCGCGTCGCCGATCTTGGCTGGATCTATACGCTGTTCTTCGTGTTGCTCGGTTCCTCGGCTGCCATGTGGGGCGGCTGGCTGGAGCGCGTCGGCCCGCGGCGGGCTGGTGTCGTGGCGGCCTGCTGCTGGTGCGGCGGTATCGCGATAGCGGCGGTCGGTGTCTCCATCCACCAGCTCTGGCTGATGTGGCTGGGCGCGGGGGTGATCGGCGGCGTGGGCCTGGGCCTGGGCTACATCTCCCCGGTCTCCACCCTCATCAAATGGTTTCCCGACCGGCGCGGCATGGCGACCGGCATGGCCATCATGGGCTTCGGTGGCGGCGCGATGATCGGCGCACCGCTCGCCGACATGCTGATGAACCATTTCAAATCCCCCGCTTCGGTGGGCGTCTGGCAAACCTTCCTGGTCATGGCGGCCGGCTATTTCGTTTTCATGCTGTGCGGCGCGTTCGGCTATCGCCTGCCGCCGGCCGGATGGCGCCTGGACGGCTGGATCCCGCCCGCCTCGCAGAACGCCATGATCACCACCCGCAGCGTCCACTTACGCGATGCGCATAAGACGCCGCAATTCTGGTTGATCTGGGCGGTGTTGTGCCTGAACGTGTCGGCCGGCATCGGCGTGATCGGCATGGCCTCGCCCATGCTGCAGGAGATCTTCGGCGGCCGGCTGATTGGCCATGCAGAGTTGAGCTTCACCCAGCTCGATGCCGTGCAGAAGACCCAGATCGCGGCCATTGCCGCAGGGTTTGCCGGACTGCTGTCGCTGTTCAACATCGGCGGGCGCTTCTTCTGGGCCTCGCTGTCCGACAAGATCGGCCGCAAGAACACCTATTACACCTTCTTCATCCTCGGCATCCTGCTCTACGCTCTCGCCCCAACGGCCGCACATATGGGCAACCGGCTGGCTTTCGTCGGGATTTTCTGCATCATCCTGTCGATGTATGGCGGGGGCTTCGCCACCATCCCGGCCTATCTCGCGGACATCTTCGGCACCCAGTTCGTCGGCGCCATCCACGGCCGGCTGCTGACGGCCTGGTCCACGGCGGGCATCATCGGCCCGGTTGTGGTGAACTACATCCGCGAGTTCCAGATCGGAGCCGGCGTGCCGCGTGATCAGGTCTACGACTTCACCATGTACATCCTCGCCGGCATGTTGGTGCTCGGCCTGCTGGCGAATGCACTGGTCCGGCCGCTCTCGTCACGCTGGTTCATGTCTGACGAGGAGGTCGCCGCGCTGCAGGCCAAGACGGCCACGGCGGCCGGCGCCAGCGGCTCGTTCGGCATCGGCAAGGGTGGCTTCAGCACCGGGGCGCTGCTCGCCTGGGCGTTCGTCGGCATCCCGATCCTGTGGGGTGTCTGGATCACACTGCAGAAGACGGCCGCGCTGTTCTAAACAGCCATTCCTCGGCAGCCCAACGAATGCCGGCGATTGCTCCCAATTGCCGGCATGTTGCTGCGCTTACAGCGCACGCCAGCACCGAGAGACGACGGCAATAGCCACGATGGCGGCGGCGCCTGCAAATACCGGCACAAAAAGGTAATGCCGGGGCGCCCCGGCCATCATCGCGTAAGGAGGTGTCGTCGGTCAGGATATGACGACCGCATTGCGCTGGCAGGCTCCAGGTAACGCCGGCGCAGGAAAGAGCCCTGACTTCTGGTGCGCTTTGGAGGACGGCAGCCCTGCCGCAAGGCGAAAGCGGAGCTCAACGGTTCGCAATGGCAAGCGAAGAGAGAATATCAGAATAATTTTCACCTATTATCAATGACTCAATCCCAAGAATGCAGCTCTTCGTCCATGATCATGCAAATTTACAAGATGTAACGATTTGGTTATTGTTTCCGATGATGTCGCATTTACGAACAAGCACTCCGTTTTCCTAAAACAGGCCTTGTCGATACGGCTATTTGCGTATTTCAATGTTGCAATAGCCAAGACGGATTCACACGCACAGGTTGCGCCCAACGTCACGCGGGGGTCTTGATCCCCGCCGGCACCTCCAAGTGTCTCCCGCCTGGCTCATGCCATGTCGAAAATGCGCGTCCTGGCGTGGATAGCCCCCGCCCAGGGGCGGCCGTTTCTTAACGTCAGACTTGGAGCCCTGTCCGCGAATGATCAGATCCGTATGTAAAGTCCTGGCGGTCACAGCTGCCGCTATCCTGGCCGGCGCCGGAGCTGGTATCGCCAAGGGCGTGCGCCTCGCCAGCCATGTGTCGGAGACCTCTCCGCTTTATGCGACCGCGCAGATGTTCGCCGAGCGCATCGGCAAGGCGTTGCCCAGCGACTTCAACTTCAAATTCTACCCCAATAGCCAACTGGGCAAGGAGAAAGCCCTTATCGACAGCATCCGGCTCGGCTCGCTCGAAATGGCGCTGGTCGCCAGCGGGGTACTCGCGCTCGACAGCAAGCTCGGGCTGTTCGATCTGCCCTGGCTGTTCACCGATCGCGCGCATGTCCAGCGTGCCATCAAAGGCCCACTGGGCGTCGAGGTGAAGAAACGGCTGGAGGAGAAGCAGGGCTTTGTCGTTCTCGGCATTTATGAGAATGGCTTCCGCCATGTGATCAACACCAAGCGCGCCATCACCAAGCCTGAGGATTTCAACGGCCTGAAGATCCGGGTGACCGGCTCCAAATTCAAGCTCGATGGCTTCAGCGCCATGGGCGCCGACCCCGTGCCGATTGCCTGGGAGGAGACGTTCACCGCCTTGCAGCAAGGCGTGGTCGATGGCGTTGAGGCCGCGCTCTACGGCTTCTATGAGTCCAAGCTGTACGAGGTTACCAAGCACATCAGCCTCGTGACGCATAGCTACTCGCCCTCTTTCCTGCTGGTGTCGAAGACGTTCTGGTCCAGCCTGAGCGACGATCAGCGGGCCATCTTCCAGAAGGTGGCGGCGGAGATGTCTGGCGATGCCTACAAGGCGGCCGCGGACCTCGATCAATCCTTCCTCGACAAGATGAAGGACAAGATTGCGATCAATGAGGTTGATCCCAAGCCGTTCCAGGCGAAGGTCGAGGGCGTCTACCGGGCCTACATCAAGGAATACGGCCCCGAATGGGTCGACCTCGTTCGCCAAGCCCAATAACGCTTCCCCGTAGGCTCGCCATGATCCGGATTTTGGATCAGGTGCTCACCGTTGTCGCCGCATCCATCGTGGCGGCAACGGCCGTGATCACCTGCATTGCCGTTTTTTGCCGTTCCGTCCTGCATAGCTCGCTCCCCTGGCCGGAGGAGATAACCGGCTACGCCCTGGTGTGGACCAGCTTCATCGGCGCTTATCTGGCGGTTCGCGACGACAGCCATATCGGCTTCGATCTGCTGGTGGAAAACCTCCCGCCCGGCCCGCAAAAGGTGCTGCGGACCGTCACCGATATCGTCGTGATCGCCTTCTTTGCCGTTCTGGTCCGGCAATCCTGGCGCATGCTCGATGTGGTCGGCAACACGCCGCTGCAAACATTTGAGGCCATCCCTGTCGGCGTTTTCATTGCCGCGCTGCCGCTCAGCGGCGCCGGCATCATTCTCGCTTTGTGCCTGCGCATCGCCGAGCGTTGGAGATCTGCCGGATGATCTGGGCCATCCTCGCACTGCTTATCGTGACCCTTTTCGCCGGCATCCCCATCGGTTTTGCCCTGATGATCACTGCGGCGATTTCGATGTGGTGGGTCGGCATGGATCTCGTCACGCTGCCCGTGCAGATGTTTTCAGGCGTGAACAGCTTTACGCTGCTGGCCATCCCCTTGTTCATCCTGATGGGCGAGTTGATGACGTCGTCAACGATCGCCGAACGGCTGGTCGCCCTGGCCTCAGCCCTGGTGGGCTGGCTTCGCGGCGGCCTCACCCATGCCGCTGTCCTGACGGCGGCGTTCGTCTCGGAAATGAGCGGCTCCGGCGTCGCGGACGCGGCCGTGCTCAGCAAGGTGTTTGTGTCGAACATGGAGGAGAAAGGCTATCCGCGCCCGTTCGCGGCGGCCGTGGTATCGTCTTCGGCCGCGCTCGGCATCATCATCCCGCCCTCCATTCCGGCCGTCATCTACGGGGTGACGACGAACACCTCAATCAGCGATCTGTTCCTCGCCGGCTTCGTTCCAGGCATCATCCTCGCCATCGCGCTCATGATGGCGAACTACGTCTTCGCGGTGCGGGGCAACTATGCGGTGTTCCAGCCTTTTGAATTGCGCAGGCTTGGCATTGCGATCAAGGACGCATCGGTGCCGATGATCATTCCGGTCGTGGTGCTGGGCGGGATGATCTTCGGCGTCTTCACGCCGACCGAGGCGGCCGGGATCGGTTGCTTTGTGGCCTTTATTTTCGGCGTGATCTCGCGCGAACTGACACCGCGTCTCATCTGGCAGATCCTGGTGACCACCGCCCGGCAGTCCTCGGTAGTCATGATGCTCGTTGCCGGATCGGCCGTGCTTGCCCAGGTTTTTGCCAATGAACAACTGCCGCAAGCGATTGCTCAAAGCATGACAGCCGTCACGAACGACAAGGTCGTGATGCTGTTGCTCATCAACATCTTCCTGTTCGTCGTTGGCATGTTCCTACACGCCACGGCTGCGATCATCATCATCGTCCCGATCCTATTTCCGATCGTCACCAAGCTCGGCGTTGACCCCGTGCATTTCGGCATGATCGTCTGCCTCAACCTCGCCATCGGCCAACAAACCCCGCCGGTTGCCTCCATCGTGCTGACCGTATGCGCCAGCACCCGCGTCAAGCTGGGCGACCTCATGCGCTATAATTGGTGGTTTATCGGCGTGATGTTCATCGTGCTGCTGATCGTCACCTACATCCCGGCCACGACCATCTGGTTCAAATAGGTGCGCCATGAACGATCAACGGAAAGAAGAGCTTCATCGCGAATTGCCGTTCCTCGCCATGATTGGGGATACGCACTTAAAAGCGCTCGTTGAGCGCGTCTGGTTGCGATTGTGGGTGGAAAGCGGCTTGGAGCATCTCGCGGATGCGTCCTGGTTCACAGTCACACGGGAGGAACGGCGCACCGCAACGACGCTTGTCGAACATATCCGCCAGTGCGCCTATGCCGCGATTGCACTCTCCAACGTCGCGAACCGCCAGGGCAGCAAGGTGGACATGGATCTTTTGGTGGCTGGCGCGGCATTGGTCGATGTCGATAAGCTCGTGATGACAAACCACCGGGAAGGCACGGCCAGCGATATCGCCCATTACACGCTGCACACCGTGTATGGCGCGCATATCGCCCTGACGGAGAGAGCCCCCCTGCCGCTCGTCAACATCATCCTTTCGCACAGCAAGAACAGTGGTGTGCGCCCGCAAACGTTGGAGGCGATCATCGTTCACTATGCCGACTATGCCGTCTTCGACATGCGGAACATGAAGGAAGGGCGGCTTGAACTGGCAGCCGAGCAAAGGCCGAAATGGGCGCGTGGTGTCGGTGGTGGCTGAGATTTTCCGCCGGGATAGCGGCGGCCCAGGGGACACGGCGTGCCCAGACATGAAAAAGGGCAGCCGCTTCAACGGCCGCCCTTCTGAACGATCACATATGCCAGCCCACGTCACCCTTGAGCGAAGGTGGCCCCGACACTGGCCAGATCACGCCAGAAATTGGGGTACGTCTTGGCGACGCATCCAGGGTCTTTGATCGTGATGCCGTCGATCATCAGGCCGGTTAGGGCAAAGCTCATGGCGATCCGGTGGTCCGCATAGGTTTCGATCTCGGCGGTTGCCGCCCGGCCCTTCAATCCCGCCGCACCCTGAACGATCAGATCGCCGCCTTCCTGCCGGGCAAGGCCCGGCGCGATCCGGCACAGTTCAGTTTCGAGCGCGGCGACACGGTCGCATTCCTTCACCCGCAGATTGTCTATCCCGGTGAAGCGAACCGGGCTGTGGTTGAAAGCGGCCAGAACGGCCAGCGTTGGCACCGCATCCTGCATCTGCGAACCGTCGATCAGCGCCGGCAGCCGGGGGAACATCCCGATCACCTGGTAAGCGCGTGCATCAGGCTGCGTGAACGCGCTCGCGGAAATGCCGAGGTCGATGCTGCCTCGAGTCAGCGCCTCCGCCGCCCACAGATAGGTCGCGGCGGAGGCGTCCGGCTCCACCGCGATGTCCTGCGGCCGGTATCCGGCTGGGCTGACGCGCCATTCGGTACGGCTCACCTCCTCGACCTCGGCGCCAAAGCGCCGCATCATCGCGATGGTCATGTCGATATAGCCCCGGCCGCCAATGGCCCCATCCGCGATCTTTATGGTAAGCGTCTGGCGACCGCACGGCGCCGCCATCAAAATGGCCGAGACATATTGGCTGGAGAGATTGGCGTCGATCTCGACAGCGTCCCGCTGGAAGCCGCCCTTGCCAAAAACGGTAACCGGCGGGCAGCCGCCATTGCTCTGGGTCTCGATCCCCAGCGCGGCGAGAGCGTCGAGCAGCGGTTTGATCGGCCGCTTGCGCATATGGGCGTCACCGTCGACAACGACCTGGCCATCGACCAGCGCAACCGCGGCGGTCAGGAACCGCGTGGCGGTGCCGGCATTGCCCAGAAACAGCGGACCGGCCGGCTTGGCCAGCTTGCCGTTGCCGATGATGCGGAAGGCATCATGCTCCCGCTCGATGCGCACCCCCATAGCGGCCAGCGCGCCGGCCATATACCGGGTGTCGTCGCTTTCGAGCGCCTGACGCACAATGCTTGTGCCGACGGCAAGGCTGGCCAGAAGCAGCGCCCGATTGGTGAAGGATTTGGAGCCGGGCAGCACAATCCGGCCCTGCAGTGCATTGCCGTTGGGGAGGATGCGGAGGGCCGGCAGGCTGAGGAACGGATCTACGCTCATGCCTCTGTCCCACCCAGAGCCTGGGGATGGATGAGCGCGTCGCGCAGGGCTCGAAGCTGTGTGTTCAACCTCGCGAGCTTCTCGGTGGGCCAACCGGTTTCAAGGAGCAAGGCATCCGTCCGGCGCTGCGCCTCGGCGCGGGCCTCGCTTCCCTTCGCCGTCAGCGTCACTTCCACCTGGCGTTCATCAGCGGGATTGCGCTGGCGGCTGAGCAACCCGGTGCCCTCCAGACGTTTGAGCAGCGGGGTTATCGTGCTCGACTCCAAAGCGAGGCAATCAGCAATCGCGCTCACCGTCATCCCACCCCCTTCCGAGAGCGCGCTAAGAACGAGATATTGCGGAAAGGTAATGCCGACGCTGTCGAGCGCGGGCTTGTAGCGCCGGCTCATGGCGATGTGGGCGCCATATAACGAGAACGACAACTGGTTTTCGAGCGATAGGGACGCCGTGGCAGACAAGGGGCTTTTCCTCCTGATTCAGGTGATAGCGTAATCGCCGTTACCGTAGCAGAAGGCAACTTATCGCGATAAGTTTTATCGGTGACACTCGATAAGTCTGCACGGCCCGGCCGTGATCAGATTTTCATCGAAACAGCCGCGAAAGGCCGCTCGGACGCGGGGTCGTTTGCGCTTCACTTTAACAAGCGGTGCAAATCTGCCAGTGAGGAAAGTTTTTTTGCACCGGCAGGCATTTGCATGTCTTCACCGACATAGAATGCCGCCATCCCCAATGCCAGGGCAGGGAGAATATCCCATTCCATGTTGTCGCCGATGAACACGCAGTTATTTGGCAAGCACCCTGCTTTCGCCAGCGCAACCTTAAGCAAACCATCCCGTTTGGAGCATCTTTCCTGTCCCGAGGTGATAAGCAAATCGACATAGGGCGCTAAGCCGAGACGCGCCAAGGTCGCCTCCTGAGCATCATGCGGGCCTTCGCTGACAATCATGATTGAGAACCCCGATTGCTTCAGCTCCCTGAGCGCTTCCAGAGCGCCTTCCTTGAGCTCCAGATGGCGCGCGAGCGCCTTATTGTAAATAACCAGAACAATATCGAGGTGATGGTGAGGGATGATGGAGAATTCCTCCATAAGCCTGGCGAAACGCTCTCCTCGCAGGGCACGCGAAGCTTTGCCTTCCGTGAAGCTGCTGCTTTGCGCCTCTCTCAGGATGACCGCATAGCGGGACTTCAGGAGATCAAGATCACATCCAAATTCTTCGTTCAGTGGACCTGCTTCACTTTAGTGGAGAGCTTTTTGGTCAGCTTACCGCC
>Ga0307513_10010809_pt1 | contig 11402 bp, 10 predicted proteins | sample 15_EM_MG_FD_202174 | JGI IMG/M metagenome (GOLD analysis project Ga0307513, IMG submission 202174) | Populus trichocarpa ectomycorrhiza microbial communities from riparian zone in the Pacific Northwest, United States - 15_EM | ecosystem: Host-associated > Plants > Roots > Unclassified | place... | reverse complement strand
TGATTTGTATAATGTCTGAAATGGAAAACAGCGCAGACGCGGCTTACACGGCGGAGCATGCCGCCGCGTATCCCGGCGATTATCTGGCGGGGATCGATCTTTACAACGAGGGCGAGTTTCACGCCGCGCACGACGCATGGGAGGCGCGCTGGGTGGACGAGGCCGGGCCGCGAGAGAAACTTTTTTTGCAGGCGATGATCCAGTCGGCGGTGGCCTTTCATCATCTGGAGATCGGGCGCAGGGGCGCGGCGCGGCGCATGTACGTGATGGCGAAAGAGAAGTTTGCGCGCCTTGAGACGCCCTGCTTCATGTCGCTCGACCTCGTGGATTATCAAGCGCAACTCGACCGCGCCCTTGCATGGCTCGCGAGCGTGCCCGACCCGCGCGAGTTGGCGATGCCCGAAATGCAGTTGCCGACGATCAGGTTGTTGCCGGAAGTGATGGAGTACGATTGATGGAAGCGAAACTGAGCGAACATGCGAGCGCGGTCAGCGGTAACATCCCGCGCGCGCGCGCGGGCGAAGAAGCGACGGCGCGCGCCACGCGAACGACCGGCGGGGGCACGCTCGGCGGCGTGCGTTTGTTGCTCCTCGGCATGTGGCTCGGGGCGGCGGTTCTCTTCAGTTTCGCGGTCGCGCCGGGCGCATTCGCAGTGCTTCCCGCGCGCGAGTTGGCGGGCGCAATCGTCACGCGCATCATCGGGGTCGTGAACGTCGGCGGCTTCCTTGTCGCGCTGCTACTGCTCGCGACGGCGTTCGCCCGGAGAGGCGCGACGGGAAAACGCGCATGGATTCTGGAAGCGGTCGCGCTCGCGCTGCTCGCGCTGGCGACGTGCGCCGGACACTGGCTCATCGCCGCACGCATGGCCGCGCTTCGTGTCTCGATGGGAAGGCCGATTGACGAAGTGGCGCAGAGCGATCCGCTGCGGCTCGCTTTCAACAGCCTGCACGGCTATTCGGTCGCCGCGATGACGACGGCCATGCTCGCGGCCCTCGTCGCGTTCATACTGATCGCGCGGCGCAACCGCAACGTTTAGTTTCAAGTTTCAGGAATGAGTTTCAGGTTTCAGGAATGAGTTTCAAGTTTCAAGACGAAGAACCTCAGTCTTGAAACTTGAAACCTGAAACCTGAAACCTACTCCGAAGGAGAGTGTTTGGTGGAAACGATTGAGCGAATTGACGAGTGGCGTGAAAGCTACCTGCGTTGGAAGCGGATCAACGAGATGCGCGGCGACGACCTCGGAGAGCATTACCCGTGGGTCGAGAACGAGCGCGCGCCCTTCAAACCGGCGCGGCGCGCGCTGCCCATGCTCAACCTCGCGCTCATCACTTCGGCGGGCGCGTACATTGACGGCTCCGAACCCTTCGACGTGAGCATCCCCGGCGGCGACGCGTCTTTCCGCGAAATCCCCACCCTCATCGAGGCGGAGGATTTGCGCTGGGCGGCGCGCGGCTACGACCCGGCAGCGGTCGAGCAGGACATGAACTCGCAAGTGCCGCTAGCGCGTCTCTTCGAGTTTGAGGGCAACGGCATCATCGGCCAACTCAACCCGGTCTTCTGGAGTTTCTGCGGGTTCATTCCGAGCGCGGCGCGCTTCGCCGACAACGCGCTGCCGCAACTCGTCGAGCGCGTCAAGCGTTACTCGGCGCAGGCCGCGTTGCTCATCCCGGCCTCGCGCCTCTGCCATCAATCGATGGGACTCGCCGCGCGCGCGCTCGAAGCGGCGGGCGTGACGACCATCGTGCTCGCCGTGGACAAAGAGGCGATTGAACGCGTGCGCCCGCCGCGCGGCGTCTATTACACGGGCGAGTTCGGCAGCGTCGCGGGTCAACCGAATTTCCCCGAACACCAGCGGCGCATCCTCGACGAAACGTTGCGCCTGCTCGAACCGTGGGATCAAGTTGACGTGCGCAAACTAACGGTCGAACTGCAAACGACCGTAGAGGAAGCGCGCGGCGAAAGGTGAAGTAGAAAGCAGCGAGGCGAAGGGCGAAAGCCCGGAAGCCGAAAGTTAAAAGGGAAGACCGGCAGACGATGCCTGACGGTCTTCCCTTTTGCTATGTACGTGTAACTTTCGCCGCTCTACTTTCGCCTTCTCGACGCGGGCGCGCTGTCGTTCTTGGCGAAGTAGCCTTGCCGGTAGTTGAGTTTGACGTTCTGCTTGCGGAGTTCGGGGTTGACCACTTCGATCTGGAGTTTGCGATAAGAACCGTCGCGCCGCTTATTGGTGGGCGAGTAGGCGACGAGGAATTGCTCGCGGAGTTCGCGTTGGATTTGCGCGAAGGCGACGCGGAGGTCTTCCTCGCTGCGCGGGAAATAGGCGCGTCCGCCCGTGCGCTCCGTGATCTTGCGGAGCGAGCCTTCGTCTACGCCGCTGTAGCCGAAGCTGTCGCCGATGCCGATGGCGAAGACGAGCGTATCCGTCTTGAGCGCCTCCTGCACGGCCTCGTCGAGTTTCAACATGCTGCTGGTGTCTTCGCCGTCGGTGAGCAGCACGATGGCGCGGCGCGTCTTGTCGGACGACTCGACCATCACCTCATGACAGGTCGCATAGACGGCATCCCAGATGGCGGTCGAACCGGCGGTGGATTGATTGTCGCCGGAGATCGGGGGCGTGCCGCCGACGGTGACGCCGCGTCCGATGTAGCCGGAGGGCGGCACAAACTCGACCCGCTCGATGGCGCTGCGCACGCGCGTGGCGTTGCCGGTCAAGCCCTGTTCGAGCGTCGAATCGCCGGTGAAGGAAAGCACGGCCACCTCGTCTTTCGAGGGGCGCATCACGGCGTCCACGAACGCGCGTGCGGCGGCCTTCTCTTCCGGCAGCGTGCGTTCCTGCGAGATGCTCGTGTCGATGACGAGGGCGAGCGTGAGCGGCAGGTCGATCTGCGTCTGGAACGTGAAAATCTGTTGCGGCACGCCGTCTTCGAGCACGCGAATGTCTTCCTGCTTGAGGTTCGTGACGAAACGCTTGTTCCTGTCAATCGCCGAGAAGATGACGTTCGTCAAACTGGTGTCAACGCGCTCGATCTCGTCGTCGTCGAGCGTCGTGGTGTCGTCCGTGCGCGTGGGCGTCGGGCGTGGCGTCGGTTGTTGCTGTGGTTGCTGTTGAGATGTCGCGCTCTCCTGCTGTTGCGCCCGCACGCCCGCCAGCGCGCCGCCGAAGGCCACGCTGACCGCGAGAATAAAACTTAACACGCGCACAAAACGGATGCGATCAAACATTACTTTCAACTTACCCTTCCGGAAAAACGATGAAGTAGGAACGATGAACGATGAATGAAACCCGGCTTCCGCTTTTACTTCATCATTCATCGTTCCTCATTTGTTTCTGTCAGCCCAAGCCGTGTAGCCGCGCCGCGTGCGGACTTTAAGACCGTCGCGTTCGGCGGCGAGTTTAACTTCGATGCGGCGATAGCTGCCGTCGTAGTTTTTGTTCGTTGGCCGGTAGGTGACGATGTACTGGCCGCGCAGTTCGCGTGCGACACGCGTGAAGGCGCGTTCGAGTTCGAGGCGTTCGCCGATGAAGAAGGCTTTGCCGCCCGTCGCGTCGGCCAAACGGTCGAGCCGCTTGTCGTCGTCGCTTTTGACCGTGCCCGACTCGACGCCGGGGACGACGCTCGAAAACCCCGACTTCGTAGAGATGGCGAAGATGATCGTCTCGGTGCGTTGCGCCATCTCGATGGCCTCTTCCAATTTCGCACGGCTCGACGTGTCCGTGCCGTCGGTGATGACGACGATCACGCGTCGCCCGGTCACGCCGCGCATCTTCTCGTCGCACATGCGCCACACGGCGTCGTAGAGCGCGGTGGTCGTGCCCGGCTTCTTCACGCTGTCAACCGCCGTGTCGAGCTTGTCGAGTTTGTCCGTGAAGTCCTGTAACAGGTTGACCTCTTCGTCGAAGGTGGCGAAGGCCGCCTTGTCCTTGCGCACGCGCACGACCGTGTAGAGAAAATCCTTCGCCGACTCTTTCTCGAAGCGCAGCTTGGCGGTGGCGGACGAGGAGATGTCCATCAAGACCGCCACGTAGATCGGCGTGCCCGCCGCCTCGTCGCGGAAGCTCGCGATCTGCTGCGGCTGCTTGTCTTCGTAGACGATGAAATCGCTGGCGCGGAGTCCGGCGACCGGCTGCTCTTTCTTGTCCATCACGGTGATCGGGAGTTGCACCTCGCGCGTGAAGACCTGACCGCCTTGCAGGTCGTCCTGCTCCGGCGCGGGCGTCGCGGTCGGGCGCGGCGCGGCTGGTGGTTGTTGTCCCGAATTTTGAGCCGAGACGGAAGCGTCGAAGATGAGCGCGCAGCAGGCGAGCGCGACGGTGAACAAAAGTGTATAGACGGCAGTTCTCATGTGTTTGAATCAAACGGACGGAATGGAAAAGGTTGAGCCTTTTAAGCATCCAAGCGTCGAGGGTTCGATGCCGCGCAGTCGAGCGTCAGTTGCCTTCGAGCGGCTGGTTTGCGACGCCACAGTATAGCAAAACCCGACCGCCCGAACGCATGCCGGGCGCGGCGAGCAAAGGCGTGGCGGCGCGGCTTATTCCAGCGCCTCCAGCATACGCAAAAGCTCTGCGGGGAGCGGCGCGTCGAAGCGCAGGGCTGCGCCCGTTCCGGGGTGGCGAAAGCCGAGTCGTTCGGCGTGGAGAAACTGCCGCCCCATCGCGCGGATGGCGGCGCGCACGCGCACGTCCGAGACGGTTGTGTCGCGCCCGCCGTTGTAAATTTTGTCGCCGACGACCGGGTGCTTGAGGTGCGCGAGATGCACCCTGATCTGGTGCGTGCGCCCGGTCTTGATCTGCACGTCGAGCAGCGTGAAGCGTTCGTAAGCGCGGCGCACGCGATAGAGCGAGAGCGAGGGGCGACCACCGCGCACGACGGCCATGCGCGTGCGCTGTCGCGGGTCGCGCGCGAGCGGTTCTTCGACGCTCCCGCTCTCCTCTTTCACGCGCCCGTGGACGAGTGCGACGTACGACTTGAAAACTTCCCGCGCGCGAAATTGATCGGCCAGATGCTCGTGCGCGCTCTCGGACTTGGCGACGACCATCAGGCCGGAAGTGTCGCGGTCGAGACGATGCACGATGCCGGGACGCAACGCGCCCGCGTGCGCGGAGAGTTTCTCGAAGTGGAAAGTGAGCGCGTTGGCGAGCGTGCCCGACGAGACTCCGGCGGCGGGGTGGACGACCATCCCGGCGGTCTTGTTCAGGACGATGAGCGAGTCGTCTTCAAAGATGATGTCGAGCGGGATGTCTTCGGGCGTGAAATTCGAGGCGGGCGGCGCGGGCGTTTCGAGTTCGACAAAGTCGCCCGCGCGAAGTTTGTACGAAGGCTTGGCGGCGCGACCCGCGACGAGCACGTCGCCGTCTTCGATGGCGTGCTTGAGGCGCGTGCGGCTGACGCCTTCGACGCGCGCGGCGAGGAAAGCATCGAGACGCGCGCCCGCGTCCGCTTCGACGGCGCGAAAGGCGAGCGTCGTCGCTTCCGGTTCGGGGTCGCCCGCCGGGATGAGCGGGTCTTCGTTGTCGTCGATGTGATCGCTTGTGGTGTCGTCCATTGTTTACGCGCGCGCCGCCGTGCCCGCCACTTTTGCGTCTCCGGGCATCGCCCCGCCGGAGGCGCGACGCCAGCGGACGACGAGCACGACGAGGCTCGTGATGCCGACGAGCAAACTGATCAACTGCGACGTTGAGAGGTGCGTGAGCGAAGTGAGGCCGAAGAGATCGCCGCGCGGGTCGTCGCGGAAGAATTCGATGATGAAGCGCGTCGCGCCGTAGAGAACGCCGTAGGCGAGTATGACCTGACCGTTGAAAGTCTTGCGGCGGTGCAGCCAGAGGAGCAGGCCGAAGAAGATGAAGGCGGCGAAGGATTCGTAAAGCTGCGTCGGGTGGAGGTGCGTGTCGATGGGCACGCCCGTCACCTGTTGGCCGAGTTCCGAGAAGCGCACGCCCCACGGCAAAGTGGTCGGCTTGCCCCAGCAGCACCCGGCGGCGAAACAGCCCTGCCGCCCGATGGCCTGCCCGAGCGCGATGCCCGGCGCGAACGCATCCGCCGTCCGCCACCACGGCAGCTTGTAACGCTTGACGAGCACGTAGGCCGTTACGACCGCGCCGAGGAAGCCGCCGTAAAACACACCGCCCGAACGCAGAAAATCAAGCGACAGCAGCCGCTGCGGCGCTTCTCGATACTCCGGTTCGACCACGAGCAGCAACACCTTCGACCCGACAATCGCGGCCAACAACAACCACAGTCCCAGATCGAAAATGCGCTCGCGCGGCAACCCGTCGCGCGCTCCCAGACGCGCCGCCAACAGGAGCGCGGCGAGGAAGGCCAGAGCCAGCAGCACGCCGTAGGTGTTAATGGGAAAGTCGCCGATGCGAAAAAGTTCTGGGTACATTCGGTGTTGGTTAGTTGTCCGTCAACAGTTGTTAGTTGTCAGTTGTTAGTTCAATCTTTAGTTACTTACTTCGACGGGCGCAAACAACGGACAACTGACGAAAATCTACCGGCTGCTGACGGTTGACTGTTGCTTCTGTTTTCTTCCTTCCAGTAACAGATCGAGGATGAGCAGACCCGCGCCGAGACAGATGCTGGCGTCGGCGACGTTGAAGGTCGGCCAGTGATAATCGCCCGCGTGGAGGAGGATGAAGTCTACGACGTGGCCGAGGCGGATGCGATCCGTCAGGTTGCCCGCGATGCCTGCGAGCAGGAGCGCGCACGCGCCGAGGATGCGGTCGTCGCTGCGCGAGGTGCGGAAGAAATAGGTGAGGACGGCGACCGCCGCCGCACAGGCCAACGCGGCGAGCGCCCAACGCCCCCACCAGCCGCCCTCTTGCAACTGCCCGAAGGCGATGCCGGGATTCTCCGCGTAAGCGAAGTCGAGAAAGCCGCCGATGACGGTCTTGTCCTGACCGAGACGCAGCGTGCGCACCGCCCACGCCTTCGACATCTGGTCAACCATGTAGATGCCGAAGGCCGCGAGCAGATACCAGATGCGCCACGTGGCGGAACGCGGAATGCGAAACGCGGAATCCTGATCGGGAGCACGGTCTGTCGTCACGCCGCGCCTCCTTCCCGCTCGATCTCGGCCAGAGCCGCGACGCAGCGTTCGCACGCCGTCGGGTAGCGGCTGGATTCGCCGACGCGCACGGAATAGTTCCAGCAACGTTCGCACTTCTCGCCCTCCGCGCGTTCGACTTTGACGCCTAACGGGGCGTTTGCATCGTCAGCCTTGACCAGAGCGACCTGCGAGACGATGAAGGTGTAGCGCAGTTGAGCTTCGTAGTCCGCGAGCAAAGTGTAGACGGGGTCGGGCGCGGCGATCTCGATGCGCGCTTCAAGCCCGCTCCCGATCAGCTTCGCGTTGCGTGCGTCTTCGAGCGCGCGCAAAACCACGTCGCGCACCTCGAATAATTGCGACCAGCGCGCGGCCAACTCTGCATCGCGCAGCCCGACCGGAGCGGGAAATTCCGCGAGGTGAACCGAGTCGAGCGACCTTGCATCGTCAACTCCGGTGCGCGGGATGTTCTCCCAGATTTCGTCGGCGGTGAAGACGAGCACGGGCGCGAGCAGACGGGCGAGCGCATCGGCGATGCGGTGGAGCACGGTCTGCGCCGAGCGGCGCGCGTGCGAGCGCGGCGCGGCGGTGTAGAGCCGGTCCTTGATGATGTCGAAGTAGCGCGCCGAGAGCGTCACGGTGCAGAAGTTGTAGAGCGCGTGATAGACCGTGTGAAACTCGTAAGTCTCGTAAGCCTCGCGCACGCGCTCCGTCACCGCGTCGAGTTCGGCGAGCGCCCAACGGTCGATCTCGAACAGTTCCGCCGCGTCCACGCCGTCGCGCGCGGGGTCGAAGCCGTCGAGATTGCCGAGGGCGAAGCGGGCGGTGTTGCGCATCTTGCGGTAAGCGTCGGAGACGCGTTGCAGGATTTCGTCGGAGCAGCGCATGTCCTCGTGATAGTCCGACGACGCGCACCAGAGCCGTATGATCTCCGCGCCCGACCCCTTGATCACGTCGTTCGGCGAGACGGAATTGCCCGCGGACTTGTGCATCGCCTTGCCCTGCCCGTCCACCACCCAGCCGTGCGTGAGCACCGTGCGATAGGGCGCGCGGTCGTGCGCGGCGAGGCCGACCATCAGAGACGAGTTGAACCAGCCGCGATACTGGTCGCCGCCTTCCAGATACATGTCGGCGGGAAAGTGCAACTCTTCGTAGTGTTCGAGCACGGCGACGGAGGACGAGCCGCTGTCGAACCACACGTCGAGAATGTCCGTCTCCTTTGTGAACGCGGTCGCGTTGCACTTCGGGCACGCGAATCCTTCGGGCAGCAAATCTTTCGCCTCGCGCGCGTACCACGCGTCGGAAGTTTCGCGCTCGAAGATGTCTGCGACGTGTTTGATGAGCGACGCGTCGGCGACCACCTCGCCGCAATCCTCGCAGTAGAACGCGGGGATCGGCACGCCCCACACGCGCTGGCGCGAGACGCACCAGTCGGGGCGACCCTTGAGCATGTTGCGCATCCGATCCTCGCCCCACGCCGGAATCCATTCGACGTTGCGCTCCACTTCGCGCAGTGCGCCCGCACGCAACGATTCGGGTGCGTCCGTTTCGTTGTCCGTGTAGTTGGTGAGGTCACGCCCGTCCTCGTCCTGTTCGACGAGTGTTTCGGGCGCGTGCGCGTCGAGCGAGATGAACCACTGCGGTGTGGCGCGGAAGATGACCGGGTTTTTGCAACGCCAGCAATGCGGGTAGCGATGGTTGTAATTTTCGCTGAACAGCAACGCGCCGCGCTCGCGCAGAAACTCGACGATCTTCGGGTTGGCCTCGAACACACGCTCGCCCGCGAAGTGTTCGACTTCGGAGGTGAAGCGTCCGGCCTGATCGACGGGGCAGTAGATGTCTAAACCGTACTGCTTGCCGATCACGAAATCGTCGTGGCCGTGGCCGGGCGCGGTGTGGACGCAGCCCGTTCCGGCTTTGCCGGTCGCACTCTTATCGCGCGCCTCGCGCACATCGAGTTCCGTTTCGGCGTCGGCCTCGCCGCCGAGCGTGACGTGTTCGCCGAGGATGACGAGCGACCTGCGTTCGAGCCACGCGTGCCGACATTCGAGGCGGTCGAGTTTCGCGCCGGGAAAGCGCGCCAGCACCTGCGGCGCGTCAAGCCCGCACTTCTCAGAGACGGCTTCGGCCAGTTCGCTTGCGACGATGTAAACCTCTTCGCCGTTCGCGATGGCCGCGTAGTCGAAATTCGGGTTGACGGCGATGGCGAGATTGGCGGGCAGCGTCCACGGCGTCGTCGTCCAGATGAGGAAGAAAACGCGGCGTCCGGCGAGCGCGGGGTCGATCTCCGACGGGTCGGACGCGAGCGGAAATTTCACGTAGACGGACGGACTCGTGTGCTCTCTGTATTCGACCTCCGCCTCGGCCAGCGCGGTCTGATCGTAGACGCACCAGTAGACGGGACGCGCGCCCTTGTAGACGTAGCCGCGCTCGACGAAGCGACCAAAGAGTCGCGCCGTGTCGGCCTCGTACTGGTTCGACATCGTGAGATACGGGTTCTCCCACAGCCCGAGGATGCCGAGCCGCTGGAAGTCGCGCGTCTGCCGCTTCAAGGCTTCGGTCGCGTGTTCGCGGCAGGCGCGGCGCACGCTGACGGCAGGCATGTTCGCTTTCTTCGCGCCGAGTTTTTTGTCCACGTAGAGTTCGATGGGCAGCCCGTGACAGTCGTAGCCGGGGACGTAGGGCGCGTCGTAGCCGAACATCGTGCGCGATTTGACGACGAAGTCTTTGATGATCTTGTTGAGCGCCGTGCCGATGTGGATGTCGGCGTTGGCGTAGGGCGGCCCGTCGTGGAGGATGAACTTGTCGCGCCCGCGCCGCGCTTCGCGGATCAGGTGGTAGAGATTCAGTTCCGACCATTTCTTGAGGCGCGCGGGTTCTCCTTGCGCGAGATTGGCCTTCTGCGCGAAGTTGGTCTTCGGCAGGTTGACGGTCTTCTTGAGTTCGAGCGGTGTTTCGGTTGTCATAACAGTTTTCGATATTTTCGCTGCGAATCTTGCAACATAAAACCGGAAAGTCCCAAGTCCAAAGTCTGACCTTGAACCTGGGACTTTGGGAATGTGGAGTCGGACGCGCGTGCCGGGTCAGCCGATGAACATCTCATCCTCTCCGTAGATTTGATTAACGGGCTTCGGCGCAGGCGCCACGAGAACTTCGAGGCCGCGGCGGAAGCCCGTCATAATCGCCGCCAGCTCACGCGCCGGCTCGATGACCCTGGTTTGTATGAAGTGAGCAGTCGAAGCAACCTGCCGGTGGGTATTGTCAATCGTGCGACTGACGAGTTCCACCTTATCGCGAGCCTGGTGCGCACCCTCGTTAACCACCTCGCTTAGCTCACCCACTTCCGCCTTGATTATGGCCAGCGATTCTGAGAAGTGCATAGTGGCGGTCGAGAGATGGTTGGATATGACATTGAACTGTTCGGCGATCTGCTTTCCTTGCACTGCAATCTGTCGGCCCTGTTCGCTCATCACGGTTACTCGCTCGACAAGAGGCTCGAGTTTTAGTTCAAGCCGGTTAACCGACTTGACTGCGCGACTAACAAACACGGCAATCGAAACCATCGCCAGGGCGATCACGATGAAGGACAATGAGATAACCACCATCATCCAGAACATCGGATCAGTTGTGTTGATCTGCAGAGCGAGCAGCATAGTGCAATTTTTGATTTGCGATTGCCGATTTAGATTTGGAAAACCCCCGAATACCGCAGATCGAAAATCAAAAATCTAAATTCGCAAATCTAGTTTGTGGTCTCGTCGTATCTCGGGGCAGCTTCAGTTCGGCCCGACAATTCGGTCTTCCGTTTTTCTTCCTGATAAGCTTTCTTGCCGGCATCAATTGCCGCTGCGACGGTGCCGGTTTGGCGTGACGCCGTATCGCGAGCCGTGCGCGCCACCTCACCAACCTTGTCAGAGGCTGTTGAGTAGAGCTCGGCCGCACGTTCGCGGGTGCTTTCGTAGTACTCGCCGGCGCGGTCGCCGAGTTGCTGGGCAGCCTCGCGTGAGCGGTCGATACCTTTGCGCGTCGCCTCGGCAATGTCGCCGCGTAGTTCCTGGCCAGATTTGGGTGCGAACAGCAGAGCTAGAATTGCTCCGATTCCGCCGCCAATTAAGAGATAAGTTAAACGTGCAGAGATATTGTCGCCGCTATCCCGCCGATAGTCATCGCTTCCCATAAGGGATTCCTTTCTTCAGAAAGCGAAGCCCCGTGGCCTCGCAAGTTAAGTTGATTCTCGGAAAATTCCAGTTTTGGACTATAACAAATAGCCTTGGACCGGCGCAACAAGTGCCCGGAACATGGTGCAGTGCGGTCAAATGGAAGTGTCATGGCCGCCGGAAACCCATCGCAAGAGTTCG
>Ga0307513_10010808_pt1 | contig 11403 bp, 8 predicted proteins | sample 15_EM_MG_FD_202174 | JGI IMG/M metagenome (GOLD analysis project Ga0307513, IMG submission 202174) | Populus trichocarpa ectomycorrhiza microbial communities from riparian zone in the Pacific Northwest, United States - 15_EM | ecosystem: Host-associated > Plants > Roots > Unclassified | place... | reverse complement strand
CGGACGGCGGGGCGTCGCGAGCTACCTCGGGGGCGCGTTCGTCTTCTTCGCAGCGGTCGTTAGCTGGCAGCTCGTGGCCGTGTCGATGGGACACTGGGGCCTCGCGAAGTTGACGGACCCACTCGGGCTGACCCTGATCGGCGAGCTATCGAAGGTCTGGACGCCCGGCGAGAAGAACGCGCTCATCGTAGGTCCGCAGATGTCTATGCTCTCGAACCGCCTCGTGTGGCTCGGAGTCGCCCTGAGCGTGCTCGGGATCACCTACCTCCGCTTTCGGTTCGCGCACGTCGGGGTCGAAGGCCGGCGGAGCGGTCGCAGGCGAGCCGTCGCGCGCCTCCCTGCGGCAGACGCCGCCACGAAGGGGGAGACAGCACCGAGCACCCGCGAGGCCGCGACCGCGCGGCGCGCCCCGGTCGCCGTCCCACGCGTCCGGCGGACGTTCGGGACCGCGACCCGCGCGCGCCAGACGCTCGCCGTCGCGCGGGAGTCGTTCAGGGTGATCTTGACGGGCTGGGGCGGGCCTGCGCTCGTCGGTCTGGCCGTGTTCGTGATCCTGATCGGCCCCCTTTGGTTCCAGGACGAGGGCTTTCCCCAACTCCCCACCACCGGGCAGTTCGTAGGCGTTCTGGAATACACCGGCGAGCATGGCATGTGGCTGGTCGTCCCGCTGCTTATCGTCTATTACGCCGGCGAGTTGGTCTGGCGCGAGCGCGAGGCCGGCCTGAGCGAGATCGCCGGCGCAGCGCCCGTGCCGGTGTGGGTTTCTTTCGCGGGCAAGTTCGCAGGGATCGCCCTCCTGCTCGTCGCGGTGCAGGCGATAGTGACGATGGCTGCGATGCTCGTCCAAGCGCGCATGGGCTACTACGAGTTCGAGGTGGGGCTGTACGCGCGGATCCTCTTCGGGATCCGGCTCACCGACTATCTCCTGTTCGCCCTGCTCGCCCTCGTCGTCCACGTCGTGATCGACCAGAAGTACGTCGGCCATCTGATCGCGGTAATCGCCTACGTGCTCGTGGCCTTCGGCCCGGAGTTCGGGATCAATCCCGGCCTGCTGGTCTACGGGTCGGATCCGGGGTGGACGTACTCGGACATGCGCGGCCTCGAACCGTTCATCGGGCCGTGGCTCCTGTTCAAGCTCTATTGGGCCGCGTGGGCGCTGCTGCTCGCCGTCGCGGCGAAGCTGCTCTGGCCGCGGGGCACGGAGCGGGGACTCGGACCACGGCTCCGCGTGGCGGGCCGCCGACTCACGCGCCGGACGACCGCGACCGCCGCCGTCGCCGCCGCGCTCGTCCTGACGTTCGGCGGCCTGATCTTCTACAACACGAGCGTGCTGTACGCGAGCCACGCCCCTCCGAGCGGGGACGAGTGGAGGGCCGAGTACGAGCGGCGCTACGGGCGGTATGCGGGCGTCCCGCAGCCGCGACCAACCGCCACGAGCCTCCACGTCGAGATCTACCCCAAGCGGCGGGTGGTGGAGATTCGCGGGACCTATGACCTCGTGAACAGGACCGAGGCGACGATTGATTCGGTCCACGTGGCGACCGCCCTCAGGGTCGAAACCCAGGCGGTGCGCTTCGACCGGACGGCGAGGCCAGAGCTGGTGGACGAGAAGCTCGGCCACCGGGTCTACGCTCTGGAGACGCCCCTTCGGCCCGGCGACTCACTGAGGCTCGAGTTCGAGGTGCGCTTCGACCCGCGCGGCTTTCCGCGCCGCGACATAGACGCGTCCGTGGCCCCGAACGGCACGTACTTCGGGACCGAGTGGCTCCCCGCCGTCGGCTATCAGAGGGGCCGCGAGGTCCGGGGCGACGGGCAGCGGCGGGCGCACAAGCTCCCCCCGCGCCCGGAGGTCCCGCCCCATGACGACCCCGTGGCGCTCATGGACCTCGGCGGGCTGGAGCCGATCATGTTCGAGGCCGTCGTGGGCACGGACGAGGGGCAGGTCGCCGTCGCGCCCGGAGCGTTGCGCCGGACGTGGGAGCGGGACGGGCGTAGTTACTTCCACTACGCCACCGACGCGCCGATCTTGAACAACTACGCCTTCTTCTCCGCCGCCTACGCCGTACGCGAGGGGCGGTGGAACGACGTCGAGATTCAGATCTTCCACCACCCCGGGCACGCCCTGAACGTGGACCGCATGGTCCGCAGCGTCCAGGCTTCGCTCGACTACCTTACCCGGCGGCTCGGTCGCTACCCACACCGCCAGATCCGGTTCGTGGAGCACCCCGGACGCAGGCGCACGCTGTTCTCCCACCCGATCAACATCCAGTATCAGGAGGGGTTCTCCTTCATCAACCCGGTGGACGACCCGCGTGGCATCGACCTGCCGTTCGCGGTGGTGGCGCACGAGGTGGCGCACCAGTGGTGGGGCAACCGGCTCGTGCCGGCATCGGTCTTGGGCGCGCCGCTGCTCACCGAGAGTCTGGCTTGGTACTCCGCGCTGGAGATCGTGGAGACGGCCTACGGACGCGAGCATCGCGACCGGCTTCTCGGCGCGATGCGGGCGGCCTACCTTAGCCCGCGCGCGCGCGCCGGTCCCCCGCTGCTCCGGTCCACCGACCGATTCCAGTGGTACCGCAAGGGCGTGATCGTGATGTGTGCGCTGCGCGAGTACGTCGGGGCCGAGCGGGTGAACGCCGCGCTGCGACGCTTTTTCGAGAGGCATGGCTCGGGGATGCCCCCGCTGCCGACGCCGCTCGACCTCTACAGGGAGCTTCAGGCGGTCACGCCCGACGAGCTTCGGTATCTGCTCGTGGACCTGTTCGAGGCGAACACCTACTGGGAACTCGCGGCGAAGCGGGTCGAGGCGGAGCGGGTCGAGACGGGCGAGTGGCGGGTGACGCTCGAAGTGCGGGCGCGCAAGGTGGTGGTTGACGAGGCGGGCGTCGAGACGGAGGTCCCGATGGACGACCTCGTCGAAGTTGGCGTGTTCGCGGTAGCGGGAGACGGTGGACCCGGCAAGCCGCTGTACCTGCGGATGCACCGCGTCCGCTCCGGCGAGCAGCGCATCACGGTGACGGTGCCGGGGCAGCCCGCACGGGCGGGGATCGACCCGCGAAACCTGCTGATCGACGTGGAAGCCGGCGACAACCTCGCGGAGGTGACGAGCGTCGGCGCGCCGTGAGCGTGTACCCGCCGACGCGCCACTGGCGAGAGGACGCTCTACGGTAATATCATCGCGAGGCGAAAGCCGATGTCGGGTGTGCGGTCGGTCGGGCCGACGGCGACGATGTAACGACGGGTCGCGCGGACGCTCGCCGCGTCGTCGAACCACCCGCCGCCGTGAATCACGCGGAACTGCCCGGAGCACTTGCCCCGCAGTATCTGCCCCGGTGCTTTCCTAGCAATCGTCCGGTTCTTCTCATCGCTTGGTCGAAGCCCAACCTCAGAACGCACGCAATGTGGTCCTCCGCCTCGAAGACCTCGATCAACTTGGACTTGGTAGTCTGTGCTTCCCGGACAGCACGCGCCAGAGGCTCGCCCCGGCGCAGCATCTTGAGGCTGGGTAAATCATGAAATTCTGGTAGGCTTGTAGGTACTTTTAGTTAACCGGACAACTTTCGCGGGAATCGGAACGGTGATAAAGGAGCAAAAACGATGGCGCTTGAAATGAGGGGCGAATGCGAGAAGTGCGGGCGCGCGCTCGCGGCTGATGGCGCGGCTTATATCTGCACCTTTGAATGCACTTTCTGTGCGGACTGCACCGGAGCAATGGCGCACGTCTGCCCAAACTGCGGGGGCGAACTGGTGTGGCGTCCGCGCCGGAAGTCCGGCGGTTAGCGACGCGGGCGGTGCGGTTCACGAATGACAACTTCCGAGGGTGGAAATGAGCGAAGAGAAAAAACTATGGGGCGGGCGGTTCACGGGGCGAGCGGATGCGGGCTTCGCGGCCTACAACCGTTCGTTCGATTTCGACCGCAGGCTGTTCGCGGCTGACGTGCGCGGAAGCCTCGCGCATGCCGAAGGATTGCGCGAGGCGGGAGCGTTGACCGTAGACGAGGCCGAACAGATCAGGACGGGACTCGAAACGCTGCTCGCGCGGAGCGAACGGGAGAGCGACTTTTTTCAGGACGAGACGGCGGAGGATGTTCATTCCTTCATAGAGGCGCGGCTCGTTGCGCTCGTCGGCGACCCGGGGCGCAAACTCCACGCGGGGCGCAGCCGCAACGATCAGGTGGCGACTGCCCTGCGTCTCTGGTTGCGTGATGAGATCGACGCTATTGAAACGTCAGTGCGTGCGGCGCAAGGCGCGTTGCTTGCGCTGGCGGAAGCGCATCGAGAGGCGGTGATTCCCGGTTACACGCACCTGCAACGCGCGCAGCCGGTGTTGTGGGCGCACTGGTGTCTCGCCTATTTCGAGATGCTCGCGCGCGACCGCGAACGCCTTGCCGACGCGCGGCGGCGCACGAACGTGATGCCTCTCGGTTCGGCTGCGCTCGCGGGGACAAGTTACCCGATTGACCGCGAACGCGTCGCCCGCACGCTCGGCTTCGACGCGGTTTCGCGCAATAGTCTGGACGCGGTGAGCGACCGCGACTTCTGCGTCGAGTTTGCGGGCGCGGCGAGTCTCGTCATGGTTCACCTGTCGCGCCTCGCCGAGGACATCATCGTGTACGCGACGACGGAGTTCAGCTTTCTGGAGTTGGGCGACGCGATCTCTACGGGGTCGAGTTTGATGCCGCAGAAGAAGAACCCGGATGCGCTCGAACTCGTGCGCGGCAAATCAGCGCGCGTCTTCGGCCACACGATGTCGCTGCTCACGCTGTTGAAGGGATTGCCGCTCGCCTACAACAAGGACATGCAGGAGGACAAGGAGGCGGTCTTCGACACGGCGGACACGGTGCGCGCTTCGCTCGACGTGATGGCGACCGTGCTCGGGAACATTCGCCTGCGTGAGGAGCGTGCGCGCGAGGCGGCGGCGCGCGGCTACATGAACGCGACCGAACTCGCCGATTATCTTGCGCGCAAGGGCGTGCCCTTCCGCGAGGCGCACGAGGCGGTTGGGCGCATCGTGCTTTCGGCAATCGGGCGCAAGCTCGAACTCCACGAACTCCCAATAGAAGAGATGCGCGCCCACTCGACGCTCATCGAAGCGGACGTGTACGCCGCGCTCTCGCTCGAACAGACGCTCGCCACGAAGTCGCAGGCGGGCGGCACGTCGCCCGCGCGCGTGGCCGAGGCCATCGCGGCGGCGCGTGCGTCTCTGGGTGAGTGACGGGGTTTGAAGTTTGGTGTCTCGGTGGTGAGTGTTTCTGCTTACCCTCAAATTCGCTTTGCATCGTCGCCTTAGCGTGACGTGCGTTCGGCGGCTTCGTCGGCGGTCTGCCGGGCGGAAGTCGGGAGTTGTTCGTCGGGCAGGGACGAGTTGCGCGCGAGCGACCACTTGAGCAGGGGCGGCGTGACGAGCGTCGTGACAATGACCATGATGACGACGGCGGCGAAGGTCGCGCTGCCGATGACGGGTTCGTTGACGCCCTGCGCGTTGGGGAGCATGAGCGTCGCGCCGATCCCGGCGAAGATGAGGCCGACTTCGCCGCGCGGGATCATGCCGAGGCCGACGGCGAGACGGTTGACGCCGCGTTCGACGACGCCGAGCGAGCAGACCTGCTTGCCGATGATCGCCGCCGCGGTCAGCACAGCCGCAAAGCCGAGGATGTCGAGACGTGCGAAGGCGCGCAGGTCAACCTTGAGTCCCATCAGGACGAAGAAGATGGGAACGAGGATGATGGTCAGGGGCGTGAGCAGCGTGTGCAGGTCGTGCTTGGTGTGGGCGGGCAGTTTCTCGAAGTGAGTTTCTTCGAGCAGCAGTCCGGCGGCGAACGCGCCGACGATGGCGGCCAGACCGATCTCCGCCGCCGCCCACGACAACGCAAAACAGATCGACACGGCCAGCGCAAGCAGCACGCCGCGCCCTTCGAGTTTGCCCGCGCCGCGAAAGAGTTGCGGCACGACGAAGCGTCCGACGAGGAGCGCGCCGAAGAGGAAGCCCACGGCCTTGAGCGTGATGACGCCGACGCTCAGGAGCGAGAGCGACGTGCCTGCGCCGGTCGCTTCAATCGCCCCCTTCACGACGGCGAGGATGATCAGGCCGAGCACGTCGTCAATCACTGCCGCGCCGAGCACGATGCGCGCGACGCGCGTGTTCAGTTTGCCCATGTCCTTGAGGACGCGCGCCGTGATGCCGACGCTCGTCGCGCAGAGCGTTGCGCCGATAAAAATGTGGCCGAGCCTCGCCTCGCCCGGAATGAAATAGGCCGCCACTCCCCAACCGAGAAAGAACGGCACGACCACGCCTACCACCGCGACCAAAAGTGACGACCAGCCGACTTCGAGCATCTCGCCGAGGTTCGATTCCAGCCCCACTTCAAACAACAACAGGATGACGCCGATCTCCGCGAGCGCGTTGATCACCACGTCGGTCTTGAGCGGTTCGACGCCCGTGAAGCCGAAGATGACGAGGTTGCCGACGAGCATCCCGCCGATCAACTCGCCGAGCACGGCGGGCTGTTTGAAACGCTCAAACAATTCGCCGCCGAGTTTAGCGATGAGCAGGATGAGCGCGACGCCGATGAGCACGAGCGGCGAAAGGCCGTGCGAGGCCGCGCCGCCCGCCTGCGCCGTCTCAACGTCCGCGTAGGACGTGCGCGCCGTCAGGAAGATGGCCGCGAGCGTGATCAGGATGAAGAGAGCTTTGCGATTCATAAGATTACGTTTGGAGTTCGCATGATAGAACGTTGACGCCGGAAAGAGGAAACGGCACGCAGTTTCGCGTGGAGAAGAGCCGGACGTGAGGCCGTGGCTAAAGATGTCGGCTAAAGATGTCGGCTAAAGATGTCGGCTGGAGATGTCGGCTGGGGATGCCCGGCGGAGAGGCTTACTCGCCGAGGTAAGCCTCTTTGATGCGGGGGTCGGCGGCGAGGTCTTGCGACCTGCCTTCCATGACGATCTGCCCCGTCTCCAGCACGTAGGCGCGGTTGGAGTGGCGGAGCGCGGCGTTGGCGTTTTGTTCGACGAGCAGGATGGTCGTGCCCTTGCTGCGGATGTCTTCGATGGCCTGAAAAATCGTATGCACGACGAGCGGCGCGAGGCCGAGCGAGGGTTCGTCGAGCAGAAGGAGACGCGGGCGCGACATCAACGCGCGCCCCATCGCCAGCATTTGCTGTTCGCCGCCGGAGAGCGTGCCCGCCTTCTGCGCTTGACGCTCCTTGAGCCGGGGAAACATCGTGTAGGCGCGTTCCATATCTTCGGCGATCTCGCGCTTGTTCTTTTTCAGGTACGCGCCCATCTGCAAGTTTTCGCGCACCGTCAAATTGGCGAAGACGCCGCGGCCTTCGGGCGACATGGAGATGCCGCGCGCGACGAGTTTGTGCGTGGGCAGGCCGGAGATTTCTTCGTCCTCGTAGAGCACGCGCCCGGAGCGCGGCGCAAGGAGGCCGGTGATGGTGCGCAGCGTCGTGGTCTTGCCCGCGCCGTTCGCGCCGATCAGGGTGACGACCTCGCCCTGCGCGACGTGCATCGAAATGCCGTTGAGCGCCTCGATTGCGCCGTAGTTGACCGAGATGTTTTCGAGAGTAAGCATGTTGAAAAATTAGCGTCTGAAATCGCGCGCGACCCGACGGAGCAAAAGCCTCTAATCTCCGAGGTACGCTTCGATCACTTTCGGATCGTTCTTGATCTGTTCGGGCAGGCCGAGCGCGATGGACTTACCGTAATCCACCACCTGTATGCGCTCGCAGACGCCCATCACGACCTTCATGTTGTGCTCGACGAGCAGGATTGTCAGGCCGAAGCGGTCGCGTATTTTGCGGATCAACGCCATCAAATCCATCGCCTCGGAGGGGTTCATGCCCGCCGCCGGTTCGTCGAGGAGCAGTAGTTTCGGTCGCGTCGCCAGCGCGCGCACGATCTCCAGACGACGCTGGTTGCCGTAAGGCAAACTCGTCCCGCCCTCGTCTTTGTAACGCGCGAGATCGAAGATGCCGAGCAACTCCAGACAATAGTCGCGGTGTTCCGCCTCGTCGCGCCCGAAGCGTGGCGTGCGCACGACGGCGTCGAAAAGCGACTGCTTGGCGTGGATGTGGCAGGCCGTCATCACGTTTTCGAGCACGGACATGCTGGGAAACAGGCGTATGTTCTGGAACGTGCGCGAGATGCCCCGGCTGGCGATCTCGTAGGGGCGCAGGCCGTCTATGCGTTTGCCCTGAAAGTAAATCGCGCCGGAAGTGGGTTTATAGACGCCGGTCAGCAAATTGAAGATGGTGGTCTTGCCCGCGCCGTTTGGCCCAATGAGGCCGTAGATTTCGCCCTCGCGCACGTTCATGTTCAGTTCGTTGACGGCGATGAGGCCGCCGAAACGGATCGTGCATTTGTTCGTGTTCAGGTTCGCGTCGCCGTTCGCACGCGCGTCGTCGCCCTCCGTCGCGTCGCTGCCACTACTACTGCGTGTGGTGCGTGCGGCTTCGGTCAGGATCGAGTCTTCTTTGGTCGCTTCCACAGCGTCGTGTTCTGGCGCGCCGCTCATTTGTTCTCCACCTCTTTAACCGGATCGTTTTTCGTCGCGTCGCGCTCGGCGATGGGCACGCCCGGCGACGCGCCGACGGCCTCGTCGCCCGCCGGACGTTTTTGCGCGCGACGCAGCCAACTCATTCCGAATTCGCGCGTGCCGAGCACGCCCTGCGGCCTCGTCAGCATGATGACGATCAGGAGCGCGGCGTAGATGACGAGGCGCAAATCCGCGAAGTTGAACTCTTGCCCGAAGAGGGCGATGGTCGGCAGTTGGCGCAAGGCTTCGGGCAGGATGGTGATAACCGCCGCGCCGAGAATCGCCCCCGTGATCGACCCCATCCCGCCGAGCACGATCATGATGATGATCTCGAACGAGCGCAGGAAGGTGAAGTCGGCGGTGCTCAGAAACTTGTTGTAGTGTGCGAACAGCACGCCCGCGATCCCTGCGAAGGCCGAACTGATGACGAACGAGAGCACCTTGTAGCGGGTGGTGTTGATGCCCATCGCCTCGGCGGCGAGTTCGTCCTCGCGGATGGAGACGAGTGCGCGCCCCGTGTCGGAGCGCACGATGTTATGCACGACCACAATGGTGATGACGGCAAAGATGCCGACCCAGACGAAGTTCGTATAGCCGGGCACGGTCAGGCCGGTTGCGCCGCCGACCTTGTCGATGTTGAGGATGACGATGCGGATGATCTCCGCGAAGCCGAGCGTGACGATGGCGAGATAGTCGCCGCGCAGGCGCAGCGACGGGATGCCGACGACCAGACCGGCGAGCGCGGTGGCGAGTCCACCGGCCAAGATCGCCACCACGAATATCAGGACGTGCGCCGCGTCAGCGCCCACCACCCCGGCGAGGGCAGGCTCCCAGTTGGGCGCGTGGTAGACCGTCAGGTAGGCGGAGACGTAAGCCCCGATTGCCATGAAACCGGCGTGGCCGATGGAGAACTGTCCCGTGAAGCCGTTGATCAGGTTGAGCGAGACGGCGAGGATGATGTTGATGCCGATGAAGGTCAGCAGGCGGGCGTAGTAGTCATCCAGACCGAAGCCGAACAGCCCCTGCGTGCTCAACATCGCGTTCAGACCTAACAGCACGACGATGACGAGCACCGCGAAGAGGAGCCTCTTGACGAAGGTTGGCATAGATTCAGACGACGGAGGGCGCGGGGTTGAACGTCAGGTTAAAAATCGTCAAAAACCCCGTTGTGACTTCCGCGCGCGGGCAGCCCCCATCCTTTCTTAAACTTTCTCCTGCACGGTCGAGCCGAGCAAGCCCGCCGGGCGGAATAAGAGCACGAGAATCAGGATCGAGAAGGCGACGGCGTCGCGGTAGGTCGAAGGGATACCGACGCTCTGCCCGTAGCCGACGACGAAAGTCTCAGCCGCGCCGATGAGCAGCCCGCCGAGCACCGCGCCGGGGATGTTGCCGATGCCCCCGAGCACTGCGGCGACGAAGGCTTTCAGCCCCGTGATGATGCCCATCAGCGGATAAATCTGCGGGTTGTACTGCGCCGTCAGCACGCCGCCCGCCGCCGCCAGCGCCGAGCCGAGCGCGAAGGTGAAGGCGATGATCAGGTTCGTGTTGATGCCCATCAACTTCGCCGAGTTGAGGTTGAAAGAGACGGCGCGCATCGCCGTGCCGACCTTCGTCCGGTAGATGATCCACTGCAACAGCAACATCAGCGCGATGGAGACGGAGAAGATCAAAATCTGCGACTTCGAGATCGCGGCGTTGCCGAAGAGCGTGTAGTTCTGGTTTTCCAGAAGTTGGGGGAAGGAGCGCGGCGCGCCGCCGAAGATGACGACGCCCAGATTTTCCAACAGCAGCGAAACGCCGATGGCCGTGATGAGCGTCGTCATGCGCGCGTACTTGCGCACGGGGCGATAGGCGAAACGCTCGATTGCCATCCCGATGAGCGCGGCCACCAGCATCGAGCCGAGCAGCGTGATACCGAAGCCGAGGATCGATGGTTGGGCGGCGAAGCCGAGGCCGTGCGCGATGAAGTACCCGGCGAACGCGCCGACCATGTAGATGTCGCCGTGGGCGAAGTTGATCAGGCGCAGGATGCCGTAAACCATCGTGTAGCCAAGCGCGAGCAGGGCGTAGATCGAGCCGATGGTCAGGCCGTTGATGAGTTGCTGTACGAAGGTGTCCATAACAAACCTGAGATCGTCTACGGGGTGGCGCGCGCGGCGGCATTCGCGTTGCTGTTCGCGCCGGTGTTCGCATTGGTGTTATCGGCGGCGGAGCCGGTGGTCGTGCCGGACGCGGGCGTGGCGACGGTCGGCGGCGAGGCGGAACCAGCGGGCGTGCCGCCCGTGGCTGCTGCCGCGCCTTCCGGCTGAATCGTCTCGGTGTAGATGAACTTGCGACCCGTGGGTTCGAGTTTGAGCACGACGGCGGGCTTAACGGCGTCGCGTTCGGCGTTGATCGTGATCGTGCCGGTGACGCCGGGGAAGTTGACCGTCTGTGCGATGGCGTCGCGCAGTTTCGGGCCGTCGGTGGTTCCGGCGCGCTTGAGGGCGTCGCCGAGAATCTTCATCGCGTCGTAGGCGAGCGCGGCGATGGCGTCGGGCGCGGTTCCGTTGTAACGGGCTTTGTAGTCGGCGACGAACTTCTGAATCGCGGGCGACGGGTCGTCAATCGAATAGTGGTTCGCCATGTAGTTACCGCGCAGGGCTTCGCCGCCGAGTTCCCATAACTGCGGGGCGTCCCAGCCGTCGCCGCCGAGCAGCGGTGCGGTGATGCCGAGTTCTTTCGCCTGCTTGGCGATGACGCCTACCTGACCGTAGTAGCCGGGCACGAAGATCACGTCGGGGTTGGCGGCGCGAATCGAGGTCAGTTGGCCTTTGAAGTCCGGGTCGGTCTGCGTGTAGGACTGCCGCATGATGATCCGC
>Ga0307513_10010807_pt1 | contig 11403 bp, 6 predicted proteins | sample 15_EM_MG_FD_202174 | JGI IMG/M metagenome (GOLD analysis project Ga0307513, IMG submission 202174) | Populus trichocarpa ectomycorrhiza microbial communities from riparian zone in the Pacific Northwest, United States - 15_EM | ecosystem: Host-associated > Plants > Roots > Unclassified | place... | reverse complement strand
GGGCGACTTCCGCTGGCTTCTTCGGATATCATGGGATGGCCAAATGGATGGTGTGTACCCCTCTTTGTAGTCCTTCTCCAGTTTATTACCACCATACTAATGTATTTGATAGCTCACTCGCTCCCCCACGGAGCAGGCCGCCTCCAACCTCGCAACGCTCACATTCTTCGGCCACGCTCGGACCCAGGCTACCCAGCGCCAGACTTGACTATCACCTCTCTGAACTCTCATGTCATCTGCACCGACCCACAACTCCTCCAGGAACGGCCCGAGGCGTCCAAGTCGATGCAAGCCGTTGTGGACGACGTCGAGGAGAAACGAATCGCCAAAGGTGGTTGTGTGTTGGGGCCTTTTGTGAAATACAAGTCCGGGGATCCGACGGGAAGCGGGTTAAGTGCCAGGGAACGCGAGAGGGAAAAGGCTGCGTTGACCTAGGGGTCGTTGTCTTCGGGATCAAGCTAATGGGTGTTTTGTTATTGTTATATACCCCGAATAGAGCGAACTGATGACGATTTAGAGCATTTGACCGACTACACTCGCTACTCCACCGTGGTAGTGCCACAAAGGTTGGAATTGGCCATTTCGATACAAACCGCATACCGTCAGAGAGGTCAGCACTGGAACATAGTTCTATTTCCTACAAGAATAAAATAACATGTAATCTCACGAAACGTCGGTTTGTCACGTAGGCTTTCGCAAAACTACCCTCAAACAAGCCGCCCCATTCCTGGCTGCCACCTGGTATCCACCGGCGACCCTACTTCGCCCTGAAACATACTGCTTTCGTCGTCTCTATCCATGAGGGGCCGGTGAAGCTTCTTGACGCCATAGACACGAGGGTGAGGAAAGGATGTTCCCGTTCATGCAAGGATTGACCTCGAGGACTCAGCTCGAATCTGTGGGAGGAGAAAAGAAAAGGCCAGACCGGGGATCGAACCACGGGTCTCCCTAATACCGGAAGGGCGTGCTAACCGCTGCACGACCGGGCCGTTTGTTGGAGAGGAATCACCAACTCCAACAGAATCTACAACTCCGCGCGTCCTACAAAATATTTGGTCATCACGAACGATTCATTGCTTGCTCCTCACCCCATGTCGTGTAACCTGACGGGACCGCAGAAAAGTCCCGCCGCTCCTTCAAGCTGAAACGCTCGCAGTCCGTTCTGTGGATTCACTGGTGCAATTGAAGCCTTCGCCATAAGCACTCCGGGAGAGGGTTCTTGATTGTTCACCCGTCCGTCCATCGAAGAAAAGCAAGGATGGATTACGGTATGTTCCCTCGGTTCGCAGTGAATTACTTTCTCTGAGGCATCAAATAGACATTACATCGTCTCTATACCTTTTCTTAGACCACTCTGGGTTATATGCGGCGGGGATATCTCCATCCTCGATCGGTTCGCCCTCTGAAGAGATAGGCGAAGACATTCTGTTATACCTTGACGGTGTACCCGGTCCGGTTACACATATATCAGTCTTTGCCATCTGAGGCAGTGGCTTTCGCTAACCTTCCATTCAGGCCTAGATCCGACAAGGCAGAGCATTCTTTTCGCGGCCTGCCGGTAGACGAACGAGATATCACTCTGGGACGTTCAAAACACCTCATCGCGGCTCCACACATGTGCTCGCAAGCGCAGGTCGAATTAGAGGATGCAATGGGTCGACGCTGGGGACATTGGTTAGCTGCTGGGGCAACTGTATACCCCCGATACTGCGTGATGAGAATTACTACTAACTACTCCCATCGAGGACGGATATGTCAGCCATTATCTTTATCACGTTCAGACGCTCTCTCAAGTTGAGCAAGATTCAAGATTCAAGCTGTATAAAGGTGAATCGAAGCATTAGTGATATTTCGTTGCTCTCAGGCATACTAGATGCTGTTTCCGCGTTGAAGTTTCGTCCGCTCGAGCCACATCTTTTGACGGTGTCCGGTGCACGGCACTTCGGGGACCCAGAGAAGCCAGCCTCCGACGGTGATAGTACTGGAGTCACAGAAGACGAAAATTCCCTGCCAACCGAAACACAATTGTGTGTTGTATTTCGTGAATCTTCGATTAAGCTCTGGGATTTGTCAACACGCCGTGACCTCTAGTTACCTGCACGCATTCACAATAAAATAACATCCCTTATCATTTCCTCCTCTTTGTGTGCCACGTGCAGATCTTCCAATAAACTACAGCGCCTTCTCCTCGGTTAGAAATTCTGATTGTAATAGCCCTCCAAATCAAGCTTATTCACACCTGAGAATGTTTTCATTACCCAGTTTCTATTGTTGAGTGGCTTGTTTACATTTGCGGTCGCGAAAAACCGTGAGGAACGAGATCGAGAGGACGATCCGGGTGGCTGAGCGTAGACCACACTCTAGCCTGTGTAAGTTGATACGACAGACGCATGTCGGGGAGCCTCAGTAGATCTTCAGGTAGTAGCAACAAAAGAAGTTCGAAAGTTCGCCCGATCAGCCAGGCTTTCCCTCTACGGGTTACCAAAAAAATTAAACCACAACCGTGAAATGAGGCCCAGGAGTGTTCCGGCAATACTCGTGCACAAAAAGTAGACTATTCAAGCTCGAGCAAGCAAGCAAGGTTGTACAACGACGGGCATGGGGAATAGACAGACGAGGATAGGAATGAATCGACGAAAGATGTGGGCAGTGAAGGAGTGCCAAACACATGTGCGTACTTGATGGAAGTAATGGGGTTCGTAAGATGCAAGGAGGATGTAGGGATCATAGCTATGCGCAGAATGTGATTAGGGCGTTATTGTCCATAACCTCGCCTTAAATCAACGTCCTCAAGTCTATCGGTTGAGGCAGGAGGTGTACCCTCGGGTATATATGCCCGATATGCCCCACAATCGCATACTTTGCGTGTGCCGTCCCAGAGGGAAGACGAATGGACGCGCGACGGCCACCGTCTTTCTTCGGACACGCTCGCGAATAAGTGGGGTGGTATGAAGGTGCATCAGAACTTGGCGTACGGACGAGCAGGGATACGTCCACGGCAAGACCTGGGAGCGGTTAAATGGAGGATGAAGGCGAGGATCGGGATTGCAGCGAGGACGCGGTGTACGTTTCGTTGATGTTAAAATAATGCGTTCTATACGGGAACCGCACACGCAGTGGAGGCCAGAGAATCGCCGGACACGAGTCAGATATAGTCGGGGCGGTCCAACTCGTAGTCCCAACCGCAGCAGCAACATCAGTAGTAGTATGCGCCGCCGGCTAATGGCCGGTGTCCGCATATCTGCACGCCTTTCTGTATTTGGATGGCCTATTAACCCACACTAAGGTATGATCCGCTTCGGGTCCGTTTTCCATAAGTACATCTGCAGGATACTCCCACGCGAACGAAAGAGGAACCTGCAGGCGATAGGAGTGTTTGGCATGCTGCCGATCGAGAGACGACGATCGAATCTTGGGGGACTAGTCTCGGATTATATATAAACCCCTCTGTGAGTATGCTCCCCCCGTAGTCGCTTCCGACTTGCCCTTACCCTTCCTTCAGCCGAGTCATAGGTACATACATAATACATATTAGTTTGCATCCGCACACTGAGCCCTGAGTCATAGCCTCTATCAAAACCCTGTGTCCTTTATCGGCTTCATTCCAGGAGAGCGGAAAAAAAAGAAGAACCTTGGTTTTAGAATGGGAACGAGTGCTGCACCCTTGCCCTTGTAGTAATCACCACATAACCGAATGCAAATCGACCACCATTGGGCAGGAACTTCGGGTCTTTGCATGATGAGATGAGACTTGAAAGGAGTGGAGATGGAGATTGAGGTTGCCTGTTGGCAGCCCCTCATTCTGCAACATGATTACCACTTCTTCGTCTTCGTCTTCCGTGTCAGGTGTAGAAGCCTCATTACCAGTTTATGGACCCCGAAGATGTAGTATGGGTCAGTGACGTGAGCCAGTAGCCAGCCTTGACATTGCTTGATGTCAACACACCAATCGTCTCTAGTCCTACACATATCATACTAATATGCAAACCTAGCAGAATGATTGATACCTTTCCCATGGTGGGTCTGATGGTGCTACCGCTAGCCGCGCTGGCCCTCGGCGTCATGCATGAAAACACGCGAGAAGTCCCGTTTGCTGTGTCTCACTACAGGCTAGTCTCACGCGGAGTTTGGTGAACCCACGAGCACCGAAGTCCACAAGGGCGCTGATCCTGTCAAGATGATCCACTTCAACACCCAAGGAAAGCATATCCCCTAGCTAGAAACGAGGTGAGGAAATCCTCCGACACCAATGCAGATACTCACCAAAAAGAACCAAAGAGAAGCAGAACGAGTATATAAGGCCGGGCAAACGGCGTCCACACAAATGACCTCTTTTGCATTCAAGGGTCTTTACCAGTACTGGTCTCTTCTCCTTGTCGTATGCCCCTAGGTTGATTGGACAATGTTGCTGAGACATAAGTCACACTCCTTTGTCTACCCAAGGCGAGAGGAACCTCGGGATGGTTAACTTGCTGTAGGGCGACAGTAAGTACTGGCCATCGCAGCTTTGCAAACATAAAATTGGCACTAAATCAATATGATCCATGGATCAGTGATATCCAGTTCGGCCAAGGTCGTAGGCGGTCATCTCACAAGTGAGACAGCGGGTGAAACAGATGAAGGGTCTGAGGTATATCTCAAAATTGCAAGCCCTCAAAATAATCACGTCATTTCGACCGAACAGTGCGAGATTGAAATTCGTGCCACAGAACGTGATGTAAAGGCAGGAACAGAGGGCAGCTGGGTAACCATCAGAATTCGAGCATTATCCGCCATCTGGGTGATCACACTCTTGCAGACCTACGTACAAGAGACGACTACACGCGCGTCTTCGGGCAGCCATGCATCGAGGGGTCATTGCTGAGGGGACCATACCAGGCAGACCTCTTCACTCACATGAAACCGCACACTGACGCCATAAATACTCAGTTGGAGCTGCACAAGAGTGAGGAAGATCAATAAGGAATATATTTGACCCATGGCGGTTTCATCAGGCGCGTCATCTTCAGGTTTTTCCTTGTTAGAGCTAGCCGCCGTCCATTCCCGGTAGTAGGATCGACCATACAGACCAAGAATCAACGAGAACGAAGACAACAGTGAACCGATCTCATTCACATGGGTAGCAGGGCACATGGAATCGACAGGTAATGAAATAGCTGATACCTTAGCAAAAGAAGCAGCTGAATTTGAATTCAGCCCCGAAGATGAACTCCCACCTTTCCTACGCTGCCAACTCCCTATTAGCATTTCGGCAATCAAGCAGGAAATCAATGCAAGAATCAAGAAAGCGACCAAAGAATGGTGGAAAAAATCACCGAGATACAAGAAAACGAGGCATATCAACCCATCACTACCATCAAATAAATTCCTAGAAATAACGAGTTCAATCAATCACAGACAAGCAAGTGTACTGACTCAACTACGAACAGGACACATACCTATCAACAAACACCTCCACAGGATACGGAAGAGTGACACGCCTTACTGCCCACAGTACACATGCATACAGGCAACAGAAGACATTTGACACCTCATATTCACCTGCCCAAAATACGCACAAGAAAGACACCAGCTCATACAAAGAATCAGCAGAAAAAATTTCTCCAACCCCAAACTATTCGCTGACAAAAACATCATCCCCCACATGCTCACTTACCTCAACAAAATTGGACGATTCAAGCACATTTTTGGAGACATTGAACCGATCTAAAAGAGTTAATTTGAGGCGTTACCGCATTAATTGCGTTTTGCTCTCGAGCAACCGTAGCTAATACATTTTACAACCATAGTAACATCACCACAAACGCTCCACTGGACCGTGTCTAATTCCTTACGACAGGGAGCAACGCAGGTCCTTTGGAAGCAGAGATACTACACATCCGACGAATCGTGTAACATAGACTAGTTAGCACGTAAAATTGGATTTCTAAAAATAAAAATAAATAAAAATGCCCAGTAGTAGTATCGTCGGATAACCGCCCTGACTCTCGTATTGACCACTTGTGGTACGGGAAGTCATTGCACCATCGGCTTGAACATATATCCTAGCCACTTGGGAACGTCTCATCTGCAGGGAGTCATGTCGGCACATTTTCCATCAAGTTCACAAGTTCATCCACGTCCTTGATCCCACGGAGACAATAATCCCACGGTCTGTATGAAAAAAAGAAGGGTGGGTATCAACCCAGGTCCGGTTGATGCACATGTCGTGATTCGGATCGAAGTTCAGAGTCGTGACCTTGTCAAAGAAGCAGCATCACCCCCGGGCCGAATATTGAAGGTAGAGATGTGGGGACGCAGCGCGACCTGCCATTTTCTAAGAACTAGAACCGCAACTGTGGTGGACATAGCCGCTCACCACAACAATATACATATCTGGTGGTCAGGGACCATGTTCTCAAAGAGAAGATTACAAGCTGTCACAAGCTTAGTAAGGTCCCGATTCTCTTTCAATAGCAGCCACAAGAGTATTGTCGACAAGGTGTGGCTTTCGACGAGTTTCGGCCCATTTCTAAGGACTCGGTCACAGATAGACGACTTGATCTCCTGATATGGTAAACTCTTGGTGGAGTGATTTGCGCAATAGAGCACAAGGGAAGAATTGGACATAATGACAAGTTACAAATACGCAGTGAGATGGCGGACACACCTGAATGCCTCGTCCCACATCCTTTTATGCATTGTGGAAATGGCTGAGGTGAAGCGAAAAGACGAAGGATGGCCATTGACGTCAGACGGTGATTATGATCCTGAACAAAGCATTGATTCTCAGCTGGCGGAGAGAAGAGAGAGAGATCTATTTTTTGGGTGGTTATAGGTACCTGTTACGGGACCAAGACACCGCCCGGCCAGCAGCCTACGAATCTGTGCGCAGGGGATATGACGAGAGGGGGTACCTACAACATGGTTTACAGGTATAGTCTCTGGGGTGTGCTGCCTTGTTGTATATTTGATGTTGGAGAGAGGAGTGCATGTAGGAAAACATATAGACCAGACCTTATAAATAGAGGACATATTCGAGATGCCTAGTAGGGTGCTCAAAGCAGAAGAGACTAGAGCTCCGATACCTGAAGAGTAGTAATACACCAACTTCAACACAGAGTGAAAAGGAAGGAGAGACTAGGGCTGTGTACTGTGGAAAATTTGAATCCAAGAGGTTCCATAGGCAAAATCATTAAAATCAAGAGACATTGATCGGACATGAGATGTAGGAGAGATTGTCAGAAGAGCTTGTGAATGCAAGCAGATACGGCAGTGTGGGGGTACCCAATATAATAGGCGACCTTCGGAGTCAAGGACCCAACCATCTTCATCTGGCGATGCATAAAAATGAGATTTCATTGGGCTAGAGGAGGGAGATTGGGTAGAAACACGCCGAGACGAGTCCCACACATGGATGGTGCGGTCTACAGATCCAGAGACAATGCGCTGCCCATTAGGAGAGTAAGCAACGGAACCCACAGCGCCAGTATGCCCCTCTAAAGGTTTGCCAACCGCTGCACCAGTCTCAGCATCCCAGATTCGAATGGTGCTGTCCAAAGATCCGGAGATGATGTGCTGCCCATCAGGAGAGTAAGCAACGGACATCACAGCGTTAGTATGCCCCTCTAAAGGTTCCCCAACTGCAGCACCAGTCTCGGCATCCCAGATCCGAATGGTCTTGTCAAAAGATCCGGAGATGATGCGCTGCCCATCAGGAGAGTAAGCGACAGACCACACCTGGTTCGTATGCCCCTTTAAGGGTTTTCCAACTGCAGCACCAGTCTCAGTATCCCAGATTCGAATGGTGTCGTCATAAGACCCGGAGATGATGTACCGTCCATCAGGAGAGTAAGCAACGGACATCACATTGCTACTATGCCCCTCCAAAGGTTTGCCAACTGTGGTACCAGTCTCAGCATCCCAGATTCGAATGGTGCCGTCTGCAGATCCGGAGATGATGTGCTGCCCATCAGGAGAGTAAGCAATAGACACCACAAGGTTGGTATGCCCCTCCAAAGGGTTGCCAACTGCAGCACCAGTCTCAGCATCCCAGATTCGAATGGTGCTGTCAGAGGATCCGGAGATGATGTGCTGCCCATCAGGAGAGTAAGCAACAGACCACACCCAGTGAGTATGCCCCTCTAAAGGTTTGCCAACTGCAGCACCAGTCTCGGCATCCCAGATTCGAATGGTTTTGTCAGAAGATCCGGAGATCGTGTGCCGCCCATCAGGAGAGTAAGCAACGGACCCCACAGTATTAGTATGCCCGTCCAAAGGTTTGCCAACGGCAGCACCAGTCTCGGCATCCCATATTCGAATAGCGTTGTCAAAAGATCCGGAGATGATGTGCTGCCCATCAGGAGAGTAAGCGACAGACCACACCCAGTGAGTATGCCCCTCTAATGGTTTTCTAACTGCAGCACCGGTCTCAGCAACCCAGATTCGAATGGTGTTGTCAAAAGATCCGGAGATGATGTGCTGCCCATCAGGAGAGTAAGCAACGGACCCCACGCCGCTAGTATGCCCCTCCAAAGGTTTTCCAACTGCGGCACTAGTCTCAGCATCCCAGATTCGAATGGTGCTGTCAGATGATCCGGAGATGATGTGCTGCCCATCAGGAGAGTAAGCAACGGACATCACGCCGCTAGTATGCCCCTCCAAAGGTTTTCCAACTGCAGCACCAGTCTCAGCACCCCATATTCGAATGGTTTTGTCTTCAGATCCGGAGGTAATGTGTTGCCCATCAGGAGAGTAAGCGACAGACCACACCTGATGAGTATGCCCCTCTAAAGGTTTGCCAACTGCCGCACCAGTCTCGGCATCCCAGATTCGAATGGTATTGTCGGAAGATCCGGAGATGATGTGCTGCCCATCAGGAGAGTAAGCAACAGACACCACACCTATAATATGCCCCTCCAAAGGTTTGCCAACTGCTGCACCAGTCTCAGCATCCCAGATTCGAATTGTGTTGTCATAAGATCCGGAGATGATGTACCGCCCATCAGGAGAGTAAGCAACGGACGACACACCCCCGGCATGCCCCTTTAGAGCTTCACCAATTACAGAACCAGTCTCGGCATCCCATATTCGGATGGTGTGGTCAAGAGACCCAGTGATAATGTGGCTTCCATGGGGGGAATAACAAATGGAACTGATACCGCTAGTGTGGCCAATCCATTCCAATGGTGGCGCTGGCCATGACATCAATTTTCCTCTTTGCATTTTGATGCCTTTAGTAAACTTTGTACGGAAGATCTCCAATAATGGTGACTCTGCTGGTAAGAACGGTCGCGTGGAAATATAAGTGTGTGGGGCGCTGATAGAGATGGGGCTGTGGAAGGTAATCATGAAACGACAAATGTCCTGAATTTTCTCAAGGAGGGTCCCATCGGTATCCTACAGCGAATTAGAATCATTTTGGGATGCAGGCTAATACAAGGACTGACCTTGACCAATGATATCACTCCTCGAAGGCTTGGAGCACCAACCGAGACCATTCCCAAAACGCTCAATACTTCAATCCAAAATAGCGGATATGGTCCTTCCAAGAATTCCTTCAGGTTTCCCAATATGACAACGTGCTGAATCTTGTCAGGAGTAGAACGAAGATGGCTGGACCAATACAGACAACTATACTGCAGCGGGTCTGAAATGTTCTGTTCGATTCGCAATGGGAGGTCCTTAATGTCGGTATTAGCAAGCCGGGAATCCTCCAGCTTGCAGATATTGAAACAGAGTTGTTTGACCATCGTCTGGAGACAAGTAATGCCTTGCTGCACGTGTGCGGTTTGGAGGTCGACTCGGTAATCGCAGGGGTTGCTGGCAAAATATTCGGAAATGGACAAATGTCGGACACGAATTGCTCCATTGGCGCCTTCATCTCGATAGAAAAAAGAGCCGAGATCATCTACCAACGTTTCAACGAAGAACGATTTCACCCCTACCAGCCCGGCAATCGCCTCTTTGCGTAATGGACGGTACTGAGCCGTTGTAATTACTACAATCATCCGCCAAAACCCGGCAATCTCGCTGTGCGATTTTACGATACTAGAGTAGAGGGTGTACAGAGATTCCGAGCCAGCGCTGTCTGATCCTTGCAAGGCTTCCTTCAAGCACTCTTCGGGGTCCTTGCATTTCTTAAGGGCAAGGACAAGAGTTTTGATGAAGATGAAAAGACCCTTCGCCCGTAAAATGACTCTGTTCAAGAGCGATTCGGATGGCCAAGGCCCGGGGAGATTCCATCTCGAAGCCACCAAATGTAACTGGCGTTCGGCGAAGGTTCGCAAATCAGCAGTGGCTGCTTGATCTGTACCCAGATCATATTTTGCTGCGGTACGTAAAGAACGGGTAATATCGACTTCGGGTCTGCTGGTGATGATAATCTTGAGCCACGGAGCTAGTGCGGCCGCGTCGATCAGAACCTTCAAGATGTCTGCACGATTCTGAGTATTCCCACACTCGTCAAACGCGTCAATGACGACGGCGAGTGTCGAGTGGCAAGGAATAGAGCCAATAAGCTCAAGGAAGAGAGTGTCCTGCATTGACTGTGGTGTCGTGTGTTGGTTTGTATGAAGATATTCTGTTACAATCGACTGAAAAGGGGGGGAGGATTTGGCAAGCTGGTAGATGAGAGTCGGAAGGATATTTCTGGGCTCGCTCGTTTTCGTGTCATCTCTCCGACAGAAAAAGGCTCCAGCAAACTGCTTTCCTGCATCAAGTTTTTTACAGAGAGAGTGAGCCAATGATGTTTTGCCGATTCCGGGTAAGCCGTAGATCCAGTATGGAGTGCTCTGGTCAAAGCCCTCCTGACCCGGACCATTGGTTACCCAGGCAATGATCTGATTGAGGATAGACTCCCGCGTGCCTTCCATACAGCAGAACTCTCGGTCGTAACTAGTTTCGACAGGTTTAAGTCGCCGGTTAAGCCAAAGGTCTTGCTGGACTAGCTCTGCACGAGACGATTGAGATTGGGCCATCGCCGATTTGAGAACAATCTTTGCTTACTAGTCTCCAACATTTGCTTACTAGCCTCCTTGGCCAGACGCAGAGCTTCAACATTCACTGCGCGATCGAAATCTTCAATCACCTTGGTCAGCTCTTCGTCCATTTCTTCAATCTTCTCCGGGCGGACCAGCCCACCCAACGTCCTCTCTGCGATCATCAGCAACTGCACAATCCAGACCAGGTGACTGCCTACCAAAACGCCCACGTCGGACGTAGTCACACGAATATTCCGCGATCCTTTGCATCACCCCGAACATTCGCGGGATGGTCTTCTTCAAGATTTCAGTCTCTTCATAGGCGATTCCATCTGCGACTTTGCTTGCAAAAAATGAAATGCGTTGCAACCGGTCTAAAAGGCGCGCCGGCATCTTTTTTTTTTTTTTTTTTTTTTTTTTTTTGCGCCATGCAAAATTCCAT
>Ga0307513_10010805_pt1 | contig 11405 bp, 6 predicted proteins | sample 15_EM_MG_FD_202174 | JGI IMG/M metagenome (GOLD analysis project Ga0307513, IMG submission 202174) | Populus trichocarpa ectomycorrhiza microbial communities from riparian zone in the Pacific Northwest, United States - 15_EM | ecosystem: Host-associated > Plants > Roots > Unclassified | place... | reverse complement strand
ATGCACACAGCCAAAAACAAACAGTTCTGTGAAAAAGATGCAAAGGCGGCTACGTGCAAGTAAACATCACAAGGCTATAAAATAGATGGCTATGCCCACTTGGATTTCCTGTGGCTCTCCTTCGAGTGTTTTTGATAATGCCTCTGATTATTGATCGATACGGCGAACAATCAGAACATTGTTTTTTACTGCCAAAAGGCGTGAGATTTCTTGCCTTGATGAATTGCTTGTATAAAAAGCTAAAACCGACAGTTACAATTACGAAGGAGAGCTACACTCACAGTGCCACCCTCTGATGACAAGCTATACCCTTCGTCTTCGCAGGTAAGTGAGGGGAGGTATTTTTATACTCAACGATACAGGTCAAAGGAATCCGATAAATAAAAGTTTTCTACACCATTAAGCTCCATCACTAAACTAATTTAATCATCGGAACACACAAAGAACTTTGTTTTACAGGTAAGGACACATCAAGAATAGTCCAATCCATCATAAGCAGTGGGCAAACCCATTCATCAAATACCATTTTGGCTATCTGGTAAACCTTTCTCTTCTCTTTTTCACAATTCCTTGCTTTTGCAGCAATCCAACTATATCAAATGTACATGGTGACATGAAACTATACATATAACAATATTGAGCATCAACATGTATACATGTAAAACGATGAAGCATCACCAGATTTAACAGTTTTATCGACGGAATTTTCTATCGGTATTTAAACTCACAATCTGTTGATAAGTATTTTATCTATAGGCTCACGGATGGAACCAGTCCGTTGGAAAACTCTTGTTGGTAATTTCTGGTCTGTCGGTGAGTTCGTCGGTAATAAATTAACTGATGGATTTAAAGACGGACAAAGCGCTCCAAAAAAATTGATACATTTCATTCCATATGTATTTTCCTCAGGAAGTTTGCCATATAAACGACATAAATACCACATGCAATTTCATCGGTGTTTTTATATGTTCGTCGGTAAATATAACATTATCATCTATAATTCCATCAGAGATTTAACAGTACTAGTGATATTTGCAACAATTCCTTTCCAACACTCTGGAATATACCGACGGACGTGGCATTACAAAGTCATGTTGTGCAAAGTTCATTATATTGTGCAAATTAATCAGAATTATCTTTTGCTTTGTCAATTGACTTGTCCTTATCTTCATCTTAATTTTTTACGTTGATTTTGTCACTATCATCATCTTGATTGACTTGTGTGTGTTCACTGGACCTCAAAACATCATTCAACTCCTCAACGTCAACATCAACATCAACAAAAATATTATCGGCGACATGAAAATTTTAATTTTCTTCTTAAGACATTAGACAATGCAACGCAATATAGATCAACTAAGTCACCAAGTTGAAAGACATTATCTTCCACAATTAATTCATTATTCCCATCCTGAACAACCTTGACACGACCCTTGAGTTTGGTTTTCACTACAGATAACCAATCAACTCTTGAATGATTTTTTCTAAATTAAAGGGTATATGTGTAATAAACTTGTTAGAATTGTTTGGCGAAAACAAAGATATCGTAGATATTGTAGTGTCTAGCCTTTAAATTAATTTACTATGATTCCTCTGTTAGTGGTGTCATACTAATAACATTTGAATAAAAATACTCTATTATGCTCGCTATGATATTGCAATTCAATGACCTCTTCTAACTTCTCATAGTAGTCAACTTCAAACTCATTAAAAGTCGACCCTTTAACACAAACCTCACTGTTATGTTTTTATATCATTCTCATATTCTTCAGTATGAAACACATGTATATTAACAAAATACACGTTGTAGCGCTTCACCTTTCTTTCAGGACTCAGACTTAGTAAGGATAAAGTAACACTAACATTCCCTCCCAATTGATAAACCATATATATTAAGTATAACAACAAACAGTTAACGAGAAATATATAATGAAATTAAGTATCCCAAGATATAAGAATAATTAAACAGTACTTACATGTGTTCTAAACTATGTGAAAAAAATTTCTTCTTGTAATCGAAAGATTTGAGATTCATTCAACTGTGAATCTTAGGATAGTAAATATAAATGATGTGTCTTACAAGCTATTTAACAAGGTATCAATTTATGATATTATTAGAGATAAATTGTTCGAAAATAATGACATGTTAAGTAGTATACTTAATGAATAAAATGTCTCAATTCATCGCAATTAAATAGCACATAATTATATGCTTGTGTGAATTCTATTTTAGAAAATATCTTCCCCTTACAATATTTTTTGGTACGGGTTATCTAGGATGAAAGAATATTGACAAGTTTCTACTTGAAAACATTCATTTACTTGAAGACACTTCACCACCATCGTCATGCCTTGGAACACAGTTGATTTTTGTTCTTAATTGATGCTTGAAATAGTACGAGATAAATATTGAGGCCTCACATTTCAAGGCCTCATTAAGCGCTTTGTTTTTTTTACTTTTTTCTTAAGGTTGAACAAATACCTGCATTGAATTAAATGAGTGTTTTGAAGTATACAAAGAAAGATAAAAAAAAAAAATTAATTATAATACATGTATAATCCCTAACCTCTCGAATGGATACATCCATCTATATTGGATTGGGCCTCGAACTTTTGCCTTAAATGGTAAATGTATAGGTAAATGTTTAAATGAGTTGAAAGATGATGAAAGGAATATCATCTCAAGTTTGCATATTGTTTGGACGATATTTATTTCAAACATCTCCATGTGTTGTGTCTATAACTTATTGGAGCATATATCTTTTAAAAAATGACTGATCTTTATGAGTGTATCCTATATCCCCTTTGACAATAAATCCCGGTAAGCTAATGGAATGAGTGTCTGCATAAACATGTGGCAATCATGGCTATTCATTATATACAATCTGTCAACCTCTAAATTCAACAAGCTTGATATGTTCGAGGCATATCTATAAGAAAAAAACAGATTTTTAAGCCATGGGTAGACAATTAATTATACATTTTTATCTAAGGCGAAGTTGACTCTAAACTTTGTGACCTGTGTGACCCAACATAAACTAACTCTATATTTTTACGTTTTCAAAACAAAGTTATATTCATTCTAGCCTTGATGTTGTATTTTTGTATTCCCTTTCACTTTTATAATAGTGTTGAAAATATTCTCAAACACGTTTTTTTTCTGTGTATGACATCAAGGTTATGGTAGAGGAGATTGTTATTTCAATAAGAAAGCTCTCAAAAAAATACTTTGCTTAACCTAATTGTGGGTCAAACCAAAATCAGGAAACTTCTGCTTACCCGATTGAAAACCAAACACAATGTCACCTTACTTCGACACCACATCATGCAATTCCTCATCTAAAAGAAGTGGCGATGCAGCATCCCTTTCAACTTTGCCAATAAAAAAATCCTTCTTATCATAGTTAGCAAACCCGACCCGGGGGTTGACCAGGCCAAAAAGCCAGGTCCTGGGTTACACGGTTGACCCGAGTCAACCCGGAAAAATAAAAAAAATGTTTGAGGTTTTAATATTTCATATGAAAAAATTAAGAAATAATCCATATGAATATAGACTATACATGTTGTAAATAATGAAGTTTAAAAGATTATTTCAAAAGGTTTTTTATCCCACATTGAAAAGGTACTATCTAATTCTTTTAAGTTGAAACATTTAAATCAAAAAAGTTTTTTTTATCCCATATTGAAAAAACATAACTTTTTTCTTGTTAACATAAAGTATATATACTAAAGGGCTTCAAATCCTACATTGAAAAAACATAACTTTTTTCTTTTGAACATAGAGTATATATACTAAAGGGCTTCAAATCCCACATTGAAAAAATAAAACATTCTTCTAGTATTTATATAATGAACTTTGAAATGGATTAGTAACTAACTAAAAAATATGAAAAAAAGAGGGATTTCTGGCTAAGAGAAAAAATATATTTGAAAAAGATAGGGTCTCTACCAGGTTTTACCAAGTCTCTCGGATTTTGGGTTGACCCGGCGGGTCGAATGATTTTTCCCGGGCCAATTACAGGCTCAAGTTTTTAATGAAACATACTCGGCCATGGTCCTGGAGCACCCAGGTCCCGGGTTGACCCATCGGGCCAGGCCGGGTCTGATAACTATGCTTCTTGTTCTTTCTGTACTTGTGATTCGTTAGCAAAAAGTATATGTGGTAGTAAAAAACGACATTTTACCATAGTTTGTTAGCGTGAATGCCTTGGTATTTTCCATACAGTATAGACATGCTAATTTTTCATGCGTGCTCCAACCAGAAACCACTCTATAAGCAGGGAAAATAATTGATAATCCACATAAAAACTGCCTTCATAAAAAAAATTTTGTTTCTTCGATAAATCATAAGTCAAAGCCCTGGATTCCCAGAACTACTTCAACTCATCAATCAACGGTCAAAGATAAACATATATATTTCAACCCAAACTATTAGGACCGGGTATGACCATAGATAAACATGAACTCTGGCACCATATACATCCTCGATGGCATATTGTAAACCATGAGTATCACTGATCAATAAAAATAAGGAGCAGAAAATGACCTAAATGAATTAAATTCGTATGTACATAACCCAAGAAACACGTTCCTTGATTCCACTAAAAACTGAGGATGCATATTGTTAAAGTGTTTCTAGGCTTCACCAATGGAAGAGTGCACCATCACTTCATCCACCGTATCATGTGATTGGTGTCATGTTATATGCTTAACAGTCTAGATGTGATTGAAAAGTATCTAAGTTTTCTATGTGCGACAAGAGTTCTTCCCTTGCTAGTTATGGGTTTATAATGAGAATGCTCACATGTTTCGCACTCAGTCAACTCTGTATTTTCAATATAGTACAACATGCAGAATTTTAGACACAAGTCAATTTTTTAGTATCCTAGAACAAAAGGTTTCATCATAGACTTAGCAGCATGAAAGTTCTCTTTCAGCTTGTTTTCTTCAGGTAAAATGCTTCTCATCCATTCTACAATTCGGTTATAACCGACCTCACTTAACCCATGATTTGACTTGATGGTGAACACATGTGCAACGACCGATAATTTACTGTAATTTATGCAACCATCCTATAATGGTTTGTCCGAATCTTTCAAAAGATCAAAAAACCTGGTCATTTCTTCATTAGGTTCTTCATCTATGATTGAATATTGACCAAAATAATCTTGATTCATTCCAATCACATCTATAACCATATTCCTATAAGGAATACTATTGTCATCTACAACTTCATGCATGTTGTTAGCACTAGAAGTTGACCCAACCATCCTTTCTACCATGGTATCGTGAGGAACATATGATTTTCTATGTGCATACTAACACATGTTATTCTCCATGAACCCTTTTTTTTTTTTTTGTAGAAGATGCATCGTTACAACATCTGGATCTAGAAATTTGTTATTCTTACATGTTTTTCTTTAATATCTAATATCGCCTCCACTAATATTTCTCGAATTAGATAATGTGTAATTAATAAAACCCTGAACCCCATTACAATAATCCAATCTTCGCAACCCTTGGGGTGAATCTCGATATATTCACGAATGATCATTCATTACTTATATCAAACCTATTTAAATAATGATGACACCATGTATTAATTAACTACGTTAACTAAATAAATTTATAAAAATATTGGTTTAGCTCAAACTTATTCAATCTATTTTAATAGTACTCTTAATTCATTATCAATTATCTACATAAATTTAAATTTTTACACATTTATCAAAAATTTCAACTCGGCAATAAAATTGACAAGGAAATAAAATGGACCCGTTAAATAAGCCATTATTTATTTCATCACAAAACACTTAAGTAAAAAATTCGACATAAGCTTCATCAATTTACAAACAAATAAAATTTTACAAAATTTAAAACTAACCCTAATATGTATAAATCATAAATCCATACAACAAATTTGTACGAGAAAAAACTATAAAATAAGTAAACACCCAAATAAAATACATATACTATAAAATATGCAAAAAAAAATTAACATTTTAAAATTATGTTTAAATAAATAAAAAGATAGATTTGCTTACTTAAGGTGGAGAATCCTCAATAAAATTTGAATAAAAACATGAATGTTTACAAATCAAGTGTTGTGGCAACTGGATTTGTTGTGGGAGGTTGAATTGTGTTAAGATTAAGGGGGGTGGTTGTTTTTGTTGTTTGTTGCAAAAAAAAATATGTATAAGGAGCAAGATAAAAATGGTAGATGAGAGAGAGTCGATCGTTAGGTCATAAATTAAACATTACAGATGGATTTTTCGATGAAATTATTTCATCAATCATTTCATTGGTCATTCTATTGGTAAAACGTTCCACGTCACCGTACGATTTGTCTTTTTGAATCCCACTGTAATACCGTCTGTAATTTTGTCGGTATATCTACGAACAAACTTTACCGTCGGGTTAGTTTCATTGGTAAAGCCGTTGGTAAAAGTTATACCTCATCGTACTTTTTTGATTTTTTTTATTCATTCTTTTTTCATTGCAATTCTCTCAGTATATACCGACGAAATGTTTTTGTCGGTATTTACCGAGAGATATAGTGATGGAGAGGTCCGTCGATAAAATTCATCGCAATTTATTAACAAAAGAAATTCTGTCAGTATTTCCTTTTATATTTGACAAATTGTTGGCAGTGAGGATTTTCAATTCCATGTTTTAGTCAAATCCTACAGATTGTGGGCATGAAATTGTGAGTTCGATGCACTTCTCAATTAAAACCAGCTTGGTCAAATATGAAATTTAATGTATGTAAAAAATTCTCTAGTCTTTCTACAAGCAAACGAGCAAGTTCGAAGGTTATTGACCAAGAGATCAAAACAAGTAAAGGCTAGTGAGACAAACAAGATTCAGTAATGCTATCTAATTGGATGATAATAAACAAGTTTGAATGTTTCTATCTTGTTCAATGAACCTACTAAATAAATGGTATAATTGACGCTCTCTAATTCCTATAGAACTAATGTTGGGAGAAAAAAGATGAGTAAAACCTACGCGTAGATATATCTTTTATTTATGAGCCTGCTAGAGTCTATACCTATATGTATTGGCATGGCACTTCATTCACTTTGAATCTTTTCTTCTTCTTTTGCAGGCAATTAAGCAACGAAGGGGACGACCATTGTTTTGTCTTGCACGTTGCAAGCCTTCTTAATCCCTTTTAATCTATTAAATTGCTTGACAAAACCATCGACTGAGTATTTTAATTTCCTTTCCTTGTTTTTTCTTACAATTATTTAGAATTCTATTATTTACATTTTCCAAGTCAAAGAAACACGTAAGTTTGGCCAAAGTTCAATGACTAGGTCCTTGGCTTCCAGAAGTTATTAGATTGATTGATTAAAAAAAAAAAAAGAAGTTATTGAATCGTAAAACCCTAAAAATCAAATAAATCACTTCATTTATTTTTTCCAATATAAAATGTCAAACATTTTTATGGAATATTTCTGGATAAATTGTGTAATTAGAATTGAAAAAAAATAACAAAGTAATACATGATGAAATTTTTTTAATTAAATAATACAATTTAAAAATATTATGATTTATAATTATAATATTTTAATTATATCCCATTTCAAAACCGTAAAATTTCAGAAAAATGATTGGACAATACAGTTTGAGGACAGTATTTCTTCTTGATGGATCTGAAATATTTCAATCACAATAATTGCCTGCTGAATAGCATTTCTTCAACCTTCTGGGTCTCCTCTGCAAATGCCAAGTCTTCGTAATGCGATAAGTATTGGATTAATTAATCCAATAATTTAAAATTGGAGTGTATGTCAATGGAATCTGACATGACAAGACTTAAGAAGGTTGTGAAAGGAAGGCTGCCGACATTTGTTGTGGTAGAGAGGGAATAGATTGATAGAGAAAGAGAGAGTTTTTCTTCTCTCGGTACTCTTTAATTACTACTGGAAAACGACTAGTGCCTTTCAAGTTTCAGTGGAAACTCATAGTGTTTGGAAATGTGAAATTTGTTGTTTTTAGATATATTAAATTAATTTTTATAGTTTTAATATGGTGATGTTAAGTTTTTTTTTTTCCTATATTTTTAAACAAAAAAATCGTGTATCACAATACTAAATACTAGTTAGGTTGTTTGGCATTACGGTTAAAATTGTGTTTGAGTGCGTTTTGGCTTGAAAAAATATTAAGTTTGATGATTTTTTAGTACTTTCTGATAGTTTTGATGCGGTAATATGAAAACAAATCTGAAAAAAAATTATTTAAAAATATTTTTACAAGAAAAACACTTTTAAAAAACATTTTATATCATAATATTAAACACACAAGATAGGATTATATTAATTCATTTTCTTCTAACTAATTTTTTTTGTTTACATTTTTCAACCATTTCATTAGATGTTCAGCATAAATACCATGTACTCGTTTATCAATATAAGCAAGTGTTTGTTTTTGCAGCAGTATCGTGTTTTAAAAAAAAATTAAATGAAATTTTTTATATATTTTTAAATTGTTTTGGTATGATGATATCAAAAATAAATTTTTAAAAATAATAAAAAAATTATTTTAATATTTTTTCAAGTAAAAAATAATTTGAAAAATTATACACTTACTAAAATTAGTAATTCACAAAGAATTCAGGATGCTTCACAAAAAAGATTTGAAATGTTATAGATTTTTTCTTTCTTTTTCAGTGAGTTCCGAGTTGTTTTCGTACAAGGGTAAAACTATTGCCAATTTATTTAATTTTATTAGATGAATTTTTTTTTAAAAAAAGTTAGATTTTCCAACCTTGATCAGTTTTATTAAACTCAATTTAATCTAATAAATTAATTAGGTAATTCATTCACTCGAGATCTGGCTTGAACTAAATTTCATGTTGAACTAATGAAAATTGACTCCATAAAATCTTTGTTGATTTGGTAATTGATTCTATAAAACTTTTAGTATTTTTTGATAGTTTTGAAGTGGTAATGTAAAAAATAAATCTGAAAAAAATTATTTTTAAAGAAAAATATTTTTGAAAAACATTTTATATTACAATATTAAACACACACGGTAGGAGTATATTAATTCATTTTCTTCTAATTAATTGTTTTTCTTGTTTACAATTTTCAACCATTTCATTAGATGTTTAGTAGAAATACCAGGTACTAGTTTATCAATATAAGCAAGTGTTTGTTTTTGTGCTTTTAAAAGTAAATGAAATTTTTTCTTCAGATGATTTTTTATATATTTTTGGATTATTTCAGTGTGATGATGTTAAAAATAAATTTTTTAAAAAATATATTATTTTAATATATTTTCAAGTAAAAAATAATTTAAAGAGAAATCGTTACCACAATACTAAATACTATCTAATATTAGTAATTAATAAAGAATTAAGGATGCTTCACAAAAAAGAATTTAAAATGTTATAGATTCTTTTTTTTTTCAACGAGTTCGAAGTTGTTTTCGTACAAGTAAGGGTAAAACTATTGCCAAATTGATTAAATGAATTTTTTTATATAAAAAAGGTTAGATTTTCCAACCTTGATCAATTTTATTAAACTCAGTATAATCTAATAAATTAATTGGATAATTCATTCACTCAAGATCAGGCTTGAACTAAATTCCATGTTGAAGTAATGGTAATTAACTTAATAAAATCTTGTTGATCTTGTCAAAATATAAGTGAGGTGTAGTTTGATTTTAAAAAAATTAAATGGAAACATTTTAATATTTTAAAAATATTTAAAACATGTTATTTTAAACGAATTTAGATTTATCCATCTAATCTATAATCCAAACTAAGTTATGAGTCGAACCAAGTTTTATAACCATGTTTTAATTACTTTGTATGCATTAAATTTAAATTTCTCTTATTAAACAGGCTATCCACATTTAGATTGTTGGATTCTCAATTTTTATTTTGCTTGCAAATAAGCCTTAAAGGTAGAAATCAATAAATTATTTTCATGCAAGAAATCTGTTGAAGTTCTCCCTCAACATCACCACAACGTGATATTTATTAATTAATTAACAAAAAAAAAACGGAGGGTTTATTTATCTACCTCTCCTCTATTCATTATAATAGTATTTTCTTTTTTTCTTTTCCTTCCTTTTATTTTTTTTTCAATCTATGTTTTTTTTAAATAATTTTATCCTTAAATATTAAATTTATTAACCGTCAAACTTTATAATTCTTTTCAATTTAATTATTTATAAGGTTATTCTAGAGTTATGACTCGAACCACGACTTTAACAAGTTAACTCGCTTGAATTAAGTTTTTTTTTTCTAATTAATATTTTTTTTTCAATTTCATCCTTTAAAATTAGGTTGATTGAGAATTAAGCTTCGTGATTTATTTTAGTCTGTTGTTTATGAGGTTATCCCTATCTCATGACTCGGGTCACTATTTTGACGGGTTAATCCTAGTTGACTCGAGTTGTTTTTTTATGTCCTTTATAATTATTATTTTTTCAATTTCATCTTTCAACGCTAAGTTGATTGAGAATCAAGCTTCATAATTTTTTTCAATTTTTTTCTATTGGGTTATTCCAGTCTCATAACTTGGGTCGCATGTTTTGGAAGATTAAATTGGGTTGACTCTTGTCATTTTTCTTAATTGACTTTTTTTCTACTTTAATCCTTCAACATTGAGTTTATTAGAAATTGACTTTCATATTTTATTTTGATTTACTTTCTATGGGGTTATCATCATCTCATGACTTGGCATGCGGATTGACAGATTAACCCGGGTTGACCCGAATCGATCCAATATGTTGTTATCTCAATGTTTATGACAAAATCTCATCTTAAATATTTATTTTGAGTCAAACTATATTTTTATCGATCATCTGGATTACTTTTGGACCCACCAAGCCAACTGAATCATATCGGATCAATTTCAACTTTGATCATAAGGTTGAGATAACCCCATAAATAGCAAATCAAAAAAAATTATGAAGTTCAATTTTTATTCGCTCCTGTTGGACCTAATGTTGAATGATGAAATTTTTCGCTCCTGTTAGACCTAATGTTGAATGATATAATTTTTTCTCCTTTAGACCTAATGTTGAATGATGGAATTTGCAAAAATATTAACTAAGAAAATGACACAAAAAATAAGACAAGTGAACCCAGGTTAATCCATTAAGCATTATTCTTGGGTCATGAAGCCGAGATACCCTAATAAAAAGCAAATAAAACAAATCATGAAACTTAATTCTCAATGAAACACAATATTAAATGATGAAATTGGGAAAAAAAAGTCAATAAAAAAACTAAGTCAATTGAGTTAACCTACCAAACTCGTGACCCGGGTCATGAGATGAAGACAACCCAATAAAAAAATCTAATGTTGAAGGAATCATGATCAAGATCATGAGACCGGGATAACCTCTTAGAAAAAAATAAAAAACAACTCGATTCAACCGTGGTT
>Ga0307513_10010804_pt1 | contig 11405 bp, 12 predicted proteins | sample 15_EM_MG_FD_202174 | JGI IMG/M metagenome (GOLD analysis project Ga0307513, IMG submission 202174) | Populus trichocarpa ectomycorrhiza microbial communities from riparian zone in the Pacific Northwest, United States - 15_EM | ecosystem: Host-associated > Plants > Roots > Unclassified | place... | reverse complement strand
TATTGTTTCCGTGAATTATATGGTGGAGATAGTGCCTCGATTAGATTAGGGGTGGCGAAAATAGGTTCGCGAGTATCCAACTATTTTTGGTTCACTAAGTGAGTGATATTACATGACCACATGCCACTATACCGGTATTGGATGCGACCTATCCATCAGGTAATTGTATTTGCACCGCATATTATCCTCTCCAGTATGTTCTATCAACTTTTATTGAGGGGCTGTTGATTTATAACATGACAGGCGACTTTAAGATCCTGGTATACCTATACTTCTATTCTTACCGAGTGTTAGGCTGGGTGCCATTCAGACTCTCATTCGATCTGTTATAAAGACTGGTCTGGGACCAATCCAAACCGGACCGGACCACCCAAGTTAGTCGGGTCCAGTCATCGCCATCACCAGGACTGGCCAGCCTGGTCCTGCCTCCAAGACTTGACTAGTCGGACTATTCGGAACCCTGGTGCCAGGTATGCGTTTTACACCTTGAGCCGCGGCCCAGAGGCTAACCAAATTTGCTTGTGTAGGTACACCGTATGACAGTGCTCGTCGTGGGGGAAGGAATGCATCCAATGCATCCAGGTGGGGCGATGTTGGTAAAGATGGTACTTGGAAACTCGACATCGGGGCTATTGAGTCCTGCGTGGTCTTCGATGAGGCACGGTAGACCCTGTGATGATTTGGACGTTGCATGTGTAGTTCATAATGGTCCTCCTCTCACTCTAGTAGTAGCCTGCCTTCTTTATCTCCTTCTCCGGGGGTGTATACAGTTGCCGGCAAAGGAGAAATTATAGAGGAATCCGATTTCCGATACGTGTCTTTGACTGTAAAATTAGCTTCCCATCCTCCACCGGCGGTGGAATGGCAATTTATATGGGAGACGAGGGCAGGGCAAGATTGCGACTATCACCTTGAATAATCATTACCGGGGAACGCGATCCCCGTAATTAACGAGCGAGCTGAGACCCCCGTTTCGAGCTCTGTGAAGGGATGGAATATGGTAAGGTTGGTGGCAGATTATGAACATATACTAGCAAAGCTACTTCGCTCCTGATGCGAAACCTCCCTGGGGGTGAATGCTTGCAGATAACCGTTGGGAAGGTGCCCACCCTCTTGAATACGAGGTAGAGCCAGGCAATGCAGCAGGAGGAAGAGATAGTCCATGACCGGTAGTTGTCCGGGGGTGTTCCCACCTCCACGTCCAACGGATATTTCACGCCGGTGTCGACTCCCGCCAGCCGCCACTCTCCCGACTCCTTCCGAGGAAACCATTCGTCAGGAATCCCAACCCCAAAGAAGGAGTCGCTGCCCATCCCAAGATTCCGCAGGATGGAACGTTCTGCGACAAGGTCCGCGGACTTCCCGCAATGGGCTTGTAGTAATGGCTAGACATGGTGCATGCAAGTATTTCCTATCTATCATTATCCGCTCCGATCACCTTTCCTCACTCAGATAAATGAACTCACAAATCCAAATGTCTATCGTGCACACGAATAGACTTCCCGTAGTAGCAAGAAAACAAGCCAAAGGGAACACATTCTCAATTCTCTCCCTCACTTATATCTCTTCGATGAAGGTCCGATACATTTAAGGTCTTCGGCAGCCCGGCGCCACGATAATCAACCACTGCAGTCAGAAACCCTAACCCAGTGGCATCACATCAGGTGCATACCGGCAACCCTGAAGCGGGAAATCGGATTCCAAGTGAAATATACTTAGTCAACCGGCATATCAGAGTGATCGGCCTTTCTGGCTTACGAAAGCTGTATGCGCATCCTCATTGGGGGTCCGGTGTCCCTGGGCGTGTGGTACCGGGCTAGTTGATCAATCCGATTGCTCTCAGATTGTGCTCACTGGGGATGCATCTGATGAAAGTCGTTTCTGAAAATCGTTCGAATGAGCAAATTGGTTGGGAGAGACGATATTATGGGAGTGGCAAGTAAGCTATAATACATCTGATCTCGGGAGGAGGCTAAGTAGGTGATCACCAAGATCTAGCCGCGTCGTAACCCTCGATCAGTAGATTTTTTTTCCCCCCGAGCCACTATAGATGTTCAACCTATGATATTATAATAATAACCCAACCAAGCTCCAAAAACCCCAGGGCCCACCCAATTATTTACGAGTTCGGTAAACTATTCTTGAGAAAGTGCTCTGCGGGTCGACCTCTCCTGAAGCACCTATTCTCGATGTCCATCAATTGTCGGAGGTTGACAAACTCGGCTAATTTTCCATGGCACAGCGGCGGGTCTACCACATCTTAATTTTCGACGAGGCATCAGCATTCCCTCCCATCATATCCCTCAAGCCATGAAACCTCCGAAAGGTACAATAGGAATAATATGTGCGCACAAACAAGAAAGACGATGCATTCTCACATCCACATCTCAACAGTAGGATTTTAGGACCGGGAGTGAGAGGGTAACTTGAGGTGAAAGCTCAAGAAGTCGGATGCAAGCACGCAAATACGATGTGAATCCGCGAAGAGGGTGGAGCAATCAGCATGTTCCCGGCGATGACTAGGCTAGTGCTATGAAGCCATCGAATGAGATTGGAGATGCCGCAAGGCTCGTCAACAGGCGGATGCGGAGCCATCACCAACCCACAGATAGCCGGACCAAGCATATAGACTATCACTCCAAAATTGATTTTATCCTGAAGATTTCTCTAATCTGCTGGGAGGAGTAGCCTTTTTGTGCCTTCTAGCTGTGATGGAAAGAGGGCCTACAGGGCCCGATATCACTTCCTCCTCACCCATGTGAGCTGATAGGAACGCAGGTTGGGCGATAAAGTCAGTGGCGTTGGTGATAGGATAATGGCTACAAGGTTGTATCCATACCGCACATTGTCCAGCGCGCCCGGCGGCCGGCGGGAGGGATGTTTAGCACCGCGACCAGCAGAGTGTGAACCGGAACTGTCTCGTAGGATCCTCACAACCTCACTATGTTCTCGGGAGAGAGCCAGCAACAGTGGGGTTTGGTTCTCATTACTGATGTTTCAGTGTGGAAGCAGGGTTCCGAATAGTCCGACCGGTCAAATCTTGGAGGCAGGACCAGGCTGGTCAGTCCAGGTTGATGTCAATGACTGGACCTGACTAACTCAGGTGGCTCAGTCTAGTCTAGACTGGTCCCAGACCAGTCTGTATAAAATATTGTATAATCATGTAATATCACTCACTTAGTCACCGAAAAAAATTAATACCGTGAACCTATCTTTGCTGCCCCTAATCTAAACGAGGCACTATCTCCATCCCGACCCCCCCGTGGCCCCACAGCATAATCCATGGAAACAATAAGTTTAATTAAGAAAAGCTTTATTCGAACACAATATATTGTGACAAAAATAGTAAAAAGCAAAACGTGATGGTAATTCTGTCAAAGGGCCGTGCATATCCTATCGCTTGGCGGGCCTGGTCGGACTGGTCCTGGCCAAGTTGGGTCCGATAATCTTGACTGTCCAGTCGGTCTAATTTCCACGATTAGACTAGACTTGACTTTCGACCGGACCGGCTGGTCTAGTTCGGTCTTCCGCGGACTATTTGGAACCTTGGATAAAGACTTGGGGTAACGAGGCAATAGCGATTCTCGGTATTCGCATCAAATCCCTTATGAGTGGCCCTCTAGCCCCATCCTTCCTGTTCCCCTTTTGAAATGTCTCGCGCACAACTTTGGGAATGTCCTCGCAGCCTACTAGTTGCTTTAGAATACTGTAAAAACTGGAATAATCGAGTCGTGTGCTTTGTAGTCAGAGTTGCCCCCTCTGGTAAGGTCTGATGTTTTTTTGTCCCCACATGTCCCCCAGAGGGGCTGAGCCGCTCTTCTTTTGCTGTGTTTTTCGCCCCTTTTCTAGAGTAGGAAATTCTCAACGACATAGCACACGACTCGATTATTCCAGTTTTTACGGTACAACAGTTGATATTGACGCTACCGTAGTAATTGGATATTCTTTTTAAAAATATCCTGGAAATGGGGGAAGCTCTAGAGTTAAGTAATGATTGGGCTTAATGCTACTCTGTCTACCCCCCTTACTATTTCTCTTTGTTCCGGACCTGAAGAATGCAAAACCACCTTCGTCTCTCCTGCAGAGGATATTTCACATCGCCTCCCGGCCCCCTGGAATTACTGCCCTAACTTACTCTTAGATAGTTTACCCTGAGATCCGGTGGGCAGCCGAGAAGGGCAAAGGGGAGGAAGTACTGATGTGGGTAACTTATCCAATGATCCGTTGTATGATAGTCCCTCTCGCTTACTATACAACGGGGGCGGTTACAAACAACGCGATCCCGTACCAAAAAACCTTGCCTTCGGGGGGCTGCCTATCTCATACCACACCACAAGTAGATCAGCTTCCCTCTTCTAAAGGAGGGAGAATACTGACCAAGACCGGTACAGTGAAACCTCCGATAATCCCACAAGGCTGGAAATAAGGGGGGGGATGGAAAGCGGAGAGGGGTCTTGGCACAGGGATGGCCAGACACGACTAGATTTTGAGTGATATCTCGTGATGGCTAAGCGAAAATGAAATTTTGTGTAGAACTTGGATATGATGTACAAAGAACTGAGTAGCGAGTATGAATTCAAATAAGAGAGTGCGGCCGGGGCAGACATAACGGAAGACTATTTTCCACCGAAGTATGATAAAAGACTACTTTTGCTAGAACTAAGGTCGGTAGAATGTCCGGGAATTGGAAACTATAAGAGGCATAGGATGTTCTGAGAGATTTCTCGTAAGTCAAATGTGGGGACTCTGGAAACACTGAAATTACTTGAGGGCTGGAAGTCTTGGAGGTGGGAAATATCGGAAGTTTCACTATCTATTGGGAGTAGTCATTCCCTCCCGCGAGCAAAACAAGATCCGCCGAAAGCAAAACAGATCCCCACACCAGCAAAGCAAATCCTCCCCAGCCGTTTACCCACCGCATGGGTGGCACACCAGTACTACCTCCTTTCCCTTCCGCTTGTGGACCTACTATAAAAGTTAGTATTCGATGCAGTTTCCAATATCAGTCGGGCAAGGTTAACATAAAAGATTGAAAGGGAGAGCTTGACTTACGAAGCATGATTCCACACACATCTGGCATATTCCTGCAGGTCCTTTCGGGTAAAAACTATATCGCCTTCCTTCTTAGCAGGGCGGGGAGAGGGAGCGGGCTCGGAGGAGGACTCGGGAGAGCGAGAGGGGGAGGGAGAGCGAGAGCGAGAGGGAGAGGGGGAGGGGGAGGGAGAGGGAGAGGGAGAGGGAGAGGGAGAGGGAGAGGGAGATTGGACGGGTGGACGGAGGAAAATGTTTTGAAACTTTAAAGTTAACGATGCTCCTTTCGGGGCTTTACTTCCCAAGATCTCCAATTTTTCTACCATTTTCGGTAGAGTTGATATAGGGCCAGGGCGGTCTCGGAGCTCATATCGGTTCTGGACTGGGCCCATTTCCCAGAACTCCAGATTAAGTTTCCGCTCAGCCTTGTCAACCGCAATCAACAGTACGCTTTTCACCTGGCCCTCGGAGTTTGAAAGCCACCAGTGGGCAGTATTGATCAAACTTTTGTACGATTGTGATACCGCGCACTCTATGATGAAGGTCGGCCAATCCTTCTCATCAGGGCGAAACTTGTACGGTCTCCAAGCAAGGTCAGCTTGTTTTCCATTTGAGCGTCCTTGATAAGTGGTTCCGTCTAGCCGGGCGCAATCTGACTGCAGTCCCATCTGAAAAATCTCGGTATCTAGCCGGGTCCCAAATACCCCGCCTGCTGCTTCGTGATGCGGCCCTGGCATGATCGTTCTCGTGATGTCTCTTCGTTGGGGTAACCTATTGGACCGGGTGGTGGATCAGAGGCAGATGTGAATCGGTTTGAATGTGAATTTTGCGCGAATCGTCACTAGGGGAAGTTCAGCGGGGCTAAATCTCCGAATTCAACTCAAAAACAGGGAAATCTAAAACAGTGAGCGCTCAGAGGTGTCACCTCCCCTCCCGGATCTCATCTTTTCAGGGTTATGCGTCAATTGAGATTTTCATATTTCTATTTTTTTGGTGTATTTTAACTGATCCACTTCCCAGTCTGATCCACTTCCTGGTCCAATACGTTACAGCAATTAGGTTCATTTCTCGCCGGGGTTGTGAATATGTTGCGTGGACAAAATTAACCGCCCACTAATCACCGATATCAACGCAACCTTCCTCCCCACAGCCCGTCTAACCTAAACCCAGGATTGTTATTGGAACGTGATGCCTTCAATAAAGGAATGAATGACCAAATATTAAACTACACCAAAAAATATCACTCGGGAAATAATCTAAGCAGATTGATATTTAGCCCCCGGACCTCTCTTAAATCACTTTCCGAACCAGGAAGGCATGATACCCTAGCAACCCCAGCGATCCCGCCGCGCTATACTCCAACCCCCATCACCCATATGTCCAGATAGCTCAGGATTGCTGAGCTACAGCGCTGACTGCGGCGGACAATCTTCATGCGCCGCCCCCACCTTTGCAGCCGTTAGCACCGCCACATCAACTATCTAATCGTTCGGAATTTTCCCCATAGCTCTTGTGTTGACAAATTGAGGACTGCGGGCAAAGTTCAATTCTACCATGGGTCCGTTCGTGTCCACGTTGATCAGTTTGATGCTTCCCTTGGCCCCCAAAAGTTCGAAGTCAACTTCTTCCGTGATGTCGACGAGATATACATTTCCGCCATCCGCCGCCCCGGAGTGGTAAAGGCACTATGTTCGGCGCTGGGCGTCCCATGATAATTCGACAGCATTCGGTTACCTAGGCAGCCTATGCCTCTTGTATGCTTGCTTTGGCACGGATTTCTTGGGTTTTTTATTGTGGGAAGGTGGCTGGAAAGGTGGTGTTACCGCTTCTAGCATGAGGGGTCTAGGGGAGATTACGGAGAGGACTGCTTCTTTCGGGTATATCAATGTGGTTGGGCCGTCACCTGCCGGGGATATTCAGCGGGAGGGTGGTTCCAGGCCCAAGGTTATTACGCTTGAATCCATACCCGTCCTGGGATCTCAGCCTATGAGTGTGAGCTGATGGAAGGTTTCATCTTGCGAAGTTTGGCGCATTGCATAGGTCGCGTAGAAGGGGTTGTTTGGGGAAGTGCCGAAGGTGAGGTGTTCGGGGAAGGAGGAGGAGTGTTGAACTGGATTTGGGTGTTGTAATAGCGGTTGTCTAGGAGGTTGTTAGAATATTGTATCGATCGCGTGGTTATGGGATGCGGAGCGATACATGTTCAGAACGAAAGTCCTTCCTGCTCCATTTCGTATTCCGGGTATGCGTTTTGCGTCCTGAGCCACGGCCCAGAGGTTAACCAAATTTGCTTGTGTGGGTCCACCGTATGACAGTGCTCGTCGTGGGGGAAGGAATGCATCCAATGCATCCAGGTGGGGCAATGTTGGTAAAGATGGTACTTGGAAACTCGACATCGGGGCAATTGAGTCCTGCGTGGCTTAGATGAGGAACGGTAGACCCTGTTATAATTCGGACGTTATATTTGTAGTTCTTGATGGTCCTCCTCTCACTCTGGTAGTAACTCGTCTTCTTTATCTCCTTCTCCGGGGACGTATACAGTTGCCCGCAAAGGAGAAATTATTGAGGAATCTGGTTTCCGATATGAGTGAGTGTCTTTGACTGTAAATTGGCTTCTCATCCACCATTGACGGTGGAATGGCAACTTCTATGGGGAGGGGGGCCGGGCAAGATTGCGACTATCACCTTGAATAATCCTTACCGGGGAACGCGATCTAGTTAAGCCATGTGAGCCACGAGCGAGTTGAGATCTCCGTTTCGAGCTCCGTGATGGTGTAGAATATGGTGGGGTTGGTGGTGGATTGGGAACAGATCCTGGGAAAGCTACTTCACTCCTGATGCGAAACCTCCCTGGGGGTGAATGCTTGCAGATAACCCTTGGGAAGGTGCCCACCCTCTTGAATACCGGGGCAGAGCTAGGCGGTGAAGCAGGAGGAAGAGATAGTCCATGCCCGGTAGTTTTCCAAGAACCTTCCGTCCTGCGGAATCTTGTGATTGGCGGCGACTCCTTCTTTGGGGTTGTGATTGCTGTCGAATAGTTTCCTCGGACGGGGCCAGAAGAGTCGCGGCTGGAGGGAGTCGACACCGGCATAAAATATCCATTAGATGTGAAGGTGGGAACACACCCGGACAAGAGTCGGGGACTTCCCCCAAAGGGCTCGTAGTAATAGCTAGACATGGTGTATGCAAGTATTTCCTATCTACCATTATCCGCTCCGATCATCTTTGCTCACTCAGACAAATAAACTCACAAATCCAAATGTCTATCGTGCACAAGCTTGAATCTGTGGAAGCATTTAAATTAGCCCACACGATGCCGCCTTATTCCCACCTTTGCCAGCCAGTCAGTGTGCCCAGAGCTCCGGCAAACCCGACACAAATCGCGGTGGATAAAAGTACAAGTACCCCAAGGCCGTAAGCAGGTTGTTGTCATGCTAGTAACTTATTTGGTAAGAGTACTCGTATCCTGATGTGTCGCGATAGGCGCCCAAGAGATAGAAGAGGCTTGAGCTAAGCGAGCCAATATGATAGGATCTGGTCGTATCAGGCGCATTTCAGGCTTGGCAAACCTTGTGCCAAGCCCTTCAACATCCTCAGGCAACATATCGGGAGCTTGACTTCAGCTCAGTGAAGCGGGAGAAGAAATAGACCAAAGATGGCCAATGGGAATAACCACATCATAGGCTTTCCCGAGGCAGGCGTGCTGCCTCCGTTGCCACCTGGAACTCATTATTCCGTCGTCTCCCCCACCAGCTACTCTCTATTACCATCAGCCGAAAACCGGTACTCCAACTCCTGCTGGCAAGGCGATTACGGTCCAGCAGTACAAACCTCCATGGTACCCTGCAGACTCTATCTCCAGGAGGAAGCGGGAGCTTCCTTTGATCTATATTCATGGCTTCATGGGCAATGAAACGAGCTTTCAGAGCTTCCCCGCCGATCGACACAGCTTGTTATCGGTCACTTTGGATGACTTGGGCTGGTACGTTCACACAAAGGTGTACCCAAAGTTCAAGACTAGGTACAACATCTCTGTCGCGACGGAAGTGTTTTCGAAATGGCTCGTGCAATTTGAGAATCCCGGGACGGATGTAATATTACTTAGTGACTCTATGGTGGGGATTCTAGCGGTGGGGGTGGTGTTGGGGGATGAGCGGTGGGGGGTGGTGGTGGGGGATGAGCGGCGGGGATTTAGACATAGGATTTGGGGGTTGTCTCTTTCGATTCACCAATTTTGGGGATGCATCCGGGGGTTATATCTGCTGGGTTGGGGAGTTTGTCAAGGTCAGAAAGGCCGAGTCCTTCCGAGGAGGGTGGTTCAGCCACGAGCGGGGGGGTGTATGCGGGCGAAAACCCGAGCACGGCTTCGCTGTCAGCGGTTCCTTCCGGCAGCATGGTGGGTGAGTTCTCCGACAGAAGGCCCGGGCGGAATTTCACGATTGTGCAGAGTAAGCAGGGCATGAGCTAATCACAATATTCCGGCGGGGGTCGAAGCACTAATGTGATAACTAGAGGGAAAATCAGTAAGCACCATTCCCGGCTTAACACGGCAACAGGACAGTACCGTATTCTACTTGATGTCGCATCTTGAGTTCTGGTTCGTCCCCCATTCTAACTGCCCTCTTTTCCGAAACTACTAAACCAATAAAATAGTGCCGCTTGGCTGATCCCCCGGGTTTGATTAATCGCTACAATGCAATCCGGAAGCTTGAGACTGGAGAGCACACTCAGGACGGCAAAACAGCACGGGTACATTTCGTAAACTACTACACATCCTCCACGGGACGCTCTAAGGATCCACTGAAACCGGCACCAGCAGCAGTGCACCCGGGGCGCTCATTTGGCCTCGCAGATGCGGAAGTCCTGGATACAGGCAGTAGCACACTAGAGGAAATGACTCGGGAGATTCATCTTGAAGTTGACCCGCGCACCCCTAAATTACACGCCAGGAATCTTAGCACAATGACTATCTCCCCTGGAGGTGGGGCAATGACACATCTGGATCCAGATCCGGTGTCCGATAACGTGGCGTCCTACGAAATGCAGGACAAACAAAGGAGCTCTTCTCCTGCGCATAGTCGCAACCCGAATGGAAAAGTCTGAACCCCTGATACCCGACCATGCTCCCCCTTCGATCCCTGCTTATTCCACTACCCCTGCACCGGCACCCCCAGGAGTCTCACCGCCGCCACCAAGACCAACCGAATTCCATTACTCGAGTACTCGAAAATCCCAGACCCAACCCTGCATAAAGCCACTGAGAAAGCTGCTGCAAAGGCGATGAAAGTATAGGAGAAGAGCGTGAAAGATTACGAAAAAACGGTCAGAGATTGGGAAAAGGCGATTGAAAAGAATGAGCCGAAGAAACGCGAAAAGCAAAGAAGGAAGAAAAGTAATCCGCCACTCAACATGACTGTGAGGTGGAGAGGCTGCAGTGGGAAAAGGAAAGAATGGAATGGGAGGAACGACGATTATAAGGCATCCCGGAACCACCTGTTTTTAGTGCGTCTGGGCAGGGCGCTCTTACTTACAAAGTTCCGTACCAATCCTTTCCCCATCCATCTCCCTCTCTCCCTCGCCAACCCTTCCGCCTCACGGTCCCCAGCCCCAATGCGTGAAGCAGCGGAAAAGAAAAAAAGCGCGAGAGGAAATTTTGCCTGGCCCCGCTCACGCCGGACCCCTGCTGGATGAAGGTTGAAATGACTGGTGTAGATGAGGTGGGTGCGCATTGCGGGCTCTTGTTTCTAGGAGATGTGTATGAGAAGCTGGTCGGGGATGCTGCGGGGAGGATTGAAGGCTGGGTAGGGGAAGAAGACACTAGGTGGGTGTTGGAGGAGAAGGGAGGAGGCAGTGTGGAAAGCGGTTTTGGCAGTGGTGGTTGAGAGGGTGGGGTTGTGCGGGTGATGTTACACTATCTCCTGGACCGGCAAGACACGAAAATTTCGTGCCACCTGTCAACGCTTGAGACATAGATGACTAAGTAGCACTAAACAACCCCGACATCAGTGTTCCATAGTGATATCAGCGTAAGTGTGGTCATGTGGCTAATATTAGCTCTGTTCTGAAGTCTACACATCTGCAAAACTTTGGTCATTAACAAAAAGTTGCTTATTAAGGGCTGTCTCAAAAACAAGCAGGGGTGGCACGAAATTTTCAATGTCTTAGGGGAGAGGAAAGGGGGGGGCCACCTTGTACCGTATTATCTCGCGTTATACGGTTTTTTGCCAAGACAGGTTTTTGCCCAAGATTGGACACACAACCCTTGCAGACGATCACTCAGCCGCATTGTTGTAGACTCCTAAAACCCACACCTTGGTTACTGTGCTGGCTGGGGGAATTTGAGGGCCCATTTCAGACTCCAGGCACCGGCTTGGCAA
>Ga0307513_10010803_pt1 | contig 11406 bp, 18 predicted proteins | sample 15_EM_MG_FD_202174 | JGI IMG/M metagenome (GOLD analysis project Ga0307513, IMG submission 202174) | Populus trichocarpa ectomycorrhiza microbial communities from riparian zone in the Pacific Northwest, United States - 15_EM | ecosystem: Host-associated > Plants > Roots > Unclassified | place... | reverse complement strand
AGCGCGGGATCGTTTGGCCCGCACAGGGCCAGGTACAAGTGCGCTGATGTCGGCCGATGATGAAAGTTCCCCCAAAAAGGGCAAAGAACCTGCCTTCCAAAAAAATAACCCAGCGGAGTTGTTTTCTCTATTTCCCTGTAAACGGCTGCGCCGTTTACAGGGAAATATAGATAGGGGAGCCAACGGCCTCATTCCTTGAACCTTTTCCAATTTTAAGTTTTCAGATAAACTGGCGGTCATGAATAACTTCCCCGTGGTTACTTAGTTGTCGTGCGTCCCCCGCGCACTTCCTCTGTAAGTAAGTCCTCCACTTGCATAGTCCCACCCAAGTCCCACCACGGAAAGCCCATTCTTCCTCCTCTCAGTTATGGCATCGGTCAAAAACCTCCCCAAGAACCTCCTCAAGCGCATTTTCGATGTCTCTTTTCAGGGACCAGCAGGATTACCACCGCAGAGGGATGACGAACGACGAATTCTTACCCAAGTATGCAGGAGATGGCGGCGCATAATTTTATCAATCCCAGCGTATTGGAGCTCCTTTGACTTCATCCAGTGGAAGGTTCCGCGCCCACAAAACCTTTTGCAACTTGCCCAAGAATTTCTCGGTCGATCTGGGGATACTCCCCTCGCTATTTGCTTGCGTGGCTCCTTACATGGCAACCTGGGCCACGACATCCTCGAATTCATCATTCGGCCACATGCTCGCCGTGTATGGTTTCTCTCTTGCTGGGTCACGAAGCAAGGGCTTAGAACCCTCATCGGGCCAGGTCGTATCGACTTCCCCATCCTGCGATCCATCGACGTCACGATAATATACAGTTCAGATGACACCATCGCATCGCATATACCAGTCAGAGGCTCCATGTGCCTCGACAGATTCCAACATCTGGGACCCTCACTTCGACAACTAGCATTGCGCGTCCTCGATGGAGTTCATCCCGCCGATTTGGGTCTTCAAGTTCCATGGGGTCAATTTACACGAATCGACCTTGAACATACTCCGATTCATGCCGACGCGTTTATGCGAATAATAGAGCAATCGTTACTCCTAGAGGACGGCACCTTCTGCATTAACTTCGCTCTCCGCTCCCATGACGGACGAGCTACCACCTTTCGAAGGATTTCGGTTCCTTGTTTGCAGCGCTTGCATTTACGACTCATCGAGCCCAGCCTCGATGCGCGCATTTTCGGGAAACTGGCTATGCCCGTTCTTGAAGATTTATTAGTGGAGAGAGGGGAGTTGGGGCGAGTAATCCGGGATCTGACAATATACGAAACGTTCGTCTTCAACGCACCAATCAAATATCTCACAATTGCAGAATATTCCCTTTCCATGACCCAGTGGCTTATTCCTCGATTCAATCATAGTCCACGACTCACGTATCAGGAAATGGATGGCATCCTCCGTTTAACCCCAAACCTGACTACTTTGTACCTATGCCCGGGCGTGTTTATGAACGCTCTCGTCCTAGAGAAATTGGCAACGGGCGAGTTTTTACCGGTCCTGGAGAAACTAGCTGTGAGCAGCGCCACTGGCTGGGACATCATTTGCATGGTACGAAGGAAGAATTCTGAGTCGACATCGCCGGGGGGGTCGTCGGCCGCACATCCAGTTTCATTGATCCAGCTCCGCCTTTGCATTATGAGGTACGGGTTAGATGAAGAAGACAAGGTGGCACTGGAAGGTGCGCTCAAGGCGCTACATTTATTATATGGTTATACCTTTCGACATGTTGACATCCCGAGGCGGGAGTCGCAGCCGCTCACTTTCTGAAATCAGATTCGACTAGCTCAGATAGTTTTTTCTTGGATAATGAATTACTACGCAGCTACGAATAACTTACTACACTCCAAATCATTCCTTTCTTCGTCAGTAAAGTTCCTTGCCGTGTGTTTGCTTCACCAATGATCCGGGTTGCATTTGGAATAAAGGTCAAAGATAGGCAAAAGATAGGGTAGGATATCTTGACAAATATGTATGTTTCCGATAATAAAATCCTGAGCGTACCATGACGCATCTTGATCCTTGATTGAATTCAAACACGTAAACAGTAAATTGAATGATCACTTCCATTATTCCTTGAACTTGCTTAATATCAGCCAATCTCGATGCATCATCCTTTGTTTTTGATTCCGGCAATGGTGGTTTAGAAATCCCTTTTTTGGAAGTAGACCGGTGACCGTTCCCTCTAAGAGGTGTCGATGAAGAACCTCGTTAGAGGGACCGGAACATCTGAGTTTAAAAAGGGGGGGTAGCGACTATGATCGAGAACCTGTCATGGAATGCGCAAAAAGAAGGCCGTTTTAGGACGAATGCTTTTTTAGGTAGTGGATCGGGATCTCAGCTCGCTAAAAATACTTTTTACAAATATGACCAAGACGCGTCAACGCGACTTGCACATTGCGCCTGCTTTCTGTACTCTCATGGTCAACTACAAGCATGGATTGCAAAACTGGACTCTCTCTGATGGACAGACTGACTCAAATCACGAACTCTTTTCGCCCGACGACATCAAAGACTTGATTTCTAAACTGGAACTGCTCGCTAAACTGCCAACAACGTTTCTTGATTCTCTGGACGATAAGGATCGTGTCATCTGCTTCCGAGCGACCCTACTTTGCTACTACGCGACGGGTCAGGGATGGCACAAAAATCCCATGTGAAATGCAACTTCGAGTTGTTCTCGCTGACCAACATGGCAAAGACTATCTGGTTGCGGCTGGTACTGGCAGTGGAAAGACCCTCCCAATGGCTGTGATCGTCCTCCTCGAAGATCCGGCGAAATGCTTGATAACCATCACTATCTCGCCCCTGAAGCGCCTGCAGACGACACAGGACAATGACTTTAACACTGTGTATGGAATCCCGACTGTCGTTATCAATGAAGATACTCCTAGGGATGAGGCTTGGTGGAATGCGAGTCATATCTTATTGCAACTATCTCTTTCTCATGTTCAAAGGACTGATAGAGAAACGTCTATGACTCGAAAAAATGTCTGCCAGGAAGAGCTAGGCACCCGATTGTTACCGTTGAACAATTCTTCAAGTCTCGTGAAGGACATCTACCGCGACTTTATGTCCTTGTCCAAAAGGGCGTTTCAAAAATTGATTAACCGTGTCAATGTTGATGAAGTCCATCACATACACACAGCCGGTCTCCCGCATCATGGTCTGGATGCTTTTCGCCCAGCATGGGGCCGACTTGACGAACTGAACCATTTCCTTTGTACACTGTAGACAGCGAGGAACCTTGATATCCATGTTTGTAAACGACGCAACCGTGTAAGCGCCAAAACCAGAAAAACAGGGGATCGAACATGCCAAAGGGTCAACAGACAGTTAGCTGTATCGTGCGGTGACGGCTATGGAATACATACACCAAGGCGCAGTGGGCAACGGAGGACTTAACCTTCCAAGTGGGAAAATGACGATTGAGGATGCAGATGCAGATTCTCGACAGATTTTCTCTACACCAGCTCCTTCGAATCCCACCATATAAGATTGAGGAAAGAATGTGAATACTGAAGGTGGACGGCGTGCTGCATCCACGGCCGAAACATCCGCCACGAGGAAAATGATACCAATAGGTAAGGGACTTAAAAGAATGGGTCGGAGAGGGACAGATTACACATAAGCGAGATGATGAGCAAGGATGCAGAAAGAAGGGTGAATGAAATATAGAAATGATGGAAGCGTTCCCTACGACACCATCGTTCCGTTCATCCAGGTGTCTCGATAATGAGAACAACCTAATCATAATCTGAACATCAACACGTCATTCGTTCAGGGACACCTCATGCACCTTGACTCACGCCACGCCGCGAGATGAACGTGGAGGCTAGGAGGGACAGAGAATGGTGCCGAAGAAGACACATTTGAATGGCGTCGCTCATCATTTTCCGGTGCACTGCCAGACACAAACCTCCTGCCATAAGTTCCAGGAGTCCATTCTAGCCTATCCGGTAAGACCCGATCGACACACTCGCCTGTCCATATCATCCAATCCCTCCCCCAGCGTCCCACCAGAACCCGTTCCTTCTCTTGTTTACGTCAATTATATGAATCTTCGCCGCATCCCAGCCACGCACCAAACACAGTCTTCCCTTCAGCGCCGCCTGATGTATATCCACCTGAATAGTTCATGGCCATATTCCCAACCCAGCGCCAAACCAACGCAAATGGCGAGAATGATAAAGTTGGGGATGTGTCGCACGATTGCTGATAGGTGAATGGATCCCGCCGAGGAACAAAGAGGCTCCGAGCAATCCGACACGAAGGAGAGGGAGACTAGGACGAAGGTGGCGAGGGTGGAGCGCGAGAGGACGATGAGAGGGAAAACGCTGGGTGCGGGTGAGTCCTAGCTCGGACAGGTAGATTCTGGGATACTAACAGAGTACGTATTTGGAGAGGTAACCCCTAATCTGGAACCTCTAGTCGCTATCGATGTTGGCGACTGCGTTTTCGATCACTGTCTGTGGTCTCCAACATCCAATACGATAGGAAGTCGAAGGACTCATTTGCTTTCGTCTTGGTACTGTAGCATAGACAGTCACATTGTAACTGAGAACTTAGTCGCTGTATGCTGGTAAGGCCCTTTTTTGATCACAGGTCGTGTAGTGGACGCTTACTCGTAGCCGCTGTCGACGCGGTCAATATCGTCAAACCCAATCCAACCCATCATCCGTACATCATATTCGGCGTTGTGACCACATCCCAATTGGAGGAAGAAAGCGTTAGAGGCGTCATCGAGGCTACAGAATTAAGTGCGTTCGTCCTTCGCTGAAGCGATAGCTTACAGACCTACTTACCTGGGATATGATGGGGCGCGATTTTGGGGGAACCTTTTAGGCATACAATAACAAAGAAATCAGGAGAGGAAACCTAGGATGGTGAGTGCAGGGTGTTACGACGGAAGGATGTTGGTAAGACATATACATACCTTGTTTGCTGACACTCTCGCTGAGGATCCCACACGTCTGTTCTCGAACCAATCCATCGCCGTGGCATACAGGATTGAGTCTGCGAAGATGTAGCCACCGTCAATGGTGGTACTTGTCCACTCGGTCGTCGTTTACGTGGGGCCACTGGCGCCGGTTGGTGGGGTTTGTGGGCTGAGGTTTACTCGTCGCGCTGAAAAATATATTTGGCCATAATAATGGGGTTCTCGTTCAAGTATGGGGGTGCCAATGGCATCTTGTGGTGTGTTGAGTGGAAGGGTTTGGAAGTACATGTGATGCTGCTAGGATGAAAGAGTGCTGGGTGCTACCGGTTACCTGCACGAGAGCGGACGAGTGAGCATGGATGAGGCGGAAGGTGGTGATCGTTGTACTAACCCTCCGACACACTTCACACTGTTCAGTCTACATTCCTGATTGCGTGTCGTTGTCTTACTGTATGATGTGCAGCAGACAAATAGATTTGGCTTACCAAGGGTGTTTCGTCGAATGGTGTTCAATGGAAAAAGGCGGTGCAGCATTGTGCTTCCAGACATTGAAGCGGGAGGGAGGGATCGTCTGGCAGGCCTACGCGGCATCTTGATCACCTACACCTTACAAGCTGTGGGGGCTAGTCACAATGTTCCAGTGTCGGGGCTCTCTCTAGTTCTCCGAACCGAGGCGATGGGGAACATTCAACAAGCCCAGCGTTTTATATGATCACGTGCTAATGGCGTCGGGGATAGATTGGCCTTATCTTATCGCATGTACAACAGCGTTTCCTTGAAATCCAGCTCAAGTGTAATTACATGAGTGTTGAAGCAAACTTGGTAATAAGGCTTTGGATAAATAAGTACTACCAACTGCTGATGGGTCCTAATAACATAGAGCAGGCAGTTGCTGAGGAAGGCCGGTGTTTGTTAGAAGGATTTTTCCGGTTGCATAAAACCTGGCTGCACGAAGTGCCTCCAACGCGATACGAACATGGTTCTGATTAATATTTGACAAAGATAATTAATAGAAAATTCGAACTTGCTGGTTCGGCAAGATGACATTGGCGTTGGGGTGGTTTCAGGTTGGCACATCGTCCGCACTTCGGAGAATCGAGATCCTTCCATTGCAATCCCACGAGCCTCGCATTACTTGAAGGTCCGACGGGAGCAGTGTGGATAAATAGAATATGTAGGAGAAATAAAAAGACACGCCTTCCATTGCTCGTAGTCGGCGGAGCCCTCAGTCCAACTCGAAAGTTTTGTGCATTTCGCACAGAGACCAGGCGGTGATTTTCTTGGGAAAGAACGGCCGCAGTCATCGTCGGTGTCAGAGTCACAGAAATCTATTTGTCAATGAAGCAGTGAATTAATAATGGAAAGCGAACCTATTTGGAAAGCTGGAGTTTCCCAGTTCCTTATCATTATACCTGTGGTTTTGGCATGCGTCTAGAGGTTTGAAATGCAAATGTTCCACCAGTTGCCTTTCGACAACTCGAAGTTGTCCTTGACATTCGAAGTGGACTGTTTGGTAACTATACATGCTTCGAACATTCAAGGAAACCATTTGCAAATTTCTGTTGACCTTCAGAAGAACCGAACGAGCTAAAACTATTGCAGCCGGGGTTGGTTGATTGAGGTGCATGCGTGGGTGTCGTGAGAGTTGCAAGGAGCAAACGCCAATTGGAAATCCTGCCGTGGAATTCTCGCCAACGCTACTCGGGGGTACTTATCAACAACAGTTTATTAACAGTTCAGGGAAGCTTGATTGAACTATATAATGATGGGGGTGGGACAGGCAGACTTCACTCAACTCAAAACAAATCATCATGAGCATCTCAAGCACAATCGATCTCTCCGGAAAAGTAGGCCTCGTCACTGGAGGGGGAACGGGCATGTGAGTACATACATCATACCCAATGATCCATGGAATTCTGAAGCCACTCAAAGAGGACTCATGATTGCCCAAGGCCTCGCATTCAGTGGTGCAAAAGTATACATCACTGGTCGGCGAGTAGATGTCCTCGAGAAAGCTGCAACTGCTTACCAAGGGAAGGGCTCCATCGTTGCGTGAGTCAGAGTTTCGTGGACAATTCTTGAACCGATGTTAATAGGAAACGATAGTCTTGGCATGGATGTTGTCGATGAGGAAAGCATCAAGAAAGGCGTTGAATTCGTCTCGGAGGTAGACGGAAAGCTGGATATTCTTGTTAACAAGTAAGCATACCTATATTTTGATCCGACTGCCGAGCATTGAGCCAAGTATAGCGCTGGGATCACTAACCCTCTCGGCCAGGCCGATTTCGCCACCAAGAAGTTCGGCTACTATGCTGAGGGCAAGATTTCGTACGAACTCGAAAGTTTCGAGGGATGGCACTCGATGTTCAAGCTCAACACCTTTGCGCCGTTCTTTGTAACTTCCGCATTCTTGGAGCTCTTGGAGAAGGGCGCACGGTCACGCATAGATGGCACGTCCAGTGTCATCAACATCTCTAGCATTTCCGCCACCATGGGATCGATGCCGCCTAACAACAGCGTAAGTCTCGCCATCCTGCTAATCGTGAATGGCCGAGGTTGATTTTTATTTCCCTCAGTTTGCCTACGGCGCGACAAAGGCAGCGTTGGAGCAAATTACTACATCCATGGCGGCTGACCTTGCTGTGAGGAAAGTTCCCATCAGAATTAACGCCATTCAGCCTGGCGTCTTCCCTACAGACATGGCTCCTGCCGAACTTATCGAAAAGTACAGGACGAAAGCATTCCCGGGATTCATCGCCCCTGTGCCACTCTCACGATGGGGAAAGTAAGTCATTGAGCCATGCCGATCCTTGTGAACCAGACCTGAAGCCACTGTATGAACAGGCCAGAGGAGATAGCGTTGACGGCAGTATACCTGGCTGCCACTGGATACACCAACGGAGTTGTGCTCAAAGTAGATGGAGGACTTTCAATGGTGAACCCCTAATCATTTCCTTTGTGCACTGTGGACAGAGCGAGGAAATTTAATATCCGTATGTTTGTTTGTGCACGACGCAACCGTGTAGAGCCAAAACCAGAAAAACCAGGGATCGAATGTGGCAAAGAGTTGAGAGACACACGGTTGTTTCGAGTGCTGGTGGCTATGGAATACGTACGCCAATGTACATAATAAACGTAAAGCAGGCAGTTGCTGAGGAAGGCCGATGCGGTATAAACAAGGTTCTGATCAATATTTGACAAAGATAATATGCAAACATACTGGAGCCATGACAGTCGATGTGCTGAGGAGGCGCAACGCCTAGTAGACCCCGGATGACCGTTGCTTTTATGAGGGTGAGGACGATGCACGATCCTCGCATCGCCCTCACCCTCTGAAGAACGGTTACGGTGAGTCTAGTGCAATTCTAGTGCCCGTATGTCCACTTTTGGACAGGCCAAGACGTAGCATTACATAGCACATCGTGCATCCAAGGAAACATCAACCCCACCCTCTGGCTCACCTTTGTCGATGTGAAATTTACGCCAACGCATGGAATCTCTTGGCTCGAATTGTACCGCCATGTCCGACTCCTCATTAACGTCCCCATCAGCTCTCACTTCATATTCCACTTCTTCCCGCCAACGCCACTCCTCAATCGCTGCCTGCGCTTCTCCAACTCCAACCCCTTCCTCAGTATGAGCAGATGGAGTCACCGCGAACTGAACCCGCCTGCAATTGGGAAATTTTCCAGCGTCTCAAATTTGTAGGAGTGATTGTCCCTGCTGATGACTCGTCGGGGTACAGAGAATTTGGGTAAGAGCTTGCTCTGTGTTTTTAAACCTATAGTTTAAATCGCTTGGGTATACTTGCACCAGGTCACCTTTTTCGAGTGCAGCCTTTCGGCAGTGAGCATGGTTGACGATCTGCATCGAAACAGTGCTTTTCTGCGTATGTCATGGCAGCGTCTGCCTTCTCGGAGGTCGGTTCACTCGATATTTCTGCGGGTGGCGTTGGTTTCGTGTTGACAACCAAGCTTAGGAGGAGCTCATGAGTTATTTGGGGAGTACTTCAGATTCGGGAGGATTCAACCATGGATGTAGCGGATTGCAGCCTCTGGGGGGTCAGGCCGGCTTTCCCGAAGACCCGCTTTGTATTATTCGTCTTCTCCTAAGGTCCAGTGCCCACATGCGCTTCAAGCGATCCAGATGGATTGATTTCGTACCCTCAAGGAGGCCGGTGAGCAGGATGAGCATATCTCTACCTTGGCTCCTTGCTTAGTAAATTCCTCAGCTCTTTGTTATCGAATTCAGATCCTCCATCCACTAATAGTGTCTCAGGCGCTGTAAAGAGGTCGCAGATGTTGCCGTAGCTTGTCCGCAATGTCTTGTCAGTGCCGCTGACTTTAACTTCGTCACCCACACCCGCTGCGTATACACGGCCATCCATAGTCCCAAGTTTTGTGATACCACCCTTTCCTCTTGGCCGACAGTGGTATGAACACCACCATGAGTTCAAATGCACGGCATCTCGTTATTGGCTCAAGGAGAGCATGAAGGTGTGTGGATCCGAATCCCTCGCACCTTCTGCAGTCCATAACCGCTTTCATTATAGATTCAATCGATCAACTACCATGAGTGCGTCACCGACAAAATTCTAGCATTGGAAGCTATCGAGCACCAAGATTTTCTCAAAGACTTCGAATTCGAGGGAAACTTCGACTCTGAGTAACGAAAAAAGATGACAGGGAATCACTTTCTGATCAGATTCCTTAAATAATATGCGTCCAATATGCGTGGCTTTCATTGGTAGCCGTGGTTACTTGGCCAGCTAAGAAGAGTAAGCATCTTTACGATAAAATAAGTCCAATATACGGCCGCATTTTCATGGCTCGGAGCCCCGGACATATTGTCCAATATCGATCCTAGAATATAATCATCGAAGAAAGTGACGATTGAGAGGATTAGGCTTGAAGGAGCGAGAACAATACCAGGATCCCCATTGTTACGAAGAATCCGGCGACCAATTTGGTCAAGGGATGGTAAACTGGCGGATAGAATGCAACCGCCGATATCACAGAGCCGAGCCCGATGATCAAGAAGGGGAGATCTGCAGCTAAAATAATTTATAAGATTGTTCACACTGAAGGCATTTTATATTACTTACGAAAAACCATTCATGATAACATTCCGAAGCACGTAAGCTTTGATTATTTTGGGTTAGATATGACAAGGCTACATTATCTCATGCTCGCTCACCTGATTTTTATCCAATACAGAATGTGCCCCCCGCCGTCTTTTCTTCCCACTGGTAAGTTCCCCACCTGTTGGTTGATGTGCAGCGATTAGCTGATGTTTGATGCGATAGCGGTGTTGTCGAAGGACTGGGGATGGGTAGTAATAGTAAGTGCTCGCTGTCGGATTGTGTTTTGGATAGGAACTGACCGTTATTTGTAGACCTCGTTGGCGCCAATCCCCAACTGACATTCCCAACCATCTTCATACTCGCTATCCACAGCAAATGACTGGAGAAAGGTGGTAAAGGTAAGTACTTGGTGTTGGATTGTGTTTAGTGGACGAAGACTTACCGTTACTCATAGATGTCGCCAACCCCAACCCCCACCTCAAACAGCTTGCCATGGCAGTTCTCGAGATCTCAAAGGACTAGGGATGGGCGATAATAGTAAGTATTCGCTGTCAGATCGTGTCTAGTTGATAGGAACTCACCGTAACTGGTAGATGTCGTCAAGACCCAGCCATCGGGAATTACCATGCCGTTGTTGGGATAGAAATTTACCTGACACCATCAATCCCCTGACACCATCAGTCCCTACTGCGCCTCAATCAGCTTGACCCTGTGGTACTCGCTGTCCGTGGTATGGAATCCATCATCGCCGAAACCCAGAGCCCGCCCGGTCTGTTCGAACTAGCCGCGGCTCGAGTGATTAAGTGGGTTAGTTGATGTTCTTCCTGCTTCATCGCCCACTTTAGCTGACATCCGCTGACACACACATCGTCGAGGGGAATTCGTACTAAGGAATAGCAAGTACCAGTCGTCGATTGAGTTCGATGGATGCGTATACTCACCTTTTCTGGCAGTCGTCGTCGCTGTTGACACAATTCAGGTCTAAGGGTGGATGGTGTACGAGATGATTGATGAGGGCCTGTCGTTCCTATCAGGGAAATGTAAGTTGTCGTTGAACGAGACATGTTATCTCAGTACAGGATGTGTTTAACCCACCAAATCCGTTTCGTCGAAGACCTTGGGGTCCTAGAGTTATTCAGTTCCATTGGGGTAGGTTAACGGGTAGGTTTGAGCTGTCAAGGCTGCCGGAGATGGCGGAGGCGATGGGTTCGGCGAGCATTGAGCAATGAAGATACTCGGCACATGTCGCGGGAAGGTGAGAACCCTTCCACGAACGCTGCATTGTGGCCACCGGATGTTTATGGGCTGATCTCGATGGTTCTTCAAGTCTCCACCTTTGCGCCTGTAATGTCGAGTTGGTGGCGCCGAAGGAGAGCAGGG
>Ga0307513_10010802_pt1 | contig 11407 bp, 12 predicted proteins | sample 15_EM_MG_FD_202174 | JGI IMG/M metagenome (GOLD analysis project Ga0307513, IMG submission 202174) | Populus trichocarpa ectomycorrhiza microbial communities from riparian zone in the Pacific Northwest, United States - 15_EM | ecosystem: Host-associated > Plants > Roots > Unclassified | place... | reverse complement strand
CAAAACATCTCCGCTGCACCTAACCATTCGTCCTTACATGCCATCGCTTCAACGTCCATACTTCCAAACACTTTCCAAACAAAAACTATCCTGATCCAAACCTTCCGTGTAGTACAACTGTCGTAGATATGGAACCTTCGTGAATATTCTAACATATATATCGGTGGCCCACTGACCCCGCGTTTGTGAGCTATGACCCACTATCGTGATGGCCTGGCAACCGGCAATATATTAATCCGCCAGCCCCCCGAACCCTGCCAGCCCAATCCGTCCCCATAGCCGATGCTTTGCCCAATTAGCAATGGGTTCTCCAAACCCGCCATTAAATACGGAGGATGTAAGAAGCACCCCCAAGGTCGTTGCCCGCCTGCCCCACGTATAGTTGTATGATAGCAGGTAAGTGACATCCACCTCCTCCCCATCCCACCCTCCAAACCATGACAACATCCCGAACCCTAACCCTTGGAACCCCAGGCCCGCTCTCAAGTGCCAAGTGCACAGCATATCATACTGTCTGAAAAAAGCCCTCCCATCGGCCCTTGTCATCTTCGCCAACATGACGTAGCATTCTTCATTCCAGTAGGCAGGCAGAGTCTACGCAGACCATCTGGCGGTAGCAGGAGCCAGGGAGCCGACCTTCTGCGTTCTCGCACCCTAGAAATAGCCAAGAGCTGGGGATCGTAGTTCCTAGAAGTGCTCTTGCCCAATCGTTTATTTTTGCGAAAATCACCCGCATAAGCTTTTTTTTAGCATAGCCATTTCGCTGATGGAAACGTTCCCACAGAATATTTTAGATTTAGCTAGCTTTGCGACAGTAAGGTAGATCGCTTCCTTTAGTTTGTTTCTGGCTTAGTAAAATTACTACTGCGATTCTACAGCCCCTCTCGGGGATGGGGCTCTGTACTTTAGGATGGGCTTGAAGAGCCGGTTCCCCAACACAGCGGAGAATCATCAGAGGGGAATACCAAGGGCTGAGGGGAAGTCAGCGACCGCCATGACTTTAAACTATAATTTTCTGAAGGGGTTAGAGAGTAGGGCCTCGAGTGGGGTAACGGAGGGGTGGCGGATGTTGCGGCTCCATTGGAAAATACGAGAGGTGTGGGTACAGGGATAATCGGAGCACATCATGACATGTCCGGATAAGGTTTTCCTTCAGGAAATTATCAGCTTCCAATCGCTATTACTGATTCGTCCTATTACAACTTACTTTTCACTACCCGGTGACTTATCGTTAACTCCACTATATTCCATTGGTAGCGGGGGGGCGTTAAACTCCAACTGCTGGTCTTCTTTGCCGCGAGATGGGGGAATATGCTAGAATACATGTATGAATGGCCTAAGGAAAACGGTCTGAGACAAATTTACAAGAGGTGGTATGTCAAGACCGCCGCCAGTGAACCGCAATATCAATACTGCAGTCTTCACCGTATCTGGTACGGAACTGGGATCAATGACGGGTAATTTGTAGCCCTAACCCCTGTCAATTACGTTTTTGAACACCAAATACCCCTCATCACCCCCCTAATTCTGTCGTCTCACTAGCTGTGATTGTACTTGAGTACTCTTGACCGTGCTGGGACGCCCAACTCCCTACTTTGAATTACACTGAGAAAATAGTCGAGACAAATGTAACGCAATACCCGATAGAGCTCAAGAATTGAGAGAGGCGACTCCAACTTCTTAACCAAATTCTGAGATATTAAAGTTTTTGCTGAATCCATCTGATAAATTGTTTTACTAGCGTTGAGATTGATGGAATATTGTCTTTAGGCAGGGGAGCAGGGGGGCAGGTGTTTGTGCATGATCTTTGTTTTGTGGTGACGCATCCGGATGGTTGTTGTTGCCTATGTCCCCTATATCCGAAAATATTTTTTCTCCCAAAGGTCAAGATGTTCGATTCCTCTCCCGATCGGGGAGACGGTTTACATTATTAATTGGTGATAGAGCAAGTAGAAGGTACTCTGCTACGGTGAGCTTAGGCTATGTCCAGTACCACGGTCCCAATTTTTGAGACAACCATCTCGAGTAGCGCTTCTGTAGTGATACACTCTTCTGTGCTGGGTATGATAGTAGTACTGTACATAAAATGGGGGATTGGGACAACCCATTGCCAATTGGGCAAAGCAGGTGCACTATCGCCCCAGGGCGGTTAGAGTGACTCGGAGGTCGAGGGAAAAAGGTATGGCAGGGAACGCGCAAAGCTTGAGGCCATAGCCCCACCGCAGCTGGCGCGTTGGCCACCCACGACACCGAATCCCCTCAAAAAAAAAATGAGATCTCCCAGAAACCCGAAATCTCCCAAAACACGAGATCCTCAAACCTCTATACAGCTCGTGTTTTTTTTTCGCCCACCCACCACCCAGCTATTGGAAGCAACCCTCATTGTCAACCAGGGACCTATCGGTTCCAACAATCGCTAGCGACAAGGGTAGCGACCTCTTCACCAACGCCTCCCATAGTGGAACCATACACTAAAGATCAGAAGAGAAGGAAGCAGCGTTACTGGGTGTTGTTAGGGAACTTTGGAGTTGACTTGTTTTTTTGTTTCTTTGTTTTCTGCGATAGCGATTAGTTATGTATATGTTTTCAGCTTTGAAGAATGGGTGATATCGGCAAATAGCCTACCGCTCAATGCCAGTTTTGTCGACCTTGATCGAATACTGTGCATATCCACCGCCATTGTAATAGGAAATCCTATGAAACATGCGGTAACGTCAATACCATTAGTTCAATCCACTATTAGATTGCCTAAGCAAAATCGCTGCGCCAAAGCAGTGTGTCCAATAGGGTAAAATCACAAAATCACAGATGACGGTTAAAGGGGTCTACGGGTGAAGCCTGCAAAGGGTGTGTCCGGAAGACGCGGTGCAGGTTGTGTTTGGCATTGCGGGCGTTAAGGGCCTGACAACTAGTTGTACAGTATGCTTAGCGTGTTTTTACAGTAACACTTATCACTTCCGTATTCGCAGGTCTAATTCTTATTTACCAGAGATTAAATAATCAATCTTTAAACGATGGGGAACTTCAATACCACTGTGGAAATTGTGGGAGAGAGGAAGTTTCAAATTGATTGCATACAGGACAACTATCTGGGCACATAAGGGGAGTCGGAAGTGGGTTAGAGAAACAGGAGGGCTAGGCTATTTTTATGAAAACAGGGCAGTGGAGGACCAATCACGGAAGGGGGGAGACAGAAAAAAACAGGTCTTAATCTTGTGAAAAAACAACAGATGTCGGAGATTACATGATACGAGGTGGGTGACATAAGAAGTTGAAGGGGTAAGGTAATCGAGCGGGTAAGAGTACGGAATTGAGTATAAAAAAGGTAAAAAAATGGGATAAACCCAAGGGAGGACAATGAAGGTTATAAAAGAAGGGCTATTCCGCCAAGCAAAGACATGAGGTGGGAGTACCTCGAAGCAGCGTAAATTATCCCAGCACCGTCAAGCTTGATTTCTGTGTGGAAGCCTAGCATGGGAAATACGGTGCTTGTTCCACATGTGAGCAGCGAGATTATCCGCACGCTTGATTCCTTTAGCTCCAACACGTACACACCCTTCAACCGGACAATCCACACGGTCATTGTGGTGCTTTGCTCGGTAGTGCCTGTTGAACGCTTGCTTTGTCTTAAAGGTTCCAGGCCAGGAGCAATTCGGGGCCTCGCAGGTAAATCTTCCTTGGGCGCAGGTATGAGGGCCACTGTGGGAGTTATGCAGTATATATTAGTGTGACACAGTAAGTAGGATTATCGTATTTGGTAAAAGAGAATTACTAACCTGTTGCCAGAGCACTTCGTTTCAGTGTAACTGTAACTCAACGTAGGCAGCTGTAAGTGGAAAAGGGAGAAAAAAAGGATACGGTAGCAGACACGCAGAATTTCGTGAAGAAGGGGGAGGGGGAAGGCGGTGGTATTTGAGCTCAACCCCTCAAAATGGATTACACTCTGACCCATGCATGGGTTATCCCACCTATGCATGAGCCTGAAATGTCCGTACCGCACAACCAGGCTGGCCAATCACGGACTACCATAATGATCCTGAGACATAGATGCTTATCGGAGGATTCGAGACCAGTACCGTATTAGGGGGTGAGCATACCATAGGTGAGGCGAAATCGAGTTTTACAGGCCGAAACTCCGTGTGTATAGCCATACGAACAGCAAATCTTGGCTATAAAATTTGTGGTGGAAAAAATGTTAGACGAACCGTTCTCATGATGCGTACGGTACGTGACATCCAACCCTTCGATTGGTTGATTAGTCCAGCAGCAAATCGGGGCAGGTTCGCCTCACTTATCCTTAACCCCTGATACTTGCGCGTGCACTCTCAACCAATAAATACCTAGCCTCACAAACCAGACACTAGCGTTAGCAGCATCTCTCACCACTGCAATGGCTCCGAATGGCCGACCGGGCACACGCACTTCATTTTCGCATTCCCCAGACCGTGCTGCAGCCCTTACAGTGGGTTCAAGCTACTCCCGACAGGGGACTATTTCAACCAGCCCATTGCCCTAAATTCAGCCCCTAATATCAGCAATAAAGGGCCAAAAGTCTAAACGGCACTTTCCAACTTGCTGCCAGTATTCTGTCAGTCCATATACATATTCAAAAGTGAATTTCATGTTCTACATCAACCCACTTATCCCTTCTTAGCCAGATAACATCTCGATCTACCACCCCTATCCCACCGTCCACCCCTCCATTTACTACCATGAATAACACAATCGGGCGCTCACCGCCGCGACAACTGGACCCGAAGAACAAATGCATCTAGTTAAAGGTAGCGGGACAGGGAGTAGGTATCTGCGTGTCCCGCTCGGACTGGGGAATTACCCTGCACGGGCGTGGAGAGAATCGTAGATAAGTGGCACATAGGTGATGCGGGTGTGTGAATGTGTTATTAGATTTAAATAATAACGGAGGCTGATGGACGATTTGTTTTACCGAGCTCTCTCCCATACTAAACCTGGGGATATCGGAAAGGATGGGATGGGTATTCAAGGTCTCTTCGACCTTCAATACCTCTATCTTTCAAATGTTCCCCTCTCGATGGGCGAGCTGGGATTGTTGAACCTCGCCCGAGGAAGTCCAAAATTCCCGCACTGTGAAAACTAACCGCCCTAGCTCCAGCTTAAGGCCATGAACATAGAAAGTGCCGACTTTACGAGCAAAGACAACTCCAACCCTTGAGGAGGGGCTCAAGTATTCCGGTTCTCACGGTAATGTATTTGGACATGGGCTAGCATTACTAATACTGCCTCTACCATTGAGTTCGGTAAAAAAAAATTACCACGTTTTACAAAAAAAGGAAACGATAAACAAGAGAGGATGTAAGGACCCCCAAGGTGGGTGCCCACCTATCCTGCGTGTAGTAGCGAAGTGACAATCATCCCGGCCCTGCCAAACTCCTACATTATCCCGTGCCCTAACCCTTGGCTCTCTCAAGTGGAGGTGCACAGCATGCTGCCCGAAAGAAAAAACCCCCTTCTACGGAGGCCTATAACGACCAACTCGCCACGGAACAACAAAACAAAAAACATTACATTAAAAACACGAAAACTAATTTAGATTAACAACAATATTTCACCAACGGAGAGAATTAGAGTACAATTTCAAAGAAGTAACATGATGCTCAATACGGAATGTGGAAAAAGAAGAGATTTGAAAAGAAAGAAAGAAACAAAACAAACTAAAACACGAGATAAAAGAAATAAAAGAAAACAAGAAAACAAGAAAAGAAGCACCACAGCCAAAGATGGAGGAGGACGTGAAGTTGTACATTTTGGGCACCTAAATAACTTTATACTTTTGGATCCAGAGCTTTAGTTTGTGACCGAGTTCGCTTAAGGACTGGTGATCCATTAGAGTGAGGTCTGGATGGTTAGGATGAGGTAAGTTGAGACCGAGACGGTTCAGGTAACTCATATCGGGCAGCTGGTGGCAGTGGTGGTGAGGATGGTGGACTTGCGGTTGGTGTTGTTAGTGGGGAATTGCCAACCTGAATTACGGGAGCATGTGTATCGTGTATAATATTTTGAACTACGATGGCTAAAAATAGTCAGTCTTATTTGCTGTTTCTAATAGAAGTCAAAATAAAGTAGGAAATAACTATATACCCACATTGGTAGAGGATGAACTCAGGGGTTGTGATTGGGTGGATTGGCTGAAGGTGGCAAGATGGGGGAGAGGTGAATGCTTCCCATAGCTATTGTCGAGGTTGATCAGGTACGGATTGATTATCTATATTCTGACATTAGTAAACGTTATTCCATTAAAGGATCTAATTGCCGAGGATTTAAAAAAAAAAACCTCTCGTGTGAAACAAAGGGGAAGGGAAAAGACACTACCAAGCTTGATTTATTGTTAAAATTAGAGTAGGACTTGTGTCGCCGGTGAGCTAAGTCACTGGTATTGGCAGAACCACTTGCGAGCGGAGTATTAAGTACGGTAAAAGGGACTTCCTCCGGATCACTCTGATTGTCCATCTCTTCCAATTCAAATGTAGCATTTCCCCGCTCAAGTGGCAGCTTGGGTCTTCCCATACGGCCTGCCCGTGGAGGAGGGATGGGATCCTCGTCAGGATCAAACAATAATGTATATTCTAAGGCGAGAAATAGAGTAGGATCCGTGACTGGTTTTGAACCTCGCTTGGTAATTGAGACGCGAGAATGCGGGAAATATTTGAAAAGAATAATCCCGAGCGTAGTAGGTGTAAGATATTCTCGTTCGGGTATACGAATACCCCCTCCTTCAGCATTCCAGCTGAGAAAAAAGAAATACGGTGAATAAAGAGTTCTAGTCCTATAGATTAGCTGTATTCTAGTGGAAGATTGAATATAGAAAGAGTTTAATATAAATGGGAATATTACGATTAACTTCTTTACTTTGATCGTAAGGTATGAGTTTTACAAATTCCTGCAATAGCCAGCTGCGTGAAAGGACATGACACTTGAGGAATTTAGTCCACCTATCATATTCCCCACATATTACCTGTTCTAAAGTACTCGGTTCAAGAATAATAATTTCAGACCCTTGAATGGCCTGGAACCGTTTGGATTCATGCTTGCTAGCATGCTGAAAAACAAGTCGGAGTTGATATCGCACCTCTTGAGTTTCCGGCAAAGTAGATAGGCTAACACTCCTCCGCACAGAAGAAGGTTCCTTATTACGACTTAGGGCCGGAATTCCGGGCGCCACCGTCGCACTCCCATAGAGATCCTGGCGGTAGGTTTGATGTGTTGTCTCATTGCGGGAGCGGGGGACGATACGGGACTGAGAGCGTATCTTGGAGGGTAATGGACGGGAATTGCCTATAGCAAGTGAGGTAACTCCCTTTGGTCCAAGAGGGGCACTGCTTACTGCTCACTCTAAAGCTTGGTGAGATTCAAATTGAGTTCCTAGACTTGAGGTAGGATTTTTGGCCGAAGGATCTAATTCTTAAAGTAGTAAGAAAATGAGTCATATTTGGTGCTGATGATATTAAATAGAAAGAACATTGGGACTAGGCCGGAGGGGAGGGGGGTTCTGGCAATGCATTTAGAATAAGAGGATACTAATTCTAACAAGAATACTATGATAGATAGCTAGACACTTGTATTCTATATCCGGATGGGTAGGGAAACAGAAATAAGGAAATAGTTGACTTCAAATACTTCTGTGGTGCGAGTGTGTCAAATTCAACCAGAGTAAAACCCAATCTCGAGTATCACAACACTCTTCCATGGTTAGGTATAGATGGAAGGGAATCTGGAAGAGGCTTTTCAAACGAGATAGAGGAAGGTTTATACAAAAACTTGCCATTATGGATTGAGTTCTAATTATGAGACTCAAGTTGAGTATCATACGATAGTGGTTGAGAGCAACGCGTGCACGATATTAAGGAAATATGAGAGGGAAATGGATTTGGTGGTGTTGTTGCTAGATACATGCTGTATTGACTTCCAGGCTTTCATTGAAAACAGCCATCACAGTAGGGATCATCAGGATTTGGTGGGGGCATAGTACCAATGAGATAAATGATCAAAAATAGTTGTCAAAGTGCAAATATCAGAAGGAATTAAACTTGAAGAGCGAGATATAAAGGAAGAGGGCGTGCCACTGCCTTCTACACCATGGATGATACACCCCTTTAAGTCTTTCTATTGGGATACTTATAATGTCTTCCATTATCTCCTTACTTGAACCATCCAAGTATGTGCTTTGGATTTGGTATATTTTTGAAGATCAGACTCTGGAAGCGACACATAATCTTCTGCATACTCACTACCCAGAGGTGGAACGACTGCAACAGAATTCACAACATGCCAGCGCATATCCTTCAGAACGAACCCTATGTCGTATATTTCATGAATGGAATTACAGCACAAGGGAACTAGTTATGCGGAGTCCAGTATTACAACAGGCAATTCAGGAGCAACTATGGACTTTATTCTATGATCTTGCACTATTGGATACAGAAATTATGCTTTTTCTCAATACTGAAGGGTTTCATATTGCACTTCGATCATAAGTCTCTTATCTCTTCTCTGTACGAATCTGTATGGCCCATCCTATCACCGAAGATAAAACTTTCTCTCTGGTTATGGCAGTGAAGCTTGATAGACCTATCTTCTCAAGCAATTTGAATATTCAATAGCATCCTAATCTCCTGGATTTGATTTTTTTGAAGATTCTGTCCCCTTTGCTGCAGGCTTTTAATTACAAATCTGCTTGTACGTAGACCTAATGGAACTCTATAGCTGTGGGAGGGTACTGTGAGCAAGGCAGGATGGCAGGCTGTTTGGGATATTGACCGAGTAGGATATGGGAAAGCAACAGCCGATATTTGGTGGACTTGATTGGAGAATTAAGCTCCAGAGTTATTGGCATGCTAGTACGACAAAAACTGACCAAAGTCACTGGGCATCAGAGAATACGGAAGTGCTCAGACTTCACTGGACGAACAAAGTACCATACCACCTTATTTTACCATCCAATTGGCTCAGTAAACTGAGCTTTTATTGTATCCCCTACACCACAGGGGAACTCAGATTCTCAGCTCACTGTATAGTGTCGCTTGGTACAGTTCTAGCAGCATCTTGCTATCCAGAACCATCCTTCTTGGCCTGACCTTTCTTGTGCAAAATCTTCAAGCAAGGTGATGGTTCAAATGCAGAGTGAAGTGCACAACTGATCTGCGAATGGGACACTGAGTTTGGCGAGTTTTTACTGCTTCAGCTAGGGTGTACATAGGGATACTCATAAGATACTAAGGCTGCATGTTCGGGCTGAGCTGGCATTATAGGCCAGAAGTTTAAATAACTACCACGTGTACTAATTCTCGTATTTTATGAAAGAAGTAAATGCTAATTCGAGATTGCTTTTTGGTGACATGCAGTATGCAGCGGCTGCGACTTGGTCTTGGCATGCGGCGCCGCTTTGAGCACAATCACATACCTGCACACAACGAGCTAATGCATAATGCACTTAGACAGCAACTTAGTCACAGACATGCATATGCCTACGGTCGCCGACATTTATATACTAGTCTAAAGCGAGCAGGTATACCAGTTGCCAGAGATAGGATGTATGAGCAGCTACGGCTCCTGGATCCTGCAGGGATTGCCTCACGGCCTTTGCTTTGCAGCGAACATTTCGTGGTACATATCATGTACCAGGACCAGATTTTGTTCTTTCTGTCGAAGGCCATCATAAAATGAGCGAATATGGAATAGAAGTATCTGCTGGTATCGATGGATATTCCAGGTAGGTGGAGTTCTGGCGCTGGTATTAATAGGTTACAATTCACTAAAGGAATACTATTGACTCTAAGGTATATTCGCTGGATTCATGTTGGGATTGCGGCACGAACAGGAATTGCGATCTTAAAGCAATACCTTAATCTCATAGAAGATACAAATATTCTACCACAAGCGACTCGGTCAGACCGGGGAACTGAGACAACTATGATGGCCAATGCTCATTGGCAGCTCCACCGAGCGCATAATATAGATATCCACTTTCAAGATATCTATTGGTATGATACTTCTGCTTTGAACCAGCGCATAGAGTCCTGGTGGCGGCAGATGAGTAAAAGTCAAACTCTGGCCTGGAAGGTTCGTAACTGTTGGTAATACAATATTAGCCATTCCAACTTGCTCCCCACTAGAGAGGACATATATTTACTAACAACCTCCTAATAAGACCTTTTTTGATAGTCTTCGGGACACAGGGCAGTATACGGGGGGATATGCTGATCAGGTAGCATTATTATACATTTATATGCCTATCATCCGGGGCGAAATTTATCGATTTGCTGATCTCTGGAATACCCAAACAATTCGATATCAACGAGGGCGCCCAAATCTTCACACCGGAAAGCCAATTATCCTCTACCATCACCCAGATCCTCCGGCACAATCATATGCGATACATCCTTGTCCTAATACTCTAAAGCTACTTCAACAAGATGTATTTACATCAGCAAAAACGGACCCTGCGTCTGATCCGTCGGCGTTGCGTCCTGATGCAAGCGACGCATCTCCTGCGTCCCATGCGTCCTGTGCGTCCTGACTTGCGTTGCAACGCCCCGCCACATCCCACGCTTCCAGATGCTACCTGGCAACGTTCCTTGCGTCCTGACGCAACCTGGCACCCTCCCTACGTTTGGACTACCCCAGACTCTTTCTCTCATCTCTTCTTTCACCTGATGCGGCGATAGCTCCTCATCACCTCTTCTCCGGGTCCTGACCCACCCCTCATCCCCGCTCATGTAATCACAACTAATTTGCTGCTTGCTCCGACGTCGCCTGGTGTCTGGGGCGGCAGCACCTTTTTGGGTCCCTCCCGGGTCTCACGTCTCACGCCTCCCTGGTCTGGTGAACTAATGATCTAGGTTTCAAGAAAGTCGCTTATATATCTTCTACTATATACAGTATCAATATGTAGGATTCTCACGCATAGCCGAATCCTGATTCTCACGCATCGCCGAATCCTGCTTCTCTCATCCGGATTCCTTAATAAACCTCATTAAATGTTCTCAAATCAATCCGGCTATTTACAAGCCATCGCCGTTCCGCCTCCGGGATCAGGTGTGCCAGACCGAGAATTGTTCCTATATGAACTATTGTAAACCCTTGCGTTTCTTCCCTCACCTGCACTGTAACCAAGCCATGCAGATCCGATAGACGCCCGGAGTTCACTGGGGTCAGCAACTGAACACCGGCGACTCGACGCACAGTATCCTCGGATATGGGGTCCCTGATCTTCAAGAGGGCTACTAGCTTTGCCGGGAGACGACCTCTCAGCGCACCATACATTTCTTCTGTGCCCGCTTGTACCCAAACCCAATCATTGCGACTGCCCTGGTTTCTAAAGTGTAGGGTGCCCGTGGATCGTGCACGGTGGATCTCGTAAACATCGGCTTCT
>Ga0307513_10010801_pt1 | contig 11407 bp, 6 predicted proteins | sample 15_EM_MG_FD_202174 | JGI IMG/M metagenome (GOLD analysis project Ga0307513, IMG submission 202174) | Populus trichocarpa ectomycorrhiza microbial communities from riparian zone in the Pacific Northwest, United States - 15_EM | ecosystem: Host-associated > Plants > Roots > Unclassified | place... | reverse complement strand
TTAACATAAGTTATAATCATGAATACCTGACAACATTTACAAGTATTAGCATTATTCGAATAAGATAACTAATGTAATCATGTTAACAATTTATAATCCGATTGGAACCTCCTTTGTGTGTGGTTTCCAGTTGAGTAATAAAAAGAGTTTATACTATACTTGTTTGAAATACCATTAGTGGATCCTCTAACCTTGACAATTATTTTATCCTTGTTTAATCCTTATATCAATATCACATCTCAAAAACTCTCTTCAACTCCTTTTCTGTTATTATCTATTTCTTTATTTGTAGTTATATAGTTAACCTTTTTGTGGTTCGACCCTGGTCTTGCCGGGTTATTTATTACTTCGACACTCTTACACTTAGGAGAAGACATCAACTCTTTGGTCGTGTTATGAATCATCTTAATAATATGATCATTTGTTTTTTTATTAACATGGATGCCTGGGCCAGTTTGTGTCCTCCTCGACTAATCTCATGGGCCCTGAAGTTAACAACTATGTAAGTCTTCAGTGGCCCTAAAGGAACTCGAACTCATGACTATTGGGAAAAAAACCTAAGGTTTGATCAGTTGAGCTAATATGATCATTTGTTACTACTAGGAATGGTTGTCTTGACATGGTGATTATCTTTGTAAGGTGATCACCTTGACTACTATAGAATGACCATCTTGAAATGGGATCATATGTGGATTATCTTGATAAGGTAAATCACCTTGGTTTTAGGAAGGATAATTTTGACATGGTAATTGCATGTTAATTATCTTGATAGGGTAATTAACTATGTGATAAATTTGGTATTATATTGATGTTGTTATAGACATCCAAGTATGAAAAAGATTTTTTCATCTTGATGCAACATGACTTGTACCATATATTCAAAATGGTGAGAAAAATTTAGTCATCTTGATTGATAGGGCGATCTGAGGGATATAGTAAAGGTTGGTTGTCTTAACAAGGTGACAACCTAGACTACTAAACAAAAGATTTATCATCTTGATATGGTGATAATTTAAGGAATATTTGTGTTTTACAATGGCTTCTGAGTGAAAACATCATGGATTTGCACAATGTTTTCATTTTTCTTAGTCCTTGAATTTTTTTTTTCTTTAGGTATTGAATTATTTTTTTTTAATTTTATCATTCCATGTTGTAATGATTGGTGATTGAGCTTGATGGTTTGTTTCGTACTGATTTCCTTCATGTTTTTAGTCTAAAACAAATCCCTGCTTTGAGTTGGATCTTAATTTTATAAAGAGGGTTTTAATATGGTTGTTTATGAAAATTAAATATTAGAGGATCAAAATTGAAAGTAGGGTGAAATGGTAGCCTTTTATTTAAAAATAAAATATTTTTCTTTTTTAGTCCTTTATTTATCATTAAATTTTTTTATTTCATCCTTCAAGATTGCTTTAGTTGATAATTTGGCTCAATTATTTATTTCATATTGGTTTTTCTCAGGTCATCTTAGTTTTTAAAAAAGGTACTAACATAGGATGATTCTCAATTTTGTAAGAATTTATTTAGTTTTCTTGTTTGTGAGAAATTAGCAATGAGGAGGGACCAAAACTAAAACCTTGGCAAGATATAAGCCCTTCTTCTTAAAAAAAAATGGTGTCAACACCTCTTAGGCTTAAAATTTTGTCAAACTTCTATTTTGGTCCCTTGAGTTTGAAAATTATAAGGTTTAGTACAAAGCTTCATTTTATTTACATTTTAGTTTTTAAATTTGAAGAAGAACAAAAAGACTCACTGGAAAATGACTAAGGAAAGAGAAAGAGGTTGGTTGTTCCAATTTAGTTAACCAACATGGCCAAGATTAGGCTTGACAGAAGGAGTGCTATCAAAATGTTTTAGGGTTGCCATATCACTTGAAAAAGTATATTAGGGTTGCGTGATTTTTTTTTGTTTGATTTGTGTTGTTTTAACCAGTTAAGAGTTTTTTTTAGTTGGAAAACTAGTTTTGTGAAGTTATAAGAGTGTTTTTCAGGTTTTTCTTGATCAAAATAGGTTAAAAAATGGGGTTGGGATAAAAAATGCATAGCTTAAATTCTTGTCACCTATATTGTAGCCGGATTCTGAGCACATAGACAACATATCTTTTAGTTCTTTTAAAAAAAATGAGTGAAAGACCAATTTGAAAGAAAAAAAATAAAGGCCCACACGGCTAGGCTTATTCTTAAAGGCTTAAGCGCGTTAGGCTAATAGGTCCACACGGCTAGGCTTATTCTTAAAGGCTTAAGCGCGTTAGGCTAATAGGCCCACACTGTCAACCTATTTTTGTTTCACCAATTCATATTCATTTTCTTAAAAATTAAATAATTTAAAATATAATATGTATAATTTATTTTAAATCCTTACATTAACTAAGAATGATTTTTATATATTATATTATTTGATTTCATTTAATTTTTACTTCGTTCTCGAGCAATCTTTCTTTTTATATAGCCCATCATAATCAAAAAAAATTTCTTTTAGTCATTTTCTTTAATGCGGTGACCAATTGTTATTATCATATAATTAAATAAAAAATAATTTTAGAAAAACAAACTTTTTAAACTCGATTGGGTCTATAACTTGGGTGGCGGGGTTGATAGGTTAACTAACCCATATCGATATGATATGTCATCACCTTGATATTTAAGAAAATGGTGTCATCTTGAAATTTCTTTTAAGCAAATCCATGTTTTTATCAATCTTCTAGGTTACCTTTTAGACTCGCTGAATTGATTAGGTCACCTCGAATTAGCCTTCATTGGTTTAATTTGAAACTCAAACTAGGTAATTATTCGGGTCTAAGATGAGTTTAGTGATGCTTGTAAAGAATTCCCTATGACAAGACATGAATGTTGTATTGTTGTTGTTGTTGTTGTTTTTTTTTTAATACACTCGTATTAAAATTATTAGGGTGTTATTTAAAAAAAAAAATCTTGCTTTTAGAATAATAATAGGATGTTCTTTAAGAAACAAATGTCATGGTGAAAAAGTTTTTTTATGAAAAATAAGGAGCATGTTAATGAGAGAGCATGTTAATGAGATAAAGGGGTTTTAGTTAGCGATGTCTTTTTTGTTCTTATTTGAAATTGTTCTATTTTTTTATGTATTTTTTTATTTCCTTTAGTTTTCATTAAAAGTGACATAGAAAAAATGTTATATTTGTTTTTAAAAAATAAAGATATTAATAAAGAAAAAACTTTATTAGAAAATTATTATGTTCCAATGAAATTTAAATTGTTAATGTTTTTATAAAAATATTGGTGCCATTTAAAAAAATAAATAAAAGGGCTATCCAAAGCATATGATTAAAAATTGGTGCCATCTATGCATGTTTCTCAACTTCATGACTTGGTATTTAGTTAGTGTTAGGATCTCTTTTTATCATTAATTAGTGTATATAATCCTCAATCTATTTTATTAAATTTACACATTGAATTTTGAGTTAATTATTATGATTTTCTTATTGTTGAAAAACCCGTTAGCAATGCTTGAATATTTTTTTATGTTAAAAAATAATTGACCTGAACTATGACATAACACGAGTTAGTTATCTAACTGTGTAACTATGCATGCATGCATTATTAAATATTTTAATTTTTTAGATTCTTTTATGCTAGCCTCGGTGCCCACGCTTCGCCTTGAGGCCGGACTATTTTTGTTTGCTCAAAAAATAATATTCAGATGTCGCAAGAGTGTTTTAAAAAATAAAAAAAAAATGAGTGCCTCAAGTTATAGCCCAATTGAATCAAATAAGATGGCTATATTTCAATTAGATGAAAAAAAAACGATAGTAAATGATTAAAATTTAAAAAGAAAAGTGATTAGGATAACAAAGGGAAGAAATATTTTTTTCAAAATAAAATAAACAATATATCTTAATTCACAATCTATTAAATACAGAAGAAAAAACTGGGGTAAAAAAAAGGACATAAAAAATGGATCTTGCGAACCTGAGTTAACTTAAACTTGTAACCCTGGTAATCAACGTCAACCAATCCGAGATATCTTGCCAAACGCATAGTCTAGGTCATGAAATTGGAATAACTCGATAAAAAAATAAATATAATTATAAAGCCCTTTTTTAAAAACAAAAAACTTGTGTTAAGTTTTTAAACTTGTGATCCGGGTCATTAGACTCGAAACACCCAATCTCAAAAAAACCAGGAACATCAATTCTCAATCAAGCAAATATTGAAGGATGTAATTGAAAAAAAAATATTTAATTATAGAAAAGAATTAAAAAAAATATTAATTAAAAGAATGAGGATCAAAATTAAAATACAAAATGAATTTTATATTTGATTAAATGATGATATTGAAAAGACAAATCAATTTAGTAAAAGAACCCAAAAAAATCAAAAGAATAAGAGTCAAAATTGATATAAAAAATAAAAATAATGTTTTGATTGAAGGGTGAAATTGAAAAAATAATAACTTTTACAAAAGAGCCAAGAAAGAAATTAGAAATCTAAACAATGAGGACCAAATTGAAAAATATGATACCATCAATTTGGATTGAATGATGATATTAAAAAACAATAAAACTTTGACAAAAGGGCTAAGAAAAAAAATCAAAAGAATAAGGATAAAATTAGAAAATATAATATTTGATAAATTGAGATTGAAAGTTGAAAGTGAAAACAAATAAAACTTATATAAAAGGACCAAAAACAAAACATAGAAATCAAAAGAATAATGACTGAAGTTGAAATATCATCAACAAAAAGATCCAAATTATAATGTTTAGGGGAGGAGGAAAAAAAAAAGCCCATCAATGAACCACCAGCACAAACACTCGTCACTCCACATGGAAGAGGACATGATGTTGCTTCCAACAACACAATAGAAAGATATCTTTCGATACTGGAGGCGCCGCACCTATTGTTCAAAGTGCTTAGGCACCTCACACATGGTGCATGCTACGCACGCCAAACAACTTTTCATTTTTATTTTTATTTTTTTTTCTTTGTTAAAAGTTCTAATTTCCCCTTGGCTTACCACATTACAACCAAGAAAACCTTTACGAAAAAACAAAAAGCCCTTTGTGGCCAATTTTAATTTTTTGGCTTCCAATGATATTTGATTGTTTCACTGTGCTTTTATTTTTTATTTTATATATTTTCTACACCCAATGAAATACCAAATTGTCCCTCATTAGACATGATAATTACATAAAAATCATTGTAAAAACACAAAAGTGTCATTTGACTCTAGTTTTATTTTTTTTATTCCAATGGTATTATAGTCGTTTATTGTGCAATTGAAATGAAAAAAGATTGATTTATCATAAATCAATTTGGTAATGACTAATGGGCATTGTAAAAATATTAAAATATTTCTAATTGCCTGTTTAAAGTTTTTTTGGGTGGAGAGGCAAACAATGATTTCTCTAACAGGCTATAGTAAAAATATTTCCCCAATTAGCTTTTACTAGGTTGGTGCTCGTATTGTGAGTCTGCATTAGTTTTTCAGTAAAATATTTAGACATTGCTAGCATGTCTTTTTTTTAAAAAAAGAAAAATCCAAAAACTCAAGTTATAGTTTTGATCAACTAAATAAGCTGCCTTTATTTGAATCATACAGGAAAAAAAAAGATGCAACGATAGCAAACAGGAAAACATTATATATATATATATATATATATATATATATATATATATATATATAATCGATCAATGAGGACCAAAATAAATAAATAAACTAATATACTATCAACTTGGATTGAAGGGTAAAATTAAAAATAATAATTTTTTTATAAAAGAGTTAAGGGAAAAAAAATCATAAGAATAAGGATCAAATTGAAAACACCAATACATGATAAAAAAAAATTGAACATATATAATTTATCAGCGTGTTTTCTTACATAAAAAAATTATAAATATAAATTGAAAAACTTATACACGCATCCAATTAAATAAATCACAAACCTTTTGTAAATAAATAGGAAAAAAAAGTAAGTAACGATAAATAAAAAACATAATTGAAAAAATAAATAGACCAATGTACATCAAGATATTTAATATCGCAACATGAATAATTGATCTAGTTGTGTTTAATGAATTTGTTTATAAAAATCAATTTGTAATATAGATTGATACACACATAAAATTTATTGAATAAAATAAAAGAAAAAAATATTATGCAAAGTTGCACATATTAAAAATATTATAAAAAATAAATATTTAATTTATATAAAATATCATCAACAACAAACTCATAACTACTATCATTATCAAATTTTTCAAAAACTGCAACATTATCGTCATCACTACTAACATTCCATTTATTTTCTGAATCTGATGCACCATGTACATTTTTCACATTGAAACCATCACCTGCCAAGCTATCAATCCAATCATCCTTAACTTCATTTGCAAACTCAAATTCATCCTCTTCAAAAGTTATATAGTCATGATCTTCTTCCTCACTATCTTCTTCATATATTCACATAACCACCCACACCAATATCATAACCAACACCTTCACTATAACATGATCAACACCTACTCCAACACCACCACCATGACCAACACTTGCACCAACACTAACACCATGACCTATACCCACACCTACACCAACATAAGAACCTCCAACTTCATTAATTAAACCATTAACATCTTCATAATCCAAATCATTTATTTCAAGTAAAAACATAATCTTATTACTTTTTCCAACTTCATCATTATCATCATAAGAAGCAAAATATTTTGCATGAGTTGGTCTACCATAATTAGGCTTGCCTCAATAACACCAAGGCATTTTCCATTCTAGAGGAGCAACTTTAATATCCTCATTAACATATAAATTAATTTCTTCTTCTGCATATTCATCATATATACTAATAACCTTGATGCCTAAGGCATCATCCACAATCACATTCCCTCTATTATCTCTTATTTTGAATCCATGCAAGTCACACTTGCTTGCAAATAAACAAGATATCAATATATGATATTTTGTCTGAACAACAATTTCTTTGAACATATGTTAAACTGCCATGATGAGCAATTATATCGAGAATTTTCAATCAGTTCTTCCATAATAGAGTAGTAAATCACAATCAATAGAAGGTTAAATGCATTAATTTAGCATGTATTTAAGCAAAAAAATCCAAATTTAAATTCTTACAATAGTAACCTGTTAAGATAAATAGGGTGTTTTTAGGATTTGTACAAAAAAATTACTAATTATATTCAATAATGGTTTAACATACTTCATATAGGTGTTTATTGAATAGTAATCCAAGTTTTTAGAAAGATTATTAACTTGGGTTTTTCAGAAACAGTACAAAATCAAATTAGAGGTTCTTATAAGTGTTCACTTAAATAACAATAAAAGAGTACCTACTAGTCAAATTAGATATTTTATCTTGAATGTCATCGACCAAAGAAAAACAAATAAGCTTAAAGGCTTTATAGCCTTTTTCAAGATTGAAGTTGAAAAACAAGAAAATTAGGTTTTTTTTTTAATGTAAACAAATAGTAAACAATAGAATAATCACACTTTAACATCATACAAAACGCATTATCATCAATTTTTAACCTTTAACTGAAAAAAAAACTTTAAATATATTTGTTATACAGTAGTTTACATAAGGAAGTTGTCCTAGCTTTGACAACCCATGAGATCTCACTACGTGACCCAAAAATTATTGTGAATAATCATTACTTCCTTACATTTTTGTTCTTTGATTTAGGAGAAAAGGTTTTTAGTTTATTGTTTTCAATTAAAAAAAGAAAAAGTGAGAGAGAAAAAGTCAAGTTATTTGTGTTTTTGAGTTATAATATATATAGAGCATTTTAGTCTTTGTATTTTTTTAATTAAGATTTGTGTTGACTAAGGTTGAAAAGTGTGATTTTTTAAAACTTGGTAGGCAAATGTAATTTGGTCCAAACCATAGGATAACAAGGATAATTTTCTCTTATTTTATAGTTAAATAGTGCAAATTTATATAATAATTTTAAGTTTTATGGCTATTTCATAAAATTGCCTTAAAAATTTTGCAAGTACAGGAGGGATTTTGAATTTTGTTTAAAACCTTAGGTAAGCTAAGCCAAGAATTTGCTTTATATATATACACAAAGCATCAAAGAATTATCTTAATCTAAAAGTTTAATATGATAGGTAAGGTCTTATAATATTATTTATATTATTTTCTAACATATCCTTTTCCAGTGAAAGCCATTAAGATTTGAAACTTACACAGGTTCACACTACTTTGTATTACTAATTAAATTTTAATTTGAAGAGAAAACGAGAGTGATGAGATTCAAGTTCGTTACCGTTTAGTTTTGATATCATGTTAAAGAATCATCTTAACTTAAAGATTTGAGCTATCAGGTGAGACCTTTAAGATATAATTTATATTATTATCTGAAAATAATAAAAATAAAAACAGAACAAAATTTTTCACAACTTGATGATGATTTCTGTAAAATCAAAATAACTACAACCATCTAGGTGGTGGCCTAGTGGTAAAAGCTTGGGACCAAGAGGTTTGCTCCCTCTGTGGTCTCAGGTTCGAGCCCTGTGGTTGCTTATATGATGGCCACTGGAGGCTTACATGGTCGTTAACTTCAGGGCCCGTGGGATTAGTCGAGGTGCGCGCAAGCTGGCCCGAACACCCACGTTAAATTAAAAAAAAAAAATAACTACATGCAGTCAATTCCACTATTTCCATTTGTATATTTCAATGTTTATGTGTGAGACAGGTCAGAAAGCTAAGGCCAAAGTTCTATAACCATATGCCGAAAAATTGTTGCAGCTAACGATGGAATTGATTAGCTGAAACTGTGTATTTGAGAAATATCATCGAATTGAGCCTGCTAAGTGCTAATGCAAGAGCTACCCTTTCTCTTTGACTTCCTCGATCTCCATATTATTGCAGATGGATCTGGGCAGATTTTGTAAGGAACTTTTGGTGGAGCAATATCAGGAACCCTGCATGTCAGAGATGGATAGTTAATAAGAATACGGTAAGATCCCATTGTATTATTCTATCTCTCTCTTTTCCAGTTCGTTTTCAGTATTTATTTGCCAGTACCCTTCTTCTTAGCATTGTGTTTCTCAGGGTATCATGGTCATTATGACGAGAGGGCATTTTAAGGGGTGGATTGGAGGAGTCGTGCACTTGAAAACTGTAGAAATGGTCAAGATTCAACTTACTCTAATGGTCTACCAATCTCGATCTGCGAGAAGTCCATGCTGCTGATTGAAATGTCTGGTGCTCGTGCTGCGCTGGCCCTGGCACAGGTAGACCTCCACAGGGGCAATGGTGGTGGTTTGATGGCCAGTACCCTGCAGCTGAAGCTGTTTGCAATACTGTTGTGGGCCATTGCCAACCTAGCAATAAGGGCAGAAAACATTGCCATGAGTCCTGTGTGCCTTCAAGATTGTATATTTATAGGATATTTACTGTAAAGGAGCTTGTAATGGACCTGTCGGTTCATTTATTGCAGAGAACACACATGCTCATCATCAATTCGCAGAATTGGCTTGCATTCATTTTCAAAACTAATAGAATTTTTGAACCAGTACTTGGGTCAAAAGATCAGAAATGTGTCTTTGGATTCAAGTCATCCTAGTTTACATCAGTTGATGAGAACCTTAATTTCGAACCCAGCATAATCATTTCATGCACAAACTTTCATGAGGCCTTGGCAAATCGCTGATAAGGCCCCTTCCCAGAAATCTAGTATCGGGATTAGAAATGTTACGATGATTCATTCATTTTGAGCTCCATGATTATGAGGTTTTCAAATGTTGACAAGGAACCTTCTCGTGAAAAGTTTATTAGGAGCAATCCAAACAGAGACTCCAGAGTCAGCAGCCACAGGCAAACCGACATCTGCCCCCGAGGTGGATCCCAGAAACTTTTGGCTTTTTTCACCACCATGGACATGTCACATGCCCCAGCAGTCGTGCTTTATTTCCTCTGACTCAAGCATTCTAATCTTTGGCCACCGTCAACCTCAAAGCTCACACGCTTGACGATTGCTAAAATACTAAAAGAAGTGCTCGAGTTTCGATTTTGAATCCTTAAAAAGCATTGAATTGAAACCAACAAGGAAACCACCTTGTGCTAGCTAGGTACCCTTGGATTTGCAAGAAATTACCTAGAGACCCATCATTCATCAACCAGTTGACCAATTCCTGTATCTTCTCAATAAGCTCAGCATTGAATTTTACTCATGAGCATCGCTATGATCGTTACAGAAATCATTTCTTTGATCACAAGGACCGTAAACATAAGTTTTCAAAACAAAAACAAAATGGGAGTTTAAAACTGAGCTTACTTGTATAGAAAACTCCGATCATGGAGTCCAACAACAAGTGCAGAGGCACCAATTTCTCTCACCATAGCAGCAATCTTTCCACCCTCTTGATCGCCTTCAGTTACAATAATCTCAACGTTTGTCTGTACAATATGAATCTAAAATTATCATCGTATCAATGCTCACTAATATTATTCACACGCGCACACACACAATTGAAGTACTGAAAAGCATTTAATTAAACAAAATATATACAAGACAAGATTTAATTACATTAAAGAAGTTGTTGCATATATCTTTGAATGACAGAGCCAATTGGTAACCTTTCAAGCGAAGTAGCCTTATCTTGTTCTTGCTTCTTGATGAGTTCATAGCAGGAGAGAAAACATGAAGGAGAGTTATGAAATCGCCAAAACGAAGCAAGTTGTGGAGAGCCCATTTAAGGGCTGTTCTTGCTGCGTCTACGTCTTCTACTACCACCACAATTTTCCTCACATCCATTCCCTACCTCCCCTTCGATCTCTCTCTCTCTCTCTCTCTCTCTCTCTCTCTCAGTCTCGCTATCTACCTTTCTAGACTATAGGCTTTTTGATAGCAGTCATACTTGTCTCTTTCCCTCTTAATTAACATTTCTTCAGAAGAGTTGGGGTTGTTTCTGTCAAGTCGTATGCTGCGTACGTTACTTGCCTCATGAGTTGTCTTAGTTATTGTTAATTTCTCTCTGTCTGCCTAAGCTTGGATGAGCCGATCACTCGCTAACTTTGCTTGATTAATCTCACAAATACAAGGGAAATGGAGTAGGTAACCACACTTAGAATTTTTTAATTAAGGCAAATATAATATACATGATAATCTTCGTCACAACAAGAATGTTCATGAACGAAGAAGGATGGGTAGGGTTTCCTTTTTCTTCTTATCTCAAACAAGTCCTCGAGGCGTTATTGAAGTCTATGGCTAAAATATGGAAATGACGAGGATTGCCATGTTGTGTTAGTTTCAATTATTAATGTTAGTGCGCTTAAGTTTCTTACTGCATAGAAAAATACCCTTTTAAATTAAAATTTTGTTTGTTTCTGTCTTTTAAAAGTATTTTAAAAAAAAATTAATTTTTTTTTCTTTAAATTAATATTTTTTAT
>Ga0307513_10010800_pt1 | contig 11410 bp, 15 predicted proteins | sample 15_EM_MG_FD_202174 | JGI IMG/M metagenome (GOLD analysis project Ga0307513, IMG submission 202174) | Populus trichocarpa ectomycorrhiza microbial communities from riparian zone in the Pacific Northwest, United States - 15_EM | ecosystem: Host-associated > Plants > Roots > Unclassified | place... | reverse complement strand
GTCTCCTGAACCTTCTATAGTTCCTCAGTCATTCGCTCCTTGGATCTGGTCAAGAACGTCACCCACCTCCTGAACAACGGCGACAGGGGGTTTGTCCAATGGGTGGGCGCCCAATCGGTTCACAGGCGCGTGATGAGACCTTCTTTGGTGTTGAAATATGGTGGTAGTAGGTGCGATGTTCTTCAAGACAACGTTGGACACAGGGTGAGTAGAATGCCTTCGACGAGCACAAGCACGACGTACGCGGTGGTCGGTGTTGCGGAAATCCCATTGCAGCATACGAACCTTGTTGGCGTGGAGAGGATGGAGCTGATGGGGGTGGCCAACAGCGGACTGGAAACGAATGATGACGGCGAGTGCGGTAGTGAGCGACGTTAAGAGCATAGTTGTTCAATATATATGGTGCGTGTAGGGGATTAGGAGGTCGTAAACGAGAGCTGAGGGTAGTAAGAGAACAAGTGTGGTTTCAGGGGTAAGCGGCCTTTATACGTAGGGTGGCTGTACAACACAAGGCAAGCAACACGACTATGCACGGTATTACGTCGAACATAGAAACAGATAAGTCGAAAAGAGTCCCACACTCAGGTCCGTTTGCTAGTGGTGAATTCACCGAAATCATCCTCCGAGTCCGAATGGTCCCCTTCCTCTACAAGACCCTGGTGCTCATTCCTTCCAGAATAGCCGCGACGCGGCTCGGCGGCTGGAGGCGTTCGTTCGACATCCTTCCTGGGGTCTTCTCGGTCATCGTCATCTGAATCGCTGGCATTGCCCAGCTCCCAAACGTTCTCCCCTTCTGTACCTTGTCGCGGTTGTAGGGCAATCTCTTCATCGTTTTCATCCCTCTCATTCTCTCCCGTATGCTTGTTTCGCAATCGATGTCTCGCGGGTGCCGCTGTAACATTTTTGGCCTGAGCGTTACCGCCAGGAGCAGGAGCAGGCTTCTTGAGGGTGAGGAGAACGACTCCTCCAATGAGGATGACGATAGAGAGGAATATAAGGAAGAGGGCCTGAAACGAATGTTCAGCTTGACGACAAGATAGAGACAATGGTAACTAACCCAAGACTGGTAAGAGTCTACTTCGTCATTGAATATGAGCGAGTTTAGGAAGCCATTCGCGGTGTACTAGAAAGTCGTTAGCGAACGCAATCGGTTGAGCACCCAGACCCACAACTCCATAGAAGACAGGAACGACGAGGGTAGAGTCGTAGGAGCGCAAACCACGGTTTAGACATAAAATTTGAGAGACGGCAGTGATCGCCAGGAAGATGACAGTAAAGATGCTTGCCGGGTGGGCAAACTGAAGAGAATCAACGAAATGCCCAGGGTAAGCAATAACGACTGACTTGGCTTCCATTATTCCCATGAGATACCCCGCCTGAAATGAGCTTAACACTGCAAGGTCGCTCAGGAACGGTGGAGACTGGCTTCCAACTCGACACTCACCATACTTTAGCAAATACGAGACATTCACCCGCAAGACCACCTCCACAACAAGCCCAGCAGATGCCCAGCGTCCACGCAAGCATCTTATCATTCTTATTCATGGACCAAGCCTCGATCTTCTCCATCGTCCAATGCATGGCAGCACCCCAGTGGTCATTCAGGCGCTGAACGAATCCCACAAAACCCTCAGAATGCTTTCCTTGCCGCCTTGAATCAGCACCGCCTTGTCCAGCGAACGGCACTTCGGAAATGTTCGAGCGCGCCACGAGCACTGCTTCCAGCTGCGCAGCTCCGGTGAATAAGAGGAAGAGGGGGAGACATTGGAGCAGAATGAAGTAGAGTAGCCAGCCTGGGCGGCTCCAGAGGCCGATGAGTCGCTCAAGGTCCATGCCACTCTCAAGGCCAGAGTTGATCGAGCCAAAGAGGACGATGCCGACTACCCCGGCTACAACTATGATAGTCCCCTGAACAATGAAGCTTAGTTAACCTTCTTAGGTGCGGTTTCAAGGACATACGTAGACGTCATTTTTAGTGACCGGCGTTCCAACCAGGAGACTAACCTGGGGTCATTACGAGACCGCATGAATAGTTGTGCACATACCTTGCAAATAAGAAATTGAAGATAAGACTAGAGCTTCCCAGTGGAGCAACGTATTCTGCACGCATATATTCTAAAGCCAACGTGGAGCCAATTAACTGTGATATTCTGAGACCAATGAGCATATTATTTGGCGTACAACACCCGTACTTACATATATAGTACCATTCCGAGAACCCACAGTGGTCGTAGAAAGTCGCGCCTCCGTGACGCTCGAGGCAGGGTCATCGTGCGGACCATATCCAATTTGACAAGGTTTAGCCCGCCTGGACTCTAATAAGCTCGTGGCAGATAAACTTATTCGAGAGTTATGTACCAGCGTTCATTATCGACGCGCCGATAATGATGGCAAAGCCAATGAGGAAACTGATCACTGGATTGAGCTCATGGGGAACTCTTATGTCGGATTCACTGCTTGGTACAGCTGTTTCTGAGGACGTAGCAGAGGTCGTTACGCTCGTTGAGCTCATTCAAATTTTGAGAGAGGAAGTGAAAGACGTCAAGGATGTGGAATTCTTTATCACCACCTGGAGGAAAATGCTAGGTTCAAAATAAATCTATTTGGGTGTTGACATAGTACGTGATCGCAGAGGTATTCGGTCCGAAATTGTAGTGATAGCAGGGCCAGAGCGGACCTCCATTGACGAAGTCAAAGGCAACTTAACATGTAACCCTCCCTCCCCTGGTCCGTAGTAGGCTTGTCTTAAATGAAGAATAAGGTGGCATGAGAGGATTACGGTGACTGGTAGGGTCATCCCACTCCCCTACAGAAGGTTGAGCGTGAGTGAATGCAGGATAAGGCCAACTTACAGCATTAAATAAGAAAGCCTAGCATAGATGACGTGAGAATTGAATCCAGTATATAGGGTTTGAACTTACATCGCCATATCGCCACAAAAGAAGCATCAAAATGTTGAGGGCAATAATGACAAAATAATAATCGAGCGAGCCCCTGGTATGGAATTAGAATTGACATGGATTACTATCTAGTAGTCACATTCAACCTACCGCACAATAATTAGGAGCAACGGCGGATGGCTTTGCCGACGTATCTTGCGGCGATAGGTGCTAACCCCTTTGGCACACGCCAAGGCACCGAGAATTGTATTATACCCTACTTTTGGTGTTAATTGTGATAATAAGAGTGGAGAGTAGGAATAGACCTAGAAGAATAAGCCTATTTTGGTTGAGCAGAGCGCGGAGTCGTGGTAAAGGTGGCACTTACCACATTCTGGAGTGAGGGCACTTATGTCAGGGTAGAGAATCACGCGAAGTGTGGGCGACTTACTTCCAGAATTCATCAAGCTGGGCTACGTCCTCGGGAGGCAGTATACATTCATGGAAATTTATGCCGGGAAAGGAAAGACTCGTTGCTAGATCAGAGGTCAGCAGTAGATTAGCAGGAATGGGCTCGTCATACCCTTCGCATATATTGGGATCCGTTGCGCTAATAGAACGCAAGTTCCTCCGATCCCCAAGAACCAGGTCGCTGAAACGATTGCAATAACCCATCTAGAACTGATGGTTGGTGAGCTATCTATCACGAGCGCAAATCAAGAGCTGACTGACTTGTCCCACAGCACGACCACTCGAGCGGCCATGACACCTGAGACAGAATGAGTGGCAACAAAACTACGCGCCCATAAACACGTACCTTCAGCCACAGCGTTGATCACAAGTACTGTAATGGATAAGCATCTGCGGTTAAGCGATATCAGCCGAACTCACAGGGCCATGAACTCATATGCATCAGGACGACGCCTATTTCGGGATGTGATCGCATCAGAATCTCGTATCAAGTGTACAGACATTGCGTACAGCTTGTAGTACGTCAGTATAGATTACATATTGTCAAATAATTAGACTGACAATTTATCAGATGAGGGGGGCTTGAGGCCGCCTAAGCAAGGTTATGAGCAGTAGTACGAGCGGAAGATCTTAATCCTATACTCACTGAACACATTGTAGGTGAGGATGATCAGACTAGCATAGCGCAGCTAGAGTGCGGTCGTCAATCATTCATCATCATTACACCTTGTGACTCACTAGTACGTATATAACCTTGAATATAGTGAGCCATAACACGAGAGTCATAAAGGGATCACTTACGTTGCTGAGCTTCTTCTTGCCCCTCTGGTCAAAGCAAGGTCAGGTTTCATCCATGGGCGCGGGTGCCGAACTCACCCAGATGTACTCGACCTACTCGCAAAACGTTAGTACCTGTGATATTCCGCGTTGGTAATACGTACCTCTTGCTCGAGAGAGATAACTGGCGCCGGGCGTCAGAGTGAGCATTGAGTTGTCCAATTGGTAGTGTTGAACTTACGGTGGTCCCATACGAGCAATAGCCATGCAGATATGTTGGAGTAACTTACTGTGCGAGAGCCTTGCACAAGTCGTGGGAGGAGAGCCAGCTGCTCAGAAATCGAAAGAGGAGGAGACATGAGGGAGTAACGAAGGAGTCTCCACTATTTGGATGTAGAGGGAGGAAGAAGCGAAAAGCCGAGGTGCCACCGAAGTCCCCTCTTAGGAATGGCCGACTCCTCCTGGCGACCAGTGATTGTACCCGTTGAGAGAGAGTCCTTTGACTCGTTCAGTTACGCCTTTCACGTAAGGGGTAATGACGCTGATCTAGCCGCCAATAGAACAAGCTGGTTAGGTGGATACGATATAGTCGTACCGGATGGCCTCAATCGAAATATAGACGTACCAAAGTTAAGGCAAGGCGCTTCCCAGTTTGACCCGGACCCAGAGGACGTCGGAGTCCGATCAGCGGGAAACTGCCTCAAGGGGGCTGCGCGATAAGACGGCCACGATATGAAAGAAGCGGTGAGCGCGTTGAGCACCGTTTGGGTCACCACATGGTGGGCGGCCGCCTCGTCCGTCCCAATCCGCCGAGAAGCGGATCAGTCACAAGATGAGGAAGAACAAGGATAAGGTACCACGACAGCTCCTATACTTTTTCAAGCCCTCTATGGCCAAAACGTGCGGATTTGGTCCGGCGCTTAATAGACTTGATTGGGCAGTCGGCAGGCAGAGTCAGGCCATGCTGCTGACATTCGACTTTCCAATTGCGCCTGCCACCACACAACTTGTCAAGTAAATAGATCCTAGTGAGAGCCTGCAGATCGTCCTCTCACGACAAATTACCATCCGGGTAGAACCACCATCCTGTGTGAGCTGCCCCAACATCCCGGTTCCACCCAACAAGGAAATGACAGAAGTATTCTGACAACTTAGCTATTACCTTTAAGGATACTTGAATACTTTCCCAACTTCTTCACAAAATATTTCGGGGTTCCTGATAACCCCTATATTATTTTCTTTGTAATTCCTTTGTCTCGGTTTCATAGGATCAAATTTCGAAAGTAGCCTCAAATGCCAAAGAATCATTTTAGTCCACCTGGCCCCTGAAGGCGGTGCGCTTTCCCCATGACATTGCAGAAACTTGACTTTCTATTGGCTGGATAGGCACCATCATTTCACGTTGGAGCGCGTATCAAATGGCAATCACTCCCGCTATGATTCAGTTGACAAGTTTCTTCCAAACATCAGAGATCCCCATCCACGGCTGGGCTAACTACGAAACAACCGCTGATTCATAACCAACTCCTAACTTTGCGTGTGCGTCGGCCCCTCCGACGAGATCCTCATAAAATTCTCTCCCCATGCCAGCCTTGGCACGATCCTCTTCATTGAAAGGACCCTTTACAGCACCGTTGAACTTTTCCCGAACCTCTTTCCGAAACGTTTCGACTGGGTCAATTCCTTCCTTCTCGCATATCCAAGTGAACCAGCGATGACCACAGGTGACATGGGTGATCTCGTCCAAGTGAATAATCTCTAGCACCTTGACACTTTCTAGATCGCCGGCTCGCCGGAACTTTTCAATTGTTGCTGGGTTGACATCTAGCCCTCTTGCTTCGTGAACTAGATGGATGATGGCGAGGCGGGCTTTAAGGGACTGCGCGGTGTCGATAGCCGATGACCAGAGCGCGGAATGGATAGGCAAGCTACCATACTCCGTTCCCAGCTCCGAGAGCCTCTGAGCGAGCAGCGTGAAGTGTTTCGATTCGTCCAGCGCGACTCGCGTGAAATCTGTGTAGAATTGGTGAGGCAGTGATAGGTCGTTCCCGAAGCGCGCGACAATATCCCAGCTGTCGGCTATGTAAGCTTAAATGAAACTATTAATTTTGCAGAACGCACGCGAGGTCGATCCTAGTGAGAACGTAAGCACATGCCTACCAGGGCCCATGACATAAATGCGCGACTGACGCCCACTGTTCTATATTGGCCAGTGCATGCAGCATGGCAACCCTCGTCTTTGCGCTGCCACCTTTCCCTCTCCTGGCAACCTTTGTGGGATCGACAAGCTGCATGCTTGACTCCCGGGGTGGGATGTCCGGAGGCAGAGGAGCCAACGCACCGCGTCCAAGTGATTTGAGTTTTCCATTTCGGAAGAGTGATAGTGCGTGCTTGGTCCGCTCCACCTTGAGAATGGAGGACGGCGTATTGAGAATGAGGACCGCCCACTCGAGCAAGGTGCGTGGCGGGGACTCCACGGGGATAACTGGCCCCGGAGAGGCGTTCAGGCTGGTGGGAGTAGCAGTATCGGACGAAGAAGGTACTGCTTGGTGGGATGGAGGCAGGTCGGCAAATGCTGGGCGCAGTGTAAACCCTAGGCGTCAAGAAGGATGTGACTCGTACCTTCAGAAACTGGCCTTAGCTCGACTAGCTCCCAATGATCCTCCGTTGGGGCTTCGACCCAAACCTCAGGATTTGACTGCCCATGCAGGATGCGTACTCCATATACGCAGGCACGAAGACCAGTCTCACTCTTTCCAGTTCTCAAGTCGAAGTCGTATCTGGCCCATAATTTAATGCAGCGCAAGACAACGTAAAGGGTCGACGTACCGATGCCATGGGCAAACAGCCACGACATCACCTTCACACTCCTCAATCTCTGCATGAGATAGGTCGGCTCCTAAATGAGGACATGTTGCCTCCATTGCGTACATTTGCAGATCTCGGCCATCTTGTATTGAAATACCCCCAATGCGCGATCCAGTTGAGTCTTCTCTCATAGAGGAAACCTCGACCGAGGCTAATCTGAAGAGCAGAAGAGATTTGTATGTTGACCTTCCGCTTCGGAGTGTGATCAGGTAACGAGTGTGGGTGTAGAAATATTTGAGGGTCTCCAAACTAGTGCACCACCAAGACCGATAGGATGGTTGTCAGATGGAGAAGGTAGAGCACTGTTAATTATACCGAATGAACCTCTCTATGGCATCGTTAGACATGTTTTGTGATCGGCTTGTGCCGTGTTCCAGGTTCAAGGTGGAACCGCTCCGCAAAGCTTTCTTATAACCCTAGCCAACACAATGTCGAGGACGCTGCGAGTCAGAGTTATAATTGCGGCTAGTAATCTGCCAGCTCGGGTAGAGGTCTTTCTTTCTCCCACGCAGCCCGTCACACGCTAAAGTTAACCCCAATGCCCTCCACAACTGACCTTATCGCGGAGCAGGAGGTGACAAGGCAACTCCACGAGTGGAACAAATCAGCTTTTGGCGGGCTGCTTGATTATCTACGAAAGAGGTAGGCCTCCCCTCGGGACCAACCCTACACGCCACTCACGTGCGACTAGGTGCAGTATAGAGCAGAAGTAGTGCGTGCAACACCATTCCGGACTGCGAGGCGGGAATTCTGAATTCTGAATCCACCAGCCTCGATGATCTTCGATCCCTATTGCGTGACGGGGAGCAGCGGACGGCTTGTTCGCTCAGATCCGTTGAGGATGTCTGGGAATGTGATTTACAACTACTAAGAGAAGGTGAACAGACCGGTTTTGGTGACATCATTGTGCTGACTATAGCGTGGCAGAGGTGAACATTCGCGAGCAGCGAATCAAAACCATTAAGACAAGGCTTGAAGACCTTCAGACTCAAGAGGTTAATAACGCTTGCTTGTAACAACGGACTGATATTGAACTTCGTCTAGTTCCTGAGACAACGAAGTAGCGAAGCTCTCTATAATTCTCTTGAGGAGAGTATTAAACGATACGAACAATCGAAGAAAACCACTTGGACTGCCTTCAACAACTCGGTTGCGGTACTCTCGACTCCCAAACTTTGGAAACGAAGACCAACAACTGCGGAAATGACGGAAGAAGAGTTAGACCGCCATGGTAATGGCTTCACTCTATCGTATATAACGCAGTCTGATCAGGGATATATGTAGACGCATCTTTCCGACGATGCCTGTATGATTTGAACAACACAAGATTAAAGGCCGCCTCAAGGTTCCGCGTGAGTTCTATCTTACCTAGAGGAGAACTAGAACATGACGAACGAGACGGACAGAACTGTCTGGCGCAAGAACAGATTACTGCAGCAGGGGTCAAAACCTTATACAACCAGATAGTGTCTTTAACCCAGTGATTGCACATTAGATAGTTGCATTTAACAAACAGCGGACGCTCACTATACCTCTAGGGATATCGCACACCACCTAAATAGCGTCGGAATCACCTTAATCAACAAAGTTGATAAAATTAACACCCATCGTGATTCAATTCCTCGTCAAGAATGGCTAGAGAACCACATTTCGGACATCTGGATATCCCCGATAGCCTATTATAACTTCCAATGCGGAGAGCCATGCCGTTATATGGTATTTGGCTTGCCATTCGTGTCGCCGGACGAGAAAGTGCCCGTATATGAGTCCAATCCACGACCGTACGACGTCGGCCGAGTATTGGTTGCGAGTGCACGGAGTAGAACAAACGCTGCGCCTACCTTGCAAGTGGTTCGACCGCCGCGAGAAATTCTCCACAAAATCGAGCGTGGTTGGGAAACGACCTGGGAAGTCCTTCCAAATCAGTATCTTGTTTCAGACCTAGACCTCTTCCAGCTTCTTGTGGTAAGTGTCGGACCTACTGTAACACCGTTCGCCTATGACTGACTCGATAACTTTGAAGCACTTTTTCTCTTCTCTCCCTCAGCCGTTCATCGAGTTGGACCAGGAGCTTAAGGCTGAAATTGCCCGCCACTTCAGTAGATGGACTCAAGACCCAGACCTTGGGACGTTGGGTAAAGTTTTCGAGAAAACAAAAAGTTCGGAGGAGAAGAAGCTTCTCGTCAGGTTATTGAAGCTGCTTGAGCGCCATCCCGCGGAGGGCAGTCGGATATTTGCCAAGCCATTGTTTCGTGCAGAGGTGCGTGTGATAAACGAGTTTACGACCTATGGGATCCTGGGTGCTAAGGCAAGTTGATAGGGTCAGGAGCTGGGACACATGCTCTTCGCACTGATCCACTCTTGGAGAACCTTCCAATCCCAAACCACCCCTCAAACCATTCCTCTCCCTCTCGAGGTACACGACTCCTACCAGGACTCCTACGGGTAAGTGATACTCCTTCAGTAGTCAATGCTGATGTTAAGCGCGGGCATCAGGGTTCATGATTATTCTTATCCACCGTCAATGGCTTCGCCTGCTGCGACTACAATGATGGGTGCTTCAACGTGGCCACAATCGCCTGTTCATTATAGTAACCAAAGACGCCCTCGCAATGACGCAAGTGATGTGCGATTACAACCAACCCGCCACCTCGGGAATTAAGGGTATAAAGCAACCTGCGATGATCGTCGTAGATGAAGCGGATCGAGTCTGTGGAGTCTTATTGTGGACACGGATCTTGGATAACCTTATCGATATCTCCGCCAGTCGTGTCAGGAGTGGAGATCGTTCCTGTGAAGTAGTTCAAAGTCGATTTCTATTAACAATCCGAAATCCTCTCTGCAAGAGTCTTAGGAGTGAGGCCCAGAGCAGGCAACCGGGATTCACAATGCTCATATAAGATTGTAAAATACACTATTTTCCTAACAGAAATGCTGATTTCGCTAAGTAGCCTAATAGTTCTGCAAAGTATGCTATCGGTTGCTCGGATAGGTACACAATAGATTTAATGGAGGCCTTTTCCTTAGATTGTGAGCGCATGAAGCAACGAACGATTTGAAAATAATCATAAATCCTCTGAAGGTGAGCCTCCATTCGATTAACAGGTAGTTAAGCAGCAAACAGATTAACAGATCACTCAATTGGACCTAGGGGCGCCTTAAAAACCTCTCCTATCCTCTCCAGATCTACATTCCCCCCAGATAGCACTAAGCCGACATTCACAACGCCTTCCCTCCCTAGCATTTTCATCCGCTCTTGAAACTCCACCGAGAAGAGTACAACAGCAAGCCCAACAGCCGCACTAGGCTCCACGACAATTTTCATTCGCTCCCAAATGAGCTTCATGGCGTGCACAATCTGTTCGTCGGTCACCGTATAAATCCAATCCACGTGCTGTAAAATGATGGGAAAATTCAATGTTCCGAGCGACGTCAATAGGCCGTCGGCGATCGTCCGCGGCTCGATGCTATGGTGGTACTGGCGTGTAGTATATGACCGATGGGCGTCTGCTGCACCGGTGGGCTCCGCCCCGAACACAAGTATGGAAGGAGAGAGTGACTTGGCGGCGATGGATGTGCCAGAGAGGAGCCCCCGCCTCCGACAGGGGTGATCACCACATCCAGCGTCACATTGGGGGCGAGCTGGCCGACCTGGGAGAAGAGCTCGAGTACGGCTGTTCCCTGCCCTGCTATGATATCCTCGTGGTCGTACGGGGGGACCAACCGCGTGACCCTCTCCTCCCCCCTCTCCTCTGCTTCTTTCTGCAGCAGGTCGATGATCTGTGTAGTGGCACGCACCCACGCCTCGAGCGTAGGCTCGCACTCCGTCACGATCGCGCCGTAACCTCTCACCGCGGCCTTTTTGACTGCTGGCGCCGTGCGGGGCATGACAACTTGGCACTGGACGCCGAGATCGCGCGAGGCGAGCGCAAGGGCCTGTGCGTGGTTCCCCGATGAATGTGTGACGACTGTTATTCGGCCCCGTGGCACGGTGGGATGGGCAAGGAGCAGGCGGTGGAGTGCATGGGCCGCCCCGCGCATTTTGAATGCTATCGATTCGGTCAATAATCTGTATGTATACTACATACAGTGGACATATGCGAGAACGGTATACCTCCTACCCGCTGCATGTTCTCGCATTTGAACCAAAGTGAGAATTTCAATGAATCGGAGGAAGCGATTGCGTTGATCGAGGTGGAAGTGAGAACTGGTGTCTTATGGATGTTAGATTCGATCAACTTGTGCGCAGATTGGATGTCTGCAAGCGTTGGGATCGGCATCACGCAGGTCTCTGTGGAAAGCGATACCGGTACCCTGCACCGGTGCAGTGCAGGCACTCGGTATTCACCCAGTGCCTCACTGGGTGAAAAATCACCTGCGTCAGGTACTGGTGTGCCACCATGCCAGGCACTGGG
>Ga0307513_10010799_pt1 | contig 11410 bp, 15 predicted proteins | sample 15_EM_MG_FD_202174 | JGI IMG/M metagenome (GOLD analysis project Ga0307513, IMG submission 202174) | Populus trichocarpa ectomycorrhiza microbial communities from riparian zone in the Pacific Northwest, United States - 15_EM | ecosystem: Host-associated > Plants > Roots > Unclassified | place... | reverse complement strand
GAACTTTCCAAGAAAACTTGGGATTGTTCCTGTCAATGCATTGTGGCCTAGTTCAAGGTAAGCAAGTTTTGGAGCCAGGGAGGCTATTGAATTTGGTATTTTACCAGAGAATTTGTTATGTGAAAGTGGAAGAATCCTAAGGTTTGTGAGTGATGAGAGAAAATCAGGTATGGTACCCGTGAGTTTGTTATTTTGTAGACTCAAGACATACAGGTTTGTTAGCTTGCTGATTCCAAGAGGAATTGTTAGCTTGTCTCAAAACTTTCTGGGACAGTTTCTGTGATTTTCTCTGTCAAAGTTAATATATTACCACTCTGCCGATTCTCTTCTCCTCTATTTCTTATTTTTTTTCCCATCCCAACTCTCCCCTTCCCTCCCAAACTGCAAACAACCACCCCCCAAAAAAAATCTCCCTCTTCTCAACACAAGTTATATTTCTTTAAGTTTTGTGGTCACAACATCCGTGTTCTAATTTATTGTGGATTTTATCATTTTCTATAAATAAATCTATCTTTTTCAATTTTAACATTTAAATGTCAATTTTATTGTTTTTTTAGTATATGTATTTTGTTAGTGTATGTACATGTTTATTGTTATTTCTCAAACAAACTTGTAATATGAATGTATAATTTTATACTTGTTATGGTTTGTTTTAGATTTTGTAAAATTATATTTGTTTGTAAATTGTTGAAACTTTGTTGAATTACCGAATTACATGTGTTGTGGTGAAATAATTAATAGCTTGTCTAACGGGTCCATTTTAATTTTTATCAATGCTATTGCGGAGTTGTAATTTCTGTAAATTTATATGTATAAATTTGTATGGACGTTGATAATTGATAATGAATATTTATGAGAAGTTTTAAATAGCTTGTTGGATAATCTCGAGGTAAACCAATATTTTTACAAATTTATTTACCTAACATAGTTAATTAATACATGTTGTCATCGTAATTTTATAGAGGTTCGATAGAAGTTATGAATGATCGTTCATGGATGTATCGAGATTCAACCCAAGGATTGCAGAGGATGGATTATTGTAATGGGGTTCAGGGTTTTATTAATTTCACAACATCTATTCCCAGAAATTTTACTAGAGACGGTATTAGGTGTCCATGTAGGAAGTGTGGAAATAAAAAATATATGCATCCAGATGTTGCAATGATGCATCTTTTACACAAAGAATTTATGGAGAATTACTTATGCTAGTATACACGCAGAGAAGTATTTATTCGTAATAAGAGCATGGGAGAAAGGGTGGTTGAATTAACTTCTAGTGCTAGCAACGTGTAAGGAGTTGGAAATGACAATAGTAATCCTTATAGGAATATGATTATGGATGCAATGAGAATGAATCAAGGTAATGTCAGTCAATGTCCAATCTTAGAAGAAGAACCTAATGCAGATGCAGGTAGTTTTTTTTATTTGTTGAAAGATTTTGACGAACCATTATGGGATGGCTGCACGAACCACAGTAAATTATCGGCCGTAGCACAAGTGTTCACCATCAAGTCAGATCACGAGTTGAGTGAGGCTGGTTGTGACAAAATTATTGAATGGGCGAGAAGCATTTTACTTAAAGGGAACAAGCTGAAAGAGAACTTCTATGCTGCAAAGTCCATGATATAACCCCTTCGGTTTAGGATACCAGAAAAGACATGTGCCCTAACTTCTGCATGTTATATACTACCTTGAAAATGTTGAGCTGACCGAGTGCATGACATGTAGGCATTCCCGTTACAAACCCAGAACTAGCAGGGAAAAGACTCTCGTGGCATATAAAAACTTAGATACTTCTCAATCACACCTAGACTGCAGAGGTTATTCATGTCACCAAGAAGTGCTGAGCACATGACATGGCACCAATCACATGATGCAGTTGATGGATTGATGGTGCATCCTTCTAACGGCGAAGCATGGAAACAGTTTAACAATATGCATCCTCACTTTTTAGTTGAATCAAGAAACATGCGTCTTAGGTTGTGTACAGACGGATTCAACCCATTTGGGTCATTTGCTGCTCTTTATTCTTGTTGGCTGGTCATACTCACGGTTTATAACTTTCCACCGGGGATGTGTATGAGGTCAGAGTTCATGTTTTTATCTACTGTCATACCCGGTTCGAGAAGCCTGGGCCGGAATATAGATGTTTGTCTTCGATCGTTGATTGATGAGTTGACGCAGTTGTGGTCCTTCGGAGCTTTGACTTATGATATATCGAGGAAACAGAATTTTGTTATGAGGGCGGCTTTGATATGAACTATCAATGATTTTCCAGCTTATGGATTGGTTTCTGGTTGGAACACGATGGAAAACTAGCATGTCCATACTGCATGGAAAACAACAAGGCATTCACGCTAACAAACGGAGGTAAAACTCTGTTTTTTTACTGTCACCGTCGTTTTTTGCAACCGAATCACAGGTACAGAAAGAACAGAAAGGATTTCTTTGTTGGCAGAGTTGAAAAGGATGTTGTACCCCCGCATCTTTCTGGTGAAGAATTGCATGATGTTGTATCAGAGAACGGTGACATTATGTTTGGTCTCTAATCAGGTAAGCAGAAGTTTCATGATTTTGGTTTAACCCACAATTGGGTAAAGCAAAGTATCTTTTGGAAGCTTCCTTATTGGAAGACCAATTTCCTCCGTCATAACCTTGACATCATGCATATAGAAAAGAACGTGTTTGAGAACATTTTCAACATCGTCATGGATGTGAAGCGGAAGATAAAGGACAACATCAAGGCTAGATTGGATAAAGCTTTGTTCTGTAACCGTACAAATATGGAGTTGGTTTGTGATGGGTCACGGGTCGCAAAACCAAGAGCAAGCTTCGTGTTAGAGAAAAATGCATAACTACTAGTCTACAAATGGCTTAAGAGTCTGTGTTTTCCCGATGGACATGCCTCGAACATATCAAGGTTGGTTAATAAGGGGGAATGCAGATTGTATCGAATAAAGAGTCATGACTACCACGTGTTTATACAAACAATCATTCCATTAGTTTATCGTGATTTATTGTCAAAAGGGATATGAGATGTACTCACGGAGATCGGTCATCTCTTTAGAGATATATGCTCCAGCAAGTTGAATGTTGATCACATTTAGAGGCTTGAAAAAAATATCGTCGAGACATTATGCAAACTTGAGATGATATTTCCTCCATTATTTTTTGACTCAATGGAGCATCTCCCCATACATTTATCATTCGAGTCAAAAGTTGGAGGACCGGTTCAGTATAAATGAATGTACCCATTCAAACGGTTAGATATTACAGTTGCAATGTAATTTATAAATAAAATTATTTTCTTTGTTTTTCTTAATTGAAAATATTTGATTAAATCATTCAATGCAGGTACTTGTTCAATCTCAAGAAAAAGGTTAAGAACAAGGCACATGTTGAGGCTTCGATATGTGAGGCCTATATTATTGAGGAGATCTCAACATTTATCTCATACTATTTCAAAGCTCATTTGAGAATGAGAATCAATCGCGTTCCACGACATGATGATGGCGGTGAAGTGCCTTCTAGTGGGAACTTGTCAATATTCTCCAATCCTGGACGACCCACTCCTAAAAATATCGTAAGGGGAAGATATTTGTCAGAAATGGAGTTCAGACAAGCACACAATTATGTTCTATTTAACTGTGATGAGCTAAGACCTTTTATTCAGTAAGTATATGTACTACTAATTAAACTTTGTTAAGAATGCACTATTTATATATTGTAATATCATAAACTCATATAATTTGGAACAACCTTGCAGGCAACATCGACAATATTTACTATCCAATAAATCACAGCTGACCGAATCCTAAATCTTTCAATTACAAGATGAACAATTTGCCACATGGTTCAGAACACATGTAAGTACTATCAGAAACTCATTATCTCTTGCAAAGGTATTGTATGTCTTTACAAAATTCTTGTTTACTATTTATTGTTATACATTACATACAATGTTTATCAAATGGGAAGGAGTGCTGCTAAGTCATTGTCTTCACTAAGCCTAGGCCCTAAAAGAAAAGTTAAGTGCTACAATGGGTATTTTGTCAATGGATATGTATTCCATACTGAAGAATACGGGCATGGAAGAAAGACATACAACAACGGTGTTTGTGTTAAGGGATCGACAAGTAGTGAGTTAGAAGTTGACTACTATGGTAGATTAGAAGAGGTCATCGAACTGCAATATCATAGCGAGCAGAATAGAGTGTTTTTATTCAAATGTTATTGGTATGACACCACTAACAGAGGAATCAGAGGTGATCTTCACTATGGTCTGGTTGAAATCAACTAAAAAGCTAGACTCCACAACGTAAACGATGTCTTTGTTTTCGCAAATTAAGCAATGTCAACAAGTTTATTACACATACACCATTTCCTTTAGAAAGGATGGATCAAGAGTTGATTGATTATCCGTTTTAAAAACGAAACCCAGGGGTCATGTCGAGGTTGTTCAGGATGAGAACGAAGACACAAGTGTGCGAGATGAAGTCTTTCAAGTTAGTGAGTTGGTTAAACCATATCGAGTTGCTCATTTGATTGACTTGGAAGAAAATTCAAATTTTCATGTTTTCGATGATAGTCTTGTTGATGTTGACGCAGAGGAGTTAAATGTTGTTTTGTGCTCTAGCGAACAAGCAAATGTCTATGAAGATGATGATATCCATATTGAAGATTGCGATAGAGCTGATGACTATTTAATTGACAATGAAGAAAAAGAAAATTTTGACTAACTATCATAATGTAATATATTATGAAAGTGTAAAGCATTTTTTTATAATGTAATATATATTATGGATGATATATTGTAACACGAAATATTTATTTTATAAGTGTTAACTGTTGTTATTGTTTTGTGCGACGAGCATTTTGTAATTTAAGTGTTTGCAGGAAGGTAAATAGGCAATACAAACATAATTTTTCATGCACAGTGCACTATCACCGACGTCCATACTGACGGATTACAATCCGTCGGCATTTCACAGAGAGCTTCATTGAAAATGCCACAATCACCAACGACTTTGCGGACGGATTATAGTCCATCGCCATTTCACAGAGAGCTTCACTGGAAATGCCACAATCACCGATGAAGTTGCGGACGAATTACAGTTTGTCAGCATTTCACAGATAGCTTCACTGGAAATGCCACAATCACCGATGACTTTACAGACGGATTCATTCCATCGGCATTTCACAGAGAGTGGTGGAAATGCCACAATCACCGACGACTTAGCAGGCGTAGTATAGTCCGTCGGCATTTATCAGCAGTTCACAATTACCGAGAAATTCACCGATGGACGGTGCGAATTCCAAAGGGCGGGTATTAAATGCATCTCTAACCGCATGCCGTTGCCGACGGATTGCAAAAAATATGGAGGGTAATTAAAAATTCTCTTGCGAAATTCAAAATTTACCGATGGATTTTCGAAACATCACCGACGGAATAATTAAAAATAATATTATTTAAATTGGCCGTCGGAAATGCCGTCGGTAAAACTATGATATAAATCTCAGCGACCGCCACTTCAGTTCATTTCTTCGTCTCCTTCGTTTCACATAGAGCTTTTTCAATTTTTTTTCCCTCTCAGTTGCTTCAAATCTCTTGTTTTTTTCTTGTAATCTCTAGTTATATCTTTAACAAATTAAAAGGTATGTATTTCCTTTACTTTATTTGCTTTAAGATTTTATTTTTTTATTTGGTCTTTGTTTTAACTATTGTTATTTTTGTTATGTTTTTTGTTTTGGTGTATTTTTATAATGCAGATAAAGTCTTGAAATAAGCACATTATTAAGGTAAGCATTTTTCATTCCTAAAGTTTATATATATTTTTTTAATTTGTTCAGTAGATTTTGTTGTTTGTATTGCCATAATAATTGAACACTTTGTTGAATTTTAATTGTTATTGTTGAATTTACCTTGTAATTAGTAATTGAATATATAGGAATAAATTTAATTATTTTATCTCAATTTTACTCTATTATTGCATGATATGTGTTTAAGTATTTCCATTAATTTTAATTGTTATTGTTGAATTTGCCTTGTAATTAGTAATTGAATATATATGAATAAATTTAATTATTTTATCTCAATTTTATTCTATTATTGCATGATATGTGTTTAAGTATTTCCATTAATTTTAATTGTTATTGTTGAATTTGCCTTGTAATTAGTAATTGAATACATAGAAATAAATTTAATTATTTTATCTCAATTTTACTCTATTATTGCATGATATGTGTTTAATTATTTCCATTAATTTTAATTGTTATTTGTATAGATGTTAGGTTATATACAAGATTTTTGAATGGGGTCAATTGGTTGTGGCTATTGTCAATATTTGCAGGTTTGAAAACTTTGGGTAGTCTCTAGTGTAGGGGAGGTGCTGCCGAATTTTTTTTAACAATCGAATTTAATTATGTAATTATTCGTATAAAATTGTGTAGATGCGTATAACAAAATCAACAGCTCATCGCTCACATAAGATCGCAGCTTGTTCTTCTAGCAGCGAGAATGACATGTCCTTAGGTGCCATTCAAGAAGAGGCACTTGCGCCGTCTACCGATGCTGCCTCTTCCAGCGCGGTTTCACAGAGCAGAGGCGGTGTGCCTTCATAGCGGAATCAATTCACCTGCAAGTACGAGGCATAGTGGAAGGACGAGTTTTCAATGTAAATTTGTTTTGGTTTTGGTTTTTTTAATTATAACATAATTTATGAACAACTAATCAATATTTCATTAATTTAATTTATTTTCAGGTTCATAAATATTGAGATCGCCTGAGTAATATCATCGGCGTTTAAATCGTCGATGGAGATTCCATTATTTCAATGGAGTCAGGTATCCAAACATCCTGAATGGATACCGAATATCGATACATGGTTTGATAAATTTGAGGTTGGTGTTAATTTCTAATTTCCAACTTATTTTTAATAAATTATTAATATAATTGTAAATAAATTATTATTTTTATTTTAAATAAATTACTTATACAAAGCACAAATTCGAGTAGGACAGCGCGCATGACAATGTTGTGAGGAGGGTGTGGGAAAATCACACGACAACTAGGTAACATCGAAAACAATACGATATTTTTTTTAAAAAAATTATGTTTTAAAATCTAATTTGTCACTATGGAAGTAGGTTGAGTGATTTTTGGTATGAAGCACAAAAAAGACCATAAAAAACACGAGAGATAAAGGTCTTCAAGGCTAGAACGACGTGGCGGTTTGGAGGGATTTCAAACCGCTACACATCCCGGAAGATATTTGGCTGTAATATATTGAGCACGTGATGTCTGAGCAGTTCACGCGACGCTCACAGTCCAGTGATGGCAACCAGAACCGGCAAATTCATGGTTCGCTGACAAGGCACACCAGCTGCTCCGTTCTGTTTGTTGCACATGTGAAATGAATGGTAAGATTAATTTAAATGAAATGTATCGTTAAATAATTTGTTGTTACTTAATTAATTTTTTTTCTTACAGGCTACATCTCTTGGACGTGAGCTGAGCCCAATGGAGTTGTTTGTAGAGATGCACGTGCGGAGTCAAGACCGCCAAAAGGGGGTGCAACTGTTCGTTGACAACCACGCTCAACACTTTGTGGTATGTTCGTTCAACCATTTTATTTCGCAAGTTATTATTTTTATTGAATTGAATATGATGATTTCTTTTTTCATTTTCAGAAGACCTATAATAGCCGGTTGAGGGAGAGACATGGGGACGATCCTTCAACCCATCCGGATTTCGATCAGGATTTGTGGATGGAGGTAGGATCGTCCGATGGACTTAATAAAAATCGGGTGTACGGGCTCTCCAACACTACGGCCGAGAACTTGCGGCAGCCCGTAGTGTCTCAATCGTTGGGAGCTCCCAATCAGTATCGAGCACCCAATCTAAGGAGTTTGCGGCCTTGCAGCAACACACGACTCATCTCACCGAAAAATACGAGCAACTATCAGCGAATTATGAACAAAACACGGCTCATCTCACCGAGAAATATGAGCAACTCTCGGCGAATTATGAACAACTTCGCCAAATGGTCATGAACTTGACATCACATAGTGGTGATACATGTGCGCCCCCTTTTTAGCCGTATGGTTCCGAGAACAACCAGCCTCCTCCTCCTCCTGCTCCGTCATTGTGCTAATTTAATATTTTTTTTGAAACACATTCAATTTGTAATGAATATTATTTAACTTTATTTTTTTATTTTTGGTGTTTAATAAAATTTTATTTGCATAATTGATTTTTTTTACTATTAATTTATATAATTTTATATTATTTATTCTAAATAATTTTTCAGAAAACAAATTTAAAAATACACACCGATGGATTTACAGACGGAATACATCCGTCGGCATTTTACAAAGAGCTACTGGAAATGCCACAATCACCGACGACTTTACAAACGAATACCGTCTGTCGGCATTTCACAGAAAGTGGTGGAAATGCCACACTCACCGACAACTTTGCAGATGGAGCGAGTCCGTCGGCATTTTACCGAGAGCTGAAAAATATTTACTGGATATGCCACTATCACCGACGGAATAAATCCATCGGTATATTTCCAGCGGGGATTTTTTTTTTACGCGCATTTTCCATCTGTAAAACCATCGGCAATATTTTTTTTTACTGACAGACTTAACGACGGAATGTGGTATTACCGATGAAAGAGATGCCGACGGACACTTTCCATTGGTTATTTAGTCGGTAAAAAACTTACCGACGAAGTCTGAATCTTACACCGACGGATATATCGGTAAAAATTTGTAATCTAGTAGTGTTCTTAGAAGGCTATGAATCTTCTTCATGGTGTGTGGATGAATTGGTAAAGATGCTTGAATGCAAGATGGAATATATGGGTAAATTGTTTTACTTGAATTTATTATATAAGATAAAAAAAACCAAGAAAATCCTGGCGAACCTCTTAAACCTGGTATAATCATAAAAACTTGCAACTCATTAAATTCTGGATCCGAGTTCAATCAAAAAACTTAACTATTAACTAATTTAATTTTAAAGGATGAAATCGTTGAAAAAATATTAATTAAAAAACTTATAAAAGCAAAACAAAACAAAAAGAATGAGGATAAAATTTAAGAGAAAAACACCTAAGGAGCATGAAATTTGAAAACAAAATTAAAATAATCCCAAAAAAATAAATAGTAATTAAAAGAATGAGTATCAAATTTGCAAGATTAAAAAATCATAGGGGTTGAAATTGAAAAACACATGTGATTTTATAGATTATTTATAGATTAACAAATGGTAGGAGTGAAATTAAAAAATATTATAGAGGGCTAACCTAATAGAATAAAACTCAAAAATAAGAAAACAAAAACAAAAAAAAATAAAAAAAGGGAAAAAATCAAGCAAACTCAGACGAACCTTCTAAACCTGGTCTATTCTCTCAAATCTGCAACTTGTAAAATCTTGGACCTGAGTTCAATCAAGAAACTTAACTCTTAGCAAATTTAATTTTAAATGATGAAATCATGAAAAAAAATATTAATAATAGAAACTTGTGAAAGAAAAATAAACAGCAACAAAAAAAATTAAGGATAGAATTTGATAGAAAAAAAACCCGAGGATGATAAAATTTGAAAAAAAAAAATGTTCCCAAACACAATAAATTGCAATTAAAAGAATAAGGATCAAATTTGAAAGATTAAAAAAATCATAAAGGATGAAATTGAAAAACAATTGTAATTTTACAAATTATTTATAAGTTAAAAATGGTTGGGGTGAAATTGAAAAATATTATAAAGGGTAACCCAATATAATGAAATTGATAAATTAACAAAAAAAAAAAGAGGATACAAAATAAGAAAATATCAATTTAGAAAAAGAAAAAAAAATCAAGCAAATCCGACGAGCCTCTTAAACTTGGTCTAATTTTTAAAAATCACAACCCATGAAATCTTTGATCCATATATAATAAAGAAGCCTAATTCTCAACAAATATAATTTTTAAGGATGATATCAGTAAAAACAAATTAAAAAAATCAAAAACAACAAAAATAATGAGGATAAAATTTGATAGAAAAAACTCAAGGAGAATACAATTAAAAAAATAAAAAAATAATCCAAAATAAAATAAACATCAATTTAAAGAATGAATACCAAATTTTATAGATAAAAAAAATCATAGATTAAAAAAAATTATAAGGGATAAAATTAAAAAATATTTATAATTTAATAAATTATTTATATATTTAAAAATATCAGGGGTAAAATATAAAAAAAATTATTAAAAAATATTTATAATTTAATAAACTATTTATATATTTAAAAATCTGAAGGGTGAAATATAAAAAAATTGTTGAAGGCTAACTCAATAGAATCAAACTGAAAAATTAACAAAAACAAAACAATTTTTTTTTTTTTTTTTTTTGAGAATTATGATATAGCTGCACCTTTGCTACACCTGACTCATTTTGTCATTAAAATTCAGCTCTTTTGTAACATATCAAGGATCTCATCATTGTTGGTATTGGTAAGTTTATAGGGCAATATGATTTCTTTTAGTACTGCAAGTAACAGGTAACAGATTGTTGGAACAGTGCGAAACTTTTTTTTTTCTGGCATGATTTCTTTTTGGCATCATAGGGCTCTTCCTGTTCCTGGACATGACAGAGACATTTGGGTCCTTCTATTTCTTGGCCATGCATGCTTGTTGTGTATTATTTTCTCTCGAAGTTGGACTTTTTTTCAGTTCATTCGTGTGTTGCAGTATATATTTTTTTTTTTTTTGAAAATCGGGGCTTAACGCCCAAATCGTTGTAATAGATTTTTTTAAATGCTGTAATAAATTATCCTGAATTCCACAGGAAGAGAGCACATAACTACACAAGACGCTAACCAAAAAAATAAAGAAATAGAAGGGCACAAGACAGCTCCTAGTTAAGCATTATTCTTTTATCAGCTAAACATTCCTTGTCTTGAGTACGAACCACTTTCTTATTAATCCAACTCGCATGGACCACCATTTGTTATTTTACTCCCCCTTCACTTTGCAAGGAGGTAGTGGAGCACCACACAGACAGTCATTGCCGACAAATGCACTAGCGGGGAATTTTGTTGATGGAAGCTGTCCACAGAGATGATTGTAACTCAAATTCAAACTTTCCAGCCCAGAAACTGACTTGGGCACCTTACCATAAACCAGATTTCTTGACAACTCCAGGTTCTTCAATGTCCCAACAATCTTTAAACTCCCCAGATCAAATTTCAACTTATTACCTGAAGCCCGAAAACCAACCAAATAATCTGTCTTATTCATCAACCAAACTGGACAGCCTGATATTTCATTGTAGGAAAGATCAATGTAGTCATAGAAATACGTCTCCTTTGGCTTCCAATCATTCAAGTTCATCTTGATCCCGCATTTGGCAAGCTTGAGAG